>WNFJ01142125.1_pt1 | contig 12896 bp, 12 predicted proteins | sample 5400461 | NCBI WGS metagenome assembly WNFJ01 (sample SAMN13153349, study PRJNA577476) | soil metagenome | isolation source: 115 cm saprolite on Douglas fir-dominated hillslope | place: USA:California | collected 2013-09-17 | reverse complement strand
GCAAGGGTGACTTCACGCGCATACCCAACGGCGCACCCGGCGTCGAGGAGCGCCTGATCTTCACCTACCAGGGCGTCGTCGACGGTCGGCTGACCCTTAACGGCTTCGTGGACCTGGTCTCGACCAGGGCGGCCAAGACATTTGGGCTATACCCCGACAAAGGCACGATTGCCATCGGGAGCGATGCCGACCTGCTGGTGTGGGATCCCACGGCCGAATTGAACGTCACCCGCTCAGCATTGCACTCGAGTGTGGACTACACGCTGTACGAGGGCAAAAAGGTGCGCGGCTTGCCCGAGACCGTCGCATTGCGCGGCGCCGTAATCGTCGAAAACCGCGAGTTCGTGGGTCAATCAGGAAGTGGTCGATACATCGTCCGCAAATCCTATGGCGGCAGCCATGTTTGATCTCCTGATCACGGGCGGCCAGATCGTCGATGGCACCGGCAACGTCGGCTTTTACGGCGCCGTTGGCGTCGAAGGCGAGACCGTCCGCATTCTGCGCGGTGACGTCAGCTCCGTCCAGGCAGCGCGCATCGTCGACGCCACGGACCACGTGGTCTGCCCGGGCTTCATCGACTTTCATGCCCATTCCGGCCTGGTCATCCTGGCTGAGCCACGCCACGAGCCCAAAGTCCGTCAGGGGGTCACGACCGAAGTCATTGGCATCGACGGTTGCTCCTACGCGCCCTTCAAGGATCCCGAGGACCTGCACCGCTTCGTGGACCTGAACTCCGGACTCGACGGCCGGCCACCGCTGCCCGCGCCGTGGTCCAGCGTAGCCGAGTACCTGGCCTTGTTCGACCAAAAGGTCGCCGTAAATATCTGCTACGTCGTGGGCAACTCACCCCTGCGCATCGCGACCGTCGGTTGGTTCGACCAGCCGGCTACCGAGGGTGACGTCGCCAACATGCGCGCGATACTCCGGGAGGCACTGGAAGAAGGCGCCTGGGGCTTATCGACCGGCCTCGACTATCCGCCCGGCAGCTACGCCGACACTCCGGAGCTCAGCGCGCTGTCGGCCGAGGCCGCGCGACTGGGGGGTATCTATCACACCCACGTGCGCTACGGCCTGGGCGACAAGTTCCTCGACCCGTTCCGCGAAGCCCTGGAGATCGGTCGCCAGAGCGGCATTGCCACCCATATCACCCACTTCTACCAATCCTCGATCACCAGTCGTGGCGGAGCAGATGAGCTTCTACACCTGGTCGAGGACGCCCGCGATACCGAAGGGCTCGACGTCACCTTCGACAGCTACCCCTACATCTACGGCAGCACTCGGCTGGCGATTGTCTTCCCGCACTGGGCACAAGATGGCGGTCCGGACACCCTGAGGAAGGCCCTGGCGTCGCCGGAAGCTCGGGAACGCATGCGCACGGAAATGGAGCCGCGGGGCCAGTCCTGGCACGACATGTGGCTCACCTACTTTAAACAGCCCAAGAACCACCGCTTCGAGGGCCACTCCGTTGCCGAAGTCGCCGAGTTGACCGGTAAACACGTCGTCGATGCGATGTGCGACCTGCTCATCGAAGAGGACCTGCAGGTTTCGTTCGTGTCGGCCGGTGCCAACGGACTCACCCTGTCGAAGTTCGTCTCGCACCCGATGTCAATGGTCGGCAGCGACGCGCTACTGATCGGCGACTTCCCCAGCCCGCGGACGTACGGCTGTTTCCCGCTCATTCTGTCGGAGTACGTGCGCAACGAGGGCGCCATGTCGCTCCCGTATGCCATCCGCAAGATGACCTCGTTTCCGGCCCAGCGCCTTGGCCTGCCGGATAGAGGCGTGTTGCGCGACGGCATGAAGGCGGACATCGTCGTCTTTCATCCCCAAAACATCCGCGCACCGGCCACGCGACGCGATCCGAAGCAATTTCCAATCGGCATCGAGTACGTCATCACCAATGGCCAGATAGTCGTCGACCAGAGCCAGCACACCGGCGTATTGGCCGGTCGCGCCTTGCGCCGCGGTCGGGCCTCAACCTGACCAGGCTGTATTCGGACGAATCGCCCAAAGAGCCAGGTGTATTTTTGGGCTAGGCGACGCTAGGCACGCGCTGCGCGGCTGCCTAATCTGCACTAGGGACGGGTGGCCAGGCCAACACAACTGTGGCGAAAAGGAGGCCACTTGTCGATGATGCACTGGTTTGATGTCCGGCTCGCGGCCGGGCTCGTTGGCGCCCTTGCGATCAGCGCGTGTACCCCGGCGGCGACGACACAGTCGCCAACCAAAGCCCCAGCCGCGGCAGCCACCAGCGTACCTGCCAAGCCGTCCACCAAGACGTACGCCCTCGCGACACCCGAGGCCGGCAGCGACATACCCGCGGCAACGGTCAAATTCGGCATGCGGCCTTACGCCGACAACACGTACTTCGTCGTTGGCATGGAAAAGGGCTGGTTCAAAGACGTCGGCATCACCGTAGATCCGGCCCCCTACGGACTGAAGACCACCGAAGAGCAGTGGGTCTCGCTCCTCCTGAATCACCAGGTCGATATGAACAGTGCGACGTGCAGCATCATGCTGACCTCATATAAGACCACCGACCAGCTGAAATGCATTGGTCTGGCGGTGACGTTCTACGGCCAGGTCATGCTGGCAAATCCGAAGCTGGGGTTGAAGACCGTCAAGGACTATGTGGACGGTGGAGCGACGTTCACCGACGCGCTCAAACAGGCGCTCTCGCCGATGGTCGGCAAGACCGTCTATATCCCGCCCGACATCGCCGACAAGGAGTTCAACGAAACACCCTTCAAACTGGCCGGCCTGGCGGCGCCCAATTACGTCACTCAGGATGATCCGCAGATGCTCCTGTTGGGCAAGAGCGAGCGCCTTGACTTTATGCATCCGGCTGGAGCACCGATCGCCCAGACGATGCTCGACGCCGGTTGGACGCCAATCTACGACACCGGCCAGTTACTCAAGTACGGCCCAGGCGGATTGGATTCGCCACTCGAACCATTGGTCTCCAACAACGGCTGGGGGGCGACCGCTGACTACATCAACAGCCATCAGACGACGGTCATGCGTTTTGCGTCGGTCGTCTGGCGCATCTTCGATTCGCTCGACAAAGATCCGAAAGGATACGGAGTGTTCGCGCCGTATTTGAACAGCGTCGCGGGCACCTCGCTGGATGGCGACGGCGTGCAGCGCACGGTCGTCAACCTGGATCCGTTTGTCCCCTTCGTGCAGCAAAAGAAGTATTTCGACGACAAAACCGGTCCGGAGTACTACGCGAACTCGATGGGCGCGCTGATCAAGTCACTCGAAGCGTCTAAGAGCATTCCGACGGGCGTCACGCCCGACGAACTGATCTGGGCCGCGCCGATGTACCACGAGATGGTTGACTACAAGAACAAGTCGGACGCGTTGTTCCAGACCGCCGGCAGCAAGCAGCTTGCCGCGGACAAACAAACCCTGCTGCAAAAAGCGCACCAGTACTACGACTGGTTTGACTATCTCGATTCGTATCGGCTAGCGACGGCCGCCGTTAGTTAGGTGTACGTCTCCGCTCGATCCGCCCGCGTGGCCGACCGCCTCCATGTCGACGTCCTCCGCATCGTCGGGCTGGTAGGGCTGTTGATCGTGTGGTGGGCCATCACCTACCTGGGGTTGGTCCCACCCCTATTCCTACCGTCACCTGGCGACGTGGCTGACGCCATCACCAGCAACTTCTTCGCCTCCGCGTACCTGGAAAACTACCACCTCGGAGACCGCGGACTGGTTGGGAATCTGCAGTACACGATCGGCAATGTGATGCTTGCGCTGGCGATTGCCTGCGTCCTGGGGCTGAGCCTGGGCCTGACGAGCGCGCGACTCCAGCGTGTGCGCGCCGTCTTCGATCCGATCGTACTGACCGTGGGCACCATTCCCGTCCTGGTCACCGCACCGTTTTTCTTGATCTGGTTCGGAACAGAACGCGCCCCGCAAGTGGCACTCCTGGTGCTCTACGACACCACCATCGTGTACATGTTCGCTCAACGCGCAGTCGGCAATCTGGATCCTATCTACCAGGCGGCCGCACGCACGCTTGGCGCAAGTTCGCTGCGCATGTTGTTTCAAGTGTTTCTGGTCGGCACGCTGCCGGAGGTCTTCGGCGGTATCCGCATTGCCCTCGCCGGAGCATGGGGCCTCGAAGCGATCGCCGAGCTGCTCGGCTCGACCGCGGGTATCGGCAAGGTCATTCAGGCCCTGGCGTCGGCCACCGACGTGCCGACGATCATGGCCGCGGTGTTAGCGTTGGCCGCGGTCGCTGTTGGCTTCGACGCGATCGTGGCCGGGGTATTCGGGATCATCACCCGCTGGCGACCGGCGCGCCAGTCATGAGCACTCCGCAAAGTCTCGCCGGAACGGCCGAACTGCGGCTCAGCCACGTGTCGCGGTCGTTTCGACGCTCCGGCGGCGAGATCTTGCAAGCGGTCGACGATTTCAGCGCACTGATTCCGCCGCACGAGTTCGTATGTGTGATCGGTGCCTCAGGATGCGGCAAATCGACGCTGCTGCAATTGATCGCCGGGCTGCTGCCGGCGAGTCGTGGCGAGATCGACGTCGACGGCGTGCCCGTCGACGGGCCATCGCCGGAACGCGGGCTGGTGTTTCAGAAAGACAGCGTCTTCCCGTGGATGCGGGTGATCGACAACGCGGCCTACGGCCTCACCTGCCGCGGCATCGCCCGGCCCGAGCGCTTGGAGATCGCCCGCAAGTACCTGCGCCAGGTCGGCCTCAGTCATGTGGAGCGCTCTTGGCCGCGCGAGCTGTCGGGCGGCATGTTGAAGCGCGTGGCGGTAGCAACGATCTTCGCGAACTCGCCCAAAGTGTTGCTGTTGGATGAGCCCTTCGGTTCGCTCGACTACGTCACCAAACTGCAATTACACCAGGTGCTATTAACACTGTGGAGTGAGAACCGTCCGACGGTGTTCTTCGTCACCCATGACGTCGACGAAGCGCTGCTGCTGGCGGACCGCATCATGGTCATGAAGGCTGGTCGTTTGATCGACGACCGGCGGGTCTCTCTGTCACGCCCGCGGACCGTGGAGAGTCTGGCGCTGCCCGAAGCAGTGACGCACAAAGAAGTTCTGCTCAAGCACCTGGGGCTCGACGAGCTGGTTCGAGAGACGGTGGCGGCCGCATGAGTCGCCGCCAGATGCGGCTCACCAGTTTCTGTGTCTTGATTGGCCTGGCCCTGGCCTGGCAGCTGGCCTCACTGGTGATCCGCGCGGAATCGGTCCCTGGTGAACCGATGGTGCCGGGCTGGCAATTCCTGGCCACCCAGACGTTCTTGAACCTGTCCGACTACTGGACCGGTGGATTCGGCGTGGCCGGGATCGCTCAGGGCGGCACCCGGACCTACGCCGGTGCGGTGCTCGCGATTGCGAGCAACTCGGTGGATACCAGCTTGCGGTTGTTTTCTGGCCTTCTGCTGGGGGCCGGTGTCGGGTTCGCCACTGGACTGGCTGTTTCCTGGTCGAAGTGGAGTCGCCGACTGGTGTTTCTGCCAGGCCAGATCCTGCGCACGTTTCCACTGCTGGCACTGCTGCCGGTGTTCGAGCTGTGGTTCGGCCTGACGTTCCTGGGCGCCATGCTCTTTGTTGCCTACGCCGTCGCGGTGATCTTCTTTACGGGCACCATCAACGCCGTTCGCAATGTGCCGCCCATTTACATCGACAGCGCGCGCACGCTCGGTGCGAAGAACCTCCGCATTTATCGTACCGTCATCTTGCCAGCCATGTTCCCGGAGTTGCGCTCGTCCATTCTGCTTGGGCTTGGTACGGCATGGACGGCAGTGGTGGGAGCGGAGTTCCTCGGCGCCCAGACTGGTCTTGGATCGATCATCGCGTTCTCAAAGATCTTCGGCTACGTAGACCGGATGTTCCTGGTAGCCCTGTTCTTACTGGCATATGCGGCGCTCACTTACGCCATTTTCGAGCGTGGGTCGAGAAAACTCACCGAATGGATGCCGCGCGACCATGTCGCGGAACAACAGACATTGCCGCTGGTGAGCGAGCCGTTGGCGCAGGCATCAGCACTCACCACCGATCATCGCCTGGCTAAAGAAGGGGCATGAATGGCCAAAGCTGACCTGGTTGTCTATGGCGGCAAGATCGCCACCGAGTATGGCGTGTTCGATGGCACGGTGGTGATTCGAGATGGACGCATCGCCGCCCTCGAGGACGCTGACTCCCGTGGACCGGACGCCGACGAAAAGATCGACGCCAGCGGCAAGATCGTCATTCCAGGTTGCGTGGACGCGCATTGCCACTTCGATGAGCCGTCCGTGGAAGAAACACGCGAGGGTTTCGAGTGCGGCACCCGCAGCGCGGCTGCCGGCGGTGTGACCACGGTGCTCGAACATCCAATTAGTGTCCCGCCGCCCAAAAACGCGGCGACGTTCGCCGCCAAACGCGACATGGCCAAGGCGCGCAGCGTGACCGACTTCGGGCTCTGGGGCGCCCTGATTCCGGAGTCCATCGAACATCTACCCGAGATGCACGACCTCGGTGCGGTGGCGTTCAAGGGGTTTATGTCGGCCGCCGGCGCCGAGTATCCCATGATCGACGACGGCCAACTGCTGGCCGGCATGCAGAACGCCAGCCGTCTCGGCGCGTTGATCGGCGTCCACGCCGAGGGCGAGTCCCTGACGTCGTACTTTACCGACCATCTCGCACGTGAGGGACGCCTCGATCCGCGCGCGATCGCCGAAGGTCGGCCGCCGATTGCCGAGTACGAAGCAATGCAGCGCGCCATCGTTCTGGCCCGCCACGCTAACGCCCGATTGCACTTCGTCCACATGAGCATTCCCGAAGGTGCCGACCTGGTGCAGGCCTCACGCGCTGCCGGAGTCCAGGTGACAGCCGAAACATGTCCGCACTATCTCCACTTCGACTGGACTACCCTCGATCGCCTGGGGGCGTACGCGAAATGCAAGCCGCCGTTGCGCTCTGAAGAGAGCACCAGGCAGCTCTGGCAAGCGGTGCTAGATGGTAAGATCGACTTCATCGCAGCCGACCATGCACCATACACGCGGGCCGACAAGGAGCGCGGCAGTATCTGGGAAGCCGGCTGGGGCATGCCGGGCATTCAAACCATGATCCCGATCCTCATCAGCGATGGCCTCTTGAAACGCAACTGGGATTTGAGCGCGTTCGTGCGGTTTACCAGCACCCGCTGCGCTCAGGTCTTCGGGATCTACGGCCGCAAAGGCACAATCTGCGTCGTCTCCGATGGCGACCTGGCGGTGATCGACCCACGCGGCCATTGGACAGTACGAGCCGAAGATCTGTTCTACAAGCAGGGCTGGTCGGCTCTGGAGGGGGAGACTCTCGACGGCAAGATCGAGCACACCGTCGTCCGCGGTCGCGTTGTGTATTCCAACGGCGAGATCAAGGTCCCCTCAGGTTACGGCGAGTTCATCACACCGCTCCGACCGTCCGCTCACACCGCGGTCAACCAGCTTGAGTCTGCCGTTGCCTGAGGGTCAACGCTACGTTCGCGCGGCGCGTCTTGTTACCGCCGCGGGCGGCGTGATCGAAGATGGCGTCCTGGCCATTGACGGATCGCGCATCACCCACGTCGGCGCGGCCGCCGACATGGCTGCCGAACTCGGCGTGGGCAACGTCGAGCATTTCCCGGACGCGACGCTCTTGCCAGGCATGGTGGACGCGCACGCGCATTTGACGTTGGCGGGCGATCGGCGGACCTATGAGCAGATGATCCTGGATCCCGACGAAATGATGGCGCTCATCTCAGTCGCCAATTTGCAGCGCCACCTGGCCACTGGCGTCACGACGCTGCGCGACAATGGTGGACGCAACCGGGTAACGTTCATCGTCCGCGAGGCGATTGAGCGCGGCTACTTTGTCGGCCCGCGCCTGCTGCTCAGCGGCCGTCCGGTCACCCACAGCTATGGGCACTTCTACTGGTGCAACGGCGTAGCGGACGGCGCTGACGCCATTCGGGCAACGGTCCGTCAACTCGTGGCGGAAGGCGCCGACCACATCAAGATCATGGCCTCCGGCGGCGCCACCGCCGGCAACATCCCGTACTACCCGTCGTACACCGCTGAGGAACTTCGTGTTGCAGTCGATACCGCGCATGCGCTCGGTCGGCTGACCACCGCCCATTGTCGAGCCAAACAGTCGATGATCAACGCCATCGACGCTGGCCTGGACTGCATCGAGCACGCCGAGTTCCTCGTGCCCGGCGCGATCGTCGAATACGGTGCGGGACTTCCTTCGAGCGGTGTGATGGAGTACGACTCGCGCGTCGCGGACCGGTTGCTCGAGTCGGGGACATTCGTCAGCTACACCATGCAAGCCGGCGGATATGATTCCCTGGTCGAGTTGCGTGCCAAGCGAGCCGATGAACGCCTGACTCCGGATGAAGAAGCGCGTCGGGGTGCGTTGGAGGCCTACTTCGATCGCAAGCTGGATGTCTTCCACCACCTGTTGGCCGATGGCCTGCTGCCGCGCCTGGTCATCAGCAGCGATGCAGGCCCATTCGACTGCGAGTTCGGCCGCATGGTGTACGGTCTCCGGCTGGCCGTGCAAGGTGGGATGAGCCCAGTGCAGGCCATCGAGGCGACAACACGGGTCGCCGCCGAAGCGTGCGGTGTCGCGCCGCTAGTGGGCACCCTCGAGGCGGGCAAGGAGGCTGATCTGCTGGTCGTCGCCGGCAACCCCCTACAGGACATCGAATGCGTCGCGAACGTCACAGCCGTGTACAAGGCTGGGCGTGTCGTCGGCCCAGCCACCGAGCATTCTTTGTTGCCCAGGCTTCATTGACCGAGCTTGTCGTTGGTCTGGGCGACGATCTGTTCTCGGTCACGCGGCCGTGGGGCGAGCTCCCGCCCGGCATGCAACTCCATGACGTCTCCGACGTTGCCGTCGATTCGCACGACAACGTGTACGTGTACCAGCGCGGTGATCCGCCAATTGTTGTCTTCGACGCATCAGGCGCGTACCTGCGGTCTTTCGGCAGCGGCATCATTGCCGACGCGCACGGGATCTTCATCACCCCAGACGATCGCGTCCTGGTCGCCGATCGCGACGCACATCAGGTCCTCGGGTTCGACATCAACGGTTCCCTCGAGCTCGTAATGGGCGAACGTCACCGGCCGAAGCTGCAGGCGCCCTTCAACCATCCGGCCGACGTAGCCACCGGGCCTGACGGCGACATCTTCGTCGCCGACGGCTATGGTAATTCGATCGTCCATCGCTTTACGGCAAACGGGCGATGGCTGCAGTCGTGGGGCCAGCCTGGTTGCGGCCACGGCGCGTTCACCACGCCGCACGCAATCCGCGTGCATCAGGACGGCCGCGTCCTGGTTGCCGACCGCGAGAACAATCGTGTCCAGATCTTCACTCCTGAAGGTGAGTACCTGGCTGAGTGGGGCGACTTCTATCACCCGATGGACATCTACGTCGATCGTCAAGGCCGAACCCACGTCACCGATCAAATCCCACGCTTGAGCCAGGTCGGAGTGGACGGGAAACTGCTCGGCCGCTGCCGCCCGGTCCTCTATGCCGCGCATGGCATCTGGGGCGATTCGCGTGGCGACCTGTACCTGGCTGAGCCCGCGCCAATGGATCGCGTGACCAAGCTCGTCCGTCTGCCAGCCTGAACCGTCACGGGCACGAGCCCAGAGGGCTACCTGGACAGCGAAGTTCACCCTGTCTGCTCGCTGGCAACGGCGCGATGCGAAGGCCAAGTGGCTCAAGGATGATGAGAGCCTCTGTATCCTCTCGAGGGTACCGTCAAGTTAAGGAGGCAAGTAATCGGTCTCCGGCGGCAACGCGACGAGGTGGCCCGCCCTGGCGGGTGGGCATCTATCAGGCTACCGGTGGTAAGCCGACCACCGCTCGCCACGTGCGGCGCCGTTCCGTCAGGAGTTGTCGTCGGGCGACGGCCGGGGTGCGGTAGCGGCCGGTTCGGAAGTGATCGCCTACAGCGCTGAACGGCCCGAGGAAGCGCTGCGCTTGCTCAGGCGACTTGAACCGCCGCATGGCTCGTTCACGTTGGCGCGTCGGCTGGTGTGAATTCTCCGCTCGATTGTTGAGCCCTTGTGCCGTCGATGCTCCGTGTTGGGTAGCACTCGCCGAAGCGCTGGCGGATAGCTCGCGAGCTTGTCGGTGATCACCACACGCGGCTCGGACCCGGCCGCTATCAGCACCCGCCGCAGGAACGTTTCGGCCGCGAGTTGATCGCGCCGTTGCTGCACCAAGATGTCGAGGACGACGCCGTGCTTGTCGACGGCCCGCCACAGCCAGTGGCGCTTGCCCTTGATCTTCAGCAGCACCTCATCCAGGTGCCATTTATCACTCGGGTGTGCGCGCCGGCGGCGCAGTCCCGCAGCATAGCTTGGGCCGAACTTTGTGCACCACGCACGGATCGTCTCGTAGGTGACCGTCACTCCCCGTTCGGCCAGGAGCTCCTCGACATCGCGCAGGCTCAGGTTGAAGCGGAAGTAGAGCCAAACGGCATGGCTGATGATCTCGGCCGGGTAGCGATAACCTCGGTACGACGGCAGCTCGGACGGAGCGAGGGCTGACACGGCGCCATCCTACCCGTCCCCCGCCAACTTGACGGTGCCGCCACTTGTGCGTAGAGCGTTGGACAAGGCGACTGAGGCCAGCGTCGTCGTCACTCCGGTGGCGGCGCCCAATCCGCATGACTCGACCATTGTCAAGATGGAGTTCGCCACTGCGGCCGACGTGACTCAGATGATGCGCTGCGGTGCCGTGGGCGAAATCGCCAGCCACTGGTGGTTCAACAAGGCCGGCCAAGCCGTCGAGATAGATCAGATGCGGCCGATCGGTCTGGGTATCGACGGACTCCGAAGAATCGTCAAGAACCGAGGCCGCGTCGTGGCGGTCGTCGCCGCCAGCAAAGAGCGTATCGAGCCGCTGCGCGTCGCGCTCGAAAACAAGGCCGGCCCATTCGTCAATGTGCTGGTTACCGATCAGGCCACAGCGCGCGAGCTGCTCCGCAACTAAGCGACGCAAACAGTTCACGGGTCCGGAACCCCGCCCACGACGCGCTTCGGCCGAACGCAGAGTATCGGGATCGAAGGCCGTATTGTCTAGCCCGCAGTGCTTCAGCGGCTGGCGCTTGAACCGCCAAACTTCGCGTGGACCTGCTTGGGGTGGTTCTCGACGGATTGTTCGACAGCATCAGCGCTTCGCGATCTCGCGATTAGAACGTCCCAACGCAATTGACTAGGCAAGGGGCTCCGCCCCTTGAAATCCCCGGGTTGACGAGAGACGAAGCACAGAACGGCGGACCTTCTTACGATGGGAATTGTCCGTAGCCATCACAAGGAGGTCCGCCGTGAACCCGTTCATCGAGCACCACCAGGAGAGTATCCGGTTTCAGTACTCGTGCTTCGATCGTATGCTGCTCAACGCCGTCGTTCAACCGATGCAGCAGCCGGCCATGATCGTTGGCTTTCTGGATAAGTGCCGTCAGGTGCCGTCTATCACCAAGACTTACTTCCGCGGAGTCTCAGAGGACTACCACCGCTTCGTCACTCGCTTAGCAACCTCACAACGCGTCCAGATCGTGGAGCCACCCAAAGGCGTTCGTCGCGAAGAGTGGGTTGAACCGTTCTATCAGCGTTTCGGCTCGCGCTTCGGCATCGCCGTCATCTTGAAGAGCCGTGAGAACGCCCGCATCGCGGTCAGCTACCCGACGGCCAGGGGTGGCAACCGGATCGAGGTCTACACGCGCTTCGTGTGGCAGTACTACTTCTATCTGCGGGACCAGGAGTGGGGTCGCATGTTCCTGCGGATCTGCCCGTATTTCCCGTTCAACGCACGGGTGTGCCTCAACCAGCATGAATGGCTGGCACGCTGCCTCCAGGAGGAAGGCATCTTCTTCCGGAAGGCGGCCAACGCCTTCGTCCAGTGCTCCGAGCCTGAGCGCCTACAGCAACTTGCCGACAGCCTCACTCCGTCTGATCTCGAGGTGCCCATCCAACGCTGGTTCCGCGAGCTGGTGCCCTTTTATGCCAGCACCGACCCCAACCGGATCTCCGACTGCGTGTATCGCCTGTTCTGCAGCCAGGTCGAATACTGCACCAACCTCATTTTCAAAGAGCGGGCGGCTCTCGATCGTGTGGCTGAACGCTTGTTGGACCTCAATCGGAGCATCGGTCGTCCCGACAAGCTCAGCACGATCTTCGGCTACCGCATCACCAAAGCCTACCAGGGTGGTCTCAAGACCCAGATCGCCGACTATCACCTCGGCAATCCGGTTATACGCAGCGAGTACAAGGACAGCTCGATCAAACAGTATGTGCGTGACCACCGCCTGTTCCGCACCGAGGCCACCAGCTACAACACCCGCGACCTCGGCGTCGGGAAATCCATCCGCAACCTACCGTAACTCCGCGGAGTGATGCGCGGGATCAACGATCGCTACCTGGCTATCCAACAAGACGTGCTGGAGACATACATCGACCGAGGCCAGCTAAGGCGCCTGCGCCAACCGACCATCACCCCAAGCGGACACCGAACACCTGGTTTGAAGCTGGACGATCCGCGCCTCCTGGCCATTATGCAGGCACTCACCTGCTTCGCCCACGTCTCACGGGCCGGCCGCTTTCGCACCCGAGATCTGCATCAGCAGGCCGCCGAAGCACTCGGCATGACCACCGCGACGTACCGTCTGAGCCAGTTGCGCTACGACCTGGCGAAATTGCGCGCCAAGGGCTTGGTCGTCAAAGTGCCCAAGACCCAAACGTACCGCCTGACGCCGCAGGGCTTCCGCATCTGCGTCCTGTTCCTCAAGCTTTTCCACCGCCTCTACGCGCCATTCACTGCGGCCATTCTCCACCCAATCGCTGACGACGCCATGCTGCCAGACGAGCGCCGGTCACGTCTCGACACTCTGTACGCCGGGGTCGA
>WNFJ01488297.1_pt1 | contig 12899 bp, 9 predicted proteins | sample 5400461 | NCBI WGS metagenome assembly WNFJ01 (sample SAMN13153349, study PRJNA577476) | soil metagenome | isolation source: 115 cm saprolite on Douglas fir-dominated hillslope | place: USA:California | collected 2013-09-17 | reverse complement strand
GAGGTCGGCCCCTCATTGGAGAATTCGAGGCTGTATTTCTGTCTGATCCGGAGCGTGCGTGATTGAGCGAATAATTGGGCGTCGTTGTCTTCCCCTGGGGGAGCGGCGATAGCCCGCGAGCCTGGTTAAGATATCCGCAGCACGCTCTCCGCTCCCAGCCAGGAGGAAGTGATGTCCTACAGAATAGCCGGAATCGATGTTCATAAAAAGATGCTGGCAGTGGTTGTGTCTGACGTGGAAGTTGACGGCGAGTACCGGTTTGAGCGGAGGATGTTTGGTAGCAACCCCGAACAACTGCGATCGCTCGCTGCATGGTTGATCGAGCAAGAGGCCGAGGAAGCAGTCATGGAATCGACGGCCCAATATTGGAAACCAGTCTGGGCAGCGCTGGAAAGGTATTGGAAGCCGCTACGCGAGAAGCGGGAAGGCGCGAGCCGGAGATCCGGAACGTTGCATCTGGCGCAAGCGCAGTCCAATCGTGGGCGGCGGGGACGCAAGAGGGATTTCCCGGATGCCGAACGCCTGGTGAAGCGGCTGGTGGCCCGGGAATTGATTCTGAGCTTTGTGCCCGATGCCGAGCAGCGTCTGTGGCGGACGGTAACGCGCAAGAAGTACCAGTTGAGGTGCGATCGGGTGCGGCTGCAGAACCAATTGGAGTCTCTTCTGGAAGAAGCACATATCAAGTTGTCCAGCTTCGTCTCCGATCTGCTGGGTCTCAGTGCCCAGCGGATGCTGAAGGCGCTCGCTGACGGGGAAACCAACCCAGCGGCTCTGGCCGCTTTGGCTGATGTGCGCTTGCGCGCCACGCCGGAACAGTTGTGCGACGCGCTCGGCGCCTGTACGGAGTTGAACGCAGTGTACCGGCGGCTGCTGAAGATGGCGTTAGAGGAGTTGCGATTGATCGACGAGCAGATCGGCGAACTGGACAAGGAGATGCAGCGGCTGGCGGAAGTGCCCGGTCTGGGAGTGGACTCAGCGCAGCAGATCATTGCCGAAGTCGGCCCTACCGCAGCGACCTTTCCCTCCGAGAAATGTCTCTCCTCGTGGGTTGGTGCCTGCCCCGGCGACGACGAGAGCGCGGGCGTGAACTACAGCCACCGATCCCCGAAGGGCAACCGCCACATGCGGCGGTTACTCAATCAGGCTGCTAACGGCGCAGCCAGGACCAAAGGAAGCATCTTCGAGATTGTCTATCGCCGCTCGGTCCCGCGCCTGGGACATAATCAAGCCATTGGAGCGATTGCCCATCGACAGTGCCGGCTGATCTGGTTGATCCTGCACCAAGGAGTCCGTTACGAAGAACGGGGCCCGGCCGTTACCAAACAATCGAAACAAAGGCGCACGGCGAGAATGATCCGGCAACTCCGAAGCCTCGGCTATCGGATCGAAACACCGAATCCTCAACCCAGCCAAGCACAAGCGCAGTGATTTTTCGAGCCTGAAGACTTCCATGTCTGCCAATCTCTCTTTCGCACGTCCAACCGCCGAACTTCTCCCTCCGCGGTCCAGGACTCACTCTGACGAGCCGCACCATGTCTCTGGAGCTAACTCATGTGCTCGAAAGACGCGCCTCTAACTACCTTTAGAATCAACAGTTATGAAAAACATGGGGGGTGGGGCTGTTATGGATAACTAGAATCAGCACTCTTCGTTCCCCAGGATTGAAGCGAGCACTGGCCTGCGTAGAGGGTCGCGCCAATTTGCTCGGCCCCCCGCGCCGCGATTCGCCCTAGTTGATCGTTACGGTCGCCCGGGTCGTAAACGCCAGCCTTGTTTCGGCGGGAAACCCGATGTCCTTCTTTCCCGTCGCCGCTGCACCGGCCGTTCCGGCTCCCGCCCCGGCCCCTGCTCCGATCGCTGCGCCCTTGCTGCCTCCAGCGAGCGCTCCAATAATCGCGCCGCCTGCCGCGCCGCCTCCGATGAACCCGGCATCCCGTTTGCCCTTGCCGCCCTCTGTTCTTCCGGCGGAACTTGTTGCAATCGTGTACGTCTTGCCGCCCACGGTCACCGTGCGCAGCCGCAGATACAGCTTCGCCGGTGTGGACAGGCGCCCGGAGGCCTGCACGCTGCTGACCGTCAATTTCGCTGCCGAACCCTTGGGAATCACCACTTTGCCGCCCGACGTTACATCTTGCGCGACCGAGCCTGTCACCGTCTGCCCGGCTTTGGCAGTCTTGGAGCTTACAGGTTGGTCGGTCACCACCGAAATCTTCGCTCCTGCTGGAACCGTGCCGCTGGCTTGTGCCAGCGCAGGCACTAGCAGAGCTAGCGCAAGAAAAATCGAAGCCAATCGAATTCGAGAATTCATCTCCGTCACCTCGGGTATGGATTTGGGGCTGCAAGAAGAGTTTAGCAGAAGGAATCGGCGAGAGCGGAACGACAGTGCTGCAAAGTCGCTAGAAGTGAAACACTAGTTCCTCCGAACCTGAGGATTTGGGCTCGATGTACAAATTGTCGATCAGGCGAGTTTTGCCGATGAAAACCGCGAGGAGAACAAAACAAGGCTTGTTCACGCGCACGACCGGCTCAAATGCTTCCGCATCAACAACTTCCGCGTAATCCACTCTCGCGAGACGCTCCGAATCTAGTTTGCGGCGCAAACTAGTTTGCAGCTGTAGCGCATCGCGCACTCCAGCAGCGAGTTCACTTTTCGCCGCTTCCAGCCCGCGATACAAAACGGTGGCCGCCTTGCGTTCATCCGGATTCAAATAAACGTTTCGCGAGGAAAGCGCCAGGCCATCGGGTTCGCGGACTGGCGGGCAAACCACGATTTCGGTATCCAGATTCAAGTCGCGCGCCATTTGCGTGATGAGCCGCGATTGCTGCGCATCCTTGCGCCCGAAGTATGCAAAGTTCGGCTGCACGATCTGCAGCAATTTCATCACTACTGTCGTGACGCCGCGGAAGTGCCCGGGCCGCGAGCGTCCTTCGAGTCTTTCACTCAACCCATCGACGTTAACGTACGTCGAAAATTTATCAGGATAGATCTCCGTAGGTTCCGGCGCAAAAAGCGCATCCACGCCCGCCCTCTGAAGTTTTTCGCTATCACTCTCGAAAGTTCGCGGATATTTTGAGAAATCTTCGTTGGGGCCAAACTGTTTCGGATTGACGAAAATGGAAGCAATCACCGGCGAGCATTCCCGCCGCGCCCGTGCGATCAGCGACAAATGCCCTGCGTGCAGCGCGCCCATTGTCGGCACCAGCCCGATGATACGGCTTTCCGCACGGGCCTGTCGCGCATGTTCTTTCATCCACGCAATCGTTCGGATGGTGTCCACGGGGCAGGAATGTACGCTCGAACCTACGCGCCGGCCGCTGTAGCGCGTTCGCGATAGAAGTGCATCAGGTCCGTCAGTATCGGCTGTGCGCCAAGTTGCCGCAACAGCGTGGTGACCTGTCCGCGGTGATAGGTGCCGTGATTGGCAAGGTGCTGCATCGATTCCCAAAGAGGATTGCTGTAAACGCCGAACTTCAGGGTCTTGTATTCAATAACGCGGTCTAGGTCGGATTGCGTCAGTCCGCGCACGAAACCAAGCAGGCGCCATTCGTGTTCGTTCCAGCGCTCCCGCAAGCTGGCCACGTCCTTGAATTGCGTCGTATCCGGGAGCGATGCAGGTGAGCGGCCTTGAAAGCGTTCCAGCCAGATCCACTCGGCGCCGTAGACATGCGCAAGGGTGTCCCGGACGGAACCGAAGCTGGAGCCCATCGGCTTGACAAACTGTTCCGTCGTGAGAGCAGAAGCCGCGTCCAGCGACCGGTGATTCGCCCAGGCGTTGTAGTCATACAGCGTGCGCATTTCTTGGGGCGTCATGTCCTGCTCCTCTTCGCGTTTTAGGATTTGTGGGCCGTTTAGCTGTCGATGAAAATACTCTTGCGATCTTTCCTAGATTGCGGCGCATGATAAGACTCGGCGTCCGAAGGAAATCCGCCCTCGCGCACATCATCGCAGTATTCGCGCACGGCCTTGGAAATGATTTCTCCAACATTCGCATATTGGCGCGCAAATTTCGGCGCCTGGCCAAACGTAAGACCGAGAAGATCGTGAACGACAAGAATCTGCCCGTCGCAGTCCGGACCAGCGCCGTAATCTGCGCCGCAAGCTCGCGAGGCACCGCTTCCAGCACCACCGCGAATGCCCCCGCCGCTTCCACCGCGTGCGCATCGCGAATCAACTGCTCCGCGGCATCTGCTGTCTTGCCCTGCACGCGGTATCCGCCGAGAGCGTTCACTGATTGCGGCGTCAAGCCCACGTGCCCCATCACCGGGATCTCCGCCTCCGTCAGCCGCGAGATCAGCTCGAGACGGCGTTCCCCGCCCTCCACCTTCACGGCCTCCGCGCCGGCTTCCTTTACGAAACGCATGGCATTGTGCAGCGACTCCGCCATGTCCGTGTGATAACTGCCGTAAGGCATGTCCGCCACAAGAAGCGCGCGGCGCATCCCGCGGCGCACGGCGCGTGTATGGTGCAGCATCTCGTCAATCGTCACCGGCAGAGTACTCTCATGCCCCAGCACGACCATGCCAAGGGAATCGCCGACAAGAATCACGTCCACGCCGCCTTCGTCGAGCAGCCGCGCGGTCGGATAGTCGTATGCCGTGAGGCAAGTGATTTTCTGGAAGTTGGAATGGGGGCCTGCAGCCTGGATCTTGCGCTGCAGGAGATCGGGCACGGTGATCTTTCCGTTCCCGGAATTTGGGACAACGCTCATGGTGGCCTCCGGTGCCGTTCCCTTAAATCGGGATACAGTCCTGTACCTAATGCCTCATCAAGAATAGCAAACTCAAATGCAAATCACCAGAATTTTCGATGCTCCCTAGTGAGACACTTTCCCCCCGCACGAAGCTATGGATTCCGAAAGACGCCGAACTAGTGGGAACCGGAGGCGGGAGCTGAGGCGGGCTTCTCCGGGTACAGGCGCTCAAACTCCGGGTCGCCGTGAAGAAGGGTGAGGTCTGGGTCGCGGCGAGTCCACACCGAGTCCCTGTATCCCGCTTCCCACGCTTTGTGCAGGGTATCCAAGGCTTCCGGCTTTCTCTTCAGGGCGCAGTACACGCAAGCCGCGTTGTAGAGAATCGAGGCCTCGTTGGCGCGCAAGGTGACGGCCAGATTGAGCTCGCGCAAGGCGTCTTCCACGCGATCCAATTCGGCATAGTAGTTGCTCATCAGGATGCGCGCTCGCGCATCCTCGGGCACATGTTTCAAGTGATTCTCGAGCGCGGCGATGAACCTCTGGGCCATGTTACGCCTGGCTTCTTCTTTGCCCATGGCGCCGAGAGAGTTCATGATGGGCACATAAACGTTGTAGTCTTCACCGCTTGCTTCTATGGCGGCTTCCGCGATGTCCAGAACTTCCTGGTAGCGTCCCGCGGCGAACAGGGAGCGGCAGAACAGGTAATAGGCGCCCTCGCAGTCGCGCTTGCGGTCGATAGCCTTTTTGACCATGCGCACGGCTTCGTCATGGAGTTCGGCGGCGTAGAGGACCCAGGCCTGGCTGACCTGTACTTCGGGCAGGTCCCAGCGCAGGGCCACGGCCCTGCCGGAAGCCTCCCGCGCGCGTTCGACCCACACCTGATCGCGGCTGAAGGTGGAGTAGTACATGGCGCACGCGTTGGCGCAGGCGGCGTAGGCCAGGGCGAAGCTAGGGTCCATGGCCACCGCGTTTTCGAACATTTGGAGGGCGAACTCGATGTCCTGGCGGGTCTGCCGCCGCGCGTATCTTTTCCCGCGCAGGTATAGGTCGTAAGCCTGCAGGTTTTCCGTGGGCTTGACGGCCAGGGCCTCCAACTCCTGCGGGGAAAGCGTTACGCGCAAGGCCTCGGCGATCTTGCGGGCCATTTCGTCTTGTATTTCGAAAACGTCCTTCATCTCGCGGTCGAAGCGCTCCGACCAGAGCGGAAAATCGGTGTGTGCGTCCACAAGTTGGGCGTTGATGCGCAGGCGGGCGCCGGCGCGCCGCAAGGTGCCGGTGAGGACATAGGCTGCGCCGAGCTGCTGGCCGACCTGCGCGGGAGTCACCGGTTTGTCGCGCCAAGCCAGAACGGTGGGGCGCGAAAAGGTGTTCAGTCCCCGGATCTTGGAGAGCTCGGTAATGATGTCCTCGGTGATGCCGTCGCGCAGGTATTCGTCTTCCTTGGCGCCGCTTAGATTTTCGAAGTAGAGAACAGCTACAGATTTTCCTGCCTGCTTCTGGACACCGGGATCCGAATCGGCCTTCTCCTTCGCGCGCCGTTTTCCCGATTCGAGATCGCGCTTCAGGCGGCTGAGGTCGGTCTTCAGTTCGGTGGCCGTCTGGCAGCGCAGATTGCGGTCCTTCTCAAGGCTCTTCTCCAGGATGCGCACAAAATCGGCGGGCAGGGAGGGATTCAGCTCCGCGGCCGGCCTGGGATCGCGGTTCAGGATGGCGTCGAAGATGACCGCCGAGGTGTCCCCCTGGAAGGGGAGCGCTCCGGTAGCCATCTGGTAGAGGACCGTGCTGGTGGAAAAGAGGTCCGTGCGGATGTCCACGAGTTGTCCGCGGGCCTGCTCCGGTGACATGTAGGAGACCGTGCCGACGGCTGCGCCCGGCGAGGTGAGTTCGTGGCTGGAAACCATGGTCTCCCCCTGCACGGCCGAACCTCCCTGCGCGGCCGCGCCCCCGTTCATCTTGGCAAGGCCGAAGTCCAGAATCTTCAACTGCCCGCGCTCGGTGAGAAAGAGATTTGCTGGCTTGATGTCTCGGTGCACGATGCCCTTGGCATGGGCCGATTCAAGGGCGTCGGCGATCTGAATAGCCAGCGGCAGCAGCTTCTCTATTTCCATCGGCTGCCGGCTCATCCTCTGCGCCAGCGTGCCCCCTTCTAGCAGCTCCATGACGATGAAGTGCCGGCGTTCGTGCTGCTCAATCGCGTGGACGGTGCAGATGTTGGGGTGATTGAGGGAGGAAGCGGCGCGTGCCTCACGCTGGAAGCGCTCCAGCAACTGGCTGTCCTGGGCCATTTCAGGGGGAAGAAACTTTAGGGCCACGCGGCGGCCGAGCTGCGAATCCTCGGCTTCGTATACCACGCCCATACCGCCCGCGCCCAGCTTGCGGAGAATCTTGTAATGCAGAAGTGACTGGCCGATGAGTGGATCCTGGCTCATGTTCCCTGGCCGATAGTATGCGGCGCTGTGGCCGCCGTCAAGCCGACCAGGCCGGGCCACTCGTAAGGCGTTTGCGACTGCCTCATCCGTTCGGTGCTTGGGCGCGGCCTTTCCATTGGCCGCCGCGACCGAGCCAGTAGCGCACAACGGAAACACACGTGGCGTAGCCGTAGAACACCGCCGCGAACGGCAGCGTCAACGCCCAGGCTGCCGATAAGTTGTAAAACCGCACAGTCAGGAGAAAGGTTGCGGTCATTAGAGCAATGGCAGTGTCCACCAGGAGCCAGGCTTCACCGGGATAAGCGAAAAAGAGAATCCAGGGCAGAAGAAAAGTTCCGAACAAACCAGCCAGGGCAACGGCGAGAAACGCGAATGAATAGTGGAGTTGGGTGAAAGCGGTGCGCGCAATCAGGTCGCGAATTTCCGCGAAGGTTCCATAGCCCCGCAAGCTCACGCTCACGCGCGTCAGCCCCATCCAGATTTTTCCGCCGTTTTTCTTCACGGCGCGAGCGAGCGCACAGTCATCAATCACCTCACCGCGAATTGAGGCAATCCCGCCGATGGGCGCGAGCACGTTCCGCCGCAACAAAATACATCCGCCCGCGGCGCCGGCGGTGCTCGCGTTCGGGTCCGCGATCCATCGCGGTGGATACAGCAACAGAAAAAAATATAGAAACGCTGGAATCAGCAGGCGTTCAGCAAATGTGTTCGCCTGGAGCAGCACCATTAGCGATGTCAGGTCCAGTGAATTCTTTTCCGCGCGGAACACCAGGCGGCGCAGGGTGTCCGGCGCGTGTTCGATATCGGCGTCCGTGAACCAAAAGAATTCCACTCCTTTTTCACTTGTCGCAGAAATGCCTTCGTTCAGCGCCCAAAGTTTTCCGGTCCAGCCTTGCACGAGGGGCGCCGCAGCGCGAATTGTCACGCGCCGCGATGCGCCAAATTCATTTGCAGTTTGCTGCGTGAACGTGGCTGTTCCGTCGTCACTGTGGTCGTCAACAACGATAATCGAGAATTCCCCGGGATAATCCTGTTTCGCTAGGGACGAAATTGCTTGGGAGATAGTCGTGGCCTCATTGCGAGCTGGAACGACAGCAACGACGTGCGGCCAGTCCTCGAGCTGCCTCGGTTCGATTTTGTCTTCGCTTAACCGCCAAAAACTTCCGCGCGCGAGCAGGAGATAAAGCCAGATCGCAAGAGGAATGGCAGCAAGGAAGTTTAGATTCAGAGGCACGCGCTATTCTGCAATAAGCCGGTAACGGAGCGCTACGCCAGATCTTCCGCGCGAATGGGGAGCCGCCGAATTCTCTTCCCCGTCGCCGCGAAGATCGCGTTGCACATCGCGGGAGCAACCACCGGCAACCCGGGTTCGCCGATTCCCGTCGGCTCTTCCTTGCTCATCACTACGTGAACTTCCGTTTTCGGAGTCTCACTCATTCGCGGCATCTGATAATCGTTGAAATTCGATTGCTCGACGCGGCCACCCTCGATGGTGATAGCGTCATGTAAAGCGGCGGAGAGGCCATAGATGGCCGCGCTCTCGACTTGCGCGCGAATGCCGTCTGGATTGATGGGCCGGCCGCAATCTACAGCGTAAACGAGCCGGTGCAGCTTCACGGAGCCGTTTTGCACGCTGGCTTCCGCGACGGCGGCGGTGTAGGACTGGAAAGAATAAAATGCGGCAATGCCTCGTCCCTGGCCCTTTGGCAGCGGCTTGCCCCAGCCCGCTTTTTCTGCGGCGAGCTGCAAAACGGCCTTGAGGCGCGCGGTATCGAGCGGCGGCGAATCGGGGTTTTCACCGAACCGCGGAATCTTGCGGTCGTTGCCAATGAGTTTCAGGCGAAAGGCCAGCGGATCCTGGCCCGCGGCAGCCGCAAGCTCGTCAATGAAACTCTCCACGACGAAGCCGCTGCTGGAATGTTCGACGGAACGCCACCACGCGCGGGGCACACTCGATTCGGCGAGCGTGTACTCGATGCGGAAATTCGGCGTGATGTAAGGGAGGGTGGCGCCGGTGCCGAACTCGCCCAACCCCGAATCATCCGCGCCTTTCTGGCTCCACTTGGCGGCGATGGAGGTCGAGGTCTGAAAATGTTTCCACGCCGCGAGATTGCCATCGGCGTCCAAAGCGCCCTGCAGCTTGTGATGGGATGCCGGCCGGTAAAAACCGTGTTGCATGTCATCTTCACGGGTCCAGAGAACCATGACTGGCTTGCCCGTAGCTTTTGCGGCTACCTGTGCCGCTTCCATGACGAAATCGGCCTGGTAGCGGCGGCCAAAACCACCGCCCATCAGCGTGGTATGGACAATCACTTTTTCCGGGGGCAGCTTGGCGGCCTCCGCGATGACGCCTTGCGCCCATTGCGGCGCCTGCGTGGGCACCCAGGCTTCCGCGCCGTCAGGGCGAATTTGCACGGTGCAATTCATCGGCTCCATGCAGGCGTGCGGGGCAAAGGGAAGCTCGTAGGCCGCTTCGATTTTTTTCGGACCGGATCCAAGAGCGGCATCCGCATCGCCGTCGTTGCGCACGACTTTTCCGCGCTTGGCGGCATTGGCGAGAAATTGTTTGTGAAGTTCCGGAGTCGATTCGCTCGCGGCGGGACCTTCGTCCCATTTCACTGCGAGCGCCTTGCGACCCTGGATCGCGGCCCAGGAATTGTCCGCCAGCACGGCAATTCCGCCGGTGGTGGAAGCGCCTCTTCCGCTGGTTTCAAATTGAATTACATCCCGAACACCGGGCACCGCTTTTGCTTTCGTGGCGTCAAACGAGGCGACCTTGCCGCCGAAGACGGGACACCGCGCGACGACCGCAAAAAGCATACCGGGAACGCGGGAATCGATGCCGAATTTGGCGGAACCGGTAGCTTTGTCGCGCCCTTCAAAGCGCCGGGTGTCGTGGCCGACGACGGTGAAATCATCGGAGTTCTTGAGCGGAACGGTGTTGAAATTGGGAACCGGCAGTTTCGTGGCGGCCTCGACCAGCTCACCGTAAGACAGATAGCGCTTGGGATTGCCGTGAACCACTTGGCCGTTCTCGGCTTTGCACGTGTCTGGGCTGACTTCCCACTTCTGTGCGGCCGCGGCGACGAGCATCTCGCGCGCCGCAGCGCCGGCGCGCCGTAAAGGCAGCCAGGAACCAGCGACGCTGCCGCTGCCGCCTGTGCCGTGGTCATAAATTTTCGGGTTGGTGGGAGCTTGCTCGATTTTCACTTGCTTCCAATCGAGACACAGCTCTTCCGCCAGGATCATGGGGAGCGCGGTCATGATTCCCTGGCCCATTTCCGATTTGTCGAGAATGAGCGTGACGCGATTGTCAGGAGTGATGCGCACCCAGGCGTCGAGAGGATTGGGTGGCTTCTTTTCCTGCTCCTGCGCTTGATCGGCAAAAGCGCTCGGAGACAGATGGAAGCCGATGACAAGGGCCACACCTCCTGCGCCACCGGTCTTCAGGAAATCGCGACGGTTTACAACGGAAGCATTCGCCATGGGACACCTCGTGACGTGTGGCGGCAACTGTGGTTAAAAATGGCTTAGGCGGCGGACTTCGCCTTCCCCGCCTGCATGGACGCGGCGCGGTGGATGGCCTTGCGGATACGCTGGTAGGTGCCGCAGCGGCAGATGTTGCCGCTCATGGCATCGTCGATGTCGGTGTCGGTGGGGTTGGGTTTCTTCGAAAGCAGCGCTACTGCAGACATGATCTGTCCGGACTGGCAATAGCCGCATTGCGGAACGTCTTCTTCCATCCAGGCTTGTTGCACCGGGTGGCTGCCATCGGCGGACAGACCTTCGATAGTGGTTATTTTCTTGCCGGCCACACCGGAGACCGGAGTGATGCAGGAACGCGTTGCTTCGCCGTTGATGTGCACGGTGCAAGCCCCGCAGAGCGCCATGCCGCAGCCGAACTTTGTCCCGGTCATATTCAGGGTGTCGCGCAAGACCCAGAGCAGCGGCATGTCCGGGCTGACGTCGACGGATTGAGCTTTACCGTTCAAGGTGAAACTGATGGCCATGGGAACCTCCCTCCAGCAAAACGATATCCTACAACAACTACCGGTCAAGATGAAAATCCGCGGAAGCTCCTTTAACTCCTGCGGCGTGAGCAAGCTCAGTTTCCCTCAGCAGGGGCGGGCTTGGGCCGGGCTTTGCGAGCCGTTGGCGGAGCTTCCGGCTCGACGCCGCGCCAGCCCACAGGACGCCCGCTCACCGCTTCCTTCACGGATCGGAACAGCACCACGTACATCAACTGGCGGTAGTAGAAGCGCTGCAACAAGACAGGGATCAGCAGCGTCCAGTCTTCCTTGTGCTCCAAGGCAAAGGCCACCATGCACGTGAGTATGTCGATCAGCAAAAAGCCCAGGAAGAAGAGCACCGATTTCTCCACGTCCGCGGTGGTCCACAGTTGAGGCAGCCGCGTGACACGGAACTGCGCCAGGACCCAGAGCAACAGCGAGCCAAAGAACATGAGGTCGATGATCGGCGAAATCAGCGGCAACACCAGCTGAAATACAAAGATGTTCGGAAGTGCGATCCAGCCGAGCGTTCCGTATTTTGGCCGGAGAAGCGTGTCGCCATGCTTCCAGAAGGACTGTAATGTCCCGAAGGTCCAGCGGAAACGCTGGCGGATGAGCTGTCCCGCTGTTTCCGGAGCTTCCGTCCAGGCGATGGCCTCTTCGTCGTAGCTGACGCGCCAGCCGAGGCGGCGGATAGCGATGGTCAGATCGGCGTCTTCGGCTACGGTGTCCGAAGTGATGCCGCCCGCGGCTTCAATCGCTTTCTTGCGCCACGCACCGAGCGCTCCGGGCACAACGGTAATGCAATTCAAGAGGTCGAACGCGCGCTTCTCCATGTTCTGGCTGGTGATGTACTCCAGCGCTTGCCAGCGCGTCAGCCAGCGCGAGCGGTTGCCGACCTTCACATTGCCCGCCACCGCGCCAACCTGGGGATCCGAAAAGTGGCGGATCAGGTTGCGAATGGCGTCCGGCTCAATTTCCGTGTCCGCGTCGATAGTCACCACAATTTCAGTATCCGCCAGGGACAAGGCGTGGCTCAGCGCCGCCGCTTTTCCACGATTCACCTGATGAATGATGTGGACGCGCGGCTCCTGCGAAAAGTTCGCATCCAGCAACTCGCCCGTTTTGTCCATTGAGCCATCGTTCACAACGATGATCCGCAAATCCTGGAGATCCGAGAGGAGGACCGAGGTGATGGTCTGCACGATGACGCTTTCTTCGTTGTGCGCGGGAATCAGTACCGTCACGCTCGGTGGAGGATTTGACATTATTGCATGGTCCGGCCGCAGCTTCTCGATCAGCGCCAGCAGGCCGATGACCAAAGCACGCCCACTTACCAAAAAGATGCCGAGGACGAAAATGATGCCAATGAAGAAACGGAAGTATTGAAAAATCCCGAAGATGAATCCGTCGGCGCGAGCTTCAAACTGTTCTTCAGCGGATAGAGGCAGCATCACCTGCGCGCGTGTTTTCCCGATCAGGTCCGAAGCGGCAACGAGCTGGTAGCCCTCTGCGCGAAGAGCGTCGATGATCTTTGGCAGCGCGGCAAGGGTCTGGCTGCGATCGCCGCCGCCGTCGTGCAGAAGAACAATATTGCCTTTGCTCGCTTGCCTCAGAACGCTGTCAACAATCTCTTTGGCGGGGATCGGCTTGCCGTCCCGCAGGCTCCAGTCATCCGGATCGATGCGCTGGCCGACAATCAGGTATCCGAGCTCCTGGGGATAGGGAAGTTGCGCCACTTCCTCGGCATATTCCGGCTGGTGATCGAT
>WNFJ01686144.1_pt1 | contig 12901 bp, 13 predicted proteins | sample 5400461 | NCBI WGS metagenome assembly WNFJ01 (sample SAMN13153349, study PRJNA577476) | soil metagenome | isolation source: 115 cm saprolite on Douglas fir-dominated hillslope | place: USA:California | collected 2013-09-17 | reverse complement strand
CTCGTGTTTCTGAGTTAGGCGGCGGTGCTGTCGCAGGTCCAGGCATCCAGGTCGGTTTGATCGTTGCCGTCGTGGCCTGGCCGGATGGCGGAAAATCGGGCTTTGGGGAACTCGCGGCGGAGCCGGGCGAGCATGTCGGCGGGTGCCGGGGTCGTCTTGGTGCGGTACCACGGGCACAGCCGGCGCCTGCGGTCGATGTCGGCTGGGTCGTAGGCACTGACGGTGTACCAGCAGACCAGCAGGGACTGGATCAGGAACCCGAACGGGACGGTGCGCTCGACGGCCTTCTCGGCCCGGTTGCAGGCGTCGCCGACGCCGAGGATCTGCTTGCCGGTCGCGTTCGACGGCTCGATGGCCCACCGCCAGGAGTACCGTTCGGCGATGGCGGCGGGACTGGCCTGGGTGTCGAGGGTGAACAGTGCCAGGTCGCAGGGCTTGCCGGAGTCCGGGTCGCGGACCAGGACGACGCGGCCGGGGGCGGTCTTGAAGCTGCCGTGCCACAGCGCGTCGATGACGGTGATCTGCACCGTCGTGTCGTGCCCGTAGACGCTGATGACCGCGCCGGCCCAGGTGGCCGATACCGCGATCTGGGCGCAGGTGCCCAGCCGGTCTCCTTTGACCCGCGGCCGGCCCCGTTTCCCTGTCGGGGGCGGTTTCGGCCCGTACAGCACCGCGTTGGCCGGCAGCCGCGTCGTCCAGGTGGTTCCTTCCGCGATCAGGGACTCGCCGTGGAAGGCGGCATCCCCGGTCCCGTGCACCGCCCGGCCGGGGAACGCCCCGGCCAGCAGCTTCATCATCTGCGCTGCCAACTCGACCTGGGAGGCGGTGCCCTTGCCCCGCCACAGCCGGAACAGCACCGGCAAAGCGGCCGGCGAGGAGCAGAACGGCAGCTTTACCACCAGGGCCGCGACCACCCAGGTGTTCCCGAACGCGACCTTCTTGCCGCCCTGCGCGGACCCGTCATACGCCCACCGGGCCTGGAACACCTTCCGCCCCCACCGCCTGAAGAACGTCCCGTCGCACGCCACCACCAGCGGCTCCCTGACAGCCAGCCGGGCCACGGCCAGGCCCAGCTCATCGATGTCCCACACGGCGCCGGCGAAGAACCAGCATGCCCGCCGCCACTTCCCGGCCATCCCGCCGGCCGCCGCCATCGCCACCACCGTGCTGCGATCGGCCAGGATCATCCCGCACGCCAGCGCCACGAACAGCCGGTACGTCGACCGGCGCGCGAACACCGGCGCCAGTTCCTCCAGCAGATCCCCCCAGGTCGAAGGCATGGGTAGGCTCGCAGCAGGCAGCATCGGCGGACACTCCGGTTATCCGGCGGTGTACTAAGCACCGCCGATGCTGCCCCATCAGGCCATCACCGGCAAATCAGGCCCCAGCGGCAATCAGGCCACGCCAGCCACTCCCGCCGAAAACTCCTCTGGCACTCGGCTCCCTCACCGAGAAACTCGGAAACACGAGTGATTGACCATTGCCCGGCAAAACAGCTCACCTGGATGGCGGTGTCCTCGTCATCGATTTCCCAGTTCGGCGGACCCTCCACAACGACACATCCCCCAGCACCTCCCGCACGCCAGCGACAACCTGGTCCCACCGCGCCGGACGCGACGGCGCCTCGCCGTCCTCGGCCTGCTCTTCCAGGGCAGCCATGGCGTCGTCCCATGACTGACCCGGCTCGCGCCGCAAGAAGTAGATGTCGTAGCTCATGACGGGAATCTACTGCCACCAGAACACAAGGAAGCGGCGGAGAACACAAGGTGCTGCGACCGCCCAGGCCGGTCACCTGCGCCGTTGACTACAAGACTCCGGTTCACCCGGTAGCAAGCCCGACCCGGACCGCAAGGCGCTTGCGCCCGAGGACCGGGAAGCGCACTCACCAGTGGTATTGCTGCTGGAAGGACAGGGCGAGTCGGCGGCGTCGGATCGTTGTACGGGTGGCCGATAGCCAGGTGTTGTCGGCTGCCGGAATCAGCCGGGACTGGCTCGTGCGCGATGCAGCGCTACTCGATCTCGTGGGCCTCGGGCAACTCGATGAAATCTGTTAACTCGCCGAACGTCGATCCGCCATCAGCCAGACCATCGCCTACCTGAGGCGTGCGCTCCGCACCGGCCGGTATTAGGAGGGGTTAATCGAAGGCATCTGCCGGAAACCCGAGGAAAGAGTTCATGGTTAGCCGCGAACGAATGAGTGGGCGCTGCGGCCAACGCTCTCAAGGCCGGCCCAGATTCCGGCTGGTGCTCGTCTTTCAAGACGCCTGACACTTTCCGCCCAGGGCATAATCCTGATCTTGAGTCGACCTTGGCGGTATGAGGCTCCCCGCTACGACTTGCCGGCGACGTTCTGCAGGCGCAGCTCGCCGTGGGCAATGAGCCTGCCTGATTCGTCGGTGAAATCCACGCGCCACAGCTGCTGGGTGCGGCCCTGGCTCAGGGCGGTGGCTTCGACGTTTACCCGCCCGGCGGTGACTGAGCGAAGGAAATGGGTGGTGTTGGTCAGGCCGACGGCGACCTGACCCTGATCGCGGACCGCGATGCTGGCGCCGACGCTGGCCGCAGTCTCGACCGCGGCCGTGTAGACGCCGCCGTGCACGATCCCCCACGGGGTGTGGTGCTCCGAGCCCAGCTCCAGGTGACCGGTAACTCGGGTCGCGGAGATGTCATCGAAGACGAGGCCCGTGGCGCGCAAGAACGGGCCGGAAGCCTCCAGCGAGACCTCGAGGCGTGGCGTAGCCGCGGTCCGGGTCGCCGGGGTGGTGGCGGTCTCAGGGTCCATCGCACTGTCCCTCCGGTCAGCGGCCGTCGAACACTACCTCGGCGTGGTTCTGGATGAACTTCCGGGCGCCCTGGGTCAGTAGCAGTCCGACGGCGTACTGCATGTCACGGCTTTCGAGCAGGCCAGGCGCGACGCCGAGGAGATACTGGTCCGCTTGCCGGGAACCCTGATCGAGAGCGTGCCGTAGCAGTCGTTTTGTCACTGCGTGCGCCAGGGTGGGGCCCTTGGACAGCTGCTGAGCCCAGGCCAGGGCCGCCTCCCGTAGTTCTCCGTCGGGCACTACCTGGTTGATGATGTTCCACCGCTCGAAGGTCGCCGCGTCGTATGTCTCCGCACCGAAGACGATCTCCTTCGCCCGGGCCGGCCCGCACCGCTCGGCGAGCCGGTACACCCCGCCCAGGAAGGTGGCCGCGCCGATCTTCGCCTCGACCTGCGCGAACTGGGTGCTCTCGGCCGCGATGATCAGGTCACAAGCCAGCGCCAGCTCCAGGCCCGCCGCGAAACACATCCCGTGGACCGCGGCGATAACCGGGAACGGCGCATCCTCCAGCGTGCTGATCAGCTGGAATCCCTCGGTGAACATCTCCCGGGCCTGCCCGGCGGTGGTGCCGGCGAAGATGTGGACGTCGGCTCCGCTGCAGAACAGCGGCCCGTCGGCCTGCAGGACCAGAGCCCGTGCCTCGTCGCTGATCGCCCGGCGGACCGCGCCCTCCAGTCCGGAACCCAGCTCCATGGTGAAGGTATTGGCCGGCGGATTGGCCATCGTGACCACCGCGACATCGCCGGTCTTGTCGTACCTCGTCTCGATCATGACGCTCCGATCTGCTGGCCGGGCCCGGTTAGAGGCGTTCCAGGATGGTCGCGTTGGCCAGGCCGCCGGCTTCGCACATGGTCTGCAGGGCCAGTCGGGCGCCCCGTGCGTGCATGGCGTGGACCAAGGTGGTCATCAGCCTGGCTCCGCTGGCCCCGAGAGGATGGCCGATGGCGATGGCGCCGCCGTGGACGTTTACCTTGTCCAGGCTGACGCCGGTTTCGCGCTGCCAGGCGAGCACGACGCTGGCGAACGCCTCGTTGACCTCGAACAGGTCGATGTCGTCTATGGACAACCCGGCTTTGCTGAGTACCTTGCCGGTGGCCGGGATGATGGCGGTGAGCATCATGACCGGGTCGTCGGCGGCCACGGCGAAGGAGTGCACACGTGCCATCGGGGTCAGGCCCAGCGCCCGGGCGCGCTCGCCGCTCATCAGCAGCAAGGCCGCGGCGCCGTCGTTGATCTGGCTGCTGTTACCCGCGGTGACGTGCCAACCGATCTGCGGGAACCGCTGGGCTAGCGCCGGGTCGTAGAAGGCCGGGCGTAGCCCGGCGAGCACCTCGGCCGTGGTCGCCGGGCGGATGCCCTCATCGGTGTCGACGACTCTCGTCGTGCCGTCCTTGCTGGTCACCGGAACGGGCGTCAGCTCGCCGGCGAACAGGCTACCGGCCTGGGCGGCCGCGGCGCGATGGTGGCTGGCGGCGGAGAACTCGTCAAGCTCGGCACGGCTGAGGTTCCATTTGGCGGCGATCAGCTCGGCGCTGATCCCCTGGGGGACCAGGCCGTCGGGATAGCGGTCCGCGACGCCGGGCCCGAACGGGTCAGAGCCGGGCAGCACGTTGGAACCCATGGGAACGCGGCTCATGCTTTCCACGCCGCAGGCGATCGCGATGTCGTATGCGCCCGCGAGGATGCCCTGGGCGGCGAAGTGGACGGCTTGCTGGGAGGACCCGCACTGCCGGTCGACGGTGGTGGCCGGCACGGTCTCGGGGAACCCGGCGGCGAGCACCGCCCACCGGGTCGTGTTGGCGGCCTGCTCGCCGACCTGGTCGACGCAGCCGCCGATCACGTCGTCGATCAGCGCCGGGTCGAGGGCCGTGCGTTCGGCCAGCGCCCGGAGACTGTGCGCCAGCAGGTCCACCGGATGGACCGGCGACAGGCTTCCCGTGGACTTGCCCTTGCCGATCGGGGTCCGGACCGCATCGACGATGACCGCATCACGCATGCTGCTTCCCCTGCCGAGCTATTAGTTCTCTTATGGAACTGACCTTAGCGATGTGCGTTCTATAAAGCAACCTTATATCCTTAGTCGCATGCAGCGGACCAGCTTCGAGGACATGACCTGTTCAGTTGCCCAGACTCTCGACGTAGTAGGTGAATGGTGGAGCCTGCTCATCGTCAGGGACGCTTTCCTCGGCGTGACCCGCTTCGACGACTTCCAGGCGCGCCTGGGCATCTCCCGCAACATTCTTACCCGGCGGCTGAACCACCTGGTGGACAACGGGATCCTCAAGCGAGCCCCCTACCAGGACCATCCGCCACGTTCTGAGTACCGGCTCACCGACAAGGGCCGCGACCTGTGGCACGTGGTGACGGCCATGCGCCAGTGGGGCGACCGGTGGGCCGCCCCCGGCGGACCGCCCCTGGAGATCAGGCATACCGCCTGCGGGCACATCGTCACTGCCGTGCCCACATGCTCGCACTGCGGCGAGCCACTCGACGCGCGCTCGGTCACCGCCGTCCCGGGACCCGGCGCCTCCGAGGGCGACTTCGGCCGAACCCAGCTGTCTGCAATAACGTAGCTTCACGGACCGGTCCTTCGGTTGTCACCGGAGGCGGGGATAGGGCGTTCCTAGTCGCCCTCGTTTCCGGGAAAGATCCCCAAGCGTCAGCTCAGTTGTCACGGTGGCTGGCCGGCCCGGCAGGATCACGGCCGAGCCTGTCGCGACGGCAACTGGGCCTGGTACACCCGGTACAAAGGCGACGCGGCCGCCGACGCGAAGAACAACATCAGGAACAGCCCGGCCAGGATCCAAAACGCGGCCGGCCTTGGCAACGCCCACCGCCCAGACTGTCCGCCGGGGCCCAGTCCTGGCCACAGGCTGTGGACGGCATCGGTGGTCGGCTTCGCATCCTCTGTCACAACCAGCCCTTCCGGCCCGTCTGTCCCAGCGGGGACGCCTGTTCGTGGATCCAGGGGTGCGCCAGCGTGGTCCAGATCGCGGCCTCGCCGGCGCCCTGGGCCAGGCCAAGGCTGTGCGCGCCGTGGGCGAACACATGCACGGCGTGCGGAACACCGCTGGCCGCGAGCGCCGAGGCCAGGCGGTAGGTGTGCTCGGGCGGAACATAAGGGTCCTCTGCGGTGTGCCAGACGAAGAACGGCGGCGAGGCGGGCGTGACCAGCGCATCCAGCGATGTCGACCGGCGCAGCCGCGGGCTGGCGTCCCCGCCCAGGAGGATCAGCCGGGCAGGACAGTAGGTCTCGATCTCCATCGAGGTGATGGCGTAACCAAGCACAGCGAAGTCCACCGATTCCTCGGGCGCGGCGCCGGGCGCTAGCGTGGCCAACCCGGCCAGATGGCCGCCAGCGGAGAACCCCATGAGCCCGATCCGCTGCGCGCCTTCGGCCCGCCGACAGGCGATCTCGGCGCGCAGCGCGTCCAGCGGCGCCGGGTGCCGGACGTTGAGCGGGTAGCGGAACACGCTCGCCTGCACGCCTATCTCGCCGAGCCAGCTGGCCACCGGCTCGGCTTCGTGCGGAGCGTGTGCAGCGTACCCGCCGCCGGGCAGGACGATCATGTGCATGCCGGGAGATCCCGAGGATGTCTTCGTCATGGCTGTTCTCCGCCTCCTTGCATATGCCTGCACCACGAACCCATGTCTTGCTGGCCATGCACCAGCCAGGACGGTCGAGTACGTTCAGCCGTGATGTCGGCTATGCGAATGTGATCTCGCTGAGATCGATCGAGACCAGCAGCGGCTCGGTGAGCGCCTGGCCCTCCAGCGTGCGCGGAAAGATCCGGTGCCCGGTCGGGATCATGATTCCGGCGACCCGGGTGTAGCCGGACATGTAGTGCGCGCCCGTGCTGCCGCCCAGGATGTCCACGTCATAGTCCTCGCGCCTGATCAGGCCATCGTCACCGACGTAAACCGTCTGCACGGCGCTGTGGGTGGCCAGATGGCCCGGCCAGACCACGCGCAGCCGGTGCCACTGCTCGCCGTTTTCCTGCCACGGGTCCAGCTCAGCCATCTCGAACCCTGGCAGCGTAAACGCGAAGGGCTGCGTGAGGTAGGTCCACATCGCGGTACCGACGAAGTAGGCCAGCTGGAGAGTCGTCCACGGTGTCTCAGCGTTGTGGCCGGCGTACGAGGCCCGCGGCTGTTCCAGTGCCTCAACCACGGTTCCGTCGGCGGTCTCTATCGCGACGCGTTCGGGGGTGAAGACGCTTCGCCGGCCGGCAGCGCCGAACGGGTAGTGTGACTCTCGCTCCTCATGCAGGCTTGCCGTGACGAAGACGTCGTCAAGCACCCCCTGCTGGCCTTTGAGTGCCCACAGAACGCCGCCCTGGGCAAGGTGAGCGGTAACGGTCTCCAGTTCGTTCCAGCGCTTAAGGCCACCATGGGCCTCCACGACAGTACCAAGCAGATCTGCCACTACTTCTCCTTCCTGATACCCGGTTAGCGAGGGGTTGTCCCGGTCGAACCGCTCACTCCGGTGTAGTCGAATGCGATGACACGCCGGGCCGATGCCAGCGCGTCGATCAGTGCGGGATCCCAGTTGTCGAGGTTTCCGCGGAAGTGCTGCAGAAGGACCAGCGGCACGCTGCCGCTGGCGCCTGGGCCGGTGTCGCGGTACGCGTAGTCGATACCGTTCGCGGCCCCGACCAGTTTGTTCGGCAGGCCGGAGTATGCGCTGTCTCCGTGTGCCGAACTGGTGCCGTCGTCGGTGGCGATGTGAATACCTTCCTGTGCGGTTCTGTTGCCCAGTTGCCGGTCCGGGCCGGCCCTGTGACGTCAGCTGCAAGCCATGATCATCTGCCGGGTGCAAGCGGCGGAATCCGCATGTTGACTGCACCTTGCCCGGCTGGGTGGTCGCCTGCGAAGCCCATGAGCCCGGGATCTGCTACGAGGACCACGGCAGCGGACAGCCCTGGCGCGGCGCCCGTAACTGGGCGTGCAGGAAGCCGACGAGCGCGCGGTTGACCTCGGCCGCGTGCGTCCAGATGATCGCGTGCGGGCCTTCCGGTACCACTGCAAGGCGCGCATCGGCCAGCAGAACGGCCAGCCGGTTCCCGGTGGCGCCGGGCGGCATGATCCGGTCCTGATCGCCTTGCACGATCAGGGCCGGGACGGTAATGCGGGCAACGTCAGCACGGAAGTCTTCCCGCCACGCGACCGCGCAGCCTAGCGCCGCGGCCGCGGACACCCGGATGGCGGTGTGGAAGCTGTTCTGCCACGCCTGGTCGCTGACCCGGCTGCCGCCGAGCAGGTCGAGGTTGTAGTACCGGTCCAGGTACGTCTTGACAGCCGCCGGGCGGTCGGCGGTGAGTTCAACGAGGAAATCGTCGTAGACGCCCCGGTCAGCCCCGTCCGGGTTGGCGGCGGACCGGGGCAGGAACGGCGGGAGCGGTCCCCGCCGCTGCCCGTAGGTTGCCAGGTAGCGGGTCACTTCCCCGGTTCCGGAACAGCAGCCGGCGAGCACCGCGCCCCGCAGGTCCAGTTCTTCCAGCAGCACGTTCAGGTCGGCGGCAAGCGTGTCGTAGTCATAGCCGGTGCTGGGCCGGCTGGAGGCGCCGCCGCCGCGCCGGTCATAGGTGATGACGCGGTACCCGGCACTGAGCAGGGCCGTCTCCTGTTTCTCCCAGGAGCGCCCGTCGGCCAGGTAGCCGTGGACCAGGATGACGGGCGCGCCTGTCCCGTGGTCCTCGTAATGGATCCGGATGTCAGCGGTGTTCTCCCGGCCGACCGTAACATACGGCATCACGAACCCGCATTCTGCCGTGGGCAGCGAGCAGCATCCATGCCGTAACCCTGTGCCGCGGAGCGGCCGTCCGGTATCCGCAACTTGACTGCAACCACGCGCGACGCTCTAGGGGCCGGAACACCTTGCCTATATTGGCGGGGTGAATGCTGGCGTTACCGCGATGACCGGCAAGGACACGGGCCTGGTCGGGCGGGGGGAGGAACTGTCGCGGCTGAGGGAACTGGTGGTCCCGCCGTATGAGGAGAGCCGGGCGCTGCTGATCCTTGGCGATCCGGGCATGGGCAAGACTGTCCTGCTGGCCGAGGCTGCGCGGGAGGCCAGGCTGGCGGGGGTGCGGGTCCGGGCGGCAGCCGGCCGGGAGTCGGAGCAGGACCTGGCGTTCGCCGGGCTGCACCAGCTGTGCGGCCGGTGCTGGATCGCGTGGATGCCCTGCCGGCCCGGCAGGCCAGCGCGCTGCGCGGTGCTTTCGCGATCTCCGAAGATCCCGTGCCGCCCGACGCGCTGCTGACCGGGATCGCCGTGCTCACCCTGCTTTCCGGGCTGTCGGACGACGGGCCGCTGCTGGTGGCCGTCGACGATGCGCAGTGGCTGGATCGCGGCTCGCTGGATGCGCTCGCCTTCGCCGCCCGCCGCCTGAAATCAGAACGGCTCGTGCTGCTGCTCGGCGCACGCGGGAACGTCGGGCCCGCAGGCTTCGACCGGGACTTCCCCGAACTGCTACTGCAGCCGCTGAGCAGCGCGGATGCCAGCCGGCTGCTCGATGCCCAGCCGCACCCTCCGCGCGGCCAGGCACGGGAGCAGGTGCTCGCCCAGGCGGCCGGCAACCCGATGGCGCTGATTGAGCTATCGAAGGTGATCGCGGCCGACCCGGCCGCTGGCCGGACCTGGGCCGCCGAGCCGCTCCCGCTGACAGATCGGCTTACAGCCATCATGGCTGCCCAGTTCGCTGACCTCCCCGGGTCCGCGCAGGCCGCCGTGCTGCTCGCCGCGGTCGCCGACAGCCCGGACCTGACGGCGGCGGCCGTACCCGGCCTCTCGGCCGGCACGCTGGCCCCGGCCGAGACAGCGGGCCTGATCAGGGTAGGCAGATCGGGACCGCAGTTCAGCCACCCTCTGGTCCGCGCGGCGGTCTACCAGGCCGTCCCGTTCGCCGAGCGAGCCGTGGCGCACCTGCGGATCGCCGACGCGCTCCGCGACGAGCCAGACCGCCACGCCTGGCACCTGGCCGCGGCAGCCCTGGAACCCGACGAGCGCGTGGCATCACCACTAGAGGACACAGCTGGCCAGGCGCAGCGGCGCGGCGGTGCGGCCGCCGCCGCGCGCGCCCTGGAACGCGCAGCCGAACTCAGCCCCAGAGAGCGCGATCAGGCGCGGCGGCTACTGGCCGCCGAGGCGCTCGCCCTGGCCGCCGGCCAGGCCGACTGGGTGCAGGAACTGGCTACCCGGGTGCTGTCGGCGACATCGGACCCGAAACTACGCATCACCGCCCGGCTGCACATCGGCTGGGCGCTCGTCTGGTCCAACCGGCACGCCGACGCGCTTGCCACGCTTATCTCCGTCGCCGAGGAAGCATCGGCCCGGCTGCCGGTCATCGCCTGGGACGCCATCGGGACAGCCGCCACGGTCGCCTACCAGTCCGGAATCCCGGCCGGCCGCGAGGCAGTGCTGGACACCCTCGGCCACCTGGACGAGCCGACACCGCAGCCGCCGGACTGGCCGACCGGCCACGCCGACGTGCAACGGGTCTGGATTACCGCCTGCACCAACCCGTTCGGGAAAAGAACGGAAACCGTCCCGTACCTACACCGCATAGCCGCCGGGCCAGTCGCCAACCTGGCCAGGACCGGCGTGGCGGCCTGGCTCCTCGACGAGACCGAACTCGCGGTCAGGCTCTTGCGGGAAGCCCTCAGCCGGCTGCGCGCCCCCGGCGTCCGCGGCAGCAGCGCGGCCGCATCGACAGCGGGCGGTGGGACGAAGCACTCGCCACGGCCCGCGAGGCCGCCGACATCGCCGCCGCCTACAAGATGGAAACCGTCGCCGCCATCGCCGACCTCACCACGGCCACCGTGCTCGTCATGCGCGGCCAGCACGACCAGGTAGGGCCCCTGCTGGCCAGCGCGCTCGCCGCCGTCGGCACGGATGAATACCGCTCAGTCGCCGCACGGGCGCGGCACGCCGCGGGCATCGCAGCGCTAGCCGAAGGAAACTATCTCACCGCCTACGCCCAGCTCAGCCAGCTCTTCGGCGCCGACGGCATGCCGCTGCATCAGCACGTCCCGTACCTCGCCATCGCCGACCTCGCCGCCGCCGCGGTCCGCGCCGAGCGCCATCTCGAGGCCCGGACGCTCATCGAGAACGCACTGACCCGGGCAGGTCCGGCACCCGGCCCGCGGCTGGACCAGCTCGCCGCCCGCGCCCGCGGACTGCTCGCCGAACCAGCCGACGCCGAGGCCCACTTCACCAAAGGCCTGTCGGACCCCGACGGAGAAAGCTGGCCATTCGAGCGAGCCCAGCTGCGGCTCGACTACGGGGAATGGCTGCGGCGGCAGCGGCGGATCAACGACGCCAAGCCCGTCCTCGCCAGCGCCCTGGAGACGCTCCGCCGCCTTGGTGCTGCGCCCTGAACTGCGGGCCTGCGGCGTGATCACGCAAGCCACGCCCGCCGCGCCGGACGCGCTCGCCGGGCTCACCGCGCAGCAGCGCGAGATCGTCATCCTCGCCGGAAGCGGCCTGACCAACGGAGAGATCGCCGACCGCCTGTTCCTGTCCCCCCGCACCGTCGCCTCGCACCTGTACCGCTCTTACCCCAAGCTCGGCATAGCCGGCCGCCACCAGCTCCGCGACCTCATCGACCACGCCGTCACAGACCAGCGGTAGCCAGCGCCACTCCCGAGGCAGTCGCCTGTCTCGCGCCGACGCGGCCAGCTGCAGTCAGGTTGCGGATACCACCCGTGCAGAGCCCGCTGCGAGCATCGGGCTGAAGGCATGCGGAGAGGAGCTGGAATGGCTCGATTGCCGCAGCGGGCAGGTCATCTGCGCCGCCGCGCTGGTCATGACCTCGCTGTTCGCCGGGTTCATCCGCCGGCGACCCGATCGTCAAGCCCATCGCCCTCGCCCTGACCGCCAGCGTGCTGGCCGACACCTCGCGGCCGCAACTACCTACCGACCGAAAGGCATGACGACAATGAACGCCAACACCATCCAGACGGCTGCGCCGATCAGCACCTACTTCCGAGTCTGCGACGGGGTGCGAGTGAGGTTCGCCGATAACAGGGCAGACTCGGACATCACCATGCTGCTGCTGGCGCCGTGGCCCGAAAGCCTCTGGGCCTTCCGCCGCATCTGGGACCGCGTTTCTGCGGCCGGGCGGGTGGTCGCCATCGACATGCCAGGATTCGGCCACTCCGACGGTCGCCCGGAACTGATTGCCCCGGACACCTCGGGAGCGTTCCTGGCCCGTCTGATCGACGAGTGGGACCTGGGAGCTCCCCACGTCGTCGGCCCGGACGTCGGCACGGCCGCGGCGCTCTTCCTTGCCGCCAGCGCGCCGGAGCGCGTCACGAGCTTGACCGTCGGCGGCGGCGCGGTCCGCTTTCCGATCGAAGCGGGCGGGGCGCTCAAGGAGATCATCGAGGCGCCGAGCCTGGACGTCGTGCGCGGGCTGGACGCCAGAACCAACATCGGCTACGCGGTCGAGCCGGGTGCCGCCAGCACCAGCGAGCCCGACGTCCACGAGGACTATGTCAGCGCCTACGACCTCGGGCGCTTCGCGGAGTCGGCCCGGTTCGTGCGGCATTACCCCGAGCAGAACCCGGTGTTGCGTGACCTGCTGCCGAAGATCAGCACGCCGACCCAGATCGTGGCCGGGCGCGACGATGACCTCGTGCCGTGGTCGAACAACCAGTACCTCGACGACCTCCTCCCCAGCAGCGAGATCCATCCCCTCGACGCGGGTCACTTCGCGTGGGAGCAAGCAGCCGGGGAATACGGCCGCCTGGTCGTCGACTGGGTCAGCGGCGGTTATCGGCGCGTCGCAGCGGGCTAACCCCGCACGGGTGCAGGCCAACCGGGATATAAGAACATTCGTACACATCAGGCTAGGTGGGGCGGGTGGGGCTCGAACCCACGACCGGCGGATTATGAGAAGTACGGCCTCCTGCACCACGCGCGCTAGCTGCACAGATGACACGGATCATCGCACTGGCGGCAGTCACCACGCTGGGACTATCTGGCGCGCCGGTCCACGAACCGGTCCACGGCCGAGGCACCCATGTCTCCTCATCCTGCTACTGTGCGTAACACCGTTAAGAGCGCCCAGCCTACG
>WNFJ01081667.1_pt3 | contig 12901 bp, 12 predicted proteins | sample 5400461 | NCBI WGS metagenome assembly WNFJ01 (sample SAMN13153349, study PRJNA577476) | soil metagenome | isolation source: 115 cm saprolite on Douglas fir-dominated hillslope | place: USA:California | collected 2013-09-17 | reverse complement strand
TGACCGACCCGGCAAAGACGCAGATCCCCGCCAGCGGATGGCCGCGCTGGTCGGTCACCCGGCCGGAGATCCGGCCGCCGCTGGCCGGCGGAGGACCGGTCGGCGGAGAAGGGGTTGGCGAAGGGCCGGCCGGCGGAGGAGGGGTCGGCGAAGGGCCGGCCGGCGAAGGGCCGGCCGGGCGGGCCGCAAGCGGGCCGGCCGGCGAGTCGGCGCGGACCCTGGCCAGCAGCGACATCGCCTGCTGGACCGGCGTCGCGGCCGGGGCCGAGGGGCCGGCTGACAGCACCGGGCGCCGCAGCGTGACGGGCGCAACCGGGGTCAGGCCGGACCCGCTGACCAGCACCGACACCGAGCCCGTCCGGGTCATCGTGCCGCCGTACCACTGCGGCACGTAGCGGCCCGGGTCGGCGCAGGCGCGGTACTGCAGCGAGTACCCGCCGGGCCGCAGCCCGGAAATGAGGAACCGGCCGTCCGGCCGGGTCATCCCGAGCCGGCTGCCCGACGGGCCGGTCGCGGTGACGCAGATCCCCCCGAGCGGTGCCGCGCCGCTGGCCTGCGCGACGCCCGTGATCGAGCCGCCGCCGGCCAGCCCGGCGGCCCGTGCGAGCCCGCCCGCCAGCAGCCGCTGCTGGGTCGGCGTCAGCGCGGGCGACGCCTGATCGGCTGGCGCGGAGACCGCGATCGTGCCGCGTGCCGAGTGCAGTGCGGCAGCCTTGGCAGGCCTGGCGGCCGCCGTCGGCGGGGCGGACGAGGCGGCGGTTGCCGGTGAGGCCATCAGTCCTGCGGCGAGCAGGCCGCCGATGACGGCGGCCGTCCCCCGGGAGAGCACGTTTCGCGGCACAAGCACCGGTCCTCAATCAGAAATGTCAGTAATTCCGGCAAGAGCATAGACCTGCGCGCGCGCCGAAGACGATCTTTAAATAGGCTTGTGTGCAGAAAGTTATGAATGACGTCGCCTGGGCTCGCGACGGCGCTGGCCCGAGGCGACCGTGAGTAGTTCCGTAAGCTGCGCAGCCTGCCGTTACGCCGCGGGTGGCGCATCAGGGCGAGCGTGGAGGCGAGCCCGTCGAGATCCGTCCAGCACACCTGCAGGTGACGCTTGCGGCCCCCGGTGAAACCAGTTCTTCCGTTCAGGATCCTGGTGTTGTCGAAAATGAGGCAGTCCCCCGGGCGGAGCAGGAAGGTCAGCATCTGGCCCGGCCGCCCGATCATCTCGGCGAAGGCCCGGTAGGCGGCGTAGAAAGCGACGGCCTCGTCGGGCGGCAGCCGCAGCGGCTGCATGTGATTGCCGTTGAGCCGGATCTCCCTGATCCGGCCGCGGGGATCGACGCCGATCACTGGCCGGGTGGCGCGCAGTTCGGCCCTGGCGTCGGCATAGGCGAAGGTCACCTCGCTGCTGGCCAGCACCGCGAACGCGGCCGCGTGGAAGCCGTCGACGAGCATGGACTCGCCGCCCGCGGCGGCATCGTCCAGGCAGTGCAGCAACTCCAGGGTCGGCGGCGGATCCCGGAACGCCTGGGCGGTGCGCGGCGTCAGCGGCGGGCCCGTGAACGCCTGGCTGGGCGGCAATGCCCCTACCTGGACGTCAAGGAACGGCCCGCGCTCGGTCTCCCGCACGAAACCGATGCTCTGCGCCACGGTCAGGACCGCCCCGGGCTCACGGGGCACGTCCCGGAGCACGACGAACCCGTCTCGCAGCACCGCGGTCAGGCAGGCCTGCCGGTGCGCGGCGTCGGCACGGAACAGTGGCCAGGACCCCTGCGGGAAGGCCTCGGCAATCTCGTCCGCGGACCACAGCCTCTTCGCATCCTCGGTGCGGTCATCCTCACCGGTCAATGAGTCCATCGAAGGCTCGCCGGCCGCGGGATGCCGACCTTCCCCGCCCGCTTCGTCGTCCCCGATCGCGAACTGGCTCAGCCAGCCGACATCAAAAGCGCCACGATGACCGTCGGGACCGAACACGATCTCGACCCGGTCGCCCGCCCGCCGCGCCGTTCTCACCGAGACTTCCCGGGGCAGATCGGTGATGCTCACTAGCCGCTCGCCGTTTCGGGAATCCCAGCAGTGCGCGCACCTGCAGTTGACGCGCAGCCAGATCGCGGGCAGCCCGAACGGCGCACGACCCGGCCCGGCCGAAGACGGCTCGGCATTGACCGGATACCCAGGACGCTCCGGCGGCTTCTCGGCCTCGCCTGTCACCTCACTCCGCCACCCCCCCGGGCAGACCCCACGCGCGCTGCGCCCTGCGCGTGAGCCGGTTTTACCTATTTTTGTGGTAGGACGGCTGAGTCTACTGTTCCTGAAACCCGCACCGCTAGAGGTCGCGCGCTTGCCGGCAATAGACGTTCGAAATACCGTTCCGTCCGCCCGCTCAGAATGACCGGCCCGTCCGCCCGGCTTGGGCCGCCACGCCATTAGGGGGGCACACGCCATTAGTGGGACACGATGTTATTAGCTGGACGCAGCGCCGTTAGCTGGGATGGTTGCGAGTCGGACCACGACCGGGCGGGTCAAAGCTTCCGTCAGCGGGAGCGCGCCCCCGTCGCGCTCAAGCCCGCCCGGCCCGGTCGTGGCCGTTGGCGCACGGGGCCCGATGGGGGCCGGGTCCCCTTACACCAAGCAATCGATCGACCTCGCAGCGTCAGCATACTGAATCGCCACGGGTTTCACTGGGCAACCAAACAACTGATCAGCCAGAGAGCCAGGCAAGCCCACAGAACTCCACGACCGGGCCTAAACCGCGCGCTATCCCCCGGCGCTAACCCGCCGCGCGCTAACCCCCCGCAATGCCACCAACCCTGGCATGCAGGGCGAAACGCCGAACTAGCCAGCTCGCCGGCGAAGCGCCGCGCCCGGCGCCGACTTTCTGGCTGGTAGCAAGCCTGAGAACCGGCCAGCGATCACTGCCGAGCCGGTGCGGACCTTTAAGACAATTGTTTCGGGCGGTAGCAGGGCTGACGTACTGTACGCTCCGGGCATGACGATTGACCCCGCGTCTGGCTGGCCACTGTCAGCCCAGCTGGCGCAGCTACTGCGGGAGAGGATCCGCTCCGGACAGCTCGCCCCCGGTGACCGGGTGCCGAGCGAGCCACAACTGGCCCGCGACCACGCAGTGTCCAGAGACACCGCGCAGCGCGCCCTGGCCATGCTCGCCGACGAAGGTCTCATAACGCGCCGACGGGGCGTCGGGTCGATCGTCGCGATCGTGGAACCCGTCATCGAGGTACGCGCGGTGCCGGGGGCACGGATCTCCGCCCGGCTCCCGACGGCCGCCGAGCGGGACGCCATTAAAGCCGGGATGTGGGTTCCGATGCTGGCCGTGGCCGAGCCCGGCTGGCCCGAGCAGCTCTATCCCGCGGACCGGGTCGTGGTCGTCGTTCCGGCCGAGGACAAGGAACCCGCCGCGGATCCGGCCACTCTGCGCGAGCCCCTGACGGATAGTGCCCACCCGGCGTTGACGGACATTCCTGCCCGGTTCGGCGGTCTGGCGGTGCGGCCGGGGAGTCGTCTAGACCCTGCTCCGGCCGGGAGCGCACGAGGCGCCTCACCATCCGAGTTCATCGAGCCGCGCGTCGTCGATGCCGAAATGGTGGGCCACCTCGTGGATGACGGTCCGGCGGACCTCCTCGACCACCTCGTCCTCCGTGTTACAGATCGCGCAGATGGCCAGGCGGTAGATGGTGATCCGGTCGGGCAGCACCCCGGCATACCCGGATGTGCGGCTCGTGAGCGGCACTCCCTGGTAGAGCCCTAGCAGTCCGCCGGGGCCAGCGTCGTGCTCGACAGTGACGGCCACGTTGCGCATTAGCCGACCGAGATCATCGGGCAGCGAGTCCAGCGCCGCGACGACCATCTCCTCGAACCGGTCGCGTTCCACCTTGATCACGAGCCCATTATGCTCAGCTCGTGGCTGAGCCCCTGCCGGTGACAGAGTCTCGCCGGGCACCGCGTCCGACGCCCGCTGACCTGGCGGCAGCCAGAGACCTGACCATCCCCGACGTCATCGCGCCCCGCCTACGGGTCTTGTTCTCGGGCATCAATCCCGGCCTGTATTCCGCCGCTACCGGGCACCACTTCGCCCGGCCAGGAAACCGCTTCTGGCCGGCCCTGCACCGGTCCGGGTTCACGCCGCGCCAGCTCCGGCCCGACGAGCAGGACCAGCTCCTCGCCCTCGGACTCGGCATCACCAACATCGTCGCCCGCGCCACCGCGCGCGCCGACGAGCTGACCGCGCAAGAGCTGCACGAGGGCGGCAGGCTGCTGCGCGCCAAGGCCGAGCGGCTGCGCCCCCGGTGGCTGGCGGTCGTCGGCCTAACCGCCTACCGGACGGCGTTCGGCCAGGGCGGCGCCACCGTGGGAGCACAGGAGCAGACCGTGGCGAGCACCCGCCTGTGGGTGCTGCCCAACCCGAGTGGCCTCAACGCGCTATGGACTACACCTAAGCTCATAGCGGCGTTCCGGGATTTGAGGCTACACGTCGAGGGCTAAGCGAGGTCGGGAGCCTCTTCGTCCCGAAGCCAAGTTCAGTCCCCGCCAAGCTGCGCCATCAAGTGCCTGAACTGCTGTCTACCGTCAGTGTCGTCCGCTGGTGTGCGGCCGTGTGCGCGGGCATCGTCACTCAGTTAGTCACCCGGGCCCGTCAGAGACCGCAGCTGGCTGAAGTCCGGGGAAGGATGCTGCCGGGCGCCCGGATTATCCGCTGGCGCGCTGGGCCCCGGTGATGAACACCGCCATGATGGCTGGCTGGGTTCCCCGGTTCCGCCAGCGGTGGCGCGTCCCGTTCTGCACCACGGTGTCGCCCGGGCGGAGCGCCTTCTCGGCCCCATCGTCCAGCTCGAGGATCACCTCACCCGAGAGGACTACCTCGAAGTCGATCGTGTCGGTGGTATGCATACCCGGGTTGTCCGGCTCCAGATAGGCCAGCATGCCCGGTAGCGTTTCGTCCATCTCCGCCAGCGCCGCCTGGAGGTCGAGGTCGGCAGGAGCCGGCACAGTCGCCGGAGGGACGGTGAACAGCCCGAAGCGATAGCCGCCCACGCGAGGGAAGTAGCTGGGTTGCGCCGTCGGGCCGCCATCGTCAGGAAAGGTCGGCGCCTGATCGGCTCCCCACAGGCCGTGGAACTCCGCGCCAGGTATCAGCTTCACGGTCAGCGGAGCGACCTGCTCGTCCGAAGCGAACACGGCCTTCCCGTTGCGGTCGTGGCCTGTGACCACCCGTCGCACCCTCATGCCGATCCTCTCTCGGTCCCATGAATGCCCGAGCATCTTGTCACGGTTGGCCGCCGCTGCAGCTCCGCGACCTGCAGCTCCAGCCGCTTCCGCAGCTCCAGCCCGGCAGCCAGCTCCGCGCGCAGCAACCTGACCTCGGCGTCCTTCGTCTCAGCCACCACCCGCAGCCGGGCCAGCAGCTCACGGTGCTCCTGGTCCCCGCCAGGCGGATCGGGCTCATCGGACACAAGCCCCAAGCTTGTTCAACCTGAACTACAACTTCAAGCCCCCGAGAGCTGGCGTGCCGCGACCTTCAGCGCCGATCAGGGCTTTCCGAATAGCGGGGCAGCGGCTGGTCGGTGATGATTGGCGGCATGGGAACCTTCGCGGACGCCGGTGACGCGCCGGTCGCGACGGGACACACGCCGTACCTGCCTGAGCCGACGGGTCCGTGCCCGGTCGGTACCACGTCCTTGTACCTGAGCGACGCCTCCCGTCCCGATCCCTGGGCCGCGGGGGTGAGCGCACGAGAGCTGATGGTCTCACTGTGGTATCCGGCGACGCCATCGGACGGGCGGCGAGCCCGGTACATGACGCCAGCGGAGTCCGAGCTCCTCCTGGCGAGCAGGGGCCTTACCAGCGTGCCGCCGGACGTGCTGAGCACGGTCCGGACCAACGCGGTCAGCGATGCCACGCCGGCCGGGCGTCAGCGCAGCCTCCCCCTCGTCGTGCTCTCGCCCGGCTTCACCATGCCCCGCAGCACGCTCACCGCCCTCGCCGAGGACCTAGCCAGCCATGGCTACGTCGTGGCCGGAGTTGATCACACCTACGAGAGTGACGCCACGGCCTTTCCCGATGGGCGGGTCACCACCTGCCTCGCCCGTCAGGCACCCCGCTCGGGCAGGGCCGAGAAGGTAGTGGCAGGCCGGGCAGCAGATGTCTCCTTCGTGCTCGGCGAGCTGACCGGCGCGCACCCGGCATGGCCGGGCGCCGCGCTGATCGACCCGTCCCGGATGGCGATGGCCGGCCACTCCGCCGGCGGCGCAGCCGCCATCCCCGCCATGCTGGCCGACTCCCGCATCCGCGCCGGCATCGACATGGACGGCGCCACTCACGCCCAGATCCCGGACCGCGGCCTGTCACGTCCGTTTCTCTTCCTGGGCAAGCAATCCTCGTACACCCCGGGCACCCGCGGAAAGAAAAGTGCCGTGATCACCTGGGAGCGTGACTGGAAACTCCTGACCGGCTGGAAGCGGTGGCTCCTGGCGGCCGGGGCGATACACGCCTCCTTCACCGACCTCGCGCTACTGGCCGATCAGATCGGCATCGACACCGGCGCCGGCATCCCCGGATCCCGGTCCCTGGACATCACCCGCGCCTACGTCCGGGCCTTCTTCGACCAGCACCTGCGCAGCAAGCCACAAGCCTTGCTGGACCAGCCGTCACCACGCTACCCCGAGGTCACGTTCTGTTCCCCGGAGACGAAAACCTGTGCATAGCACACCAGCCGGCCGAGCAGGAACGCGCGCTGTCCATGGCCAGCCCGGGCCACATCCCGGCAGCTTCCTATGTGGCGTTGGGGTGCGCGGGTTGGCGGCCGCCGAGGAAAATGACAGACAGATCGGTGAGAAAGTCTTGCTGACGGACCAGTGAGGTAACTGGTCAGGTGGTCATCAGGCTTGCCGTATGGGTTCGAGCCGTATTTGTGGTGGGGGCCTGGCACGCGGTCTTTTGTCACGGGCTGCCGTGCCTATAGGTCTTGGGTCCGCGCTGGTGGTCTCGCAGTGAAGGGATGGGCGTGCTCTTGATCACGACTGCACGCGTGTGGCGGTAAGAAACCCGCCGCGGGCCTGGCCGGGAACCGGGCGCCGGTAGGAAGCGGCGAGTGCCGCCAGCTCGCGGAACTGGGGTTGCCACGCGTGGCCGGTGAGCCAGCGGCGGGCGTCGTCGCCGAGCCCGCCCTTCCATAGCGAGGTGTACTCCTGCATGGCGGGCATCTGGCGGGCTTGACCTGTCAGCGTGGCGGTGGCCATGGGACCGTGCTCGAACGAGAGCTGGCTGCCCGGTGCGGAAAGCTCGCTGACGCCGGTGAGCAGGCGCCCGGCTTCACCGGCGGTCAGGTAGATCAGCAGCCCTTCGGCCAGCCACGCCGCCCGGCTGACGCGGTCGAATCCAGCCTCGGCCAGCGTCGCTGTCCAGTCCACGCGCAGGTCGGCTGACACGGCGGTGCGCTCGCAGCGCGGCACGGCGTTGCGGGCGGCCAGCACCGTGTCCTTGAAGGCCAGCACGTCGGGAAGGTCAACCTCGAACACGCGCGTGTCCTTTGGCCAGGCCAGCCGGAAGGCCCGGGTGTCCAGGCCTGCGGCCAGCAGCACCACCTGGCGGCACCTGGCGGCGGTGGCGGCGGTCAGGTAGTCGTCGAAGAACCGGGTGCGGATGACGGCGTGCGCGTAGAACACCGCGCCCAGCGATGCCATCGGCCCCAAGGGGGCCAGCTGCTCCTGGGTTTCGGGCTCCTCGGGAAACGCCCCGGGAGCCGCGTCCAGGAACGCCTGCGCGTAGGGGTCGTCAAACAGCCGGTCGTCGCGGCGGCTCTCCCGGGCCCGGACCATCGCGACCCCCAGCGCGGTCTTCCCCACGCCCTGCAACGGTCCATGGAACATCACCATTCGCCTGCCTGCCCGATTCCCGGTGCTTCTGGCGCCGACGATAGACCGCGAAGACCGTTGGGTATGCCAGAGCAGATGAGCCGGTCTCCCGTCAGGTCATGCCGGGGACCGGCCCGCGATGATCAGGCAGCTGTGGGCATCCAGGGGCGACACCACCAGCGCCGCGAGCACCTCATACGGCGGCGGACCCTCCCTCACCGGGCGCACCGGGACACTACAGCCCCGCAAGCCCGGACGCAGGTGAGAGATCAAGAACAGGTACCCGATAGCAGCTCTGCGCAGTCACGGCTGGCCAAATGATGGACCTGACTAAATTAGTTGGGTGCGGCTCTCCTGGAGTGAGCTGATTAAGGCGTACCCAGGGCCTGCCGACGAGCCGTCCCCGCCCGGCGCCGCGCTGTATGAGGCGCTGCATCCCGTCGGATCAGATCCGGGGCGCTAGGCGCCGCGGCCCGGCCGCACGATGCCCTTCTCGTAGGCGAACACGGCGACCTGCACGCGGTCGCGCAGGCTCAGCTTGGCCAGGATGCGGGCGATGTGGCTCTTGATGGTGGCCTCGCTGAGGTAGAGCCGCGCGGCGATCTCGGCGTTCGACAGGCCCTGCGCTACCAGCCGCACGACCTCGAGCTCCCGCTCGCTGAGGCGCCGGGTCGCGCTGGCGGCCGCGGCGCCGGGCGCGGGCCCGCGGCAGAAGTCCTCGATCAGGCGCCGGGTAATGGCGGGGGCGAGCAGCGCCTGGCCCGCCGACACGGTCCGCACCGCGTGGGCGAGCTGCTCGCTGCTGGCGTCCTTGAGCAGGAAGCCGCTCGCGCCGGCCTTCATCGCGTGGTAGACGTACTCGTCCAGGTTGAAGGTGGTCAGCATCAGGATGCGCGCCGCTGAGCCGCCCCGGACGAGCCTGGTGGTGGCCTCGATCCCGTCCATTTCCGGCATGCGCACGTCCATCAGGACCACGTCGGGATCCAGCCTTCGCGCCTGCGCCAGCGCCTCGCGGCCGTTACCCGCCTCACCGGCCACGCAGAGGTCGGGCTCGGCCTCCAGCAGCATGCGCAGGCCCTCGCGGACGAGGTCCTGGTCATCGACGATCAGGACGCTGATCACGGGTCGTCGCCGAGCGGCAGGCGGGCCCGCACGGCGTATCCGCCGCCGGGCCGCGGCCCGGCCTGCAGCTCGCCGCCGAATATCGCTACCCGCTCACGCATGCCGGTCAGTCCCTGCCCGCCCGCCTGGGCGCCGGACGCCGGAATCCCGGCGCCGTCGTCGGTGACCTCGATCGTGACCGCGCCGTCCACGCGGCCGACGGCGACCTCGGCGTGCGCCGGGCCGGCGTGCTTCAGCACGTTGGTCAGAGCTTCCTGCACGATGCGGTAGGCGGACACGTCCACGGCCGCCGGAAGCGTGCCGTGGTCGCCGTCGACGATCAGGTCCACGGCCAGGCCCGCCGCGCGGACGCTCTCGGCCAGGGCCGGAAGCTCGCCCACGCCCGGCTGCGGATACCGGGCGGTCTCCTCGCGCGGCTCGCGCAGGACGCTGAGCAGGCGGCGCATCTCGGTCAGCGCCTCACGTCCGCTGCGCTCGATCTTCTGCAGGGCCCCGGCGGCCGGCTGGCCCGACGCGCGGGCCCCGGCCGCCTGGAGGACCACCACGCTGAGGTGGTGCGCGACGATGTCGTGCAGCTCGCGCGCGATCCGGGCCCGCTCGGCCGCCGCCGCCTGCTCGGCCTGCCGCTCCAGCGCCGCGTTGCGCCCGGCCAGCGCGGCGGCCTCCCTGCGGGCGCGGACGATCACGCCCAGCAGCCAGCAGGCCAGGATCTCGCCGACGAAGAACAGGCTGGCGTTCTGCGACTGCCCGGTCGCGGCGGCCGCGTGCGGGATGAACAGGATGTGACGGGTCGCGATCCCGTGGCTGGCCAGGACGTAGGTCACGGCGCCGGGGATCATGATCGCCAGCCCGGCCAGCGCGCGGCGCGGTCGGCTGTGCGCGGCCAGGGAGTAGCTGCCCACAAACAGCGGGAACATCAGCTCGAGCCCGGCCGGGGCCTTGAGCGTGAGCAGCGCCTGCAGCGTTATGGCGGCCCACAGGGCGGCCCACATCAGCAGCGGAGCACGGCGGCGCAACGCCAGCGGCGCTCCGATGAGCAGCGGCAGCACGGCCCGCAGCCACGGCGGGCCGGCGATCGCCGTACCGATCTGACCCGGCGGGCCCCAGATGACCAGCGCCGTCAGTCCCGCGCCAACGAGCGCGAGGCCGACGTCCAGCGCGACATCAGAGCCGGAGTCGGCGCCCACGGCCCGCCAGGTCCACCGCACGCACAGAACGTAACGCCGCCCAGGACGCGGCGCATCATCCGCGCGGCGGTCGCGATTCATCCCTGGGGATGAACGGGTTCGCTCCACCGGCCGCAGACCGCCGTCCCGCCTGCCCCCTACGTTCGGCGCAGGCCAACGGAAAGGAACCATCATGACTGCCGTCCTGGAATCGCGGGGGCTGGGCAAGCGCTACGGGCAGCGCTGGGCGCTGGCCGACTGCACGCTGAGCGTTCCCGCCGCGCATGTCGTCGGGCTGGTCGGCCCCAACGGGGCCGGGAAGACGACCTTGCTGAACCTGGCCGTCGGAATGCTGGCGCCGACCTCGGGCACGATCGAGGTCCTCGGCGGCCGGCCGGCCAGCGGCCCGGCCCAGCTGGCCCGGGTCGGCTTCGTCGCCCAGGACACCCCGGTTTACTCCGGGCTGTCGGTCGACGACCACCTCACGCTCGGCGCGAGGATGAACCCGGGCTGGGACGCCGCCCTGGCCCGCGACCGGATCCAGCACCTGGGCCTGGATCCCCGTCAGCGCGCCGGGAAGCTCTCCGGCGGGCAGCGCGCCCAGCTCGCCCTCACCCTGGCGGTCGCCAAGCGGCCGGAGCTGCTGATCCTGGACGAGCCGATCGCCAGCCTCGACCCGCTGGCGCGACGCGAGTTCCTGCAGAGCCTGGCCGAGTTCATCTCCGGGCGCCAGGTCAGCGTGGTGCTGTCCTCGCACCTGGTCAGCGACCTGGAGCGGGTCTGCGACTACCTGATCGTGCTGATGGCCTCCCGGGTGCAGGTGGCCGGCCCGGTCAGCGACCTGCTCGCCGCGCACCGCAAGCTCACCGGCGGCCAGTCCACCCTGGAAGACCTGGTCCTGGCCTGCATGGGCCAGGCCGCCGACACCACCCTGGAGGCCCGGCAATGACGTGGCTGACCTGGCGCCAGTCCCGCGCCCAGACGATCGCGGCCGCCGCCGCCCTGGCCGGGCTGGCCATCGTCCTAGGGGTTACCGGCCCGAACCTGGCCCACCTCTACCACACCAGCGGCATCGCTGGCTGCCTCCCGTCCGGCAACTGCCGGACGCTGGTCGATGACTTCCAGAACAAGCTGGCCGGAACCGACGCGGTGCTGGAAATCATCGGCATCGGGATCCTGCTGCTCGCGCCCGGCCTCATCGGGGTGTTCTGGGGCGCGCCGCTGGTCACCCGCGAGATCGAGGCCCGCACGTTCCCGCTGGCCTGGAACCAGAGCGTCACCCGCGCCCGCTGGATGGCAGTCAAGCTCGGCCTGGTCGGCCTGCTGGCCATGGCCACCGCGGGGCTGTTCAGCCTGATGGTGACCTGGTGGTCCAGCCCGATCGACACCTCGCTGAGCCTAAGCGGCTCCAGCAGGATCAACCTGACCCGGCTCGGGCCGACGCTGTTCGACACCCGCGACCTCACCCCGGTCGGTTACGCCGCGTTTGCGTTCGCCCTCGGCGTCACCGCCGGGGTGCTGATCCGGCGCACCGTGCCCGCCATGGCTGCCACGCTGGCCGGCTTCGCGGCCGTCCAGATCTCCTGGCCGGTCTGGATCAGGCAGCACCTCATCGCGCCCGTCCACACGGCCGTGGCGCTCGATCCCGCGAACGTCTTCCAGGTCAAGAGCGTCAACAACAACATGATCATTTCTGCGATGCCGACGTTCACCCAGCAGGGCGCCTGGGTGCTGTCCAGCCAGGTCGTCGACGAGTCCGGTCACGCGGCGCACATCACCACCAATCCGGTCTGCTTCGGCGGCAACTTTGCCGCGTGCCAGGCCTGGATCGGCAGGCTCCACCTCCGGCAGGTGATCACTTACGAGCCCGCCAGCCGCTTCTGGGACTTCCAGTGGGCCGAGACCACGATCTTCGTTGTCCTTGCCCTGGCGCTGGCCGGGTTCTGCATCTGGTGGATCCGCCGCCGGGTCACCTGACCGGCCTGAGAAAATGGAACCTACTTCTAGTATCGTGCCCTAAGCGGCGAGGGTGAGGTCGTGACAGTAGCGAACCTGGTGCACTCTCTTGTGTTCTTGCCGCAGGTGGAAGGCCCCAGTACTGGTCGAAGTCGCCATTGCTGGTCAGGGCGCGGAGCTTGAGGATGGCTTCGGCGCCGTCCAGTCCCCATCTGGCGCCTGTGATGTCCATCCTGTCCTTGACCAGGTGTCTGCAGGCTCCCTCGATTACTCCGGTGGCGATGGGCCAGCCGCCGGCCAGCGCGGTCGCGTAATCGAGGCAGGGCTTCTTGGCTGTCAGGTAGTCCGCGCAGGTCAGCACCAGTACCTCGTCATCGGGTGCCGGGCCGGGACGGCGCGCCGCATAGAACGCCTCCACGTCCGCGGCGGCCCGCCGGGCCAGCTCCTCCACCTGCCGCTTGCCCACCGTGACCCCGGTCGCGCGGGTGATAGCGGCAGCGGCTTCCTCGAACGAGCCCCGCACGGACTCGACCGCGGCGTGCCGGCGCAGCCCGTGCGAATGCTTTTCCTCCGGCAGGTTCGTAAACATTCAGGTCCGTTGCGCTGACTGCTGGCGTGGTGCAGTCATCGTGAGTGAGGCTGCCATGGTGGGGTATGGCGACACGCTGGAGCGTGGCGCTGAGGCTGCTCCGTGAGCGGGACGATGCGGTGACTGCATGGCCTGCTGACGCAACCAAGACCGGAGCCCGGGCGTCATCAGGGCGTGGGGAGTCAGTCCGCGCGGTTGGTCGCGCTCGGTGC
>WNFJ01287281.1_pt2 | contig 12903 bp, 11 predicted proteins | sample 5400461 | NCBI WGS metagenome assembly WNFJ01 (sample SAMN13153349, study PRJNA577476) | soil metagenome | isolation source: 115 cm saprolite on Douglas fir-dominated hillslope | place: USA:California | collected 2013-09-17 | reverse complement strand
GCACCATGAAGTCGCCGCCCTCGACGTTACCCGCGGTGATCAAATCGTAAATCGGGATGCCGGCATCGAGATAGAACTGCAGGCAGGCCGCATACTCACCGCGCCGATAGGGTTTTTGCAGCTGCATGATCACCGCGCCCCAGGGAGTCATGACGCTGCTGTCGCGCGCGAAGATTTGATAGGGCAGCGTAGGCTCGGGGGCGAGAAAGTGCACCTTCACCTCCGCCTGCCTGTAGGCGTCGACCATCTCGCCGTATTGCCGCCGCGCAACCGCGAAATCGAACTTCAAGCCGACCCGTTCGGCGCGCTGGCACACGGCGTTGCCCGGCTGCCATGTGAAATGATCGATGGGCCCGACCAGCACATCGCGCAACGTGCCGTATTCGCTGTCGACGCCCCAGGCGTCCAGCGGGCGCGTGCCGCCTCCCTCGATTCTCGTGCGCAACGGCATCGTGAGATCTCCCTTGTGGTCCGGCGCCCGAGGCGCGCCCGTATCATACCAATCCCGGGGATGCCAGCGTGTCTAATCAGGCGAGCGAAGTCGCCACGATGCGTTATTCACGGCACTGGGGTGGCGAGAGGCTGACCCTTGTCGATGATCCAGGCAGACACACCCGTGCCGCCGTCGCCGCCCGGCGCCGCTACGAGGCTGTGCACCGCGCCGCGCGGATTGAAGAAGCTGTCGCCGGCCTTGAGCAGCCGATCGGGTTGGCCCCGGGTCTTGAGTATCAAGGTGCCTTTGAGGACATAGCCGGCCTCGTCGCCCGGGTGCGTGTGATAGCCGATCTCCGTGCCCGCCGGCAGCATCGCCGATCCGATCACGATTTCCTTTCCCGGCACGCCTGATTGATCGTGCCGTTCGAATATGGTTCGTACCGGCTGGGCGGAAGCCTTCGGCTCGTCCGCGGCGGCATTCACGGTCAACGCAGCCACGGCGACCAATGCAATATGTGTCAATTTCATAGGAATGCTCTCAGTGGGTTGACAGGTCTACGCTCGCGAAATATCCGGTCACTGCGGCGATGTCGGCATCGTCCAGTCGCTCTGCGACCGAGCGCATCAATTCGCCGGCGTCGTTCTTGCGCGTGCCGTCCTTGAAGGCCTTGAGCGCGCTCGCGAGGAATTCCGCCGATTGTCCGGCCAAGTAGGGCGCGGCGTGAGGCACACCGACGCCGTCCGGACCATGACAGGCGTTGCACGCCTGCACTCGCTTCGCCTCGTCGCCTTGAAACGCCAGTTGGTGGCCACGCGCCAGATGCACGGCGATCGGCGGTTTAACCTGCGGGATATAGCGCGCCGACATCGCCGCGTAGCGCGCGGCGAACTTGGCGCGTTGTTGCTGGCTCAATGCTTTGGCAAAGTTTGCCATGATCGGATTGTCGCGCGTCCCGGCCGCATAGTCGTCCAACTGTTTCTTCAGATAGTCGGCTGACTGTCCGGAGATACGTGGAACATGCGCCGCCGCCATGCCTTCGCCGTGCGCGCCGTGGCAGGCTTCGCAGGGCGGCGCGGCAGCGGCGGCCGCTGCCGCAGGCGTTGCAGCCCCCGCGGGTGTTGCGCTCGCCGCAAGCGCGCAGGGGAGGGCCGCGATCAATAGGAAGCTGAAGGCGAATCGCGCGAAAGGGGGCGCAGGCGCGTTCACGCCGACACCAATCGGCCGGGACTTTTCAGGTACTTGTTTTTGAGCGCGTCGATGGCCCAGTAAGTCAACGCGCCCAAAGTACCCGTCGGATTCCACGTGGCGTTTTGCGGGTAGTTCGAGGCGCCGATCACGAACACGTTCGGCACGTCCCAGGACTGCAAGTAACGGTTGACCACGCTGGTCTTCGGATCGTCGCCCATGACGGTGCCGCCCGTGTTGTGCGTGGTTTGATACTGCGTGACGGTATAGGGACCCTTGCGCGGACTACCCACCACCTGTTTCGCGCCCATGGCTTTACCGATCTCGACCGCCTTCGCCGTCACGTAAGCCGCCATTTTGATGTCGTTCGGCGGGAAATCGAAAGTGATCCGCAGCACGGGCTGGCCCCAGGCATCCCGATACGTGGGATCGAGGTCGCAATAATTCTGCCGCTGCGATACCGAGCTGCCATGACAGCTGAACATGACCGTGTGGTTGTAGTGTTTGACCACCGCCTGTTTCCAGCCCTTGCCCCACGCCGGCGTGCCGGGCGGTACGGGGTGGTACTGGATGGGACGGCCGTTGGTGTTGACGGCACCGATGTAGGCGCCCCCGATGAATCCAAGTCCACTGTGATCGAAGTTGTCGCCCGCAAAGTCGTTGACCAGCGTGCCGGACGCGCCCGAGGCCATGAACGGGTTGACGATGACGTCTTCGTCGAAGAATGACGCCACCGTGCTCATGGTCTGATAGGCGTAGTTGCGGCCGACCACGCCATGGCCGGTGGCCGGATCGTAGGGCTTGCCGATGCCCGACAACAGCAGCATGCGGATGTTGTTGATCGCGAATGTGGAGGTGATCACCAGCGACGCCGGTTGTTCGAATACGCGGCCGACGGCATCGATGTAGGTGACCCCCGTCGCGTGCTTCTTGGTGGAATCGAGGTTGATGCGCTGCACCTGGCAGCCGGTGCGCAGCTCGAAATTGGGATTGGCCAGCAACACCGGCAGGATCACCGTCTGCGGTACGGACTTGGCATAGTGCTCGCAGGCGTAGCGTTCGCAGAAACCGCAGAACACGCAGGCATTGAGCTTCACGCCTTCCGGGTTCGTATAGGGCTGGCTCAAGTTTGACGAGGGCTGCGGAAAGGGGTGATAGCCCAAGCTGCCCGCGGCCTTGCGGAACATCGCACCTTGGAAATGCTCCTTCTGCGGCGGAGTCGGATAGTCTCGAGATCGCGGCGATTCATGGGGATCACCGCCGGCTTGAATCTGACCTTTGATGTTGCCGGCCTTGCCGCTCGTTCCCAAAAGGTATTCGAAGCGATCGTAGTGCGGTTCCAAGTCATCGTATGTAACCCCCCAATCCTGAATGGTCACATCCGGATCGAGGAAGTTCTTGCCGTAGCGCTCGCGCGTACGGGTCGCCAGCTGGAAGTCGGTCGCCTGAAAGCGGTAGGTTTGACCGTTCCAATGCACCATGGAGCCGCCGAGGCCGGTGCCGGGCAGAAACGACTCCCAGCGTCGAACGGGCAAAGCCACCTGCGCACCCTGGTTGCGGAAGGTCACCGGTTCACGCGTGTTGTCCTGCATCAGGGCCTTGCGGATATCGAAACGCAATTCATCGTGAACGGCCGGGCTCTGAAACTCAGGCACCGTGAAACGCGTTTGGCCGCGCTCCAATCCCACCACCTTGTAGCCGGCGGCGGCCAATTCCTTGGCGACGATGCTGCCGACCATGCCGACCCCGATAACGACGACGTCCACTTCTTTGAGACGCTGTGCCATGGCTGGCCTCCTTATAGGTTGGCAGGGATGTCTTGACGCACGTGGATGTTTCGATGGCCGTCCTCCGCGAGGCTCATCGGCTCACGCTCGAACTTCACGCCATGACGATCGATGGCCTCAAAGTAGTCCGCGTAGGCGCCGGGGAAGCCGATCATCCGCCAAGCCACCATGTTGCGGTTGCCGCCATAAACAGGATCGCTGAAAAATCCCTCGATCGACATTTTCAACAGCATGTCGAAGAACACGCCGGAGGGAACGCCGTCGAGATCGTGTGCGCCGGACTCCAAGGATTTGAGATAGGCATCTTGAGCTTCGGGCGACATGCCATGGAACGGCGTGCCATGCGCGTCGAGGTCGCGATTGATGGCGCGCAACGACGCATGAAAGAGTTCCGCCGGCGTGAACGGCAATTGATAGCCTTGAGACGGCGTTCCCGGCTGCCATGGGCCGCTTCGATAGAGCCGCTCGCCCGCGCCCCACGCGCCGCCCAGTTGCTTGTCGAGATAATTGGGAACCCCGGCACCCAGTGCACCCGGCCCCGACTCGTCCGCGGGGATCAGCCGCTCGCAGGCCGCCTCGATAAACAGCACTTCGGCGGTGTTGAAAAAGAGGTAGGTAGTCTTGGGCGGCTCGGCGAGGTCCGCGGATTTCGCCGGGGGCGCAGCTGCGGGAGCAGTCAGCGGCAGAAGCGCGGCGGCGGGGGCGACGGTCGCAGCGCCCACAGTGGTGACAAACGAGCGCCTGGTGACTTTGTCCATGGTGGCTTCCCCTTGTTGTGCGCCGAATATACTACATTGGATCGCGCGTTTGACTTGTACGAAAATGCTGACACATGACTCTTCAGACCCGGTCACCCAATGTTGCATCGATGAAAATGTTGCGGGCGCGAAACGGCGGCGGCGACACAAACATCCGTTGTCGGCGTGGTAATGTCAATACAGTCGTATTGACAAGGCCGTTCAACTGGCTAGTTGCGCAGACGGACGTCGGCTGAATCGGCCCGCCAAGGCTAGAAGCACCCCAACTATTAAAGCTTCATTTCCTCACTGAATTTGCGAAACGGCATGATCCGTGCTTTCGCATCGACCCACTCGGAATCCTCGCCGTCGCTCTGCAAGTGAACTTGATAGAAAGCAGGAATCGAGGTGCGTTGTGAGAAATAGACGATATTCTTACTGAGGGTTCGACCGCCACTTTTGCATTCGACTGCAAACTCCGGTTTGCCGTTCTTGAGAACCACAAAATCGATCTCCCTGCCGACCGAATCGCGCAGAAAGCGCAAAGACATGTCGTCGCCTTCGGTGTCCTCCCGAAAGTGGCAGTATTTAAGCAGGTGTGAAGCCACAAGATTCTCGAAGCGCGCGGCTGCGTCCTGGCACAGTGACCAGTCCCACAAATAGAGTTTTCTTTCCTTCTTCACTGCGCGCAGGTGTGGCAGCCCGTAAGGCATAATTCTGAAGCAATAATAAAGATTCTCGAAAATTCCCACCCACTTGTCCGCCGTTTCAAACGCTACGGACAGATCCTGCTTCAGGTTGACGATCGATAATACCGATCCCACCCGGTCAGGCAACATCTGGGCAAGGAGTTGCAGCTGGGAAACTTCCTTGACGTGCTCCAAGCTGATGAGATCTTCCTGGATGACACGGCTAAGCCGCTCCCGCTGCCACCTTTTCCAGTGTCGAGTATTGTGCCTCAGGAACGGCTCCGGAAATCCACCAAATTGCAGTAACGCATCGAGATCCGACTGTTGCGGTTTTCTATTGAGCTCGTGCAGTGAAAACGGATGAAGCCGATAATAATGGTATCGGCCCTGCAGTGAATCGCCACCGCGGCGATAGTGATCCAACCGCGCTGATCCCGTAATCAAAAACTGCTTGGTCGATTTGTAGCGATCATAAAAGCCCTTCACCAAATTTCGCCAGCGCTTATATTTATGGATCTCGTCGAGAATGATCAGCGCCTGATCCCCGGGCAATCCTCCCGCCAATAGCAGTCGTTGGCTTTCGGGGACATCCCAGCTGAGATATGCCGGATGTGATTCATCGGCGCCTTTAATAAGACCAAGCGCCAGCGTAGTTTTGCCAACTTGCCTCGGGCCGCCGAGAAAGACCATTTTCTCCCGTAAGTCTTCCCTGATTGAATCCACCAGATAGCGTTTCATGATCGCTTCCCAGCGCCCATTCATCACTCACAGGGGCGCATGTCTAAATTAGAGTGTAGTTGATTTTAGTCATGTATATATTAGAGTCAAGATGATAATTAACATAGTTTGGTGGTATACGACCAATCTATAGTCCTCACAGTTCGCGGTTGAAGGGCGAAGGGATATACTGGAGGGACCCGGCTTGCTAGGTGGCGAACAGTGAGGATGTTCCTAAAGGCTATGGGTTTTTGGATCTGGGGGCTGATCGCGATCGGTCTCTCCGTGAGCCTTGTGACCTTAAGCTACCGTCTGGCATCGAATCATCATTGGCACGACACCTCGGCCATCCTGAGCTCCAGCGAAACGACGGAAGGCAAGACCGCCAACGAACCTCGTAAGGTGTTGCCGCCCGATGCGGCTAAACCCAAAGCTGGTGTAATAAGTCGCGTAATCGGCAAGGAGATGCGCGCGGCTCAGAGCGCTCTTCAGGCCGGAGAATGGAACGAAGCACTGCAGAATCTCGAAGCGGCACAGAAGATAGCGCCTCTCACGCCATTTGACCTGAAAACCATCTATGACTTCAGGGCCTACGCCTATGTAAAGTTGAAAAATCTCAAAGACGCGCAATCTGCTTATGAGGCGGAGCTGGCGACCGGAGCTGTCACGGTGCAGGAAATAGTGAACCTCTTCAGAATGCTGTTTCGCCTGAGTGCGGGCAATCAGCAATACGCGAAGGCAATCGGGTATGGGAAACAATTGGCGGAACATGGCGGGGCGAGCGCAGAGGATCTGGGCATCTTGAGTCAGGTGTATTATTTGCAAAAGGACTGTACGAACTCGGCCGTATGGGCCGATAAGGCGATCGCCGCTTCGCGCGAGGCGGGAGAGGCCCCCAAGGAGAATCTGTACCAGTTCGAACTGCAGTGTGCATCGGATGGATTCCGGTAATCCCGGGACGATGGAAAAGCAATGAACTCTGGGCTCATCCTCGACCAGCAAAAGGAACGTACCACGCGTCTATTAAACTCGTTCAAAACCCGAGCCGATGCGGACAAGCAGAACTACCGGCAATTCGATAGCGAGGCCGTGGATATCCCGCCGGGCGATCTTGGCATTAAGCTGGGTGAGGTTTACTACGGTTTCGGTGAGTATCAGAATGCCGTCACAGCCCTTATTCGAAGCCTGCACAAGGCTCAAATCCAGCATCCTGACGACGCATACGTTTACCTAGGCCGAGCGGAAGTCGCTCTAAAGGACATGGACAGCGCCAGAACGGCCTTCGCGAACTTAAAGACAGTACCGAACACGAGTCCCAAGGTGGCGAGGCTTTGGAACTTGTACGCCGAGACATTCGCTCAATAATTGATTCCCGCCACGACGGAGGCTGGTGCGGTCGTCGGTACAACCAGGGAGAGAGTGCCGAACACCTCGGCGAATCTACCCGCGATCTGATGGACGTCGGCTGAACCGGCCCGCCAAGGCTGGGAGCACCAGCAAGTTGAGAATGGTCGACGACACCAAACCGCCCAGCACCGTCACGGCCATCGGACCCTCGATCTCCTGTCCCGGATGCCTCATGCTCCACGCCAAGGGCGCAAGACCGAGGGCCGTCACCACGGCGGTCATGAGGATCGGAATCAACCGCTCGTTAGCGCCGCGCAGCACCGTCGCCATATCCCACGTAGCGCCTTCGGCATCGACGATATGCTCGTAGTGCGCGAGCTGCAGGATCGCGTTGCGCGCGCTGATTCCGAACACCGTGACCAGCCCCACGAGCGTGCCCAGTGAGATTCCGATGCCGGTCGCCGCGATCGCCAGCACGCCGCCGATCAAGCTGAACGGGAGATTGATCATCACCAGCCAGCTGTTGGCGCGCCAGCGAAACGCGACGAACAGAATCATGAGTATCAATGCCAGCGCGAGACCGGAAAAAAGTGCAAGCTCGGTGCGCGTCTTATTCTCGGCGTCGGCCGCGCCGGTGAACTCGATGAAGAAGCCGGGGGGCAGGGCCACCGCCGCTGCGATGCGTTGTTTGGCGTCGAGCACGGCGGCTTGCAGTCCTCGGCCGCTGACATTGAAGTTCACGGTGACGCGACGTTGGCCGCCGTCGTGTTCGATGCTGTAGCGATCCGCCGTGGGTGTCAGGCGGGCAAGGTGCGACAGCGGCACCTCGCCGAGCGGTCCCGAGATCATCAGCTTGCTCAGTTGTTCCGGCCGATGCCGCAGCTTATCCGGGACCAGCAAGACGGTGTCGACCGTGCGCGTACCGTTAAAGGCCTGTCCGAGGGTCTCTCCCGCAAAGGCCGATTGAATCGGCCCGAGCACGTCTTGCGTTCGCAGCCCCATCGCTGCCAGCGCCTGCGGCTCGAGTTCGATCGCAATGGTAGGCGTGCCGCTTTGGCGTTTGAACTGAAGATCCACCACTCCTGGTTCCTTGCCGAGCGCAGCCACGATCTGATTCCCGATGTCATCCAGCGTATCTAGGTCTTCGCCGAACACCTTGATGGCGACTTGCGCCGTGCCGCCGGTCAGGCTTTCGCTGATGCGGTCGCCGAGGAAGGTCACCACCTCGCTCTGGATGCCGGGGTACTTCTTGAGGATCGCCCGCAAGTCATCCTGGGCCTTGGCTTCATCGACCGAGGCGTTCGCTTTGAGCTCGACGTGAAATTCACTTTGGTGCGGTCCCCAGGTATCCTCGCCCAGCTCGGCGCGCCCCACCTGTTGTTCGATCGTCGACACATAGGGCAGTTGCAGCACCTCAGCGGAAATTCGCTTGCCGAGCCCGAGCATTTCCTGCAGCGACGTGCCGGTGATGGAACTCACGACCTGCATGACGAAGTGACCTTCGCGGAAATCAGGCATGAAGGTTCCGCCGAGAAACGGTACCGCCGCGACGGCGGCTGCGCAGCACGCAACCACCACGGCGCCGACGAGCTTGAGATGGTCCTCGACCCACTGCACGGCCCTGACTTGCCGCTTTTTCATCCATGCCAGCCAGCGGGATTCCGAGTGCGCATCGCTGTCTCGCAGCAAGAGTGCGCACATGGCCGGGGTTGCCGTCATCGCGACGAGCAGCGAAGCCGTGACCGCGAGAATGAAGGCGAGCGCCAAGGGTCCCACGAAATGACCCTGAACGCTGGTAGTAAAGAGCTCCGGCAGGAAGACTGCGATCACGACCAGAGTCGCGTAGATGACCGGACCCCGTACTTCGAGCGACGCATCTCGAATGACGTCCAGCCGCAGCAGCGGGCTCGGCGACAATGCATTCGCGCGCATGCGCCGCAGGATGTTCTCGATGCCGACGATCGCGTCGTCGACCAATACGCCGAGTGCGACGGCGAATCCTCCCAAGGTCATCGTGTTCAGCGTTTGCCCCATGCGGTCGAGCACGAGCACGGCCGCGAGCAGAGACAGGGGAATCGCCGTGAACGCGATCACTGCCGCGCGTACGTCGCGCAGAAACAGATACAGCACCGCAAGGATCAGCACCGCGGCAATCGCCAGGGAGTTCTCGAGATCTCCCAGGGCGCGTTCGATGAAATTCGCCGGGCGGTGCAGGGCGGGGTACACGGTGATGCCCTGCGCCTTCAGGGCGGGCGCGAGATTCGCCAGCACCTGCTCGATTGCCAAGGTGGTCGACAAGGTATTGGCACCGAACTGGCTCGCGAGCGACAGCATGACGCCGGGTTTGCCCATGACCAAAGAGTCGCCCGACCGCAACGCCGGAGCCTCTTTGACCTCCGCCACGTCGCGTACCAGAACCGGCACGCCATTGCGCACGGCGATGACCGCTTGTCCGATGGCGTTCAGATCCGGTTTCGGCGTGGGCGATCTCAACAACACGCGCTGTGCGGCCATGTCGATGAACCCCGCGCCATGCAGCGCCAGGGCGCCGCGTGCCGCATCGGCCACGTCGACCAGCGTCACGTGATAACTCGCCAGTTTATTGGGGTCGGGCTGGATCTGAATCTGGCGAACGTCGCCGCCGAACACGAGGACGTGCGCGACGCCGGGGCTTGATGACCCAGTCGGCGGCATCGCGCAATGTATAGCCGCCTACTTTGTCCGACAGCAATCCGATCTTGAGCAGATCCATCGTGCTCGACACCAGCGGCGAGAGCTTCGGTGTTCCCACTCCGGTGGGCAGGGCGCTTCCGATTTCAGACAATCGTTCGGAAATTCCCTGACGTGCAACGTGAACGTCGACGTTGTCAGTGAACGTGATGATCACCACGGACAAGCCCGGTATCGACTCGGAACGAAGAGTCGCCAATCCCGACGCGCCGTTGACGGCGCTCTCGATACGTTTGGTGACCAGTTCTTCTACTTGTTCCGGTGCGAATCCTGGCGCCTCGGTTTGGATATCGACCTGCGAGGGAACGAATTCCGGGAACACGTCCAGCGGCGAACGAGTCACCCCCCAGCAACCCAGGAACAAGGCCAATATGAGGGATACCAGCCCCCGCATGACTTACTCCGCTTCCGTGCTGGGATTGGTTTGGCGCGCCAGGAGCAAGCCCGCCGCCGACGTTACGATCCGATCGCCGAGCTTGATCCCGTCTTTGACGAAATATCCATCGGCCATCGGTTGGCTGATATCGAGCGGTGCGCGCGAGAAGACGCCGGGCTCCCGCTCGACGAAGCACCAGTACTTGCCGTCGATCACGATCACGGCAGTGGGCGGGACGACGATGCCGGACTCGGCCTGCTCAGACTTGTCGCCCGTCGCCCAAATCAATACCCGCTCGCCTTCGCCTACATCCGTGTGCTCGAGCACGGCGAAGAAACTGCGTCCCGGGATACCGGAGTCGAATGGTGCATCCCAGACCGGCCGCGCCGTCCACCGGTCGCCGACGGTTGCCGCATCGAGGCGCGAGACGCGCAGGCCGCCCGGCGCGGGGCCGGTCAGCACGCCGAGAGGAAACGTGACGCGCAGCAGTTTGGCGTGCCCCTCGGCGACCTCGGCGAGCATCTTGCTGTCGTCGTGCCCTGCCCAGGGAGGGCGCTGGCCGAACAGCGCCGACGATTTCGCCTCGGCGAGCCGAAATGCCGCAGCGTCCACCGCCGCCTGGCGCGTCGCGCTCTCGTGTGCCTCGGCGCTCTGAGCGCCGGCGGTGCCGTCGAGGCGCGTGATGCGCGCCAGCGCCGCCTGGCTCAGGCGTACCCCCGCCTGAGCCGTGACCACGTCGGCGACCGCCTGCGCAATCGCGTCGTGACTCATCACGACGCCGAATCCCTGCTTTGCGGGGACGTATTTGACGGGCGCCGCGGCGGCGGTTTCGATGCCCAGGTTCGAGATTTCCTCCGGCGTCAGCTTGACCTCGGCTGCGCCCCCTTCCTCTTTCTCATCCTTCTTTTCCTCTCCCGCCGCACCCTTCTCGTCGCCTGCGGCGCCTTTCTTGTCGGCAGCCGCGCTTTTTTCATCGGGCGCGGCCTTGGCTGCGTCCGCCGCCGGCTGTTGCTTGCTGCAAGCGCCCAGAAACGCCAGGCTCAACAGGAGCGAGAGGGATATGTGCCGCACGGAGAGATGTTGCATGGGTATCACAATTGTTTTTGCGAAGGTGTTGGGTACTGCCAGCCGCCGCCCAGCGCCTTGCACAAGCCGAGCAGCGCCTGAAGCCGGGCCAGCTTGTATTGGCTGAGTTGATCGCGGGCGGCGAACAGCGTGCGCTGTGATTCGAGGACGGCCAGATACTCACCGGTGCCCTCGCGAAATCGCAATTGCGTGCCTTGGTAGGCGCGTTCGTTCTCATCGACGTTTCGCTGCTGAGGTTCCTTTTGCAGCTCGAGGTAGTGGATGGCCGCCAGCGCCTTCTCCACGTCGAGAAGTGCGGCGAGAATCGAACCCTGGTAATTGGCCACCAGTTCATCCTGCTTTGCCGTCGCCTCCTGGATTGCCGCGCGGCGGCGGCCGGCGTCGAATATCGTTTGTACCAACGTTGCGCCCGCGGTAAGGGACCAGCCGGTTCCCGCCAGAACGTTGACCGCGGCGTTCACCGCGGGATTCGCCACGCCCCCGCTCGCCGTCAGGCTCAGCGACGGAAACAATGCCGCGCGTGCGACGATCAAATCGCCATGGGCCGCCTGCAAGTTGTATTCACTGGTGATCAGGTCCGGCCGCCGCCGCAGCAGATCCGACGGCAGGCCCGCGGCGAGAGGCGGCTCGGCCAGCGAGTCCAAGCGATCACCGGTCACTGTAAACCCCTCGGGCGCATGGCCGACGAGCAGCGCCAGTGCTCCGCGTGCTTCGACTTCCTGCTGCTGCAGTTGAGGAATGATCAACTCGGAAGCGGCGACCGCTGCGCGCTGACCGGCGAGTTCCGCCGCACCGATGCTGCCGGCATCGTAGCGGGCTTCCGTGAAATGCAGGACACCCTGAGCGGCCTCGAGGTTCAGGCGGGCGAGCGCAATCCGTTGGCGCAGCGAGAGAACCTGAAAATAGCTGCTTGCGACGGCGTTCGACAACGTGATCCGCACCGTCGTGAGATCCGCCCGGCTCGCGCTTACCAGCGCCTTTGCGGAATTGCTCGCCGCGCGGTTCTTGCCCCAAAAGTCGATTTCGTAACTGGCCGACAGCAGCGCAGACCAGTCGGTCTCATTCGCCGTCGTGCCGTGCGTTCCACCGGCGAAACGCGTTGCGGTACCGTTGGCATCGACTTGAGGCAATAGCGCTGCGCCGGCCTGTCGAGCCCGCGCATCGGCCTGCTTCACCCGCGCGGCAGCCGCGACCACATCGAGACTGTTGTCCTGCGCGAGCGCAACCAGCGAATCGAGCTCCTGGCTCGCAAAGCCGTGGTACCAATTCTCATCCGGCCACTGCGCGCCGCCGCTCCCGGCCTGCTCGAAGGCCGGCGGAACGGCCGGCGCAGGCGGCTTCGCCGCCTGCAGTGCACAGGAACTGCACGCAAAGCCTATGAAAATCGCTAGGATCGATCTTGGACGCACGGCACCTGACCTTACATGGAAGCCATGCGAAAGTAGCACGCGCGGCGGCCGCAGGTTTTGTATTTTTGTAAGATTCGACGGCCACTCATGCCATGCGTTTCCCCCGGCGGTGGCGTAATCTTTGCGCCCATGAACATCCTGCTGGTGGAAGATGACCTCGAGTTGGCGCGCTCCGTCAGCGATTATTTTCGCGAGCATGGGATAACCGTCCATCATCGCGCCGACGGAGTCGACGGGCTCTCGAGCGCGTGCGAGTCCGACTACCAGGTCATCATCCTGGATCGCATGCTGCCGCGGCTGGATGGGCTGAATTTCGTCAGGAAATTACGCGAGAAGGCGGTCGCGACGCCGGTGATATACCTCACCACCATGGGGGGGATCGATGATCGCGTACAGGGACTGGA
>WNFJ01195889.1_pt3 | contig 12903 bp, 13 predicted proteins | sample 5400461 | NCBI WGS metagenome assembly WNFJ01 (sample SAMN13153349, study PRJNA577476) | soil metagenome | isolation source: 115 cm saprolite on Douglas fir-dominated hillslope | place: USA:California | collected 2013-09-17 | reverse complement strand
AAAGGGGGGCCAATGAAACCCGAATCGAGGTATGTGTTTACGTTGGCCGTTCTCTTGATTAGTTCAGGGGCACAATCAGGGGGGCAAGAGGGACAAAAACCGGCGAGGCTCGCCCTGGACAAGCTCGAGCTCCACAACGTCAAAGCGGAGCCAGTTACTTATCTAGGCCGTGGGGCCATGCGTGTCAGTGATGCCGGTCCACAGGATATGGATGATGCTGGCCGTCTCGCCGTCGTTCCAGGAAGCTCCTTTCAGGATGGCACAATTGAAGTGAACCTGAGTGGTGACACTGCGCCCGACGCGCCAGCGAACTTGCGGGGCTTTGTCGGTATTGCGTTTCGCACAACTGCGGACAGGTCCCATTTCGAGTGCTTCTACCTGCGCCCGAAGAACGGGCGAGCCGAAGACCAATTGCAACGAAACCATTCCGTGCAGTACATCTCCATACCCGGATTCGGGTGGCAAAAACTCCGGTCGGACACGCCAGGAAAGTATGAATCCTATGTCGATTTGATCCCCGGCCAGTGGACGCAAATGAAAATCCAGGTCGCTGGATCGCGCGCGCGACTCTATGTCAACGGAGCGGAACAACCTGCACTCATCGTGAACGACCTTAAGCAATCATCCGTGAACGGTGCAATCGCCCTTTGGGTCGGGCCGGGAACCATTGCTCATTTTGCAGACCTAAAGGTTACGCCCTGACTGTTCTGGTCATCGACTCCCCTCGCCATGTGAGAGCACATTCGGGGAACGTGTACCGTCAGAGGTCGCGACGGAGGGGGGCAGACGGGAAGTTTCCCTTTCTGTGAAGTCTCCAATCATTGTGAGCCAAACGAGTCTTGTCAAACAAATATCAGAATACGTCCCGTCTGTCCCCGAGTTCCGAGTTCCCGAGTTCCCGAGAAGCAGAAAGCGAGTGCCGGTCAGTGGGGCTGTTTCCGAGTTGTGGACAACAGTTCCCGATGCCATGCTTTTGCGGTAATCCATTCAAACGTGGCGAGAAGTATCTGTTCCTGCTCTCCGGCCTTTGCAATCAGAGTGTCAACGGATTGGCCGGCACGCCACGCCACGCAACTGTGCGCCTGAGAGTTCCCCCTGTTTAGTCCGGGATAATTAGTCATCGCTATACCAAGGAGACTTTCAAAAGCTCTGGTCTTCAGCCCGGCGGTTCTGATCTCGTCCCAGGTGCACGCATTTGGGACGATGACGAGCTCCGCGCCATTGAGCATCAACTGAGTTGCGGCCTCAGGGAACTCCCTGTCAGCACAAATCATGGCACCGACCGTGACTTGTCCCTCAGCGCTTTCGAGCGTACAAACATCAAACGATTCACCGGGATTGCAATTCACGTCACAGCCGATGTCCTTCGTGCTGGGGTTCGGTTTTTTGAGTTCATCTTTGCCGAAGTCGCAGACAAACACTTTGGAATAGTTGAGCACGGCTTCGCCCCGGCTATTGAGAATGGAAACTGTATTCCTCGGCAGTGCTGATGCGCTTCCAAATAGGTAGCAATATTCATTTCCTGCTCGCGTGCCAGGGCGGCAAAAGCCTGAAAGAAACTGCTCTTCTGATCAATGGCGAAGGCTATCCAACGTCGCCGTCCTTCGGGATCGACGGGGGAGAGAGTGGAGCCAATATTCCAAAGCTTCGGGAATACAGCCAAATCCGCTCCCAGTGCTTTGGCCTCCCGGCCGGCTTGGGCGCCCTTTGCCAGGGTTTTTGCTCTGATCATCGCCGAATGGCGAGATTTGAAGCAGAGCCACTCTGAACTTCATATAGATGTTGTATGCATAGGGATTTCGACGGCCCACTTCACACTAATAGTATGGTACGCGACCCGTGTCGTGGCGCATCCATGTTCATTGCCATGCACTGAAGACAGGAGGGTTCAGGGGTACGCGGGATGAAGTCGTGGGCGGCCTTTGCGGGGGAGCAGATTGGCAGTGGTAGCGAGGGGAGGCGGAAGCTTGCCTGAGGTGAGGGCGCGGAGGTGGGCGGTGAGTTCGACGGGGGTCAAGCAGCGCTCGCGGTAGAGCCAGCGGAGGAAATCCGCGGCGGGGCGTTCCCCTTTCTGGGAGTTGCATTCCAGGCAGCAAGAGACGAGGTTTTTGTAGGAAGTGCGGCCGCGGCGGGCGAGCGGCACGACGTGGTCGAGGCAGCGAACGAGGGGCGTGGTGCGCCGCAGACAATAAAAGCAACGGCCGCGCGCGCATGGATGGCCTGACGCAGCGCCTTACTCTCGAGAAAATCCGCCACCTCGTGCGCGACAGCGCGAGGCGGCGGAGCCGGGCCACGCGCCGCGCGAATCTCCCCGGGCAGGCGCACCTCGATCAAGTGACCGGCCCTACTGCGTTGCATCAGGCGTAACACCCCCCGGATAAGGAGACGGCGCAACGCATCGCGCGCGGGCCCGGTCGGGAGCCGGACACCGCGGGCGAGCCAGGAAATGGAAAAGCGTAAGCGGCGGCGGCCTTCGAGGTGGCTATGCCGGAGAAGGTAAGAATAGAAAGCACGCTCTGTGACGGACAGGCGCAAGCGTGGGACGAGAAGATCCTCGAATTGTTTCCAGATGTGTTCGACGTTGAGCTTTTTGATTTTCATGTTCAGATCCAGATTACGCGGGCGCGGGTGTGCGCGCGGCGAAGGGAGATTTGGGTCGCTTGAGGAGAGCTGAGAGAACGCTTGACTCAGTTCGAAGAGACCTGAAGCGACCTGAAGAGACCGGATTCCCAAGGACGGCAGGAAGATGTACACTCCCGTGCATCTGTCCCCAAGGATCCCCTTCGGCCAATCAATTTAACCCGCCTCACGTCCCGAGGCAGGTTAAGGCACGTCTCTCTTATGCTGTCAACAATACGGCCCCAGGTCACAAGAATAATCAGAAAGGACAACCACAATGACACGGAGGAAATTTATCAAACCCGCGGCAGCTGTCGCAGCATTTGCCGCGATTGTTCTAGCGGGAATGTTGAGCAGTTCCCCGCGCGTAAAAGCCACTGACGATGATGATGAGGACCGCAACGAATCAAAGATTCGAAGGGGTTTCGAGATAGCCCCTGTCCCGCTGAATCTGGAAGGGAAAAGCCGGGCGTTGGTCGGACTAGGCAGCTATATCGTCAACGCACAGGGAGATTGCAATGGCTGCCACAGCGCCGGTCCCCCTACCGAATTCGTTCCGGGTGGGAACCCCTACTTTGGCCAGACCGAGAAGCTCAACCCGGCAACCTACTTGGGTGGCGGCAGAGATTTTGGTCCGTACCCAGCACCAAATTCTCCCTTACATATTATTTCCCGCAACTTAACACCCGACAGGACCGGAATGCCTGAAGGGGGCCACACGTTTTCGGAGTTCGTACAGATCATCAGGACTGGCAAAGATTTTGATCACTTGCACCCGACCTGTACAGGAGTGCCTAACGCAAACTGCGTACAGCCTCCATTCGACGGGGATCTGCTCCAAATCATGCCATGGCCCATTTATAAAAATATGACGGATCATGACCTCCGCGCCATCTACGAATATCTGAGCGCTATCCCGTGCATCGCAGGCCCGCCAGCACCTAGCCCACTGCATAACGATTGTTCTTGAGGCTGTTGCGGAAACCCAGTCCCAGATCTCCCTCGCGCTGGCAGAGCAGTGAGGGAGATCTCTTCGTCCATGCTGCCCTAAACGGAAACGGGACCCCGGTGCTCTGGCTTCCGTGGCTGAATAGGCCATTCCACCTTGGCGAACGAGATGACGAATAGAGTGCCGCGGCGTTCGCCTACAACTTAAACAATTCGCGCATGCGCTTGATCTGCGAGCGGCTAACGGGGATTTCCGTCTGCTTCTTGTCGTTCATTTTCAACATGTAGGTGGAGTTGAACCACGGAACGACTTCCTTGATGTGGTGAATGTTCACCAGGAACGAGCGGTGCGGCCGCCAGAACGACTCTGAATCCAGCGCTTCATCCAAATCTTCGAGCGTCCGATAATTCGACGTGCCCTCGGCTCCGCGGGCCATGACGGAGATCGATCCACGGTCGATGGAGGCCCAGATCAGATCTTCACCGTCCACCAGGAGCAATTTCTGCTGCGACCTCACCAGTATTTTCACCGGCGGCGAAGAACTCGGCTTCGCTGCGCCTAGCTGGCTGACCAGCTGCTCCAGTCGCTCGGTGGCCGAAGTCTGCGTCTCCAGCATCTTTCGTGCCCGCGCAATCGCCTTGGCGATGCGCGCCTTGTCGAACGGCTTCAGCACGTAATCCACGGCGTTTACGTCAAATGCCTGCACCGCGTACTGATCAAACGCCGTGGCAAATACCACGTGCGGCATTTTCATCTTGCGCTCGACGATTTTCTTCAACACGCCGAACCCGTCCAGCCCGGGCATTTTCACGTCCAGAAACACCAGGTCCGGCGCATGCTCCTTGATCAGCGACACGGCCTCCACGCCGTTCTTCCCCTGCCCGATCACATTGACCTCGGGGAACCCCTTCAGCAGGAAGGCCAGCTCGTCGCGCGCCGGCTTCTCGTCATCCACTATGATCGTGTTTATGGACATCCAGTAGCGCAGGCCTCAGGCTGCCCCCCTTCCACAGTGATCCCAAACGCCGAGTATAGGCGCACCGCGTCTCCGCAAGCAAACAGGACCGGCCCCCGGCTCGACGTGGCGAATTTCCGGTTTCCCGGTATCATGTGGCACGAGAAACAGAGCTAGGAAAACAAAAATGAAAGAATCTTCAGGTACGCCACGCGCAAAGAAGGCAAGCGTTCTCAGCAGCACCACAATTTATGAAGGCCCGGTCTTCGGGATTCGCCGGGACGAGGTCATCGAGCCGAGCGGGGTTCGAACGACCCGCGAAGTCATTACCCATCCGGGTTCCGTCGTGGTCCTGCCCGTTCTCCCCGACGCGAGAATCCTGCTCATCCAGCAGTACCGCCACGCCGCGCGACAGTACCTTTGGGAGTTAGTCGCTGGCCGCATCGATCCCGGCGAAACTCCCAAAGAGGCCGCGGCCCGCGAACTTATTGAGGAAACGGGTTATCGCGCAAAGCGTTTTCGCGTGTTCCTGGACGTTTTCCCAACCCCCGGCTTCCTGGAGGAACGCATGTTCATCCTCCTTGCGGAAGGCCTGACCGCCGGAGAAGCAGAACCCGAAGAGGATGAGAAAATAATTTCCCGTGTCTATAATCGCAAGCAACTGGAGGTAATGATCCGCACCGGAAAACTTCGTGACGCCAAGTCTATCGCCGGTATTCTCTACTATTTCCGGTTCTTATCCCCGCATTAACAAAAATCCGGCTGAAATTCATTGAATCGTTTTTGTGCGAAGATAAACGAATATTTATCTTTGCTATAAAAGAAGAATGTTCTATTGACTCGAACTTTGATTCTGCTACACTCCGCGCAATTTCTACTCAAAACGGCGTCGGGACTGTCCGCTCGATTCCGTCCAGGTCAATCTATGAGTGCCTGTCAGGAGGCAATCGAAGTGCAAGGAACTGTGAAATGGTTTAATAATTCCAAAGGATACGGCTTCATCGGGCGCGATGATGGCCCAGACGTTTTCGTACATTATTCCGCAATCGCCGGAGATGGCTATCGCACCTTGCAAGAAGGAGACCCGGTCGAATTCGAAATTGTTCAGGGACCGAAAGGTCCCCAGGCGGCCAACGTCTCAAAGGCTGGTGGCTGAAGCAGTAAGCTTTCATTTGGCCGGCAGACGCGCCCAACTGCCGGCCTCTTCTAATTTAGAGACGATCCGGGCGAGAGGGCACTGCGTCAATGGGGTGAATTCGATTTCGCTGGCTCTGCCCGATAAATTGTGGGGTGACTAGGTATGGCGGCACCGACGCCGGCGCCCCCCGCCAACCCAATCACCGCGCCGACAGCGACCTCGGCGCCGCGTGCTATACCACATAAGTTGAACGAACCAGTCGAATTGGAACATCTCAATGCCGCCGCGCCGATTCCCGCACCTGCTCCGGCGCCGACGACTCCGAGGATCGCAGCGTTGCGGAGCCGATGACTCTTCTCGAGCAGGGTCACGCGCGCGACGTTTTCTTTGCGAATGCCGATGTCGTTTGATCCTTCGCGCAACTGAATCGCTTCCTCGGTGACCGTTGAGAAAGTACCGACGTGCTTCTTCATGCCAGTCTCAATTAGCTCAATCTTTTCACCAGAGCGAAGACCGTATAGCGCCTTCCAATCGCTCTTTTTGTCTTGGGCACGCAGCGAGCACGGAATCAAAATCAGAAAAGACGCCAAAGCAGCATCGCGCATATTTACATCTCGCTCCTTGGTACTCACACAAAGTCTCCTGAGACTTCCTTGTTGCCGTCGAAAACGGCAAAGATCGTACGTGCTGGCAAACCGGTCTTCAGTTCTGATTTTCATGTGTTTCCGTATTGTTGCTCACGTCCGAGTTCAGCACGAAGCTCTTCGTCATCGAGAACTCTGGAGCAACAAGCGTGTCGGAGGCGCCAGGCGATGCAAATGGGATGAAGCACAGGATTGGCACACCTCCCGCTGCCTGAGAGCTGGCCACGAAACGTTTCCTCGGCTGGTCCCAGCGCAGGGAAAGCAAGATTTCCTGACCCTCGGCGACAGTTCCCAGAGAGGTTTTCCCGATGAATTGCCGGTCACTTTGAAGAAGAACCGATGCAATGAACTCCTTCGAGTCGGCTACTCTCTCGATAATCAGGAAGGCCTGCACTTCCAGATGATGACTTTCGCCACTGTCTTTCAACGAGAACTCCTTTGCCGCTAAATTGGGAAGAACCGGGCGGTTGCGGCAACGACGATTTTTTCATTTGCTCCAATCGCCCTGAACTCGAACTCTCGCTTGAGCCGTCGCTTAATGGTTTCTTCTTCCCGGAGAAGCGACGGACTCCTTACTGGTTCCCACCGCGGACAAACACGTACTCGGTGGCGCCCGTGCCTCCAGGACCACCGTTGGGAAGAGCCAGTGCGGACTTCAGGCGATAGCCGGCGTTGAGAGCATCCGCCATCATCTTGTAACAGTCACTGGGACTTGTGAAGGTATTGGCGGCGCTGGTGAAAGTTAGGTTAAAGGACCCAAGGTTGGAAGTCTCTAGCGTCTGGTTCGGTATCGGGGCGCAGTGAAACACGAACACATCCATTGATGTCACCACTTGCGCTTTCACTGGCCGGGTGGCGAGTTGCGTGCCGACCAGTGCCCCAACGATCACGATTCCAGTACCGAGTACGAATATCACTCTACGGAATCTAGCGATGCTTCTCATAGTGAACCTCGTGTTTTCTGGGATTAAATCTGATCCCGCTGTGAAGCCTACGGAGCTTGCTTCGGCAGAGCAAGCGACAAGGAACGACAATCGTGCGGGTTGGCAACGTGTCGTTCTTTGACGCTGCCTGGGAAGCCAGGTCAGGCTTTGCATCGGGCGTGTTGCGGAATGCAATCTTAGGTACTACCGTGCAATAAACCAGTGACCTGAAAGACCACCTGCCTAGATGTCCGGAGCCTCTTTTGGGGAGGGGGGAACGTACATCGCTCCATGGCCATCGCGTAATGCCCCGCGGCCATGGCCCCACTCCCGATCAGGATTCGGCGGAATCGACCTCAGAACGCGGCAAGGAGAAGAAGCAGCGGCTGCTCGCCTACCTGCGAGAGCATCTGCAAGAACTTCATCCGGTGGCAGTCTAGTCAGACTTGGCGGGGCGAATCTGGGCCCTTCACCTTTCTTGGAGCGAGGGATGGCTCTATAATCTCCGGGCATGGACAACAAACAGATCGCCCGCATTCTCCGCGAAACCGCGCAGCTTCTGGAAATCGATGGCGCCATTATCGGCCGATACCGCAGCTACGAAAAGGCCGCGGAACTGATCGACGGCCTGCCCGAATCCATCGAACAACTCGCGACGGAACCGGAAAAGCTCCAAGAACTACCGGGAATCGGCGACCGCATGGTCGAGCACCTGCAAGAAATCGTGAAGACCGGCGACTACTCGCTGCGCAAGAAGCTCCTCAAGAAATACCCGGCGACGATTCTGGATCTGCTGCAACTCCAGTCTCTTGGGCCGAAGAAGGTCGCCTTCTTGTGGTCCAACTTTAAAGCCGGCACGGTCGCCGACGTGGAGAGAATCGCGAAAGAGGGCAAACTGCGCGACCTCCCCGGCTTTGGCGAAAAGAGCGAACAAAATATCCTCAAAGCGGTGGAAGTCTTCAAGAAATCCAGCGGACGATTTCACATCAATACCGCCGAAGCCGCGGCAGCCGCGGTTGTTGCACACATTGAAAAGGCAGGAAAGGCCGTCGAATCCGTCACGCCCGCCGGCTCGCTGCGCAGGGGCAAAGAAACCGTGGGCGACCTCGATCTTCTTGTCACCCTTGCGGATGGCCACACGTCGCAGAAGCACGTGGACGCGCTCGCCCAGCACATCCTTGCATTTCCCGGCATCGATCAAACACTGGCGCACGGAGAAAACAAGGTCAGCTTCACGCTGGAGAACGGATTGCAGGTCGACGTTCGAATGCTCGAAAAAGAAAACTTCGGCGCTGCCCTACTCTATTTTACGGGGTCAAAAGAGCACAACGTGGCCCTCCGCGGCCGCGCCAACGACATGGGACTCACCCTCAATGAATATGCTTTGGCAACCTTGAAGGGTGAAAAGCGCGTCGCTGGGCGGAGCGAAGAAGAGATCTACGCGAAACTCAAGCTCGACTTCATTCCTCCGGAACTGCGCGAAAACACCGGCGAAATCGCCGCCGCCGAAGACCACAAACTGCCGCATCTGATTACCCTGAAGGACATGAAGGGCGACCTCCAGATGCACAGCACGGCCAGCGACGGAAAGAACTCGATTGAAGAAATGGCTGAAGCGGCGCGCGAACTCGGCCACCAGTACATTGCCATCACCGACCATTCGAAAGCCGTCACGGTCGCCAACGGCCTGGACGAAAAGCGCATGGCCGCGCACATCAAGAAAATTCACGCCGCCAACGACAAAGACCTGGGCATCCGCGTTCTGGCAGGGGCGGAAGTGGACATCCTCAAGGACGGATCGCTCGACTACTCCGACGAAATTCTCGCGCAACTCGACGTCGTGGTCTGCTCGGTCCACTCTTATTTCAACCTCGACCGCTCCGCCATGACGGATCGCATGCTTGTGGCCGTCGAAAACCCCTACGCGCAGATCATTGCGCATCCCACTGGACGACTGCTGCTCCGGCGCGATCCCATCGATTACGACATGGAAAAGGTGCTGGATGCCTGCGCCAAACGAGGCGTCGCCATGGAGTGCAATTCCTATCCGGACCGCCTCGACCTGAAAGACGTCTATCTCCGCATGTGCAAAGAGCGCGGCGTCAAGGTGGTGATCTCGACCGATTCCCACAACACCGCCAACCTCTCTTTTATTCGTCACGGCGTCACCATGGCCCGCCGCGGCTGGCTGGAGAAAAAGGATGTCATCAATACGCTGCCGACTACTGAATTCCTGGCTGCACTACGCCCGAAATCGGGCTCTGCCACCCGGATTGCAGGAAAGAAGCACGCTGCAAGACGCGGCTAAGGCGGAAGTGGCGTTCACGCCGCCGGTGGAACTTGCCCATCTTGCACAAATGTGCCCCGCACGTCGGCGTGGGTTACGCGGCATAGTTTATGGGGAGCGATGTTTCCTTGCGCAGCCTGCAACGGTATAATTCCCCGGTCCCGCTGAAAAGAGTTAGAGGCCCATCATGCAACGGCGAACATCCTTCCTCGCGGTCGTTATTCTTGTCATTCCTATGTTGGCTGCCTGCGGCAGCGCTACGCATGTTGCACCGCCCGGTCCTCTTTTCACGACCACACCCGGAACCCAGGCGGCCGAAGGTGTCGCCTATACATATCAGATTGCGGCGACCGACCCTGGAGGAACTGCGGTCAGCTTTGCGCTAACCATTGCTCCTGCTGGCGCGGCATTGAGTGGCAACACGATTTCCTGGACGCCCACGACTGCCCAATCGCGGATCGCGAACAAATTCCGGGTTACCGCAACCGCTGCTGCGGGCGACACCAGCACCCAGTCGTGGGCCGTTAGCCCCAGTGGCACCGTTCATTTGAGCTGGATCGACACCTATTGGAAAGCCAGCGGTCCCCTTACTGTTCCGTTCGACTGGACGCAGAACGTTGGAGCGGCCACTGAGGTGGCCGCACTCGTTCCGCAAGCAGACGGCTCCCTTGTGGTACTGAAAGGGTCCGGCAATGGTGACGGTACTTTCAGCATCCCGAATGTTCCTGGCGGGTTCTATTGGCTGCGCATGGCGCCGCTAGCGACCTACTGGACGAGCAGCAGCACGTTTGATTTTGGCCGCGATCTGATTGGTTCTCCCCTGCGTGCCACGAGCGGGGTCCAGAACACGATCTTCAACATTAGAGCTTCAGGACTCGATCCATTACTGACGGAGGATTGGTTCGGGTTCCTAACGGACCAGCAGATGCTCGATATTGAATTCCCTCGGATTGCCCCCGTGGGCTCGACGACCGTTGACGTGTCGACAATCGTTAGTTCGAATATCGACTTCTCGCAGGCCAGCACGGGCTTTCTGATGCAATTTGAGCCGGTGTCCCTGGGTTCTATGAACGGGCTCGCGTTAGGACCTGAGCTCACGCTGTCCAATCTTTCCGTGCAGGATGGGGCAACAAATTTTATTACGGGAGCGCTCAATGCCTCCCCAATGTCATCCTTTGCACTCTCCATTAATGGATTATCGTGGGCGCCTCTGTTCAATAATGCCGGGCCCGCTGCTGCCAACCCCATTGGGTCTGTTTTGACTGTTTCCGCGCAACCTTTTGCAACCGGCCGATATGCCTCCGGAATGAATTCATTCTTGGGACCAAACTTGCCCTTGTTCTCATCGGTGTCGCAGGGCATCAGCTTTGGTTCGCCGAGCGGAGCAGTGACCAGTTGCGCCAATTCCTCCGACACGCTATTTACATTGCCCGTAGCTTCTCAGCCGCCGATCCTCACCGACCAGAATTTCGGCACCCTTCTGTATGGTGATCCGTTTCCTTCTGCTTGGCTGCGGATTTTTTCGTTTTGCCAAAAAGCTTCGCTGCAGATCCCGATTCCTAACTCCGGTGCCACCGTTCCGTTCCTCCTCGTGGACGGAGAGAGCACCGCCCTGCCAACAGGGCCAGTCGCGCCATTGGTCTCCACGGTGCGGAATCTGACGATCAACGGCGTCAGCCTCTCCGTGCCAAGGACGATCAATTCCACGGCGATCAGCTTGAGTTGGTCCCCGCCAAGCAGCGGGACGCCGTCCAGCTATGCGGTGCAACTCTTCGTGCTCGGAACACAGCCGGATGGCAGCATGCTCTATTTCCCTTCCGAAAAGTTCAGCACCGCAAAGACGTCCATGACGCCGCCCATCAAGCTGCAGGCGGGCCGCGTTTTTGTCCTGTTGGTGACTGCGCAAATCGATGGGCTGGCGAACGTAGAGACTAGCCCAAATCGCTCCGGTCTTCCCATCGCGTTCGCAAACTTTGTCTCTGCTCCAGTGACCATAGGCTCGCCTGGAGTTGGGCTGGTCATCCACGGCGATGCCGCTTCAGCCGAACGGATTCTCACTCCCCAACCTATTAGCAATCCACCTCCTATTGGGCACTTGGAAGTTCAGCGACCCCAGTAGCCGCCGAGGCCGTAGCGCGACTAGGTTATGGGGAACCTTTCGTTCCGGACGGTCGTATATACTGTTAGAGCGCCATCTTACGGAGGGTATTAGAAATGAACCCACTTCCCCACCGCTCGACCGGCATTCGGCTGGGAATTGCCAGCATAGCCCTTTTGGCTGCTTCCGCGGTCGCGGCCCGCGCCGAAGACGTCACCAAGTCTTTTGCCGTGTCTGGACGGGCCCACGTGCGCGTGGAAACCAATGACGGCAGCGTGCGGGTTACCTCCGGCGATTCGAAACAAGTCGAATTTCGCGTCGAATACCGGGGCTACGAGTTGGGAAAAAATCTGCGCGTCGACTCCCGTCAGGACGGCGACAAGGTCGAGTTGACGGCCCGCGTCACCGGCCACTGGGGCTTCTCTTTCGGCAATAATTCGCGGCACCTTCACATTGAGGTCCGCATGCCTCGCGAGGCCGATCTCCAGGTGGAAACCGGTGACGGGTCCGTACAAGCCGAATCCATCAACGGCACGGTAAACGTTCATACCGGCGATGGGTCGGTAAAGGCCAACTCGCTGAACGGCACGATCGACCTCCACACCAACGACGGCAGCATTACCGTTGAAAACCTCAAAGGCGACATGCGCCTCCGCACGGGAGATGGATCGATTGAGGCCCGTGATCTCGATGGCAAGGTGGAGGCCGACTCGGGCGATGGTCATATCCGCATTGCCGGCCGTTTCGATGCGCTCAACGTCAAGACGGGTGACGGGAGTGTGGACACGCGCGTTCTGCCAGGTTCCAAGATGGTTTCGAGCTGGACGATTCGAACGGGTGATGGCAGCGTGGATCTGGTGCTCCCGTCCGATTTTCAGACGAATATCGATGCCAGCACCGGCGACGGTCACATCAGCCTGGGTATCCCGGTTACCGTCGAGGGAACATTTAAAAACTCGGAAATGCATGGCAAAATGAACGGTGGCGGCCAGCCGCTGACCATCCATACGGGTGATGGCTCGATCCGGCTGAGCAAAAGCTAACGAGAGTCGTTCCGCGAAGGGACAAGAGCAAGTTAGCCCGCTCTAGCTTCAGTACTCGGTTGCTGTCAAAGAGAGCACACATCTGTCCGCATTGGGCAACATTTCTGCACACTCGTTCCGTTGCAACCCATTGAAAACAAATGACGTGTCTTTTTGGCGTCTGACATGCCCTACCTTTCCTCGTTCTTCAGGAGAATGTTGTGATTGTCCTAGCCCTGTTCGCAGCCCTGGTAGTTCTGGTAGCGGT
>WNFJ01141415.1_pt1 | contig 12903 bp, 13 predicted proteins | sample 5400461 | NCBI WGS metagenome assembly WNFJ01 (sample SAMN13153349, study PRJNA577476) | soil metagenome | isolation source: 115 cm saprolite on Douglas fir-dominated hillslope | place: USA:California | collected 2013-09-17 | reverse complement strand
CGCTGGCGTGGCCGACCTGGCGCATCGTGATGTCGGGCCGCACCTCGGCGTCGTACATCATGCTGTTGCCGGTGTGCCGCCCGCCCTCGTGCAGCTTGATCACGGGCACGCCAGCCTGGGCAGCCAGCTTCTTGAGCTGCCTGCTCACGTAGTCGGGGTTCCACGGCCGTCCGTCCGGCTTGCAGAACACCAGGTCGTTGTCCTCCCACGCGCCCGGCGGCGCGGCCATCCGGGCCTTGTTCTGTGCCCTGCGTTGCTCGCGGAGCAGCTCCGCGGTATCGGCGTCGAGGAACACCAGGCGGTCGCCGGCCCTGGACTTCGCTGTCGGCTCCTCGTGCAGCTTCCCGCCGAGCTGCAGCAGCACCCGCTTCACGGTGAGCACGGCACCCATGTGAAGCTCGCCGGTCTCTGGGTCGGTGTAGGGCACGTCGAGGTCGGCACCGCTCCAGCGGAACCCGCACACCTCGGCGCGGCGCCCGCCGCTCAGCACCATGACCCTGAACAGCAGGCCCAGCTTGTCGTCCGCGACGTGGGCGATGAACCGGGCGGCCTCGGCCGGCGTCCACCGCTGTGCCTCGGGCGGATTCTCGGGCTCCATGTCCTCGATGCCCTGGCACGGGTTCCAGTCGAGCCCGGTCCGCTTCCGCGCCTTGACCGCGCTGTTCAGCGCGGCCCGCAGGGTGGCGAAGATCCGGTGCTGAGTTCCGGCCGACCGGCCGATCCCGGCCAGCAGATCCTCGATGTGCCCGGTGTTCAGCCGTTCCATCGGCAGGTGGCCGATGGCTGGCTTGATCCAGACCCGGACGTGCATCTCGTAGCTGCGGTAGGTGCTGGCTCTCTTGGTCCGCTGCTTGCCGGCCAGCCAGGAATCCAGCCACTCGCCGACTGTGACGCCGGGGCTGGCGGGGTCGAGCCCGAGCCCGAGGCGGCGGGCGACGTCCTCGACAGCCGGCAGCGGCGCCCCGCGCCTGGCCGCCATGATCATGTCGCCGATCTTCGCCCGGGTGGCGTCGTCGGTGGCCAGGCCGAGCAGCTTGCCCACATGCTCAGCGGCCGCCTTCTTGCTGGGGTACCCGAACCTCTTGACCGGCTTGATACCCGTACTCGTGGGGATGCGGCAGGCGAACCCGGCGGACCCGTGCCGACTCTTCCAGCTGTCGTCTTTCCGCCACAGCTTCGGGCAGCCCTGCCCGAGCGGACTCCGAGCGCCATCACCACGACACCGGAAGCTACAGCGAGCGGGTGAGATGCCCAGAGTTCTCTCAGCCAGCGCGGCGCCAGGTTCGGGTGCGATCCGGGATGGTCGCCAGCATTGGCCATGACCGATGAGCGTACGGCCAGGATTGGGACAACAGCTACCTCGTAGTCCGGGGTCTCGTAATTCGGTCGTCAGATGAGACACGGCTAATGCCAGTTCAACCGGGCCGCCCGACCGGTATAACGTGGCCCGAGGCGTCTCTCGGCAGGTTCACGATCACGTCAAGCATCTCTCGCTGCGCGGCCGTGAAGATGAAGCGATCGGTGCGGGGACCTTCCCGCCAGCCATCGACGACGCTGTTGCTGCCGTTGCACAGCGAGTGGGCAATCTTCAGGTTGGCCAGAATCGTGGGGCCGCCATCGTTCCGCGTGACTGGGTAGTGGTCGGCAGTCGCGGCGAGCGGATGTGGCCATGCCAGTGTGGAGTCGATCGGCAGGCCGCAGCGATGACAGACCCAGCCGTCCCGCTCCCCGGCCTTCGTGCGCAGCCGCTTGCTGGCGTTGTGGGTCGGCCGTGCCTGGCCGCATTCCGGGCAGGCAAACTGGCCCGTCCGCGGGTCGTAGTGCTCGCGCCAGTCCACCGCTGCGCCGCATCCCTGGCAATGCATGGCCTCTTCGAGTCCTGTCGGCCAGCGGGGCTGGAAGAACACGTCTTCCTGCGCGCCATCCATGCTGCACGGGCACAGGGTGTCCTCGGGTAGCGCCTCGCCGCATGTGGGACATAAGTAGCCCATCGCAAGGAACCCCCGTTAACTGACGCCTCACTTGCGGGCCAAGTGAGAGACGGGAGACGGTCAGGCGGGCTGCTCAGTCGGCACCGCGGCGCGGAAAAGCTGCCCGAGTCCCTTGAAGTACCTGGAGTGAGTACGGGCCAGGGCCTCCGGCGAGCGGGCGCCCAGTACTACGACCTCGATGTCACCGGTGTGGCCGAACTCGCGCTCAGCGTCGAACCGCGCGGTGAGGGCAGCCTCCCGGGTGCCGAACGGCTCGCAGCGGATCACGTGGCTCTCGGCGCGGTCGAACACGATGAGGTAGTGGTTCATGGCTACGCCTCGCTCACTGTTGACAACCCGAGCATACCCAGACGCGCTCTCATGGCATCACGGCACTCTCGCACGCGGCCGAGGACGTGCGCCACCGTATCGCTGGCAGGAGGGGTGCCCGCATCAGTCAGCGCACGTACTTCGGTCAGTTCCAGCTCCAGCCGCTCCATGTCATAGACCAAGTCGGAGAAGCCGACCCATATATCCACGACTTGGCCCCTCGTCAGTCCCTCAGCGAAAGCTCGCCCAGCTGGCGCGTCCGGGTCGTCTGGTCCCATCCCGTAGCGGAGGCCGCGGCCCCACAGGTCGCCGAGACTCTCCGCGAACTGCGCCCAGCCATTCTGAAGCTGTGTCCGTATCTGAACCTCAACGGGCATCTTCTCCGGGAACACGATCACGTGCACGGCGCGGTAGCCGTGGCTGGGTGTCTCCCTGCGATCCTTAACTACCGCCGGCCGAGGACATGAAGCGAAAGCGTCCATGACGCGAGCCTTGGCGCTGTCCTGATCGTCGAGGGTTCCGTTGAGGACGATGCGGGCTCCGGCGAGATCATGGATCGCGCCGAGCTTGAGTCTCGGGTCCCGGCGCAGCTTGTCGAGCAGGGTTCCTGTGGTCTTGACGCGGGTCGTTGCCTCGAAGCCGAGTTCCCGCAGCTGTCGCTCGACCTGATCGAGGACGGCCTGGTAGGCGCCCGCTACCTGGCCGAAGAGGTCGATGTCAGCATTCGCTGCGGTGCCATCCGCCAGGCGCTTGCCAAGCGCGTTGAGCTGGCGGCCTGAGCACGGGAGCGGCACACAGGTCACCGTACTGGAAGCTGGCGGCCAGCGTTCGGTCATGAGCCCTGGCCGCGGTAGTCGAGCGTGTGTTCTAATGCTCCGATGCCTGATGTTGTGCGGGCCAAGTGAGGAGATATGGGTGGGTCTGGGGGCAGGCGAGGGCAATCTCGAACCATGAGTGAAGTCACGCCCAAGGAGCCAGAGCCCCAAGCGGAGACGCTGGATCTCATCAACAGCGAGATAAGTGCCAGCTTGGCACGGCAATCCGACTCCGGGAAAAACATCGACACCAAGGCCGTGGTTCTCGTCGGATACGCCGTGGCGGCAGCGGCATTCCTAGCGACCAGGCACGCACAGCCCGTCCTCGCCGCACTGGCTTATATCGCTTATGCAGCGGCGGGCTCGTTCGGGATCTGGGCGTACGCCATCCGCCTGTACCAGGACGTCCCGGACCCGCGGAAACTCTTCAACGGGTACTTGGAACGGCCCGAGGCTGAGGCGCTCGCTGCTCTTGCGGCGACGCGAGTGGAAGCATTCGAGGACAACACTCCCAAGTATCGCCGGAAGGCAGCCAGATGGTGGATCAGCCTCGCCAGCCTGATGGTCGGCGTGACGCTGATGGTCTTCGCCATAACCAGCGCGGCGCATACTGGTCACCATGGCAGACCCGCAGGATCCGAGCAGCGGCCAGCCCGGACCGGGCGAAGCACCGCCACAATCGGCCACGGACGTAGAAGCGCAGCCCACCAGGGCCGAACAGGATCTGGTCAGCAAGTTTGCCGACCCGGATCTCACGGTCCTGGTGCATCGCAACCAACCCCTGATTTCTGAGGACTCGCGCGAGCCGGATCCGGGTAGCGGCCCGCCCGGGCAGGAGGAGGCGCCGCCACAATCGGCCACGGCCGAACAGGATCTGGTCAGCAAGTTTGCCGACCCGGCCGTCGCGGCATGCGCGATGACAGGCGTCTTGTTAGGCAATGCGTTGGCATGGCGGCATGTTAAGAGTGCGTATCGTCGCGACTGCCTTGCCGCGCTGCTTGATACTTTGCTGCGAGTCCTTGACGGCCTCGACACTCCGGCGCGGCAGCGCGATCATTCTGTCCGGCTGAGATGGGTGGTTGAGCTTGAGGATGCGGCATCGCTGCTCACAAAGAGCCTTGTGCCACCGGCGTACCTGAGGTACCTCTCGTCCGGCGACTGGCTGACGCGGCGGTTGGCCGGATGGGCCGAGGCGCTGTACCAGGTGCAACGGGAAATATTGGCCCCCAATTCGGGCGCTCGAGATAACGTTCAGAGGATCCTGCGACACGAAATCAAGTGTCTGGCCACTGGTGATCTCGGCGCGCTGGTCTGGCGACGACCGCCTGCGCGCCCTCCACGGCGCGTCACGCTGCGACGTCAGGCGCTGGCAGCGATTCGCGCGGTCATTGTCGCAGTACTTCCCCTTGCAGTCCTCCTGGCGGCCCAGCCTGTGCTGCACATCAGTTCGCCAGTATTCGGCTGGGCGCGTATCGCTGCCGGGATATGGGCGCTGCTCTATGTTGTTATCACCCTGGATTCAGCAATTGGTGACAAGATTGATACTGCGCGCACCCTGGTAGGTACTCTGCGCGATTCACGATCCTTGGGCCCGCCCGATACCCGCGACGGCTGAGGACCAAGCTGACGGAAATGGCAGCGCCTCGGATTCCGAGCCGCTATCGACTAACCTTCAGGCACCGTGACCGAGCCGAGTGAGGTGATCTGCTGGCCGGTCATGCCGGACGGCCGGGAGTTTCTTCAATACTCACGGTGGGACGGCCTTCTCTTCAGGGCCTAGACCAACGGCCCCCAAGGGGCACTGCATCGATCGAGCGGGGGGAATCCGCAGCGGATCAGGTGTTTCTGGGTGAGGAGGAGGCCACAGACACGTCGGCAAATCTGCGGGCAAGCTGTGGAAAATCCTGTGGATCCCGCCGCCCTTGAACGCCCACTCGGCGGTCGGCCCGGCTAGGTGTTGACGGCACGTTTATCTGGACGCCAGATCATGATCAACGGTAATGTTCTTTCTCCACCCCTCTCCCATGGGTTCCATCGCGGACGGCGCGGACCGCGGTCCAGGTAGAGGGCCATATCGAAGCGAGCACGAACGACCTGTGGTAATCACAGAGGGTAAGCGGACTCCCCCTGGGCTGCTACGAGCCCGTTGACATGCAACGCCCGAACGCGCCGCTACGACCGTCTCCGCCGCCATGCCACGGCGGACATAAGCTGGTGTAGCACGTTGGCTCGGACCAAAGATCATCGACTGATCCCGTCATGCCCGGCTTTCATTCAGACTCGTCATCCTCGTCCTCTTCGTTCCCCTGGTCCCCGAGCAGCAGGCTTTGAGCCGTTTCGACGGCCGTTTGACTGAGTTGTCGAGTCTTCTCACTAAGCGTTAGAGCCTGGCCGAACAGCCGGCCTGACTCAAAGGCCGCTTGCTGCAGTTCATGCGTCAGCCGTGACAGCCGGGTCTCCTGAGAGAACGGGATGAGCATCGGGTCAAATGCGACCAAGGCTGGGCCGCTCGCTGTAAGGGCATCGGTCATTTGTTGCCGCTGTCCATCGGGGAACGTGGCCCAATCCTGTCCATCGAAGAACGACCAGTAAATATTCGGGTTACCTAGTCCGCCCCACGCCATGTACAGGCGATCCTGGAAGACCGTGACGGCGGGAGATTCGTTCGTGGCGACGCCTGAGACCTGCCGCCGCTGACGCCAGTCCTGCATTTCGCCGTCGAATGAGGTGAACCAGATGCTGGAATCGAAGTGGGCGCCATTCCAGACCAGGAAGAGCTGGTTCTGGAAAACGGCCATCGCCGGACCGTTGCTGGTGGCGTTCCCGCCATACTGCCGTTGGCTCGTCCACTCCGCGCCGTCGAAGGTCGCCCACCAGAGGTTTTCGTCGTCACCGATCCCGCGCCAAGCCATGTATAGAAGGGGCTTGGGGTCGCGCGGTCCCTGAAATGCGGCAATTGTTGGAGCGTTCGCGGTGCCAACGTCGCGGTTGACTCCGCTGAGACCGTTGAGTCCCGTTGTGTCCCAGGCCGTCCCGTCAAAAGATGACCAATGGATGTTGCCGTCGGGCAGATACCCCCGGCAGGCGACGAAGAGCCGATCCTGGAACAGGGCAAGCGCAGGTGACCGGCTGGTCCGTAGCCCTGGGTCGGACACCCCAGGCGGCGGGGGGACCATGGCGGGTACAGTCCACAGCTGCGACGCTGGGTCAAAGCTGCTCCACCAGACCAATCCCGGTTCAGGCGTGAGCTCGGACCAGACCAGGATCAATTTGTCCTGGAATACCGCAAGTGCTGGCCCAACCGCTGACTGCGCAATGACCAGAGGACTCTGTCCTGACAGAAACGAGACCCATCCCTGAGGGACTACCGGTGTCAGGCGATCTGGGTGCGCTGGATCTCCGGCGAAGTTCGACCAAGAGAGGAACGGGAGGTCGAATTTAAACCCCCCAAACACACTAAACGGATTATCTTTGCCAGACGATGTGCCTCGATTCGCGAGGAACAGCAAGGGAGCCACTGATTTCCCCTTCGTTTGTGCCAGATTCGAACTGAGTCCGAGCACTCAGCTAGTGACTCGGCTTCGAAGTCGGGGTCACAGCGGTGCCGACCCGCCCATGAGGTTCATGTTCGCCTCCCTTCGACCACACGTCAACGGTCATTTCGATCGGGCGAGATCTCGCCGTCGTGGAGGCGGAGCTGACATGTTCTGTAACGGCTGTAACAGCCGTAACGGCTGATCTGAGTTTTTGGCCCGGTCGCGAGGCCCGTGGATGGCGATGTGATCTACGGCCTGGCGACGTACATTTCGGCCGACGAGCGCGGCAACTTCCTGGAGGACGAGGGCGTCCGGGACGCCTGCCTCCAGGTGACGACCGTGCAGGGCGTCGAAGTGTTCTGGCGCGTGTCCGATCTCCTGGCCGAGAGATCCAGATCGGTCTCATGGTCATCGCCTACGAGCCCCCCGACGTCGGCCCGGAACACCTGCTGCGCGACCGCCTTGGAGGCGGACAAGCTGGCAGAGGAGGCCCTGCAGTCGATCACTCTCGACCCGATCCGTGAAGGGGATTCCCAAGAAGGCGCCAGATTCCACAGACGGCTCGACTACTCGCAACTTGCTCAGATCCTCACAGGCGAGGGCAGAGGGCGAATGATTCAGGAGTAGTGAACATGGCTACCCCGTCCTGACCTGGCGCGATGCAGCACAGTGGGGCTGGCCTGGGCACGTATTGGGCACGTGCAGACAAGCCGATCTGCACGCTTCACGTCGATTACGCCGAGAATCTCGCGGCCCACCCGGGCGGATCAGGAGCGGCGTTCTCGCTACTCGGTCACATTCCGTGACCGGGTTGCCTGTCTAGCAGCTGCTCATCGCCGTCGTCGGCCAGATCCAGATGACCGCCAACACACGGACCCGCGCCAGGTTGAGCAGCCGAGGAGAGCGAGATGCTCGCAGAGCCTTGCCGATGCGTCCTCACAGAATCCAGCCGCTGGATCTCCAAATAGCGAGGTCGCTATCACTAGGGACGTGAAGATCCGGGCATCCTCCGAGACGGGTCAGGCCTCGTCCGGCACGATCACGCCGCACACGTCGCAGAGCCGGGCGGTTCCGCGCTGCGGGTCACCCTCATAAAGGCGGACCCGCGTGAAGGGCTGCCCGTAGCGGATGCAGGCCACGGCGTGGGCAGCTTCGTGCCGCGCAATAGCGGCCACTTCCGCGAGATCATCACTCGTGAGGTCCCGGCTGCTCAACTGCTCACCTCGTCCCCGTGCCCGTTCGATTCAGCCAGCACAGCCTGACGCACTCTGGTCGCCTCTGCGCGGCTGATGCCAAACTGGCGCTCCAGTGCCCTGCCGGACAACGGGTTGCCGCCCCGCACCGACGCGGCGTAGGCCAGCTCGGCAGCCTCCCGTGCCGAGGCGGGCACGGGTGACGCACTCTGCGTCAGGCCCGGCTGGCTCTGCTCCGCGGATGCGGCCGGGTAGAGCCCCGGCTGGCCCCAGATGCTCACGGGCGCGTGCTTGACCGTGCGCTTCAGCACGCCGAGCCCGACCGCCAGCGCCGCCGCGGCGGCCAGCGGGGGCACGGCAGCGGTTACCCTGCTAGCCAGGTCGTGACCGGCGACGTGGCCGACGTTGCCCGCCACCGACACGACCAGGCCGGCCATAGTGACCGCCCATGCGGCAGTCCGGCTGCGGGTCTGCCACTGGTCAGCCAGGGCGACGAACAGGGCCAGCTCGCCGACGCCGATGAAGGTATCGATCTGGAGCGGCCAGGCGACCGCCCAGACGCCGTGCAGCCCGTGGTACTGCGCCCACAGCCAGAGCCCGCGGTAGGACTCGGCGAACGAGGTGAGCGATGCGGCGGCGACCAGGGTGGCGATCGCGGCGAGGGCGGCGCGCCGGGGGACGCGGAGGATGCCGATCATTGCGCGCCTCCGCATGGCTCCGCCGGGCTGACGCCATCTGCGGCGCACAGCCGCTCCAGGTCGTCGATGCGGCGCTCGGCGACGTCCAGGCGGGCGAGCAGCTCGCGGATGTCCTGGCGCTGCTCGGCGGTGATCCGCTCCAGCTCAGCAATCCGGAACATTGTGGTTCCTGGCCGAAGGTCACTCATGTCCGACCTCGATCCCCAGCTCGCGGGCCAGCTGCAGGTAGCTGTCGGTCTTGTCCAGGTCCTCGGCGTGGTCGTCGCACAGGCCGGCGGCGCTGGCCTCGCACCTGGGGCACAGGCCGCCCGGGTCCCGGTAGGTGATCGCGTCGGCGAGGGCCTAGGCGAGGACGGCGCGCTGCCCGGCATCGAGGCCGGCGGCCCCGGGCTCGGAGTCGAGCGCGCCCAGCACGCTCTCCAGCTCGGCGGCGAGGCGCAGCATCCAATGACGCCCTGGCGGCCGGGACAGCGGGGCGGTGGCGACCTCGCGCCTGTAGTCGGCGAGCACGGCCGCCGCTGCCGTGCGCCGGGCAGCCAGCTCGGCGCTCACCGGACACCGTCCTGTCCGGCCGCGTAAGCGCCGCTGATGAGCCCGCAGACGACGGCCACCGTGGACGGCTCCCACCCGGCCAGCCAGGCCAGGATGCGCCGGTCGTAGGCGCCCAGCTCGACCCCGGCCGCGATGCACGCGTCGTCGAGCATCCTGGCGTTGTGCGGGGCCATCTTGGCTACCCCAGGGTCGGCATCCCATGCCGCCCAGGCGGTCCGGACGGCGGGATCCTCAGCGGCCTGCCGCTCGGTCTCGTAGGGGCCGGCGGTCATCGCGGCCACCGCCCGCCGGGGAACATCCGGGGAACAGACGTCCGGGGATGAACGTGTGCCGGGCAGGGATGAGAGGGGACGCGAGGCCATGCCTGACCTGCGCTTGAGGGATGTTCAGAGATCAGCGAGGATGGCCGGGGATGGCATGCGCCGGTCTCACAATCCGCCGGTCGTGGGTTCGAGCCCCACCCGCCCCACCCGGACGTCTTCACATTTCGTCAGCATCCATGTTCACATCTGGGTCTGACATTCTTGTTTGCTGGCCTTTGGGGGGCCGTGGTCACGGCTGGCGGGGCTGGGGTTGGCGTCCGGGCGCGAGTTGCGGGGGCGCGGGCGGGGCAGTTGCTGTCGTGGTGATCGGCTGGCGGGCCGTGGCGCGGGGTGTCCTGAGGTGGTTATGGCGGGGCTGCGAGCTGGGCGAGGGTGGTGCGGCGTCGGTTGCGGGTCCTGGGCGGGAGCCCGGCGGCTGCGCGGCGCTGGTTGTCGGCCTGCCGGGTGTCGTAGGCGGCGAGGATGCGCTGGTTGCGGGCGGTGAGGGCGCAGGCGAGCCACAGCATGAGGGGCGCGAGGCCCATGAGGCGGCACCAGCCGCGGGCGATGTTGTTGCTGGCGGTGTCCTTGATCGTGGAGTTGGCTCGCTCGGCGCTGGTGCGCCGGTTGTAGGAGCGCCGCCATTGCGGTGAGGGGTAGTCGTGTTTCTGCCGGGTCTTGGCTGCGATCTGGGGTCCGACGGTGATGGTCTGCTGGGTGCAGCAGGCCGGCGGGTGCTTCGGCGCGGTGATGATCTCGGGCCGGTCGCGGTCGAGTTTCATTGACTCGGGGCGGAGTGGGCAGCGGATCTTGCCGGCGGTGGCGGGGCAGGTGACGCGGTGGTAGCCGTCGGTGTCGTCGGCGGTGTGCCGGCCGAGCTTGTGCCGGGCGAGCTCGGTGGCGTGGGTGTCGTGCGCGGCGACGTCGTCGGCTGGCGCGCCGGGCGGCAGCGGGCTGAGGTCCAGCAGCGGCTTGGGCGTGGCGGGGCAGTACAGGTTTCCGTTGGCGATGATCGCGCCCTGGTGGGTGCCCTGGGGGCCGCGGTCTGAGGGGTGCAGGTCCTGGACGAGGCTCGCGCCGGCGGCGCGCAGCGGGATGGCCCAGGCGGCGGCGGCGCGGTGGGCGTAGCCGGAGTCGGCCAGGACGTCACCGAGCGGGATGCCGGCCGCGGGCATCGCCTGCAGGACGGGGACCAGGGCGCGGGCGGGGTCGCGTGCGCAGGAGCACAGGGTCATCCTGCGGGCCAGCTCGGGCACGGGCGGCCCGTTTTCCTCGCGTGTCATGACGGCGATGGACAGGCAGCGTAAGGCGCCGGAGACATCTCGCCCTTGGGTCCGGGCAGGTTGGAGTTGCGGTGGCCCCAGGAGGCCTCGGGGTCGGCGCACTCGGTGCTGCCGTGGCGGGGCGGCCGCGACCAGGACTCGGTGTCGGTCCAGTCGGCGGCCAGCGCCGGGCTGCGGTTCTTGTGCACGGCGGGGATGCTGGCTTCCAGCAGCTGGTCGCAGGCGGCCTGCAGGCTGGGCGAGGGTGCGCCGTCGGGGTCGTCTTTGGCGAGCGCCCTGGCGATGAGGCGGGCGGTGTGCTCGGTCTGCCGGTAGGTGAGCTGGTGCGGGCCGGTCTTCCAGTCCGTGATGACGCCGAGCCGGGCCTGGTCGGCTTCGGGGAGGCTGGTCAGCGCGTCCCTTACCGCGGTGAGATGGGCAGGCCAGCTCGGGCACGGGCGGCAGCATCCCGGTCAGTAAGGTGCGGGCGGTCAGCTGGCGGCTGCGGACGCCGTGCGGGAGCAGGTCCTCGATCGCCGGCGCGACGCCCGAGGCGTCGATGATGTCCTCGATGGCGGCCGGCGGGACGCTCACCGCTGGCTGCTGTCTGCCTGCAGGCCGCCGAGCAGCGCGACCGCCTGGTCCTCGCTGCCGGGGTCCAGGGCTGCGGTGATGTCGCCCAGCCGCTGGCAGCACCGGATGCCGGCCGCGTGCGGGAAGGCGGGCAGGCCGATCAGCGCGGCGGTCTCGGCCAGCCAGGTGGCGCGCAGCCGGGAGGTGTCCAGCCGGGGCAGGCCGGTGCCGCCGGCCAGCGACGCGACGACAGGATTGGTGATGTTCCCCCGTGCCGGGTCGGTTCCGCCGGTGAGCAGGTGCTCGCCGGCGAACGCCGCTGCCGCCAGCAGCCGGCCGTGGTAACGGGCCAGCACCGGCACGACACGGGGAGTGCGGCCGCGCACCTGCACCACGACGCCGCCGGGCCGGCGGGTGACGTCGGTGCCCCGGGCCTGCCGCAGGTCAGAGCGGATCAGCCCAGCTCCGGCCCCGAGGCACACCAGCGCGGCGGCGCGCATCCGGCGCGCGGCCGTGGGCTGGGCGTCGGCCAGCGCCAGGAACCCGCTGATCTCGGCGGGCGCATACGGGGCCTTGGCGCGCTCGCGGGGCAGCGGCGCGTCCGCCGGCACCAGCTGCGGCACCACCACGCGGGCGAGGAACCGCAGGTTCGTGCGCAGCGTCCGGCGGGCCGGGCCCGACAGGCCCGGGGCGTGCGCGGTGAACCGCTCGATCACCGACGGGTGCAGCAGCACCTGCGGGGCGGGCTCCAGCCCCAGCGGGATCGCCCAGCCGGCCAGCTTCCCCGCGGCCCACAGCAGGTTCTTGGCCCGCTCCCGCCCGGCCGGCGCCGCGGCGGTGACGACCTGGCGGGCGAACGCGGCCGCCTGCGGCGGCGCTGACGCCGGCTGCCAGGCGGCGATGTAGCCGGCCACCTCCGTGTTCATACAGTAATTCATACTGAAAGAAAGCGCCGGGATCACGGACCCCGCATGCCACCATGGACAGCGTGTCGCCCACCACAGGCCAGCAGGACCGGGCCGCCGGCATCGCCGCCGAGCTCGCCAGCCTCGGCCTCGCCCTGCCCGGCACCCTCATCGAGCGGCACGTCCGCTGCGGCCGGGCGAACTGCCGCTGCCACGCCGACCCGCCCGTCCTGCACGGCCCCTACTGGCAGTGGACCCGCAAGACCGGCGGCAAGACCGTCACCCGCCTCGTCCCCGACGAGCAGCTCGACGACTACCGGCAATGGCTCGACAACCACCGCCGGCTCCGCGCCCTGGTCGCCGAGCTCGAGGCCCTGACCCTGGCCATCGCCGACGCCGACCCCCGCGCCAGGCGCCGGCCCGCAGTCCCGCCCGCCGCACCAGGCAAACCAGCGCATAACACTGTAGCTGCGCCACGCTTAACCTGTGGGCACACCTGCGATTAGCGCCCGTTACCGCAGGTCACCGCCAAATGTGAGGACCTGACCCGGACGTCTTCATCCCTAAAGGAGCGGGCCGGTGTCAAGGGGTGCCTGGCCTGCGGTTTTGCGTGCGTGCACCGCTGGCAGGGCGTTCTGAACTGACCTCGTGGCTGCTTTCCCCGCGTAGGCGCCAAATCTCGTGCGAGCGGGCGGCTGGGTCAAGGACCGGGCCGGCGGCCCGGCCGCGTGGCGGCGCCGGAGGCGTCCTTGACGCGGGTGCCCGCG
>WNFJ01141274.1_pt1 | contig 12906 bp, 13 predicted proteins | sample 5400461 | NCBI WGS metagenome assembly WNFJ01 (sample SAMN13153349, study PRJNA577476) | soil metagenome | isolation source: 115 cm saprolite on Douglas fir-dominated hillslope | place: USA:California | collected 2013-09-17 | reverse complement strand
GTTCCCCACCTCCCCCTTCGGGCCGTGACGCTGCGCGCGGGGCAATTTTCGTGACGCGCGTGGCGCCGTGTTACTTTCGAGTTGCGGCCATGGAGCGCAGCACCGAGCGGTTCCTCACGACCCACACCGGCAGCCTGCCGAGGCCCGACGACCTGATCCGCCTGATGTTCGCCAAGGAGGAGGGCGTGCCGGTCGAGCCGGCGGCGCTCGCCGCGCGCATCCGGTCCGCGGTGGCGGAGGTGGTCCGTCGGCAGGCGGAGGCCGGCGTGGACGTCGTCGGCGACGGCGAGCAGAGCAAGCCGAGCTACGCGACGTACGTCAAGGACCGTCTCGACGGCTTCGGCGGCGCCAGCCATCCGCTCCAGTACCAGGACCTCGTCGACTTCCCCGGGATGGCGAAGCGTGTGTTCGGCGATCCCGGGCGCGCGCGCCGCAAGACGCCCGCCTGCACGGGCCCGATCGGCGTGCGCGACACCCGCGCGGCGCAGGCCGACGCGGAGAACCTCCGGGCGGCGCTCGGCGGCGTGAAGGCCCGGGAGGGCTTCATGACGGCCGCGTCCCCCGGGGTCATCTCCCTCTTCTTCCGCGACGACCACTACGGGAGCCACGAGGCGTACCTGGCGGCGATCGCCGACGCGATGAAGCACGAGTACGAGACCGTCGCGAAGGCCGGGTTCGTCCTCCAGATCGACTGCCCGGACCTCGCGATGGGGCGCCACATCCAGTTCGCCGGCCTGAGCCTCGCCGAGTTCCGCCGGATGGCCCGCCTGCACGTCGAGGCGCTCAACCACGCCGTCGCCGCCATCGCGCCCGACCGCCTCCGCCTGCACCTCTGCTGGGGCAACTACGAGGGACCGCACCACTACGACGTGCCGCTGGCGGACATCCTCGACGTCGTCTTCACCGCGCGGCCGAGCGCCATCTCGTTCGAGGCCGCGAACCCGCGGCACGCGCACGAGTGGCGGGTGTTCGAGCGCGTCAAGCTGCCCGACGGCCGGATCATCATCCCCGGCGTCCTCGACTCGACGACCAACTTCATCGAGCATCCCGAGCTCGTCGCCGAGCGCATCGCGCGCTACGCGCGCCTCGTCGGCCGCGAGAACGTCATCGCGGGAACGGACTGCGGATTCGGCACCTGGGTCGGTCAGGCGGCCGTGGATGCCGACATCGTGTGGGCCAAGCTCAAGAGCATGGCCGAGGGCGCGCGCCTCGCGTCCCAGGAGTTGTGGTAGTGCACCCGGCGTGTCAGGTCGTCATGACTCCGCCCGCCGTAAGATCGCGGGAACACGCACGGCGTACGTCCGGTATCACCCTTGCACGCCCACGGGCTGGACGATCACCCCTCGCCAAGGAGAGCGGCATGCGACGAATCGGACTTCTGCTGATGGCCGTGGCCCTCGCCGGCTGCGGCGCGACGACGATGACCACGACGAGGGCGATCGACCCGCAGGCGGCCGTGGACGTCTCCGGCACGTGGAATGGAACGTGGAGCACGGTCGACGCCTTCCGCTACGGGCGCAGCGACGGTGCGCGCGCCAAGCTCGTCCAGCAGGGCGGGCGCGGCGCCGGGCGGCTCACGCTGCAGACCACCGGCCTCGCGCTCTCGGTGCCGGAGCCCGTGCGTGATCTCGGGCTCACCGGCGTGCGCGTGGAGTTCGAGGTCTCGGGCCACGACGTCGTCATGCGCGGCGGCCACGTCTTCACCGCCGATCTCAAGGTCGAGGGCGACCGCATGGTCGGCTACCTCCGCGACGCGGAGCCAGCGGTGAGGCTCGTGCTGACGCGGGTCCCGCCGCCGGTCGCCGCCGCCGCCGCGCCGATGCCGCCTCCTGCGGCTCCAGCGGCCCCCGCGCCCGAGCCGGTCGCTCCCGAGCCGCCGAAAGCACCGGAACCCGTCGCTCCAGAGCCGCCGAAGGCGCCCGAGCCCGTCGCCGCCCTGCCGGAGCCGCCCAAGGAACCGGCGCCGCCGGAGCCCGTCCGGCCCGAGCCGAAGGAGTTCGCGGGGGTCGAGCAGGTGAAGCCGATCTACTTCGACTTCGACAAGTCCGCCATCCGGCCGGACGACGCGCAGATCCTCGAGGCAGCCGTCGAGTGGCTCAAGACGAACGCGGAGATGGTCGTGCTGATCGAGGGCCACACGGACGAGCGCGGCAGCGCCGCGTACAACGTGGCGCTCGGCGAGCGCCGGGCGCTCGCGGCGCGCGACTATCTGATCGCCAACGGCATCGAGGCCGACCGCATCTCGACCGTGAGCCTCGGGAACGAGCAGCGGGCCTGCATGGAGACCTCCGAGGAGTGCTGGGCGAAGAACCGGCGGGTCGTGTTCCTCGTGAAGCCGCGCTGAACTGTCGGTAGCCCCCGTCGTTGACAACCGCGGCGGGGCGGCTTACCGTCTGCGCAAGCGCTCGCATTCAGAGGAGGACGCCGACGTGGGCGAGATCCTCGGCCTCGGCCTGACGCACTACCCCCCGCTCATCGGTCTGGACGAGAACATGGCCGGCATCCTCCGCACGGTCCTCGGCGACCCGGGGCTACCGGAGCGCTACCGCGACCCCGCGGGCTGGCCCGCGCCGATGCGCCGCGAATACGGGGACGACGGCGGCACGACGGCCGCTGCCGCGCACCGCGCGAGCCTCGTCCGCCACTTCCGTCACGCCCGGAAGACCCTCGACGAGTTCCGCCCGGACATGGTGATCATCTGGGGCGACGACCAGCACGAGAACTTCACGGACGACATCATCCCGCCCTTCTGCGTCCTCGCCTACGACCAGGTCGAGGCCCGGCACCGTCAGCGGGACATCGCCGCGCCCAACGTCTGGGGTGAGGGACCGGACACGGTCTTCCGGATCAAGGGCCACCGCGAAGCCGGCAAGTACCTGACGCGTCGGCTGCTGGAGCAGGGCGTGGACATGGCGTACGCCTACAAGCCCCTTCACCACACGGGGCTGGCTCACGCGTTCCTGAACACGATCCTGTACCTGGACTACGACCGGGTCGGCTTTCCCTATCCCGTCGTCGCCTTCCAGGTGAACTGCTATGGCCGCCGCGTGATCGCCCAGCGCGGCTACCGCGGCAGCCTGGCCAACCCGCTGCCGGACGACGCGCTCGACCCGCCGTCGCCCACGCCGAAGCGGTGCATGGAAGTCGGCGCGGCCGCCGCACGCGCGATGCGCGAGAGTCCCTGGCGCGCGGCCCTGATCGCCTCGTCGAGCTGGTCGCACGCCTTCCTGACGGACAAGCACCACCAGCTCTACCCCGACATCGAGGCGGACCGGCGGCTCTACGAGGCGCTGCGGGTCGGCGACTACGAGACCTGGCGCGCCACGCCGCTCGCCGCCGTCGAGGCGTCGGGGCAGCAGGAAATGCTCAACTGGTTCATGCTCGCCGGCGCGATGGAGGAACTGGGCCGGAAGCCGGACGAGTGCGAGTTCATCGAGACCTGGTCGTTCAACTCCAACAAGTGCTTCGCCGTGTTCAAGCCGTGACCGTCACGCGGTCAAAAGCCTGGGGGGTCCCCCCAGGCTTTTGATTTGCGGGCTCTGCCGGCGGCGCCGGTCGGCGAGCTACTGCTCGGGGCTGGCCAGCTCGTCCGAGGCGCTCCGCACCACCATGAGCCGCGCGGGCCGCCCGTTCCGCTTCTCCACGCTGACGATGTCCCCCTCGTGGACCTTGCTCAGGTCGGCCTTGGACACGGACATCCAGCGCCGGTGTTCGGCACACATGAACGTGCCGGCCTGCCTGTCTGTCCGCAGGACCGTCATGCGCGTCTGCTGCAGGCGCTCCGTGAGGGTCTCCGCCCCTGCAACCGACGCCGCCAGTGAGAGAACCGCCGCACCGATCGACAGCACTCGGGTCCGCATCGTCGTCCTCCTCTCGGTCCGGTCATCGAGGTCCCTGAACCGCGCTCGCCGACTGGACGCGGTCGAGAGCAACTCGAGTGCCACCCGCTAACCGATTGGAATGACGGTGTAGTTGGGACGAAGAAGTTCGGGCGCGACCCCCGCTTCGCCCGAGGGGACGGCGTTATGCCCGACCCCGACATGAGACGCGGGCGGCCGCGTCTCGCGCCGGGGAACGATGGGATCATGTCGGCAGCGCGCCGAAGAAGCCCGTGATGCGCGCGAGCCGCCCGTCGGACACGAGCCCGCCGACGTCGATGCCGGCCACCACGACGGCGCCGTCGGGCGCCACGAGCTCCCACGCGAAGCGGAGCTCGGCGTGGTGCGTGTCGACGCCGCTGACCCGGCGGAAGCGGTGGCCGGGGAACTTGGCGTGCACGCCCGCGACCACGTCGCCGAGGGCTGCGTGGCCCTCGGCCTCCAGCATCGGATCGACGTAGCGGCCGTCGCGCACGAAGGCCCGCTCGATGCGCTCGGCCCGGCGCGCCGGGTCGGTCTCGTTCCACATCGCCAGATACGTGTCGACCGTCTTCGTGACGTCACTCATCTGACACCTCCCTGGGTTGGGTGCGTGCTCGAGCGCTGCGGATGATGGCGATCAGGACTCCGGTCTCGTAGAGCTCCTCGGCGAGGAAGATCGCGCCGAAGACGAGCAGCCCCGTCTGGGCGGCGAGGAGCCCGAGGGCGGAGGTACCCGCGACGACCGCGACGACGCAGCCGCGGATGCCCCGGACGAGCGGGAGCGGCTCGGCGTGACGCACGCCCCGCACGACCTGCCGGCCCCCGCGCGCGGCCGCGAACAGGCCGAGGAGCGCCAGCAGCGCGGCGACGATCTGGTTCAGCGGAGGCTCGTAGAGGTGGCCCATCGCGGCTCCTAGGGTGCGCTGCGCCGGGAGCCGCCGCAATCACCTCCGAGGTAAAGCGCGCCGGCGCGCCGCTACGCGATCCAGACCGACTTGATGTTGACGAACTCGCGGATGCCGTACTCGGAGAGCTCGCGGCCATAGCCCGAGCGCTTGATCCCGCCGAAGGGCAGGCGCGGGTCCGACTTCACGAGGCCGTTGACGAAGACCGCGCCCGCCTCGATCTGCGCCGCCACGCGCTCGGCGCGCGCGCGGTCCTGGGTCCAGAGCGAGGCGCCGAGGCCGAAGGCCGAGTCGTTGGCGAGGCGCACGGCGTCGGTCTCGTCCTTGGCGCGGATCACGGCGGCGACGGGCCCGAAGGTCTCTTCGTCGAAGGCCGGCACGCCCTTGTCGACGGCCGCGAGCAGAGTCGGCGGATAGAAGGCCCCTTTGCCGGGCGGGATCTTGCCGCCCAGGAGAAGGCGGGCCCCGCGCTTGACCGATTCCTCCACCTGCCGCTGCAGCGCGTCCCGGAGGTCCACGCGCGCCAGCGGCCCCACCTGGGTCTCGCGCGCCATGGGGTCGCCCACGCGGCGAGAGTGGAGCTCGTCGAGAAACCGCTCGAGGAACCGGTCGGCGACGGGCTCGACGACGATGAAGCGCTTGGCGGCGATGCAGCTCTGACCGCTGTTGACGAGCCGCGCGTCGGCTGCGGTCCTGGCCGCGGCGGCGAGGTCGGCGTCGGCGAGGACGATGAAGGGGTCGCTCCCGCCGAGCTCGAGCACGGTCTTCTTCAGCGCGCGCCCGGCGTGCTCCGCGACCTTGCTGCCGGCGAGGTCGCTGCCCGTCAGCGTCACGGCGACGATGCGCGGATCGGCGATGAGCGCGGCGACCGACGACGACCCGACTAGCACGGTGGCGAAGAGGCCGCGGGGGAACCCCGCGGCGGTGAAGACCTCCTCAATCGCGAGCGCGCAGCGCGGCACGTTCGAGGCGTGCTTGAGGACGGCCGCGTTGCCGGCCATCAGCGCGGGCGCGGCGAAGCGGAACACCTGCCAGAAGGGAAAGTTCCACGGCATCACCGCGAGCACGGGTCCGAGGGGGTCGAAGCGGACGTAGCTCCGCGAGGCGTCCGTCTGGCGCGGTTGCTCGGCGAGCAAGGCCTCGCCGTGCTCCGCGTAGTACTCGCAAACCCAGGCGCACTTGTCCACTTCCGCCTCGGCCTGGACGATCGGCTTGCCCATCTCGAGCGTCATGGCGCGCGCGTACTCGGCTTTGCGGGCGCGCAGGACGCGCGCGGCTTCCTGCAACCGCTGCGCCCGCCGGGCGAAGGGCGCCGTCCGCCACTCGACGAACGCCGCGTGCGCTGACGCGAGCGTGCGCTCGAGCTCCTGGCCGGAGGTCTCGTCGAACGTTTCGAGGATCTCGCCGGTGGCGGGATTGACGGACTGAAGGCTCATTGGGTCCTCCTCACGGGCACGGCGCTCAGGAAGGCGCTGACGGCGGGGTCCGAATAGGCGCCATAGGCATCGACCAATGTCCCCCGCATTCCGCCTTCCGCTTCGATCGCGTACACGATCGCCATGTCATCTGGGTCGGAGACTCCCTCGAAGCGATGGTACTCGCGGATGACCACGTCCTCTGGCCGAAGTGTCTTCCCCGTCTCGACGACTCGAAGCCGGTTCCCTTCCACCGAAAGGTTCTGGGTGAAACCCCGCCGTGCGAGATCTTGGAGAGCACCGGCGAGTGTCTGCTCGTCCATGTCAGCTGATTGTCCCACCGACGCCAACCCCGGTGGGTTCAAACATGGCCGCTTGCGGTCCACCGGCATCTTGCCTATCGTCATCACTCGATGGCCATCGGAACGCGGGTGCCGGATACGGGCCTCACCGTGCGGCAGTACTACATCATGGTGGGGCTGGGCGCCTTCGTCACCACCCTCGCTCAGCCTGGCGTCATCGGACGGCTCCCGCTCCAGCTCCTCCTGAAGAACCAGCTTCACTTCAACGCGCAGACCCTCGCGGCCTTCATGCTCGTCGCGACCTTCGCGTGGAACGTGAAGCCGCTCGCCGGCATCCTGTCCGACGCGTTCCCCCTATTCGGCACACGCCGGCGGCACTACATGCTGCTCGGCGCCGGCATGGCGGCGCTCTGCTGGTTCCTGCTGGGCGTGGTGCCGAAAGCCCACGGGCCGCTCCTGCTCGCCGCGTTCGGGGTCAACGCCTCCCTGGTCATCGCCAGCACCGTGATGGGCGGTCTCATGGTGGAGGCCGGGCGGAAGTACGGCATCTCCGGGCGCGTGACCTCCCTCCGTCAGGCGCTCCAGAGCATCGTGTCGCTGAGCAACGGGATTCTCGGCGGGTATCTCGCCGCCGTCGCGTTCGGGTGGACGGTCGGCATCGCGACGGCGCTGCTCGTCGTCCTCACGCTCGCGACGTTGTTCGTGTTGACCGAGCGGCCCGCGGCCGCCCGCGACCGGGAGGTGCTGCGCAACGCGGGCCGCCAGCTCGTGACGCTCGTGAGGTCGAGGACGCTCTGGGCGGCGGGCGGCTTTCTGGCCCTCGTCTACATCACGCCGGGCTTCACGACGCCCCTCCTTTACCTGCAGACCGACACGCTCCAGTTCGGCACGCGGTACATCGGCCTGATGGAGACCATCGAGGGCGCGGCCGGACTCGTCGGCGCCGCGTTCTACGGGATCGTCTGCCGCAAGTTGAGGCTCCGACAGTTCCTGACCGCGGCGATCGCCACGAACGCGCTCGCGACGCTCCTGTACCTGCACTACGGCCGTGGCAGCGCCCCGCTGATCCACGCGATCGTCGGCTTCGCGGTGATCTGCTCGGAGCTGGCCCTCATGGACCTCGCCGTCCGCTCGACCCCGCCCGGCTGCGAGAGCCTCGGCTTCGCGCTGATGATGAGCGCGCGGAACTTCGCCCTCGGGGGATCCGATCTCATGGGCTCGTGGCTGATCGACAGCCGGGGCTGGGCGTTTCACCAGCTCGTCTGGCTCAACTCCGGGACGACGGCGCTGGTTCTCCTCTTCATCCCGTTCCTGCCTGGCGTCATCGTGAACCGCAAGGAGGGCGAGGGCGCACCGCGCGTCTAGCGCGTGTCGGCGGGCGCGCCGCCGAGCAGACGTCCCGCGCGCCGGATCTCGCCCGCGTCGAAGGGCGGGCTCACGAGCAGGATCAGCCGGTGGACGCCGACGCGCTCGAGCGACTGCCGGGCGCGCGAGTCCGGCCTGAGCCAGCGCTCCTCCATTCCCGCGAACACCGTGACGATGAACCGGGAGGCGTCGCGCCCCGCGGCGGTGTGCGCGTCGCGCGCGACCTGGACGAGGTCGGCGAGGCGCGGATGGAACGCCTGCGTGTTGAAGCCGTCCGCGTGCGTGCCCGCGATGCCCGCCATCCGCGGGCCGAACCCGCCGACGATGATCGGCGGCGGGGGATCGGGCCGGAGGAATCCCGACGGCCGCTCGAGGCGATAGGCGCCGCCGGCGAAGCTCCCGCCGTCGCCGGACCAGAGCCGGCGCATGACGTCGATCGCCTCGGCGACGCGCCGCGCGCGGACCTCGTCGCGCTCGACGCTCAGCCCGAGCGCCTCCTGCTCCGCGGCGTACGGGGTCCGGCGGCTCCCGCCGGCGCCGAGCCCGAGGAGCAGGCGCCCGCCCGACACCGCCTGAAGCGTCGCCGCCATGTTGGCGAGGAGGCCCGGATGGCGATTCGCCACGTTCAGCACGAGCGGCCCGAGAGAGATCCGCCGCGTGGCCTCGGCGAGCGCCGCCAGGACCGTCCACGCCTCCGGCACGCCCGGCCCCCCGTCTCGATCGGGATCCCGCAAGTGATCCCACGTCCAGAGCCCGTCGAATCCCGCCTCCTCGACGGCGAGCGCCGCCGCGCGCATCTCGGCGTAGCGAGCGCTCATCGGGATGAGGAGCACGTCGGTCTTCATGACCGTCGGCGCGCCCGCCCGCCGGCTACCGCGGGATCACCGGCAGCAGGATGTGCGACGGATACCGGCGATCGTGAAAGATCGTCTGCTCCGCGGTCTGCACCCGGGCACTCGTCGCCTGGTCCTCGCCGGTGTTGAGGTTGCGGTCGAAGCGGGGAAAGTTGCTCGAGCTGATGTCGACACGGATCCGGTGGCCGAGCAGGAACACGTGGCTCGTCGCCCACAGGTCGATCGTGAATTCCGTCACCTCGCCGGCGTCGAGCAGCGTGGGATGCTCCCGCGACCGGCGATACCGCGCCCGGATGATCCCGTCGGTCAGGTTCTGAGCGTAGCCGTCCGGCCGCACGTCGACGAGCTTGGCGGTGAAGTCGGTGTCCGGCGCGCTGCTCGTCGCGTAGAGCATGACCTTCACCGGACCGGTGACCTCGAGCGCCGTGTCCATGGGCGCGCTGGTGTAGACCAGCACGTCCCGGCGCTCCTCCACCGGCCGCTGGTCGTACGCGCCCATGGGAATGATCAGCGTGCCTCCACCCCGCGTCGGCACGGGATCGTTCGGATCGTACACGTAGCGGTCGGGCGCTTCCTCCTCCGGCGACGAAGGGCCGAGCGTGCCGTCTCCGTGGAGCGTGTTGGCCTTGCCGCGGCTGTGGAAGTAGCACGGCGTGTACCGGGTGCGGCCGAGCGGCCACTCGTGCTCGTCGCGCCACGTGTTCTCGCCCATCACGAAGAGCTTCACCGGCGGCTCGTCGAGGATGCCGGTGTCGATGCCCTTGAGGAAGTGGTCGAACCAGCGGAGCTGGATCGCGTGGATGTCGAGCAGCGCGGCGGACCCGAAGTCGGCCTCGCCGGTGCCGCCCGACGTGGGATTGGTGTAGGGAAACAAATGAGCCCACGGACCGATGAGAAGCTTCTGGGCACGGCGTGTCGCCTCGGTCATCCCGCGCCGGCGGAGGCCGCAGAAATTCGCCAGGCCGCCGTGCAGGAAGATGTCGTACCACGAGGTCACGTGGTACATCGGCGTGGCGACGTTCCCGTGCTGGCGCTCCATGTCGATCGGCCACCAGTACGGTCCGTACTCCGGGTGGCGCAGATAGTCTCCGAGATAGCGCGCCACGGGCTTCAGGGTCTCGGCCCAGCTCATGAGCGGCAAGCGTCGATAGGCGGCATCGGAGAGCGGCTGGGCGAAGGGCGTGGGCGCCTTGACGAGGTCGCGCTCCAGCTCGGGGAGGAGGCTCTGCGTCAGCCCCTGACGGGCGATCGAGTCGCGCGCCATGAAGATCGCGTAGGGGATCTGCCAGCCCAGCTCGAAGGCGCCGCCGGTGTGATAGACCCAACACTGATGGAAGTCCGCGCCGGACGAGATGGGGAACTGGCACTTGAGGTGCGGGGGCCGGGTCGACGCCAGCAGATACTGCGTCGCGCCGAGGTAGGACTGTCCGAGCGTGCCCACGCCGCCGTCCGACCAGGACTGGGCCGCCGCCCATTCGACCGCGTCGTAGCCGTCGTCGATCTCGTGCACGAGGGCGTAGTATTCGCTCCCCTCGGACGCGAATCGCCCGCGGGTGTCTTGCACGACCACCACGTATCCTCGCTCGACGAAGTAGTCGATGTCCCCCGGGCGCTGACGCAGGTTCTTGTCGTAGGGAAGACGCATGAGCAGCACCGGAAACCGCGCGCTCGCGTCGGGGCGGTAGACGTCGGCGTGGAGCACGACCCCGTCGCGCATGCGCGCGGGGACGTTCTTCGTGACGACGACCTTGTAGGCCGGCGGGCTCGTTCGCGTCATCGGCGGACTCCGGCCGATTATACGTCCGGGGGCCGGGCAGTCGCCGGTTAGCGCCGAGCGTCAGGGTCAGCGGCGCCGTGTCTCACATGGGACAAGCGCGGGACCGTCGCGCGAGGGCGGCTCTACCCGAAAAGGATTGAGCACCGGCGACGTCCGCCCTATTGTTCTCGTATATGGCCGACGCCCGTCTCCGCACCATGACGACCCGGCGGCGCTTCCTCCGCGGCCTCTCGGCGCTCGCGGTGACCGGGTGCGCTTCGAGCGTTCCGTTGGGCAGCGGGGTGCCGCTTCCGACCACGGGTTACTACTATCACCTGACGCGCGACTGGCGGCCGCGACCGAGGCGCGTGATCCACGACGTCCGGCCGCCGATCGTCGGCATCGCGCACGCGCCCGACGGCGCCCTCCTCGATCCCGCGCGTCTCGTGCGGGAGGCGATCGAGCAGGCGGGCGGATTCGAGCGGGTCATCCGGCCGGGCGATCGCGTCGTGCTCAAGTTGAACCTCGTCGTCGCGCTGCCGAGCGGCACCGGGTTCACGACCGACGTGCGCGTCGCGGAAGCCGTCGCGAAGCTCGCGCTCGACGCCGGCGCGCGCCAGGTCGTCTTCGCCGACGGCTCCTCGGTGGCCCCCGGCACGCCCGTCGCCCACTACCGTCCGGAGGCGACGCGGCTCGCGTTCGAGCGCGGCGGATTCCGCGATCTCGCGCGCCGGCTCGACGCCACCCTCCTCGATCTGAACGAGGCCGGGCGCGAGCCCGGCGGACTCGACCTCGTGCGCGAGGTCAGGCTGACGCGCGGCGTGCAGCGCAACTCCTACTGGCTCGCGAAAGCGTTCCTCGACGCCGATCGCGTGATCTCGGTGCCGGTGCTGAAGAACCACGAGTACGCCGGCGTCACGCTCGCGCTGAAGAACTGGATCGGCGTCGCGCCGGCCGGCGTCTATCACGCGCCGTCGGTCCGCGTCGGCAAGGGCACGCTCGATCATCAGATGCGCCCGCTCGCCGGCCACATCGTGGACCTCGTGATGGCGCGGCCGCCGGACTACGTCGTGATCGACGCGCTCGTCGGCATCAACTCGGGCGTCCGCGCCTATCCCTTCCGTCCCGGACCGGGTGGGCCGATGCGCGCGATCCTCGCGGGCCCGGACCCCGTGGCCGTGGACACGGTCGGCTGTCTCGCCATGACGTACGATCCCGCCACCATCGGTCATCTCGTGTGGGCGGAAGCGGTGGGGCTCGGCGTCGCCGATCCGGCGAAGATCACGATGCGCGGCGCCGACGTGGGCGCCTTCCGTCAGGAGTACGCGACGCCCGTCAACGGCATGTACGTGCCCGGCCGCTTGAAAGCGCGCGCGTGAGCGCGCGGCGCGGCGTGCTCGTCGCGGCGCTCGCGCTCGCGGCCTGCGCTCCGGCGACGTCGATGACGGGTCCCGCGGGCCCGATCCCCGAGCTGTGCGCGTGGACCGGCCGCTACAAGGGCGCGTGGGTGTTCGAGGAGGAGGAGCGAATCGTCGCGTACTTCGCGCCGACCGATCTCGAAGAGTACCGTCGCACGCTCCCCGGGGCGTTCGCGATGCCGGAGCGTCCGCTCGTCCGCCTGAGCGTCATCGACTTTTACGGCATGTCGAACGGCGCCACGTATCTGGAATCCGAGATCTCGGTCGTCGGACTCCATCGGGACCAGCCGGGCTTCTTCGTGGTGACGATGCCGGTGACCGACGGTGACTCGTGCGCGGGCGGACGCTTCGGGTGGGGCTATCCGAAGCTCGTGCGCCGCATCACGCTCGAGCGGCAACGCAACCGGTACGTCGGCGTCGTGTATGCGTCCGGCGGACAGGTGCCGGAGCTCACGCTCGCGTTCGACGCCGTCGGCGGCAATCCCGGCGGGCCGGCGATGGACGTGCTGGGCCTGGTCGGCCCGATGCCGAACTTCACCCTCAAGGACGGGCGCGTGCTGAGCTTCGGCGGGGGACGCCGCCCGGTATACCAGCTCGAAGGCTGGGCGCCCACGGTCTACCGGGTGTCGCTCGGGCGCGCGACCCTCGAGCTGCCACGCGAACCCGAGCATCTGCTGCGGCGGCTCGGCATCGGACAGCCACTCGCCGCGTTCTGGCTGCGGCAGCGCTCACGGTATTCGATCTCGGCGAACTGACCCGACACGCGCTCACCGAGGTCGTCCGCAGCCTGTATCGGCACACCGCGTGGTAGAATTTCGCCGTGGCGCAACGAGACAGCTTCGAGGAGTTCGAGGCCGCGAGCCTCTTCTGCCCCCGATGCCGAAGGGCGACGCCGGCCCGCAAGAAACTCCTGCTCGTGCTTCCGAGCGGCAACAAGTACGACTACCTGTGCGCCGAGTGCGGGACTTCGGTCGGGGGCAAGACGGACAACGACCCCACCGATTTCTATCGCACGGTCGCGCCGAGGCCCC
>WNFJ01013553.1_pt1 | contig 12909 bp, 8 predicted proteins | sample 5400461 | NCBI WGS metagenome assembly WNFJ01 (sample SAMN13153349, study PRJNA577476) | soil metagenome | isolation source: 115 cm saprolite on Douglas fir-dominated hillslope | place: USA:California | collected 2013-09-17 | reverse complement strand
GAGACCTCATGATCAAGCCGCACGGCTTCGACAGCAGCACGTTTGTTGCGCTCGGTGCCTCTCACGTACCGAGCAGTCATCCGAATATCCGGATGGCCCATTAGCTGCGCAATCGTGAAGGCGTCATACCGAGCCTCGCCAAGTCGCGTGCCGAACGTGGCCCCTCCAAGGTGGGGAAACTCAGGGTGAGCAATCGGCGATACCGATCAAACTCGCGATCAACTTCGCGCTTGAGCTTGATCTCAGCCTGCTCGGCTTCCTTGCTTACGGATGCAGCTTCTGACTGCTTGGGTTTGATTCTGGCAGAAAGCTGAAGATCTCTGTAAGATTCAAGCTCGCTAATACGGGAAGAAGAAAAGCATGCCAGTAACCCTTGCCGATATCGCGCGCGAAGTAGGAGTCTCGAAGATGACTGTTTCGCGGGCGATTAACAACAATCCGCTGATCAGTCCAGAAACCCGCGAGCGCGTGCTGGAAGTCGCGCGCCGGATGAACTATCAACCGAACCAGCATGCCCGCGCCCTGGCCACTAATCGCTCCTATCTCATTGGATTAATAGTTCCCGATTTGATGAATCTTTACTTTGCCGAAGTAACGCGCGCTATCGAATCCGTCACGCGGCCGGCCGGCTTCCAACTCTTAATCTGTAGTTCTGACGAAGACGTCACTCGTGAACTCGAGGAAGTCGAGACGCTCTGGCAGCGCACGGATGGTCTGATCATTAGCTCGGTCTTTCCCCCGACCGAGACTAAGGCTTATCGCAAGATGATCAAAGACGGGGCAAAAATTGTGCTGGTTGACCGAACCATGAAGCAATTGGGCTGTCCCGCGGTGGCCACCGACAACGTGCAAGTCGGCAGATTAGCAACCGAACACCTTATCCGGCTTGGCCATCGTCGCATCGGACACTTGCGCGGCGATGGCTCATCGGTGAGCGCTGAAAGGTTCGAGGGTTACAAGCAAGCTCTGGTCAAGCGCAAACTGCGATTCGAGAAGACTCTGGTTCGGGAATGCGGTCTTCTGGAATCCGAAGGATACGAAGCAATGCGTTCGTGGCTGGCCGAGTCTGACGCCCCGGAAGCGATTTTCGCCGTCAACGATCCCGCGGCTATTGGAGCGATGCAAGCCCTCGAGGAAGTTGGCTTGCGTGCCGGCAAAGACGTGGCATTGGTTGGAGCGGGCAACATCCATTATGGAGCGATGCTGCGCGTGCCGCTTACGACAATTTCCTGGTCTCGTCGCGACATGGGTCAAAACGCTGCCAGCCTTTTGATTCAACTGATCGAAGGGAAATCGAATAGTGCGAAGCCGGAACAAATCATCCTGCCGCTTGAGCTGATCATCCGCGACTCTTGCGGAGCACGGGCGAAGGCCAGCTCCGGGGCCCGAATGGCGAGTTAACAGGTAAGGTTCTTCAGGACGGCGCGTATGAGCAATTATACCGGTCAGGATTTGGTGACGACGAGGTCGCCTTCGGCGACTTTGCCGTTTACACTTTTTTGCGCATAACCAAGTTCCGCCCCGCCCGAAATGATGTGGTCCACTCCCGTGGTAAAAGTTGCTTCGGAAGCAATGAACAAACAGAGGCGCCCAACTTCTTCGACATATCCCATTCGACCTAACAGTTGAGCCGCTTCGCCTTCGGTTCGATACTTTTTCGGATCTGAAGCCGCATCGATCGCTTCCTGCCATAGCGGTGTAAAGATGTTGCCCGGTGAAACGGAGTTAACGCGCACGCCATGCGGCGCTTCATCGACCGCTAACGCTTTTGTGAAAGCGGTGATGGCACCTTTCGTGGCAACGTAGGTCGTCGCGTGACGCTGTCCGATCGACGCGACCAGACTCGACATGTTAATGATGTTGCCTTTGGTCTGTCTCAGGTAAGGAAGCGCGAACTTACTGGCCGTGAAGATGCTCACCAGATTGAGTTCGAGCAGGTCACGAAAGTCCTGAATGGAAAAATCGTCAATCGATTTGTGCGGCGGATGCCAACCGGCATTATTGATCAGGCAATCTATGCGACCGTAACGGGAAATAGTAGCTGCGATCAAATTGCGAATCTCTTCGGTTCTGGTCACGTTACAGTAAACGAAATCGGCGGCGCCATAACCTTGTTTCTCAGCCACGTCGCGCAAGGTCGCTGCCACTCCAGCGCCCTCTTGTTCGTCGTTGCAGCAGATGACAACTTTCGAGCCCGCCTTTACGAACGCCTCTGCACACCCTTTGCCGATGCCGCGGCTGCCGCCAGTAATAATTGTGACCTTATCTGCGTAGCCCAAGTTAGTCATTGGAAGTCTCCCGGGTCGCGCTGCACAACAACTCGCGCCGCCATTGTGAAAGGAGAGTCACACACTGTCCAGGTCATTAGAAAACCGGACTTCGACGCGGATGATACTACTGAATCCATCATCCGAGACATCCGAGACCACTAATACGCCAGCCAAACTCCTCAATTTGGGTTGTGGCCGCGAAAGCGAGACCGGAGTCTAGCACAAAAAGGCTGTTAGCGGTAAAAATCATGCTTGTTATCGGTAACAGAATCGATTATAGTGTCGGCCAATTTCGTGTCAGCCTCGGTTTGGGGAGGGGAAACCGCCAAGCTCGCAGCTTCACATTCAGCCAAATTTCCAGGTTAGCGTTCCAAGCTCGCAGCTTCACATTCAGCCAAATTTCCAGGTTAGCGTTGGGATCTGTCCCGAGGCGCAGGTCTTTCTGTGTCTCTAAATCACCGGTACGTACCGAACACCGCGAATGATAAAGGAGATGAAACATGGAAATCACCAAAACATCAGCACCGCTGTCCGGTCACGCGCTTAGCCTTGCCCGTCACTGGTCAGGGCTATTCTTTGGGTTGCTCGTGGTGGTCCTACTAAGTTCAGCTGTGGCCGCGCAGTCGGTGAAGGGTACAATCTCGGGGATTGTAACTGACGCTAACGGGGACGCTGTTCCAGGCGCCACAGTGACGTTGGTGGGTGAGCAGAAGAATGACTCTCGCGTCGCCACAACGAACGATGACGGCAGGTTTAGTTTCGCTGCTGTTCAGCCAGGTACCTTCACTCTCAAAATTGAGCAAAAGGGTTTTCAAACTCTTGAGCAGAAGAGTGTGGTGCTGAGTGCGAACGAGACACTGGCACTTGGCGAGTTGAAGTTGCAGGCCGGGCAGCTGGCAGCAATGGTCACTGTCACCAGCGTCGGGCCGTTAGTGGAAAAAGAGAGTAGCGACCTAACAGCGCGCCTGACTTCCGATCAGATCAGTTTGATTTCAACTAAGGGACGCGACATTACTTCACTACTACGCTTGATCCCTGGAACATCGAATGATGACGACATCGAAGCCCTGGGTGAGGGCTTCGGCACTAACCTGCCTAACATCTCCGGGCAGCGTGGCCGTTCTACAGTAACTACTATCGATGGTCTTAACGCCAGCGAACCCAGCGGCTCGAATAAGATAAGCATGTCCATCAACCAGGACGCAGTCGCCGAGGTCAAGGTTCTGCGCAACAACTATGCGGCCGAGTACGGCAACAACGGCGGCGCCATGATTAATATCGTTTCCAAGGGGGGCGGCAAAGATTATCGTGGCACTGTTTATTACTTCGTTCGCAATGAGTCTCTCAATGCGACGCCCTTCTTTATTAACAAGCAGGCTCTGCCTAAGCCGATCTATCGTCATAAGATCCCCGGCTTTAACTTTGGCGGCCCACTGCCGCTTCCCAGGTTCGGCGAAGGCGGACCTGCATTGGTAAGGAATAAATCTTTCTTCTTCATATCGATGGAAAGCCACACACGATCACGCCTACGGATCCGGTGACTGTGACAGTACCCACCGCCCTGGAACGGATCGGTGACTTCTCAAAGTCGATCGGTTCGAACGGTCAAACTCCAGTCGTTATTGATCCGCTGACCGGTTCGCAGTTTCCAGGCAACGTGGTTCCGGCTTTTCGAATTAATAAGAGCGGCCAGGCGCTCTTGAATTTCTTTCCCTTACCGAATTCACCTACTGCGACCAATCCGGGTCGTTACGTTTTCCAGAAAAGCGTAGACGTTCCCAAGCATAGTTACGTCATTCGATTTGACCTCAAGCCTACCAACAAGGACAGCGTTTATTGGAAGGCCCAGTGGTGGACTTCGGATAACTTAGGGCTTGGCACCTCTGGGTGGCCGGGCGGAGACGGCAATCGATGGGGAATTCTTTCGCATTATCTTTATAAGGACAACGGCTGGTCGGCCAACTGGGTGCACATTCTCAATTCGCGAATGGTCAATGAGTTCAATTTTGGCATGCGCCACGACTCTGAAGGATTTATACCTGGCGACGGAGTGGCCGACCGCTTGCAAAGATCCGCGCTGAACTACACCGCTCCTCAAATCTTTCCCCAGAACAATCACCTCGGCACGATTCCAAGAGCCACTGGTTGGTCGGGTGTCGCGGGAACGCCCGCTAACATTAACTGGCTTGACCGTTGGGGCGAGACAGGCAACGACTACGTAAAGCCTTCCTTTGGCGATAACTTTTCGGTCACCCACGGGAATCATAGCCTTAAGTTTGGAGCATATTTTGAGCGAATATTGAATAGTGAGGCCCCGGGCGGGCAATGGTCCGGCGTTTTTAATTTCGATAATAACAACGCCTTTACCGCTTCTCAGGGAGCAACACAGTTTCCTTATGCGAATGCACTGCTCGGTAATTTCCGGACCTATAGCGAGTCGAGCGCCCGTCCATTCACTAATCTCGCAATCAAGTCGTTGCAGTGGTATGCGCAGGACGAGTGGAAAATGAGCCGGCGGTTTACTATCAACTACGGAGTGCGTTGGGTCTATGCATCGCCGTTCACACAGTTCGATAAGCAAGGCTCAAACTTCGACCCCTCGCGCTTCGATCCGGCAAAGGCCCCGCTGCTTTATCTGCCTGCATGTGCCAAGCCACTAACGGCTGCGGCGTGTGCGACTGCGGATCGCCGGGCCTTTGATCCGCGGACTCCGAGTGTGCTCTTAACCAATGTGAATTTGGTTGGCACGTTCGTGAAAAACCCGGACGGTTCGATCCTCGGTGATTTAAACAACGGCCTCGCCTTAGGAACGGATCCGACTACTCCGAAAGGATACAGGATTACAAACGCGGTTAGTTGGGAACCGCGGGTTGGGTTTGCCTGGACTCTCAATGATAAGACCGTGCTTCGCGCCATGGGTGGCATTTATCACACGGTGCGTGTCGGCGGCGGTACAACAGGGGGTAATCTTGTCGGCAACCCTCCCGCAAATCGCACGTCAACGATCGGCCCATGTGCCGGCTGCAACATTGACAACCTTTCGAATGTCATCGGGGGCGCGCTTATCTCGCCGAGCAACCTTAATGCAATCGAAATTCATTCGAAGAGACCCACCATCTATAACTTCCAAATCGGTGTTCAGCGAGACATCGGTTTCAAGACGGTAGTTGAAGTTAGTTACGTCGGATCTCTGGCGAGGCACCTGGGTGAAAGACGCAACATCAACCAGGTACCCGACAATGCGCATTTCATCGATCTCAATTCGTTGGGCATTAACTGTGCCATCAACGCAAACCAGGCCTGTAATCGAAACCCATTTTCTACTGCCAACCAAAACGGGCCACACACTACCGGCGTAGTAGGCGACAATTTCCTCCGCCCCTATAGAGGCTACGCCGATATCACCGTCACTACCTGGTCCGGCACTTCGAACTATAACGGTTTGCAAGTCCAGGTGAATCGTCGCTACACGCGCGGTTTCGAGTATGGAGTTGCCTATACCTGGTCAAAGACTTTTGACTACTCGAAGGACGACGATACCGGCGACGTATTTAATGGCCGCCCGTACAAAGCATTTAACTATGGCCCGTCGGATTTCGATCAGACGCACATTTTTACGATTAACTACATCTATGATGTACCCAAGCTGAGCCATCATTGGAAGAACCGGCTGGTCAAGCTTCTGTTTGATGATTATCAGATCTCCGGCACTACATCGTATGCCACCGGCAAGCCAAAGACGTTTGGCAACAACAATGGCTTGAACTTCACCTACAGTGGTGGTTCCTACACGATTAGTACCGGACAAACTTACCTGGCAACCGGTCAGCCGTGCGCGGCGGGCTACGTTTTGCAACCGGGTTCCACGACTACCTGTACCTGGACGGGCATCACAGACTTTACGGGCGGCGATATCAACGCGCGACCGGTTTTGCTGTGCGACCCGAATACAAGGGTCGGCACCACGGACAATACCGGACTGGCCTATTCGATCAATCCCGCTTGCTTCGCCAAACCTGGTGTTGCGGGGAGTATCGGCGGCTTGCAGCGCAATCAGCTTCGGCTGCCCTCGATCTTCAATTCGGATCTGGCATTCTTTAAGAACATACGCCTGAGTGAGAAACGCGAGATTCAACTTCGATGGGAGATCTATAATATCTTCAATCATACGAATTTCAGTGACTTTGACGGCTCGATGACCTTTGCACCAAATGTGGTTGTCAGCGCTCTTCCGAGTAGTGGGACGTGCCCGTCGGGAACCGTTTTGGCATATCAGGCGATTGGTGCTAATCCGGCCCGTTGCGCATCAACGACGCTGGGTCTGGTTTCTCAGACCAACAATCAGTTTGGTGCGCCGCGCGCCGCGCGCTCGCCGCGCGTGATGCAGGGATCGATCAGGATTAATTTCTAGGTGAAGACATTAATCGCATTGCTTTCGCGTCGCAGGTTTCGCCCGACGCCGTTCAACGACTGCGATTTTTTCAGGAGGCTAGACTAAGACACGCACTGGATCTGCCATAACTCGCAGGTTTAGTGCGTGAACTTTCATTTGATCAAGAACGATGCCATGAGTTTGAACAGAAGAGATTACCTGAAGCTACTGGGGGCCGGCGCCGCCGTCGCGGCTTCCGCTCCGACGGCCTTCGCAACGTGGGAAAGCGCAGAAGCGCAACAGCAACAGCCCAAGCCTCCCGCTGAATCACCCGAAGTCATTGCCGACCGCCGGCGCCGCATGAAGTGGTGGCATGAAGCCAAGTTCGGCATGTTTATTCATTGGGGGCTGTACAGCATCCTCGCCCGTCACGAATGGGTGATGGAGATGGAGGGCATTCCGGCCACTGAATACCAAAAGCTCGCGGCGCAGTTCAAACCGAAACCGAACTTTGCCCGCGATTGGGCTCAGCTGGCAAAGCGTGCCGGCCAGCGATACATGGTGATGACGACCAAGCATCACGAAGGCTTCTGCAACTTTGACACAAAGACAACCGACTACTGCGCGCCAAAGCAAGGACCGGGACGCGATCTGGTGAAAGAATATGTCGAAGCCGCACGCGCCGAAGGATTACGCGTGGGTTTCTATTATTCGTTAATGGACTGGCATCATCCGGACGGCGCGCGTTGCGCTACTGACGAAGCCGCCCGCCGCCGCTTCGTCGACTACATCCACACACAATACGCGAACTGCTCACTAACTACGGAAAGATCGACATTCTCTGGTACGACGTTTCCTGGCCACTGGATGCGAAGGGCTGGGAATCTGAGAAGATGAACGAGATGGTCTTCAAACTCCAGCCGGACATTATCGTCAATAACCGCAACAAACTGCCCGGCGATTTCTCTACGCCCGAACAGAGAATCGAAGCCGCCGAGGCCGGGCGCGCCTGGGAGAGTTGCATGACGATGAATGACTCGTGGGGTTATCACCGGGCTGATGATGCCTGGAAGACTCCGAAACAGGTTATTCGTAACCTGATCACCTGCGCGCACGACGGGGGCAATTATCTTATTAATATTGGGCCGACTGCGGATGGATCGATTCCGATTGAGTCAACTCAGATACTGAGCACGGTCGGCCGCTGGATGGACAAAAATGGGCAATCGCTCTACGGCGCCGACATTTGCCAGCCACGCCGGTCGCGCAATGGCAGCTTCTCTCGCCGCGGCAACACGCTTTACCTTCATGTGCATTTCTGGCCAGGCGGCGGCGATAACCTGGCATTCGCGGGTCTGAGAAACAAGGTCAAGTCCGTGAAGCTTCTGGCCAGCGGACAGAAAGTCGATTTTGAGCAAGACGATTATCATGTTCGTTTCAAGGGGCTCCCCCAAAAAGCGCCCGACGACCCAAGCACGACACTCGCCATCGAGTGCGACTCGGAACCAAAGCAGGAAGAACTATTCGTTCGCAGAAGAGAGCGCGGGCAGGCTTAATGTCAGACGGGTTTACGCGACGCGAAGTTCTTAAGGCTGCGCTGGCTTCGCCAATCGTCGCCGCAGCCTCGCAACTTGTTCTGGCTGAGGGCAAATCAGACCAAGTCAATAGCCTCGTCAAAGCCCCGGGGAGAGTTGTCGCCGTCGATGGCCCTGACGCCGCAAAACAAGTTCAATTGATAAGGCGATGGCGCGGCCCACTTTGCAAATGTCAACTGATCAATCGCGGACGCCGTCCCGTCCGCATTAAAGAAGTAATCCTCTTTGACATTCCGCTGACTCATCCACCTGAAACCAAGCTCTACGGCGAAGGCTTCCAGATGCTGACGCAGACCGGCGGCACTCTCGGCGAGCCCGTGAGTTACAGCCAGTACACCGATGCGAAGCACTACAAGTTGCCGGCGCCGTCGGATGCGCGCGTGTTTTACGGCATGATGACGATGATACCACCGAGCGGTATACATGAAGTTCTGGCGTTCACGTCGTCACGCCGATTTGGCGGACAATTCTATCTGCGCAATTCATCGTTACAGGTTGTCGTCGACACGGAAGGGCTCGCTCTCAAGCCCGGCGAGTCGTGGAGCCTGGAAGAGTTTTCTTTTAAGGCAGGATCAGATCGCGAACAGCTTCTGGCTGAATTGACCCGGCGCCTCGCGACGAACCATCCGCCAATCCTCGGCAAGACGCCGCCGACCGGCTGGTGTTCGTGGTATTTCTTCGGACCGCGCGTCACTGCGCAAAACGTGCGGGACAACCTGGACTTTATCGTCACGAACGCGCCCCAACTTAAGTACATTCAAATCGACGACGGTTACCAGCCGGCAATGGGCGACTGGCTCGAAACCGGAGCGGCTTTTGGCGGTAACGTGCAGGGAGTTCTGAAAGAGATTCGGGCACGCGGATTCGGGCCGGCCATCTGGGTAGCACCTTTTGTCGCCGAAGAGAAATCACATCTGTTCCAGCAACATCCGGATTGGTTTGTAAGAGACGCTGAAGGAAAGCCGCTGCGGTCCGATCGCGTGACGTTTGGCGGCTGGCGACACGGTCCCTGGTATGCACTCGACGGAACGCACCCCGAAGCGCAGAAGCATCTTGAGACAGTGTTTCGCACCATGCGCCGTGAATGGGGCTGTACCTACTTTAAACTTGACGCAAATTTCTGGGGCGCAATTCATGGCGGACACTTTCACGATCCGCGCGCCACCCGGATCGAAGCTTACCGACGCGGGATGCAGGCAATTCGCCGAGGGGCGGCGGACGGCTTTATCCTTGGCTGTAATCATCCGCTCTGGCCATCACTGGGATTGATTCATGGCTCGCGCAGCTCAAATGACATCAAGCGAACATGGGACCGAATTAAGAGCACCGCGCGCCAGAACCTGAGCCGCAACTGGCAGAATGGACGCTTGTGGTGGAACGATCCGGACGCGATTTGCCTGGTGGGCGAGCTGCCGCTCAATGAATTTCAATTCCATGCAACGGCAATCTACGCCTCGGGAGGAATGATTTTGTCCGGCGATGATCTTACGAAGATATCTCCCGAGCGCCTTGAGATGTTGAGGAAACTGTTGCCGCCAACAGGCGTCGCCGCAGAGTTCGAAGATGATTCGCTGAGAGTCGGGACCATTAAGCTCCATAACGCGCAGATGTTTTGTCTCTTCAATTGGAGCGACGAATCGCAGACGTTTCGATTCAGGCTGCCCCGCTTGAGCGAAGTTACCGACTATTGGACAGGAGAAAAGTTCGGAAAGCGCGAGGGCTGGTTCACGGTCAACGAAGTGTCTCCACATACTTCGATATTGCTCAGGGTTGTTTAAGTTTTGGCTTCATAGAAGCCAGATGTTCATAGCTGGAGCGGGGTAATTTGTTTCCGCGCTCCGTAGGAGCGCAACCAAAGAAACATTGCACTCCTACGGAGCGGATATTTAAGGCACAGGTCGGGCTGAAAACATTTCGCCTCTACGAGGCGCGGTACAAGGGTTGACACTCTGCGGTTCTGCTTGTCTTTATGAACTTACATCCAGACATATCAATTGCGGCAAAGCCACAAAGGCAATGCATGATAGCTCGTAAAAGACTTCGTTTCCTCAAATGGATCGTTGTTGTCATCCTCTTTGCGCCGGCGCACTTCGCCCAGGGACCGTCCAATTCTCCTCGTGTCTTCTTATTGAACGCTCAAAAGCTTGCCGAGACTAAGCAGCGCATTCAATCAGGCGAAAAATCCTTCGCGCTCCCTCTGACCAAACTCGAGAGCGACGCGGCCAAAGCTCTTCAACAGGAACCGGTATCAGTCGTCACCAAAACTCCAACTCCACCGAGCGGCGATAAGCATGACTACATGAGTCAGGCGCCGTACTTCTGGCCTGACCCACAGAAGCCGAACGGTCTGCCCTACATTCGGCGCGATGGTGAGCGTAATCCGGAGATCAATAAGATTACCGATCATCGCACGCTGGATCAGATGGAAGCAGCCGTGCGGACTTTGTCGCTCGCGTATTACTTTCGAGGCAACGAAGAGTACGCCGCGAAAGCTACGCAGCTCCTGCGCGCGTGGTTTCTGGATCCGGCAACCCGTATGAATCCGAACCTCGAATACGCCCAATTCATTCCCGGCGTGAACACTGGACGAGGAATTGGGTTGATCGAGACGCGTGGCCTCGCTGATGTCGTGGATGCAATAGGTTTGCTCGCCGGCTCAAAGGCTTGGAAGGCAACGGATCAGAAAGGACTCGAGGATTGGTTCAGCAAGTTCCTGCAATGGATGCTTGAAAGCAGGAACGGTCGTGAAGAAAACGCGGCAAAGAATAATCACGGAACTTTCTATGACGTGCAGGCAACATCGTTTGCGCTTTTCCTGGGAAAGAAAGATCTGGCAAAGCAGATCGTTGAGACGGCGAAACAAAAACGAATCGCACTGCAAATCGAACCCGACGGCCGCCAGCCTTTGGAACTGGCGCGCACGAAAGCCTGGGGCTACAGCAATGGAAACCTTGACGGCTTAATGCTGCTCGCGCGTCTGGCAGAGAACCTCGATGTTGATTTGTGGAACTATCAAACCAAGGACGGGCGTAGCATTCGGCGCGCGCTGGAATACCTGTATCCGTTTGCCGTCGGGGATCAAAAGTGGACCTACCAACAGCTCGGCGGCTTTGACGGACGGTCTTTGTTTCCGTTGGTGCGTCGCGCTGCCGCGCATTACAAAGACGGGAGGTTCAGAGCAGAGCAATCAAGAGTTCAAAAATTAGATCCGTCGGATCGCGAACATCTGCTAACCGCAGAGTGATGTCCGACAAACTTCAGTTTGTCGTTTGCTCGGACAAACTTGAAGATAATCGACAAACTTAAAAGTTTATCGGACAAACGTAGAACATTAGGAGAGACCGCATGTTGAAGAGTCGGGTAACGATCGCAATTCTGGTAACGATGGTCGTGGTGACGCAGACCTTGATCGCGAAGCCGATCTCACATTCTAACGACGCCGAATCAACTCCGGCCAATACCGACTGGTCTAAAGCTGTCGTCGAATCAACCATCAAACGTTTTCCTACGGCTGAGTCGCTGAAGGGCTGGGGCTATGCGAAGTCTCTCTATCTCTATGGCGAGTATCTTGTCTATCTGCGGACGCGCGACCCGCGATATCTCGATCATGTAAAGGCGTGGATAGATCTGCACATCGATTACAAGGGAGTAATCAATCGGCCTATCAACGCGCTGGATTACATGTTGCCGGGAAATCTTCTGCTGATTCTCTACCAAGAAACGAAGCAGGAGAAGTACAAGCTCGCCGCTGAAAATATTCGTAGGGTTTTTGATACTTATCCTCGCACGAAAGACGGCGGCTTCTGGCATGCCAACATACCCAGCCGGGCCTGGCAGCTTTGGGCTGACGGCGTGTTCATGTCGTTACCATTCCTGGTTCGCTACGGTCAGATGTTTGGCGACAGCACTTACACAAATGCCGAAGTTACAAAGCAAATGCTCATCTACTACAAGCATTTGAATGATCCAGCAACAGGTTTGCTATGGCACGCTTATGACGAGAGCGGGGCCCAACCCTGGGCTAATCCGACGACGCATCAGTCGGGCTATCACTGGGGTCGGGCGTTCGGCTGGTACGCGATGACCTTGATTGAGCTGCTGGAAGTCATGCCAAAGGATCAGCCGCAGCGGGCGGAGTTGATTGCGATCGTTAACCAGCTCGCTAAGGCCTTTGAGAAATATCAAGACCCAAAGACCGGGCTTTGGTACCAGGTTGTGGATAAGGGCGGGACGACCGGTAACTGGCTGGAAACCTCCAGCTCATCAATGTACACATACATGATGTGGATGGGCGTGAAGCGTGGTTACTTGCCGAAGCACTACGCGGCAGTGGCGCAGAGCGGCTACCGCGGAGTGCTCACAAAACTTTCGTTGGGCGCCGATGGAATGACCAATCTCATCGACATCAGCGAAGGTACCAACGTCAGCGACCTTGCTTATTACTTCGCGCGCAAACGAAACGAGAATGACTTTCATGGCCTGGGCGCGTTTTTGATCATGAACGAGCAGTTGGGCGCCGCCAGCATGAATTACAAACCGAAACCTTTGAACTGGAAAGCGAAGTAATTTGGAGTGCGCCGGCAGAGCGAAGCGGCGACGGCGCTTTGGAGTAAGAGTCATAAGAAGAAACTCATGATCAGGAAGAACGAATCGAAGGCGGCCGGCAATTCAC
>WNFJ01505248.1_pt2 | contig 12911 bp, 11 predicted proteins | sample 5400461 | NCBI WGS metagenome assembly WNFJ01 (sample SAMN13153349, study PRJNA577476) | soil metagenome | isolation source: 115 cm saprolite on Douglas fir-dominated hillslope | place: USA:California | collected 2013-09-17 | reverse complement strand
TACAACAGAATACGGCATTGAGCGCGTTCACGGGCACGAGTCCCGATAACCAGGGACAAAGTCAGTCCAACCCGGACATATTACGTAGCACGCCGTCGACAAATACGAACGCCTACATAGAGCTTCCGGCTTCATCGCTAGCCTCGATGGGCAATAGCGTCGGAGACCTGCCCGTTACTAGCAATATGATGGCAAAAAATGTCAATATTGGTGTGCAAGGTAGCAACCTGCTTATCAGTGCAGATGTGTACGACTCGTTCTGGGGCAAGATTGGTACAGCCACAACGACGGTCGCACCAACGGCGGCGGGTGGAAGCCTGGCAGTGCACGTGTTGAGTACGACGATTACCCTCTTAAATATCTTCACCTTTCCCTATGACAGCTACAATGCACAGATTCAGCAGACATTGAACTCGAAGCTCAATCGCGCGCTGGCGGGCAAGTTTACTGTCACCCAGGCGGCGATTGGCCCCAACGCGCATGTGCCTTGCGCGGCGGGTGATAGCCTTGTGCTGACGGGTGTGGCGAGTTTGGGGTAGGTAGGATGGGAAGCAGCCCTTCAATACCGTTCAAACCGACAGGCCATTTGGGGGGAATCTACACGAATACATTGCTTTTTTCAAGGTTTAGATGTATAAACTGTAGAGCAAACCTACTTTCATGAGAAGAGAGGTCCCCTATTATGCCCACACTTGAAAAAGCCGCCGATAAGCTTGCCCTCGTCAAACTGGAATACCATCCTACCATCCATGACATGCCCAGCGACGAGCGACCTCGTGAGCGACTCAAACACTATGGCCCTAAGGCGCTCTCGACGGCGGAACTGCTGGCGATCATCCTGCGTACGGGAACATCGCGGGACAACGTGATTGAACTGGCAGGGAAACTACTGGCGAAATATGGTGGCCTCAGCGGGCTGATGCGCGCTGATTTTGGTGAGCTGTGTTCAGAGCACGGCCTGGGAGATGCCAAAGCCTCGCAACTGAAGGCTGCATTAGAGATAGGGCGGCGCCTGGGTATGTTGCAAAACGAGGAAAAGTATCAAATAAAGTCGCCAGCTGATGCAGCGAACCTGGTGATGCCAGAAATGATGTACCTTGATCATGAACAGGTGCGTAGCTTGATACTCGATACAAAAAACCAGGTCGTGGAGAATATCAATCGCTACCAGGGGACGGTCAATAGCTCTGTATTGCGCTCGGCCGAAATATTTCGCCCAGCTATTATTCGCAACTGCCCCGCCGTCATCGTCTGTCACAATCATCCAAGTGGAGATCCAACGCCTTCACCGGAGGACGTCGCTGTGACTGAACAACTGGTGAAAGCCGCAGAATATCTCGATATTGACCTGGTGGATCACATTGTTATCGGGAGCCACAGGTTTGTCAGTTTGAAGGAGCGCTTACGCTGGTGAAATCAAAAGCATAGAGCGAAGAGGCTGCGTGTTGAGCACAACTTAGCAACATGCAGCCTCTTCGCTCTATGTGTTATACCTGGCTGGCGGCAGCGGCTTTCTCCGTTTTACGCCGCTTCGGTCGTTCGTGGCCGTTAGCGGTCTCTTTGGACTTTGCCTCCTGCTGCGTCTTCGCAGGTTCGAGTGCGGCATCGAGTACCTGGAAAACGAAGCGCATCTGATCGCGCAGTTCTTTAGGCAGGTCTTCCATCAGGTCCATCTCGTTCTTCTTGGGCAGAATGACGGTACGGATGCCTGAACGGTACGCCGCCAGCACCTTCTCTTTAATGCCACCGATGGGCATTACTTTGCCACGCAAGGTGATTTCGCCGGTCATAGCGACGTCGGAACGCACCCTGCGCCCGCTGGCCAGCGAGACCAGCACGGTGACCATAGTCACGCCTGCCGATGGCCCATCTTTGGGGATGGCGCCTGCCGGTACGTGAATATGGATATTCTGCTCCTCAAAGACATTCTGAGGAAGGCCGAGTGCGACAGCATTGGAGCGCACGTAGCTCAGCGCCGCCATGGCCGACTCTTTCATTACGTCGCCCAACTGCCCGGTCAGCGTTAACTGGCTCTGCTTGCCTGGCATGGCCGCGGCTTCAATGAAGATAATCTCACCGCCTACAGCTGTCCAGACCAGCCCCGTTGCGATACCCGGGCGATCGATGCGCTCGGCAGCTTCCTCGAAGAAGCGCTGTCGCCCGAGATACTCGGGTATCTGCTCCGCGGTCACGGCAATGGGTGTCTCCCGGCCTTCCGTAATCTGTTTCGCCACCTTGCGGCAGAGCGAACCAATTTCACGCTCCAGGTTACGGACACCTGCCTCGCGTGTATAGTCACGCGCAATACGGCGCAATGCGTTATCATCGACCGTTAGCTCATCCTTGTTCAGCCCATTGGCCTCGAGCTGTTTGGGCAGCAGGTAGTTGCGTGCAATATGGAGCTTCTGCTCTTCGGTATAGCCGGAGAGTTCCAGTATTTCCATACGGTCGCGCAAAGGCGCCGGGATAGGCTCTAAAGCGTTGGCTGTCGCGATAAACATCACCCTGGACAGGTCAAAGGCGAGGTCCAGGTAGTTATCTCGGAAGTTATAGTTCTGTTCAGGGTCCAGGACTTCCAACAGAGCCGAGGAGGGATCACCGCGCCAGTCGGCTCCAACTTTATCGACCTCGTCCAGCATAACCACCGGGTCATTGGCCTCTACACGGCGCAGCGTCTGGATAATGCGTCCTGGCATTGCTCCTATGTAGGTGCGGCGATGACCACGGATCTCGGCCTCATCACGAATGCCGCCAAGGGACATACGCGCAAACTTTCGACCGAGCGCCCTGGCAATTGACTGGCCAAGCGAGGTCTTTCCTACTCCAGGAGGGCCGACAAAACAGAGAATTGGCTCACGATTGATCTGGCGCGTGGCCTCGTCTGATTGCAGCGGCTGCGTTGGCGTGCGCCCCTCCGTATCAGCGTTGTTGGCAGCCGCCTCAGCCTCTTCTTTCAGGCGCTCAGCAACGCGCTCTTCCTTCAAGCGGCGCACGGCGAGGTACTCCAGGATGCGATCCTTGACCTTTTCCAGGTCATAGTGATCATGGTCAAGCACCTCTCGCGCATGTGGTACATCGATTTTCTCGCCGGTGCTCTTCGACCATGGCAAGCTGGCCAGCAGTTCGATGTACGTACGAATAATACTGTATTCTGGCGAGATGGTGGGTAATTTCTCAAGCCGTGACAGCTCACGGTTGGCTTCTTTCAATGCCTCTTCTGGCATCTTCGCTTCGTCGATCTTGCGGCGCAACTCATTGACGGTGGCCTGCTCTTCACTCTCCTCGCCAAGCTCGCGCTGGATGGCTTTGAGCTGTTCGCGCAGCAGGTATTCACGCTGCACCTTGCCCATTTCTTCCTGGGCGCTGGTCTGTATCTTCTTGCCGAGCTCGAATATTTCCAGCTCATGGGTAAGATAGCTGCTGAGGTTTTCCAGCTTAGCGCGAACGGAATCGAGTTCGAGCAATTTCTGGCGCAGTTCCAACTCCATTTGCATGAAGGTGGCAATGACATAGACGACCTGGCGAGGCTCTTCGAGATTGAGAGTGGCGGCGGCTACCCCTTCAGGGACGTTTTGCACAAGTGCGACCAGGCGCTGGAAGTAGCTGACGACGTTGCGTTTAATAGCCTCTGTCTCTTTGTCTTCTTCCTGCATATCTGGTTTGAGCGTCACGTGGGCGGCAAGGTACGGTTTCTCTTGCGTAAACTCGCCGATGTCCACGCGCTCCAGGCCCTGGACAATAACCTGGATAGTGCCATCGGGCATGCGGATCATACGAGCAACACGCGACACGGTGCCTATCTTGTAGATATCGTCGGGTCCTGCCTGCTCTGTTTCGGCTGATTTCTGCGCTACCAGCACAACCAGGCGATCGCCGCGCATGACATCATCGATCAGGCGAATTGAGCGCTCCTGGCCTACACCAAGTGGTTGGACCGCGTAAGGATAGATGACGATGTCTTTGAGCGGTAGCACTGGCAGCACGTCAGGAATACTCAATCGTTCATCATCGTCCTGCTTTTGCGACTCTGATTCGAGATCTTCTATACCCTCGTGGCCTAAAACACTATCCTGCTGTAAAGGGGGAACAGCCGCTGGGTTTTTTCTCCTGGTCTGTTCGCTTCTATCCTCTTTCTGATCTTGTTCAGCTGGAGTGGTGGCAGGAGTAGCTTCTTCTTCGAGATCTTCTATACCCTCGTGGCCTAAAACACTATCCTGCTGTAAAGGGGGAACAGCCACTGGTTTTTTTCTCCTGGTCTGTTCGCTTCTATCCTCTTTCTGATCTTGTTCAGCTGGAGTGGTGGCAGGAGTAGCTTCTTCTGGCTGTTCCTGCTGCTCCGCTGTGGGATGAATTTGTTTTTTCTTCATAAAACCTTCTCACTCAACACATTATGTATCATTTACCAGGTGGTTTTCTTCGGTTATTCTTTTGTGATGCTCCGTTGTATACGGACACGTTCTGACTTGCTTTCTGGTATCTTCTTTGGCAGGTCAACCCATAAGAAACCATTCTCATAACGGGTTTTAGTACCCTCCCGGTCAATGGGAGAGAGAATGAGTACCTCGACGCGAAATGGCCCGTAACGAATTTGTGCTTCATGGTAGTACAGGTTCTCACTGCGTTCAGGATCATCCTGTCTTTCACCACTCACCACCAGCGCGTCTTCATAAAGTGTTACTTCGATATCTTCTTCTCTCACTCCCGCGAGTTCAATTTTTATGGTCATCATCTCAGTTGACTCGCGTATATCAGCCAGGGGGCGCCACGTCGCCGAACGTTGCAGAATGGATTGATGGCTTTGCCGCAAGGCATCATGTAATAATTGACGGTAGTGACGCTCCAGCTGTTGCTGTGATCCGTCTGTATAACGGTACGTCACATACCGATAACGAATATGCATGGTTTGTTACCTCTAAAATGTACCACCCGGTTTGCTCACTGTATAAAAAGGGAAATTGACGGGAACGATGATCTGGGGTGCTGCTCCCTGCTCCCACCAATTCCAAAGGACACGAAGGATGGATACCCTTCTAATGAAAAAGGCAAAAGGTACAAAGTACAGGTGTTTTGCTCTTTGACCTTTGCCTTTTGTCATGAATGCACTTGTAAAGAGGAGGGAACATGATCACACTATAGGCAAATCTTTTTCTCCATCTGCAAGTGCTTTCTGACATTCTGGGCAGAGATATTCGAACTCAGAATTGCTATCTGAAAGCACATCGCTCTGGATGACACGAGCGTAGCCTAATCGTGTTGCCTTATTACATCGTGCACATGTGACATATGTTTCTGAGATGGCGGTACGTCGGGTCCCAAGCACATCTTCCTGCATGTCCGACACCTGCCTTTCTTTTCGTTTCAGTATTTCTAACAACTGGTAGAATAAGACTAAAGTGGCATATCCACAAAAGACAGAGAACGAAATTGACAACACATATACGACCATCTTCTATGGCCTTGTCCCTATTGATTATGGCACGTCAACGGGGAAATTGCAAGTGAGTTTGACGAGTTCCATGGACTTGTGCTACTATATTTTTGTATTCGTCAACGGTACCTTTTCCACCTGGTACCTGAACAAACCGCTGTATTTAGAGTGCGTGATTGCTATGGACGGCCGTCGAGGTCGCCCCTACAAGAGGGCCAAAATACAATGCTCACGCAAGGGTTCAGACGCTGGCTAAGCAAGCTGTTCGGGTGGTGGCCTTGGAAGAAAACCACAGAGCAAGAGCAAGCTCAATTAGAGCGTCCTTTAAACAAAGGTGTCGCACAGGAATCGATGTTATGGTCAGCCAGTGATGGAGCAACACCCCATTCTGGCGTCAGTCCCCTCATTCTCGGACAAAATGAAAGCAGCCAGACAAGTCTCTCAACCATAGATGAATGGCCAGAGCGTGTCGTACAGTCATCACCGCCGTCCCCCGTGCCTTCGCCGGCGACCGATAAGGCTGATCTCCCGCAACCACCCACCCTGCAGCCGCCACAGTCGATTGATTCTTCTGTATCTGCTGTAGAAAATGGTTCTGCTAATGCTGAATTAGTATTTGATCTACCACCCGCGCCGCCACCGACACCTGAGCAGAAATTGGATTTTCTGCATTATCTTGTCAAACGTGGCATCGTGAACGAGGGCTTCGCCGAGGGACATGTACCAGAGCAGTATAAGAAAAATAGATGAAGCAAATAGGGAGGAAGATGATTCGACATGAAGCCATCTTCCTCCCTATTTACTCCATTATTTCACTACTCAGCCACGCTGTATCCTTGTGCCCTCGCCTCATCCTCGGAGATAAAATAGACAAGCTCCAGACCCTCATCGAGGGTTACCTCGATGGGATAGTAGCGTTTTGTACCCACCACACCAACAAAAGCTGCGTCGGCAGGCGCCTCGAGATCACCTGTATCCACTTCAACGGCCTTTACAGTCGCTACAACGGCTCCTTCATTGTCCATGTAGACAATTTCACCTGCGGGCTTTTCTTGCTCTCCTTCTCGATCCCGACTGCGAACTTGTGATAGTTCAAATTGCTGCTCTGCCTCTAATTCCTGGCGTTCCAAACGTTTGCGTATCAAGAGATAGGTAACAACAGCAGCGATCACCATACCGACGCTGAAACCAAAGATTGTCCAGAAAGTACTGTTCCTTTTACGGCGTGGTTGCAGCAGCTGGTTGCTGCGCCCGGCGAGATCGCGGCTCAGTTTCTGGCTACGTTTGGCTAACCTCCGCCTGGCCTTACTCCCGCGTTTAGTGATATCGCGTGTGACCTTACTTCCACGTTTAGTGATATCACGCGTGACTTTACTCCCGCGCGCGAGCAGATCTTGAGAAATTTTGCCACTTTGCGCTGCCAGATCTTCAGCCAGGTCTTCGCCTCGTTTGCGTAGATCCTGACTCCAATCTTGAGCCCAGTTCTGTAACTGCTGCGCTTGCGCGCTAGCACGCTGGCGAGTTGCGTACGTCAGTTCATCCAGGCGCTGCCGCGCCGAAACCTGGTTCACAGTTGATGCACTGTCTAATTCTCTACGCTTGCGGAAATAATCCATGATCGAGTTGACGACTGGAGCAATCATGGTCAGTGTGAGCAGGCTTACACGCAGCCAGCGCCCCCCAGATGTTTCTGTGTTGGTATTGTCATGGTTCATTGACCGTCTCCTTTCCCTCTGCTATGTCAAGAAAGAAATGACGATGTTTCGATCAATAATCTTCGGTAGCGACCTCACTCAAGCGCAGCACGAGGCGACAGAAGTGCAGCATCGCGGCGGCGAATTCAAGATAGGCAGCATCGCTGGCCGCCGCTTGCTGGGTGACCGATGCGCGGCGGCGTAGAGCGCGTAACACAACCAGGACGTCTTCTTTGATGGCCGGATCGATATCCCCACGCTGCATCAGGCGAACTACCTGTATCACGATGGACTCGACTTCGCGCCGCATCATACGCAGGTCACTTAACCAGGCATCATCATCTTCATCTATATTTCTATGGCTAGCACTCTCCCAGATCGTTTCGTCAGCGGATTGCGCTTGCCGTTTGGAAGTATCTTTATCCCGTAAGGGATGCTCTCCCCGTTGGTGGTCGGCCTCAGTTATTTGTGTCGGTCGCAGGTGAGTCTTGGGTTCTTCCAGCGTTACCCCTAGCTCACGTAATAGTACAGCTAGTTCGTCTTCCCAGCTAGCCATAGAGCACCTTCCTTGTAGAACAACCAGGCAAATAAAACAGCGGTTTACCTCACCTTTTTGGGCTGAAACCTTATAGGCAGTGTAACATAGTGTGTCTGTCTTGTAAATGACCCAAAAAGGTGATTAAGAATGTGGCTTATTTTTTCTTTGGAGGGGGACTCAGATTGAATGTTCTATCGGCATTGATATCCCCCGTGAAGCTAAATGACTTCAGCCTATTCACAGCGCTGGCATCGATGGTCAGTTCGATAGTGGGGCTTAATCCGCTTTGCTTCTGTACAAGTATGGTATAAGAGGGCTGTCCACGCACTTTTTGCACAGCATGTGGCACATACCATGAAAGTGATATGGTGGAAATGCAGTTTTTCGGCGTTTCTGTAAGGCCACCCCACATGGCGCGGCCCGGTAGGTCGCTATTGAGTTCCGTGGGAGGGCCGAGGCTGTCGATGACCCAGGGAGTATTGAGGCCACCGTGCATGCCGAGCGAATAGTTTCCGTTGGGACAGTTGCGAGCGTTGCTGGGAAAGAATGAGTTATACTGGCCACACCCTGCTGGCACAGGTGTTCCCGTACCCCCAGGTGCCGGTGCAGTCCTTGTGGGACCGGGTCTGCAGAGGGGCTTTCCCGTGTCAAAGCCATCGCCGCCAGTCAGCTGCGCATCGCTGGGTGCGTAGACGCGGATATAATCGGCATAGGTGTCAAAGCCATAGACGGGCCCTTTTTGCTGGTAGTCCAGGGTGATGGTCAGGTTGTGCGTCGCTCCTCCCTGGGCGTCCAGTGTCACGTTGTCCTGCTCAGTTGTATGCACATACTGGCTCGCTTTGCTGATACTGATATTCGCCTGTACGACTATGAAACCATCCTGCTTAGTAAACGTATCGATCGAGCCACTATAGCCATGCTCAGCCAGCCATGATTCGGCGGCGGGATTGGTAAAGTAAATTTCCAGGTCCCGGGACTGAATATCTTTGATCGCGCCTTTGACGATTGCTATGAGCTGTTTTATTGTTGCATGACGCACGCGATCGAGCAGCAATTTACCGAGCGTCGAGGTAAAGGCTTTACGACCAGTATGAGAATAATTTCCACTGATCTGTTTCTCGCGCGCGATCGCCGAGAAATCTTGTTGATAATAGTGGAGGCGCTCCTCTAGATTCTTCGAGGTAATCGTCTCGTTATATCCTGGCACCTTGATTGGGCCAATAACATCGAGGATATGGCCAATCAGCGTAGGGGTGAAGGCAATATCGCCATCGACTGGACCGCCGCCCTCGTCCTGGAAGAGCTGCATTGTCATGCGAGCAGTGGTTGGAAAGTCGCCTGACAGGTTCGAGTCACGTATCCCCCAGTTGCCAAAGTTCATCCAGCTATATCCCGGTGGGGCATTACGTCCAATCGCTGTGCCGTTTTCAGCATAGTCGATCAGCGTGACATCGGTCAGGTTAAAGGGAGACATGCGCCCATCCTGGATCTGCAAGATGCCATACTGCCCTGTAAAACCACCGCCCGGTCGCAGCTCTGCCCGGTCCATGGTCTGTACGAGGAAACGCCGCTGCTGGCCAACACCCAATAACCAGGCAACAAGACCAACCATCCCCTGAGCCTGAATTATCGTATCTCGCGCCGTAGGCAACAGGTTCAATACAGAAACCAGTTGCTTTTTCTGGCTATCGCTGACAGGAATATCTTTGATAGATACCTGGCTCATTTGTTGTTGTATGTCATCGATATAGTAGAGAGCATGTACCATCGAGCCTTCGATAGCGGCAACATCCGCGGCGCTGATGACCGGTTTCGTCGATCCGCTGGAGAGAGGTGAACCGTGAATGATGTTCGCGCCAATGAGAGCAACGCCACACAATTCATCTCCCATGCGCGACACATCCAACGCGACCTGTACTAATTTTTGCCCCATACCCAGTTTATTGGAATACTGCGGCGCAAATTGTGTGATGGCCGCCTGCACATCGGTACGATCTACCAGTTGCTGCAACTGTATGAAGTTACTTTGCGCTGCTTTGAACTCGACCTGTGCCTGCGTTAAATTCTTCTCGTTGAGTGATGCGGTAGGATCACTTTTTGAAACAGGAAGTAGACTTTTTACTTTTAACAGGTGATTGATGCCGTCGTGGGCAATTCCGCTGATATTGTTGTAGGCGCCATAGGCAGCAACACCGGCCCCGACAGGCACTAAGACAAAGAGTATGATAGCAGCAAGTATCGCGAAGCTGACAATTTGGAGAGAGCGTCGCTTTTTCGTATGGACATGCTCATCGCGCATCCAGCGTTTATGGACTAAGCGCCGGTGTATGGTGACGGCCTTCTTACCATCCATAGCGGTGTGCCTGACGTAAACAGGCACGTTCAAAGGCGTAATGGGGGCATAGGCGATAGGCAGTGCTTCCCTCGCGCCTCCTCCTCTGCCGTCGCGGGCCGAAAGAGCTGTCCTGGCTTCGTCTTTCTCTTCGACTAATATTCTCTCTACCTCGGTGATAGCATCTCGGGCGTCGGTAGGTACCGTAACGCGTTCATCTTCCGCGCTGCCAGCTGAAGATGCCGGCTTTGTAAGTGTCTCATCGTTTTCCAGGGGAATTTGCACTGGTTCGCCTCATCCTGTCCTGCGGTGACATGTTCTACCTCTCCGCTTTCTTCGGCCTCACCAGGCGTAGCCGGATTTTCCGCGAGGGCTGCCTCCTCGCTCACGGCTGCTTGATCTCGTGATAGGGGCTTAAATTTGACGGTGGGCTCATCTAGCTCAGCAGTTGCCTCGGCCTGTTCTTCTTCCTCACGTGTGGGCAGGGACTCTGATACGACCGCGGGTTCATCCAGTTTGGCAGGCGCTTCGGCCTGTTCTTCTTCATCTCGTGATAGGGGCTCTAATTTGGCAGTAGGTTCATCCAGTTCAGCGGCAGGTTCTACAGGCTCTGCAGGTTCTTCACCCTCTACTTGTAGCGTCGGCGAGGGTGGTGTTTCAGGAGTATCGGCGTCATGCTGGACGGGTTGCTGGGAACGTTTAATGGCCAGCCGTTTCGCGGTATCATAGTCTTTGTCCTCAATCTCTTCGTCTTCGTCGAGAGAAGCAGGCGCTTCTGCCTCCGGAGCGGGAGGATTTGCTGCGCCATCACTTTTCGTCTCGTGATTGAGGTTTTGTGTATCTTCTCCTGATGTTCCAGGAGAAGGAGCTTCTGCTGCAGGTTGAGCGGCGTAATCTATTACATTCACACCTGGCATGAGAGCGCGGAAGCCCCATGGAGAGCCATCTTCGGCCTGCATCAAACATTGTTTGGTCATCTGCAGGAGGCGCTCCGAGGAAATATGTTTGCGCCGCGTGATTTCATCGATGGAGATATCGCTTGTAAAATAATCTTCAATAGCAGATTTGCGTCTATAATATTTTTTCTTTGCTCGCGTACTCAGTGACCTAATATCTCCCTCCCGCCATGAGGAGATATCGCGCATTCGGTCAGCGAATTTTGGAGAATTTTCCACTCGCGCTCCTGGCAAGGTGCACCTCCGCGGTATTATGTCTATTTATTACGGCATCTATGTTCGTTTAGAACGATTTGTTCGGCCATCAGAGGCTGTGGGATGATTGCCTCTCAGGTTATACCTACCTCCAGGTCATAGTCAAATAGACTATAACACACTTCGGCTTATTTCAAAAGCATGTAAAAATTGCACTCTATAATAGATGACGGTTGAAACCGTTAAAATGTTGCAAGTACATAGAAAAAGGAGTAACTTTGTGCGGGCTGCGCGGCTGACAGCCGCGCAGCCCGCACAAAAAATTATTTGATGCGGGCTTCAATTGCTCCCAATTGCTCTTTAAGTTTGCGGTTCTCCTCGCGTACCTGGTCAAGGTCTTTACGCAGTTGCTTCAATTGCTCATCGGATTTATCACCACTGCGCAAAGCCTGGGCGGCCATACGCATATCGCGCTGCGCCCGCGTTTCGGTTTCATGGCTGGCAACACGCTCCAGGACGCTGATCGCACGTTTTTCACCGAGTGACATGAGGGCACGGGATGAGACGGCACGCACCGGTTCCCAGTGGTCGTGTTCCACCGCGTTACAGAGGGCTGTTACAGCGCGCTGCCGCGCTTCTTCGCTGTAGAGATGCCGGTTCCTTGCCAGTGACCACATACCCATGGCAGCTGCGAAACGGAGTGTGATATGGCGGTTGCTGTCGCCAAGATAGGCGGCGGTAATATCGACCGCGCGGTCATCACCCGATTCTCCCAGACCCTGGAAGACGCCGCGCTGCACGGAATAGTTCCATGACGGGCGGTCGATCAATTTCTCCAGTTGATCGATACAGCCGGCGGTACGGGTTTTTCCTAGCGAATGTGCCGCCGTACTTTCAACAAGATAGCTGATATCGCCGCGCGCCAGCAGAGCCCACAACGCCTGTGCGGACCGTTCCGCCAGTTCTGCCTGCTGAGGAGTCTGGTACTTGCCAAGGTTTGCTGCAATGGCGGTGCGAACGCGTGAGAGTTCCGGCGTCGCAAATTCTTGCAGCCCCTGTAGCAGGATAGACTGTGCTGGTTCAGTGCCGATGTCACCCAGCGCATCGGCCGCAGCTACGCGTACGCCCCAGAAAGCGTCGTTGAACAGGGCTGACTTAAGAGCCTCTATGCTTTCGGCGCTACCATCTTCGCCAAGCGCTTCTGCAGCCTCGATACGACCCAGTACATCGGGGTCGTGCGCGAGTTGGTAACGCATCATCTTTGTGGAACGCTCGAATTTGAGCGTCTTGAGCAGACAGCCGTTCGGATCGAAGCGCACCAGCAGCGGCTCGCGTTCCAGGGGAATATAGTAGGTCTGCTCCACCTGCCCGTCTTCACCTGACATTACGCACATGGCTACTGTGCGCGTCTCCGTCGTGTGTTCGTCTTTAGCTGCCTCGTCCGTGGCAGGAATGGTGAAAGCGAGGTCAACCGGTGTGACAAAACAGGGGGTGAGATCGTCAACTTGCTGCGTCTGCTTGATCTTCAACCTGACCATGGAATGTTCTCCGTCCCAGGAATAATTTACCTCGAACGCGGGATAGCCCCCTTGATAGACCCACTGCTGGAAGTACTGTGCCAGGCTGCGCCCGGTTACTTCCTCGAAGGTACGCTCCAGGTCCGCCGTGATCACCTCTCGCTCGCGGTACCGTTCGAGATATGCTTTGACGGCGCGTCGGAACGTCGCATCACCAAGTTGGTGGCGCAGCATATGCAGGACCCAGGCGC
>WNFJ01305216.1_pt1 | contig 12912 bp, 13 predicted proteins | sample 5400461 | NCBI WGS metagenome assembly WNFJ01 (sample SAMN13153349, study PRJNA577476) | soil metagenome | isolation source: 115 cm saprolite on Douglas fir-dominated hillslope | place: USA:California | collected 2013-09-17 | reverse complement strand
ACGCTGGCCGGCCTCGCCCAGCGGCCGCCCATGTCACCCAGCGATGCACGGGCCATGCTTGGGGTGAGCCGCCGTAGCTGACGTCCCGGTGATCGCCGAGGTGATCCGGTCGGGGTTCCTGGAGTCCCGGCACCGCGGCTCGGCGGTGGTGCTCGGCGCCGACGGGCGAGAGGTGCTGGTCAGCGCGGGACAGGTCACCTCTCCCATGTTCCCCCGGTCCTCCAACAAGCCGATTCAGGCCGCCGCCATGCGTGCCTGCGGGCTGACCCTGGAGGGTGAACTGCTGGCGCTGGCCTCCGCGAGCCATTCCGGCGAGGAGTTCCACGTCACCGGGGTCAGGAAGATCCTCGCCAGCGCCGGGCTGACCGAGGACGCCTTGCAGTGCCCGCCCGCTCTGCCGCTGGACGAGGCCGCAATGCAGCGATTCCTTGGCGAGGGCGGCAAGCCGGACCGGGTGCACATGAACTGCTCGGGCAAGCACGCGGCCATGCTCGCCACCTGCGTCGCGGCCGGCTGGCCCACCGGGAGCTACCGGGATCCGGGCCACCCGTTGCAGCGCGAGATCAAGGCGGCCCTGGGGCGCCTGGCCGGGGAGGACGTCGCCGCGACCGGGGTCGACGGCTGCGGCGCCCCGCTATTCGCTCTCTCCCTGACCGGCCTGGCGCGGGCTTTCCGCGCGCTCGTGCTTGCCGGTCCAGATTCGGCCGAACGAAGCGTCGCCGATGCCGTCCGTGCCCACCCGGAATGGACGTCGGGGACAACACGCTCAGAACGCGAGCTTCACCAGGCGGTTCCCGGGCTACTGCTCAAGTCTGGGGCGGAAGGGGTGCAGGCGTTCGCCCTGGCCGATGGCCGGGCCGGTGCGGTGAAGATAGAAGACGGGGCGGCCCGTGCCATTCCGGCGGTCACGGTCGCGCTGCTGCGGGCCATCGGCGCGGACGCCGCCGAGGGGGTGGACCGCGATGCGCTGGACCGGATCGCCGACGTGCCCGTGCTCGGCGGCGGCCAGGTGGTCGGCGGGATCCGCCCAACCCTGCCGCGCTAACCCCAGGCCAGGGTTGCCCTGGTACCAGGCCGACCCTGCCGCGCTAACCCAGGCCAGGGTTGCCCTGGTACCAGGCCGACCCTGATCCCGTGCGGGGCTAGCGTGGCGACGACGGCCGACCCTGGCTCGTGCTTGCTGGGTGTTTGCAATTGCAAGCGCTATTTGATTCACTGTGAGTGTGAACCCCGTGAACGTAGGTTCCATCGGCGAGTACATCCGCCAGCAGCGAGAGCAGGCCAAGATCTCGCTGCGCCAGCTTGCCTCGGCGGCGGGGGTGTCCAACCCTTATCTCAGCCAGATCGAGCGCGGGTTGCGCAGGCCCAGCGCCGAGATCTTGCAGCAGATAGCCAAGGGGCTGCGGATCTCCGCCGAGGCGCTCTACGTGCAGGCGGGGATCCTGGAGGACCGGCGCCCGGACACGGGCGTGCGGGCAGCGGTGCTCGCGGACCCGGAGCTCACCGAGCGCCAGAAGCAGGTGCTGCTGGAGATCTACGAGTCGTTCCGCAAGGAGATGGCGGCGAGCGTGACCAAAGGCAGCGATGCCGACGCCGCCGAAGCTGGCGGCACCGGGGGCGATGCTGACCTCCTGGCCCTCACCGGCTCGGACGATGAGGTCACCGGGCTGGCAGCGGCCGCCCAGGAGATCGGCTCCGGGGATGTCGCCGGAACGGCAGCGGGGGCGCCGGCCACCGGGAGGCACGGTCCCCCGGAGGAGGGCCCCGCGGAGGAGGACCCAGCGGAGCGTGGTCCCGCGGAGGCCGATTCGATGCAGACCGGGACCCGGGGCTGACGCTGCTGGGCTGATGCCGCAGGCCGCGGAGTAACTAGCGGTCTGATCGGGCACCGGAGCCGGAAGGTAACGGGAGATCACGACAAGGACGTCTGGCGCTTGTGCGCCGGCGCACGAAAGGCCGCCCGAACGGCGGCCAGGAGAGGTGGAAACCGATGTACCGCAACATTGACGTGAAGACCGAGATGCGCAAGCTCACCAGCAGCAAGCCCGTGCACGCCGTGGCCGGCGCCGGTGTGCTCGCGTCGCAGACGCTCAAGCACCTGCCCGGGCGGCTCGTCCGGTGGGGCACCGAGAACCCGGTGACCTCGCTGCCGGGCCGCGCTACCGGGTACGTGCAGACGGCACGGGCCAAGGCCGCCGATGGCTACGACATGCTGGCCGCGCGGGGCAACAAGGCCCTGAACGGGCAGTCGCACCGCACGCAGAGCAAGAGCACCAGCAGCACGCCGAGCAAGGGCGCTCTCGACGGCAACGGCAGGGGCAAGTCAGCGTCCCGCACCGGGACCGGGACCGGGACCAGTCACTGACCGTGGCCGCGCTGACCGGGCGCACGGCCGGGCCGGGCCAGGGCATCCCCCGCACACCCCGTGCGGGAATGTCCCGCTCGGGCCCGGCCCCCGCCCGGAGCGGATAGCCTGGGACTGTGTTCGTCACTTCGGGAGCGCTCACCCCGCTCTACTGGTTTTTCGAGGTGCTTTCCGTCGCGGCGCTCGGCGCCGAGGTGTGGGCCTTCGTGGACGCGGTGCGCCGTCCGGCCCCGGCCTTCGTGGCCGCGGGCAAGCAGACCAAGCCACTCTGGCTGGTGATCCTCGGGGTGGCCTCGGTTATCGGCCTGTGGTCCAGCACACTGGGCGGGCCGAACCTGGTCAGCCTCTTCCCGATCGTCGCCTTCGTCGCCGCGGCGATCTACCTCACCGACGTCCGGCCGAAGGTCAGGGAGTTCAAGGGCGGGAGCAGTTCCTCCGGCCCGTACGGCCCCTGGTAACCACTGCCGCACCCCGCCCCGTCCCGGCGGTAACGACCGCCGCCGTCCCCGCCTCGTCCCCGCAGCAGTGACCGCTGCCGCGCCCGCCTTGCCCCGGGCCGCAGCGACCGCTGCCGTCCCCCCGATCCCGCCCGGCAGTAGGCTGCCTGCGTGAGTGAGACTCAGTGGCGCACGCACCGGCTGGAACTCGATGACCAGACCCTGCGCGAATGGGATGCGGTCGTGCTGTCCAGCGATCCCGAAGGAATCGTCCTCGACAGGTCGGCGTACTACCCCGGCGGCGGGGGGCAGCCCCCCGACCACGGGGTCCTGTTGTGGGGCGGGGTTCAGACCCGCATCGTCGGCGCCCGCAAGGGCGATGATCTGTACCTGATCCCGGCCGAGGGTGACCCACTCCCCCCGGCGGGCACCGCGGTACGCGGCGCGCTCGACGATGCCAGGCGGACCGCGCTGATGCGCACGCACTCCGGCCTGCACGTGCTGTGCGGCGTGGTCTTCCGTGACTTCGGCGCCCCGGTCACCGGCGGGAACATGGAACCCCTGTCCGCGCGCATGGACTTCAACCTGCCCGAGGTGCCGCCGGGCTTCGGCCGGCGCATCCACGTCCGGGTCCTGGCGAGGGATGAGGCGTTCGCCATCCCCGACATCAGCCGCACCGCCACGAACCTCGTCCCGCCCGAGGTCAAAGAGGTCCGGATCATCGACATCGTGGGCCTGGACCAGCAGGCCGACGGGGGCACGCACGTCGCCACGACGAGCCAGATCGGCCGGATCGAGGTCGTCAAGATCGAGAACAAGGGCAAGGGCTTCCGCCGGCTCCGGATCCGCGTCGCGGACTGATCCGGGACCGTGCCACCCCCTGATTCCGGCGCGGCCCGCCCCGCCACGGCATCCCGCCCGCTCCGCCCGGGCTTCCCGCACCCTGCTGCCGTTCGTGATCATGACTTTGATGGCGCTACCACGGCCCCCAGGTCATGATCACTAAGTGGGGGCGGGCGCGGGCGGCGGTGGGCCGTGCGGTGCCCGGGTACCACGGGGTTTCGTTCAGAAAGAAAAAAGCAGGAGCGTTACGGGCACGGCGACGAGCAGCGCCGCGGTGCAGCAGACCAGCGCCTGGACGGGCAGCGGCAGCCGCGCCTGCGGGGTGAGCAGGCGGGTGACCCTGGCGGCCATCTCGGCGCCGGCGGCGCTCGCGGCGGCCAGCGCGCCCGAGGGCGCGAGACCGGCACCCGACGTCCCGACCCGCAGCAGCGCGGTGGCGAGTTCCCGCGCCGGGCGGTGCCGCAGCGCCCGGTCATCGGCGAGCATCTCGACCAGGAGCGCCACGGTGGTGTGCGCCTCGCATACCAGCCGCGATCGCGGGAAGGCGCGCCCCAGCGCGCTGAACGGCAGCAGCACCAGGTCGTGGCGCGCCCGCAGGTGAGCGCGCTCGTGCGCGAGCACCGCGGCAAGCTCGGCGGAGTCCAGCAGGTCCAGGGTGCCCGCGCTGATCACGATCCTGGACCGTAGCCCGGGGACGCAGTAGGCGGCCGCCGCCGGATGGTCCACGACGAGGGCTCCCGGGACCTTGGGATCGCCGTGGGCGAGCAGGCTGAGCAGGATCCGATGCCGGCGCCTGGCCACGAGCACGGCGGCGGACGCCGCGACCAGCACCCAGACCAGCAGCGCGAACAGGGCGGCGCTGGCGGTGAGGACGGCGAGCCGGGCCGCGGCGACCAGGGCCGGCGCGCCGGACCCGAGCGTGGCGGACCGGAATGCCCCGGCGGCCCCGGACAGCGCCCCGCCGGCCACCCCGTGCCGCCCGGGGACCGCGCCGAGCGCGGCGAGCGCCCCCACCGCGGCCAGGCCCCAGCTCAGGCCGAGCGCCTGCCACAGCAGGATGGCCGCGCCGGGCGAACGTGACGGCCAGCGCGCGGACGCCAGGATAGCCGCGCCTAGGGCCGTGCCCCCGGCTACGGCGGCGAGAACAAGAACGGGGGGAAACACCTGCGGTCAGTCCCGGGGGAGTTCTCCAATGGATTCCAGTGCCCGGCGCAGCACTTCCGCTTCCGAATCAGATACCCGGCGAGCGAAGCTCGCAAGCGCGGCAGACCTGTCGCCGGTCTGGTCCAGGGCATGCAACATCAACTCGGTAACGTAGGCTTCCCTGTTCGCCGCCGCCTGGTAGCGCCAGGCCCGGCCGTCGCGCTGGCGGCGCGCAAACCCCTTCTTCGCCAGCCGGTCGAGAACCGTCATCACCGTCGTGTGGGCCAGGTCACGGTTGGTCAGGCGCAGACCGACCTGGCGGACGGTCAACGGCTCTGTGCTGTCCCAGAGCACGTCCATGATGGCACGCTCAAGTTCGCCCAGCCTGTTCACGGCGTCACTCTATCCTCCGCGTGAAAACCGGAGAAGACCGGGCCGGTCGGGGACAAACGGGCAGGCCAGGGCCGAGATCGGGCGCCCCGGCCGGGTGCGGTCAGAAGGTTCCCGAGGACTCGACAGGGGCACTTACGTTGCCGTACTTGTCCACGGTGTAGGCAACGACGGTGTACGTCTGGCCGGTCAGAAGGCCCGCCGCCACCGCCGAGGTCCCGGCGCCGGCGAAAACCGGGCCGCCGGCGATGGGGGATACGCCGGCGGGGCTTCCCGACGGCTCTATTGCCGTTGACGGCTTTCCGCGCCCGCGGCGTCGTCTCGTGAGCGAGGTTTGGGGCACCTATGACATATTTGGGCGGAAAAGAGACTACACCCAGCGTTCTCGGGACCGCCTGGAGTCCGCACAACGCGCCACTGCCCGCCCTCGGAACCCGGCTGGGCGTAATAAGCCCCGCGGTGGCGGGTCATATTTATGAAAAGACCGAGTCATATTCATGGAAAAGGCGCACGTCATGAGGATTACGCTGAAGCTTGGTGACATCACCCGCGAGCGGGCCGACGCCATCGTCAACGCCGCGAACTCGTCCCTGCTCGGTGGCGGCGGCGTGGACGGGGCGATTCACCGCCGCGGCGGGTCGGCCATCCTCGCCGAATGCCGGGACCTGCGCGCATCAAGCTACGCCGACGGCCTGCCGGCCGGGCAGGCGGTCGCGACCACGGCCGGCGATCTCGATGCCCGCTGGGTGATCCACACCGTGGGCCCGGTTTATTCGGCCAGCGACGACCGCTCCGGGGTGCTCGCGTCCTGCTACGAGCGGTCGCTGCGGGTTGCCGACGAGCTCGGCGCCACGGTCGTCGCCTTTCCCGATCTACGGATGGCCCGCCGGGGACGCCGCGCGAGTCGCGCTGACCACGGTCAGCCGGACGCCGAGCCAGGTGGAAGAGGCCCGTTTCGTCCTGTTCACCGAGGACATGCTCGCCGTGTTCAGCGCGGTACTCGAATCGCTGGGACGGGGCTGACCAGAGCACCGGCAGGCGATGGCAGACTGCTAGTGACGCAACCGCCCGCCCAGCCGGAGGACAACGGTGTCCGACCGAACGCCCCGATTCCGTTCCGTTCTGAGCCAGTTCGCCCCGTACCGGCCCGGCCGGCGGGTGGCCAACGCGGCGGGCCAGTCGTTCAAGCTCGCCTCGAACGAGTGCCCGTTCGGGCCGCTGCCGTCGGTCGCGAGGGCCATCGCCGCGGCCGCGGCCGAGATCAACTGGTACCCGGACAACCGCGCCGCGGCGCTGACCGAGGCGATCGCCCGCCGGTATGACGTCCCGGCCTCGCACATCGCGTTCGGTTGCGGCTCGGTGGGGGTGGCCCAGCAGCTTTTGGCGGCCGCCGCGGAGCCGGGCGCCGAGGTGCTCTACGCGTGGCGGTCGTTCGAGGCCTCCGATCCTGGTCCCGCTCACCGGCGCGGCCGGCGTGCGGGTGCCGCTGCGGGACGAGCGGCACGACCTGCCCGCGATGGCGGCCGCGGTCACTCCCAGGACCCGGGTGATCTTCGTGTGCAACCCGAACAACCCGACCGGCACGGTCGTCCACGCGGCCGAACTCAGCGAGTTCCTGGACCGGGTGCCGGACGACTGCCTGGTGGTGCTGGACGAGGCCTACGCGGACTATGTGCGGGACCCAGGCGTGCCCAACGGGATCGACGTCTACCGCGATCGCCCGAACGTCGCGGTGCTGCGCACCTTCTCCAAGGCCCACGGCCTCGCCGGGCTGCGGGTGGGTTTCCTGATCGGGCACGAGCCCGTGGCCGCGGCGGCGCGCACCACCATGCTCCCGTTCACCGTCAACTCGCTCGCCCAGACCGCCGCGGTCGCCTCCCTGGCGGCCGAGGGCGAACTGCACGAGCGGGTCGACCTCGCGGTGAAGGAACGGGCGCGGGTCCGCGACGAGTTGCTGGCCCAGGGCTGGACGGTCCCGCCGACCGAGGCCAACTTCGTCTGGCTCCGGCTGGGCCCGGACACCCAGGACTTCGCCGCCGTGTGCGCGGAGGCCGGGATCAGCATCCGGCCGTTCGGGGACGAGGGCGCGCGCATCTCGGTGGGGACGCCGGACGCCGCCGACGCTTTCCTCGCTGTCGCGAGGGCTTATCCCCGCCTGCACTGACCGCGGCAGGGCCAAGCGCGGCACGGCGCCGACCGGCCGCGCCGGCTGGCGGCCGCGCTAGGTGCCGTGGCCCAGCTTTTCCGTCACCAGCCGGTAGAGCTGGCGCGGCCGCCCGGGCTGCGGGATCCGGTTCGGCGGCAACGGCCAGGCCAGGCCCTCCTCCGCAAGCGTGCGCAGCAGTCGGCGGGCGGTGCGTGAGGTGACCCCCAGCAGGCGGCCCGCGGTCTCGGCATCCACCACGTGCGGCCCCCCGGTCTCCGGGAGCTTGTCGTACAACCTGGACAGCATGGCCATGCCCCGCGTGCCCGCCCGGGCGAAGGCCGGCTCGCGGGGCCCGGGCACGAGCGCGTGACCCTCATGGTCGAGGGCGAACCCGCGGCCGCCCGGGTCGGCGTGCGAGCGGGCCAGCGCGGTGCGGGCGTGGACCTCCGCGTCCTGCGCGGTCAGGCCGAGCCCGACGCCCACCTCCAGCACGATGCCGAGTTCGGCGCGGGCCCGCTCGGTGAAGGGCGGGACGCGGAAGCCGTCGGTGGCGCCGGACAGCGAGCCGCGGGGGGCGGTGACCAGGAAGCAGTCCTCCCCCGCCGGGCTGAGCGTGGCCTTGATCCGGTGCGCCTCCTGCAGCAGCAGGCGGTGCACGACGAGCCGCAGTTCCTCCCTCGGCTGGCGGGGGGACGAGCGCCGCGGCGTCTCCCGTAGCGTGGGCACCTCGATGACCGCGACGGCCAGTTGCGCGTCTTCCAGCCTGCGCTGGGTGCCCAGCAGGGTGGCGGTGCGCAGGGCCGAGGCGATCGCGCTGCGGGTCGGCCGCACCACGAGGACGGGGATGTCCAGCGTCGTCAGCCGCTGGGCCACCGACTCCAGGCAGGTGACCGCCGCCGCAGTCTCGCGGCGGCGCCACAGGCGCTCGTGGAACGCGGCCAGCGTCGCGGCGTTGGCCGGTTCCTCGCGCACGTGGACGTTGCTGACGGGCAGGCCTACCTCGGTGAGCGCGTCTTCGACCTCCGCCCGGCTCAGCACGTCCACGCTGAGCCTGGACAGGTCATAACCCCCCTTCTGGGAGGCGCGCAGCAGGGCCGCGTACAGGGCGCTGCCACCGAGGGGCACGCAGGTGGCGGGCTTGCGCAGCACCCCGGCCTGCCGGGCATGCGCATACGGGATCCGGCTGGCGAACAGCCACACGTCAACGCCGGGGCCCAGGCGCAGGACCTTGTCCCCGGCATCCTGCTCGTTGCGGTAGACCACGGCGACGAGCCGCCGGGTCACCGCGGGTGCGGTGGCAGCAGAGCCCGTGGCCTGGCCGTTGGTCCCGTTCCCCGGCCCGGCCCCGGCAGGCCCGGACGTGGCCGGCCCGGACGTGGCCGTACCGGACAGCATGATCCGCTCAACGAGGTCGTGCGGGCCCACGACGCCGATCGTGAGCTCCAGCGCGGCCTGACGCTGTCCGTTGGCCATGCGCCAGTCGTAACCCACCCTGGCCACACTGAAAAGGGGATTGCGTTAATTGCGCATGAAGTGCGGGCTACCGAGCGCGCTTCGCCGCGTCAGGCGTACGGGAGCGGACCGGGGCTGCCCGGTCAGGCGCTCTCTTCCACGCGCACGTCGGCGCCCAGGTCGGAGAGGCGCGCCGCGACGTCCGCGTGCCCGCGGTCGATGAGGTAGCCGGGGGCGACCACGGTCTCCCCCTCCGCGCCGAGCCCGGCCAGGATCAGTGCGATCCCGGTGCGCAGGTCGTGCGCCTCGACCTTGGTGCCCTTCAGAGTGCACGGGCCGTGGACGACCACCTTGTCCCCGTTCGCCTCGACCTTCGCGCCCATCCTGGTGAGCTCGCCGACGAGCGTGTAACGCCCGTCGTAGATGGTCTCCCTGATGTAGCTCGGGCCCTCGGCCAGGCAGCTCAGCGCCATGATGGGGGACTGCAGGTCGGTCGCGAACCCCGGGTACGGGCTGGTGATCACGTTGATCGGCCGCAGTGCGCGCTCGCGGCGCACCTGGATCACCGCGCCGCTGGCAGCGAACTCCACGCCCATCTGCTCCAGCTTCCACCGGACCACCCCGAAATGTTCCAGGTTGGCCCCGACCAGGCTGAGCTCCCCGCCGGTGATGGCGGCGGCCATCGCGAACACGCCGGCGTCGATCCGGTCGGCCATCACCGTGTGCTCGGTGGCGTTGAGCTCGCTCACCCCCCGGACGGTGATGAACCCGGTACCGCCACCGCTGATGTTCGCGCCCATCTTGGTCAGGAACGCGATGACGTCGAGCACCTCGGGCTCGAGGGCGGTGTTGTCGATGACCGTCTTGCCAGGGGACAGCGAGGCGGCCATGATCAGGTTCTCGGTCCCGGTATGGGACGGAGTGTCCAGGTACAGGTGCGCGCCGCGCATCCGGCCGGCCTTGATGTAGATCTTGTCGCCGGTGCCGTCCACGGTGGCGCCCAGCCGGGCGAAGCCGCGGTAATGGAAGTCAAGGCTGCGGCTGCCGAGGTTGCACCCGCCGACGCCCTCGATGACGGCTTCCCCGAGCCGGTGCAGCAGCGCGGGCACGAACAGCACCGATCCGCGGAACCGCCGCGCGATCTCGGCGGGCAGGACCGGGCTGGTCAGCCGGGACGCGTCCACCACGAGGGTCCGTTCCGCCTCGTGGAACTTGACCACGGCCCCGACGGCCTGTGCCAGTTCGATGGCCCGCCGCACGTCCTCGATCGGCGGGACGTTGCGCAGCACCGTCCGGCCCTCGGACGCGAGCAGCGAGGCGGCGATCATCTTGAGTGCGGCGTTCTTGGCGCCCTGCACGAAAACGGTTCCGTGCAGCGGTGCGCCGCCTCGAACTCGATAGCACGTCTCGGGTCCAACGGTCATGGACACGCTGCTCCTTGGCTGCATATTGTGCCGACCGGCGGCCGGATGAATCGTCGGGACGCGCCTGCAGGGCGGTCCGCTAGCTGCCCTGGACACCTGGCAGCCTCGTTGCGCGCTGTCCAGTATCCCACCGGCTTCGGGGTCTGCGGGTCATTGCGGGCATCCCGGGCTCGGCTGCTCGCCGGATCGCGCTCTGCCTGCTAATTCTTGGCACTGCCCGCTCACCCTCCAATTAAGATCCATCGTGGCAGGTGGGACGGGTGCGCCCTGGTTTTGCCCCCGGGTCCGGAGAGGTTGGCCAGCCGGCAGAAAACCGGCCCGAGCCGCTCGACGTAGTGCTCCGGCCGGAAAACCTCGTCCAGGCGGGCCTCGTCGAGCACCTGCCCGGCCGCGGCGGCCTCCTTCCGCAGCGTCTCACGGAAGCTGGCGCCGGTGTCCCAGCTCACCGCGGCGGCGGCCTGGACCAGCGCATACGCATCCTCTCTGGACATTCCGGCCGCAACCAGGTCAAGCAGGACGCTGGAGGTGTAGATCAGGCCGCCGGTGGACTCCAGGTTCGCCCGCATCCTGGCCGCGTTCACCCGCAGGCCCTCGACCAGCCCCGTGGTCAGGTGCAGCAGGTAGTCGGTTGCTATCGCCGCGTCGGGCAGCGCCACCCATTCCACGCTGGAATGGGAAATATCACGTTCGTGCCAGAGGGCCATGCCCTCCATGACCGGGGTCATGTAGCCGCGGACCACGCGGGCCAGCCCGCAGATCCGCTCGGAACGGATCGGGTTCCGCTTGTGCGGCATGGCCGAGGAGCCCTTCTGGCCCGCGGAGAACGGCTCCGCCAGTTCGGCGACCTCGGTGCGCTGCCCGTGCCGGACCTCCAGGGCGATCGCCTCGCAGGCGGTGGCCAGCAGGGCGAGCACGTTCACCCACTCGGCGATGCCGTCGCGGAACACCACCTGGGTGGCCACGTCCGGGGGCCGCAGGCCCAGTTCGCGCAGCACCCGGGCCTCGATCGCGGGGTCGATGTTGGAGTAGGTGCCGACGGGGCCGGACAGCTTCCCCACCGCGACCGCGTCCCTGGCGCTCCGCAGCCGGTCCCGGCAGCGCGCCACCGCGAACGCGAAGTCGGCGACCCGGTGCCCCCAGACGTCGGGTTCGGCATGGATCCCGTGCGTCCGCCCGGCCCGTATCGTGCCCCGGTGCGCGAGCGCGTGCTCGCGCAGCGCCGCGACCAGGGCCGTGGCCCGGGCGAGCAGCAGGTCGGTGGCCTCGGTGAGCGTGACGGCGAGCGCGGTGTCCAGCAGGTCGGAGGACGTCATGCCGAAGTGCACCCAGGCGGCGGCCGACCGCGGGACGGTGTTGTCCGCCCACGCGGTGAGAAACGCGATCACGTCGTGGTCGGTGACCGCCTCCGCCGCGGCCACCGCCTCGGCCGTGGGCGGTGGCGCGGCACGCACCGGCGCCACCGCCTCGGCCGGTACCGTGCCCGCGTCGGCGTGCGCCTCGAGCACGAGCGTCTCCACCCGGCACCACAGCTCGTACTTGTGCTCCTGGCTCCAGATCCGCCCCATCTCGGGCAGCGTGTAGCGCTCGATCACATCGCTATTCTCGCCCACGGCCCGCGATGGCCGCGGGGCGCATGCGAGCGTAGCGTTCGGCCGCGAGCATCGCCACGATCCCGGCGAGCAGCACCGCGAACTGGGCCTCGACCGAGACGGCCGCGCCCAGCGCCGCCGTGGCCAGGGCGAACCCGGCGCCGGCCAGCCGCAGCGCGCTGGGCCCGAGCCGCAGCGCCCGGCGGAGCCAGGCGCTGCCGGCCAGGAACAGCGCGGCGCCGGCCGCTACCGCGACGGCCTCGCCGCCGGGCTGCGGGCGGGCGGGGTTGCCGATGGTCAGGGCCGCGCCCGCGGCCAGCGTCACCACGCCCAGCAGCATCGGGATGTGGGCGTAGTAGGTGACCAGCGCCAGCCCGGCGCGCTGCGCGGGGCTCGTGGCGGCCATCGCCTCCGCGGCCCGCTCGTCGTCACCGTCGCCGAAGTAAATCCACCACAGCGCGGCGGACAGGGCCAGCCCCAGCACGGCGGCCAGCGCCACGGCGAAGGTCACGCCCTTGGGCGCGGCCCCGATGCCGATCGCCGCGACCGACTCCCCGAGCGCCACGATGACCAGCGCCCCGTGCCGCTCGGCGAAGTGGGCCGGCTGGATGTCGAACCGGCCGCCGGGGCGTGCGATCAACGGGGAGAGCCACTGGATGGCCACCGCGGCCGCCCACAGCACGTAGCTGACGGGCGGGTCGGTGAACCCGGCCGCGATGACCACCAGCGCCGCGGTGACGTTGAACGGGGAGACCCGGATGATGTTCCGGTTCACCCGGTAGAACAGGGCCGCGTGCACGAGCACCACGATCAGGTACCCGATGCCGAGCGCGACCCGGGTGCCGGTGTCCCCCGGGCCGAACACGTGCGGGATCGCCAGCCCGGCGACCAGGAAACCGCTCATGCCTACGAGCAGCAGGAGCCGGTCTACGGCGCGCACCGGGGCGCGGGTGTTGGTCAGCCACGCGTACCCCCCGTACATCCACCACAGCACCCCGAACACCAGCAGCACCTCCAGCGCCCCGGCGGGCGAGAAGTGGTGCACCAGCAGAGAGGTGAGCTGGGTGAGGGTGAACGCGAAGACCAGGTCGAAGAACAGTTCCAGCGTGCTGACCCGCAGCGG
>WNFJ01203765.1_pt1 | contig 12912 bp, 16 predicted proteins | sample 5400461 | NCBI WGS metagenome assembly WNFJ01 (sample SAMN13153349, study PRJNA577476) | soil metagenome | isolation source: 115 cm saprolite on Douglas fir-dominated hillslope | place: USA:California | collected 2013-09-17 | reverse complement strand
TCGCCGCACAGAGGCGAAACCATCTGAATGGACGATCTCTATCTTCACGAGTTGGCCGTCAGGCAATCGGGCAAGCTGTCCTACTAATTCGGTTTCCATCAACAGATGGTCCAAGTCCCCGCATTTTGGTTATGGAATTTAGGGCGGCGAGATGGCACCCTACCACACGCCGCCCCTCGGGGCTGGTTGCGTCTTAGCATTGCTGAGGCCAGCTTGTCCAGTCCAAGCGTAGTCTTTGAACCCTTTACGTTTCTAACTACAAATTCCTCGTCGCGAGCACTTCGCGCGCAGCTTCGCGGTTGCCATTGCAACTGATTCGCCGCGGCGCTGGTAAGAACTGCAGCTTGAATTTCAGTCGTCGATAAAGTCTTACGATCCGATCTGTCGCCTGATTTGAAAGCACAACTGGTCCGCGATGCTTCGCCAGCAATTCGGCGGTCCTAACTTGATCGTCCCATGAGAAGCCACCGGCGCTGTAGGTCGTGAACTCGACGTCGTAGGGTGGGTCCGCGTAGATGAAATCATCAGGTTCGATCGCCAGCTTCTCAATATCTCCGTACGTGAATGACCATCGCCGAAATAGGTTTCGATAGACTTGGAAGTCGCCGGCGTAATTAACTGTCTTGTATCGGCCGAACGGCACGTTGAATTCGCCGCGCTGATTGAAGCGGCAAAGACCGTTGAAACAGGTGCGGTTAAGATAGTAGAAGAGTTGGGCCGCCTCCGCATTTTGCGCCCTGTTTTCTTTAACAAGTTGATTGAAGCGCTCGCGATGAGCATAGAAAACGGTTCAACGTAACGACGCTCACCGTATTTCTGCCAAAGCGGCTCAATGTGTGGGACCAGCCAGCGCTTTCCGCCAGCCCACTTCAACGGCGGGTTAAGCTTAAGCATCTGTTCGCGTTCGATGTTGGTGCCGGAGGAGAGACTCGAACTCTCATGAGGAGTGAACCTCGCCAGATTTTGAGTCTGGTGCGTATACCAATTTCGCCACTCCGGCTCAGTGCGGTCTTAACGGTCAGGCCATCTTAGTGGCAGCAGCCACGCCTCGTCAACTCTTTGGCATTGGTCCTGGTTCACGTCTACTCGTGGAAAAAGGTTCGTGAAAGCTGGGAAAAAGGCCGCCTCAGCCCATAAAAAGAATGTTTGCCAAGCCAAATTGAATGTTATACAATTGCCAAGCCGGTTTAGACCACCGGTGCCTACCCTTCAAGGGCGACCCTCCGCTCCCGAACACAGTTTTAGGTTGTGTCGGTATCAATTAAGAGAAGCATTCCCCGATCAAGCATGGCCGAGAACAAAACCAAACCGCGTCTTCTAATCGTCGATGACGAGGCCGAAGTACGCAGTGTGCTCAACGATCTCCTGGGCGATACTTATCAGTGCAGTCAGGCGCCCTCGGCCGAGGAAGCGCTGGCACAACTTCGCGAGCGCGATTACCAGTTAGTGATTAGCGACATCACCATGAGCGGCATGATCCGCACGTTAAGGTCATCTGTCCAGACACGGTCATCGTGATGATCAGCGGGATGCAGACCGTCGAGAGCGCCATCAATGCGCTGCGCCTGGGAGCTTTTGATTATCTGATGAAGCCGTTCGATCTGCGCCAGGCTGAGGCTGCAGTCACGCGCGCGCTCGAACACCACGAGTTGATAACAGCCAAGCGCCGTTACGAAAATCACCTGGAAGAGTTAGTCGATCAACGCACTGCCGAACTCGACGAGGCGCTGGGTTCGCTGGAGAACGCTTATCGATCGACCTTGAAAGCATTGACTGCCGCGCTGGAGACCCGCGATGCGGAAACGCATGGCCATTCAGAACGCGTCGTGAGCTTTAGTTTGCGTCTCGGCCGCGAATACGGGCTGAGTGGATCGAAAATGAGGGCCCTCGAGTTTGGCTCGCTGCTTCACGACATCGGCAAGATCGGAGTCCCGGACGCCATCCTGCGCAAACCGGCGAAATTGACGGATGAGGAATGGGTGCGCATGCGCGAGCATCCGCGGCATGGCCAACAGATCCTTCGGGGCATTAAGTTTCTCGAAGGCGCTGCTCGAGTCGTCGCTCAACACCATGAAAAGTGGGACGGATCGGGTTACCCTCTGGGATTAAAGGCTGAAGAGATCGACGTCTGCGCGCGCATCTTCGCGGTCGCGGACGCGTTCGATGCCATCACCAGCGATCGAGTCTATCGCGAAGGGCGATCATACGAAGCTGCCGCACGAGAACTGGACGAATGGTCCAACCAGCAATTCGATCCAACAGTCGTAGAGGCATTTCATCGCGTCCCGAAAGAGGATTGGGAAGAACTGCGGCGACGATCAATGATGAGGGAACCGAACGAGGCCGCGTGGCAACCGATCGTTCAGGCAATTGATTCGCAGTTGCACGCGTCATTAAGTTCTGAACGTTTAGAGTTCAGTCTATAGGCTGCTTCCTTGTCCGATAAGCTTTAGCTTGTCGTGTCCAGGTCCAAAAACGACGACAAGCTAAGACTTATCGAACATCGCAAGCTGAAGTTTGACTGTAATTCTCATTGAGCGCTGGGCACGATATAGCCGCGGCGACTTCGCAGATACAAACCAACACGCCTGGAAGCAACTTCGACCTTTCGGTATTCTCCCGCCTTCGCAGACGCAAGTGGACGGGTCGGTCGATAGGTGACGACGTACTCGGCGCCAATCCGGCGGGCGATCTCTTCGCTTTCCGCGATCATTTCAGAGGTGGCTTTGGGTAGAAAGATCGTTCCTCCGGTTTCTTCGGCCAAGTCTGTAAGCCATTTCTCGCTCTTCTTCGTCTCTTCTTCGTAAGCCTTCCGCAATTTGTGCATCGCCGGATCGAACCTGATGCCCACGCCGAAACTGGGACTGCGCGTGGTCCCCGGCGGCAGCGTCGGGTCGTTGGCGGTAATCGGATTCGAAGAGGGTGGCAGTTGTCCGGCCGTCACGTTGGACGGCTGCTTATCGTCCTTCTGGCGCACGAAGGTGGTGTAGCTAATGATGTGAATCGTGGCGCGGGCCTCGATCAAATATCTCATCGCGTCGCCCAAGGTAACTTTGCCTCCCGGGGTTTCGACTCCATCGGTGATCAGGACTACATGACGGCTTCCCTCAGGCGGGTCATAAAGCAATTGCGCCGCTTTGGTCATTGCTTCAAGAATTCGCGACCGTTTGCCTGCCAACAGTTTTGTGTTCAGCACGCGTGTAACCTTCTCCACGTCGTCGGTCCACGTTTGCAATAGCTCGACTTGATTTGAAGACTGCAGCACGGCAATGCGATCGCCCGGCCGCAAGCGTGAGATCAGCTTCATGGCAACGTCTCGGGTGATACTCGTTTTCTTGGACATTCCGCCAAGCCCGTTGGAATCGCCGCCCGTGTCGAGAATCAGCAAAACGTTTGCGGGAATATGGCGCACGCTCTTAACTTGCTGAGCTTTTCCGTCCTCGAGGATTAGAACGTCGTCGACTTCGAGAGCAGGATCGAAATGTCCATAAGTGTCTGTGGCAAAAACAGGAAGTCGAACTTCTTCGGTAAAGATTTTTACGGATTCCTGGCCTTCGGACTTTGGTTCGACCGTAGGCGCCGGCTTCGGTTTTGAAGTTTGCGCAGGCGAGTTAACAGACGCGAAAATTATTAGAACGAGCGGGATCAGCCTTATTAGAATGCGACGCAAGCTCGAATTACCTCGATACGAGTCTGATTGGGAACTACGGCTGCTTTGATGCCCAAAGGGATGCGTTCTCGTTGCCTGACGCGAGCTAAAGTTAAATAACTTGCGTGACAACTAGCGCACGGCCTTGCGCGCTTGGGCCTGAACAGCCGTGATCGCGATCGCGTCCAGGATGTCCTCCGCTTTGCAGCCGCGCGAAAGATCGTTTGCTGGTCGATCCAGACCTTGCAGGATGGGACCGATGGCCGTCGCGCCCGCCAAACGTTCCGTCAATTTGTAGGCGATGTTGCCGGATTGCAGATCGGGAAAGATCAGAACGTTGGCGCGGCCACCGACACTCGAGCCCGGCGCTTTCGCTTGGGCAATCGCGGGCACCAGCGCCGCGTCCGCTTGCAGCTCGCCGTCGATTTCGATCTCCGGAGCGCGAGCGCGAACAGTGCGGGTGGCTTCGACAACTTTGTCGATCAGGCGATGACTCGCGCTTCCTTTCGTCGAGAACGAAAGCATTGCCACGCGCGGTTCTGCGCCCAGCAAGGCCCGACACGAGTCAGCCGAGGCGATTGCGATCTCGGCCAACTCCGCGGCGCTGGGTTCGATCACAACTCCGCAATCGGCAAAAATCATCGCGCCGTTAGACCCCAGACTTTGATCGCGCAGAGCCATCAGGAAAAAACTGGAGACAAGTTTGAATCCCGGCCGCACGCCGATGCAATGCAGCGCGGCACGCACGGTGTGCGACGTCGTGTTCGTGGCGCCGGCTACGGATCCGTCGGCGCAGCCTGCCCGCACCATCAAATTGCCATAGTAGAGCGGATCGCGCAGAGCATTGCGTGCTTCGTCGAGCATCATGCCCCGGGCGCGTCGCCTCTCGTAAAGCAGCGAGACCATCTTCTCAAAATCGTCAGCGCGCCCGTGATCTATTAACTCGACGCCGCCGAGATCAGCGCCCGCCTGACCCGCGGCGGCCCGAACTTTCTCTTCGTCACCGAGGATCGTTATGCGAGCGAGCCTTTGGCGGGTTGCGGCGCTGGCGGCAGCAACGGTGCGCGGATCCTCACCCTCGGGCAGAACGATGTGCTGTGGATTGGTGGCAGCGCGCTGGCGAATTTGATCGAGAATTGACACGTCGAATCAGTGGGCAGTAGGCAGTGAGCAGTAAGCAGAAAAAACTCGCCGCCAACAAGAATCAAGCGACGGCAAATTTATCACGAGAAGCGCCTGCCCGAAAGCTTGCTCGGCTTAGCTTTCGTCGGTAGACTCTGGGATAAGGCACCATCAAGATGGCACAGAAGGACAACGGACAACTGAATATGGCCAAATGTGAACTGAAGAGCCGGATGAAGAATCTGCTCATGTTTCTGCCGAACATGGTCATCTTGTGTGCGCGTCTGATGGTTGATTCTCGCGTTCCGCGAGTTGAGCGCGCGTTGCTTGCAGGCGCGGTCATCTACGCCATCATTCCGTTTGATTTCATTCCCGACATGATTCCGTTCGTAGGCCAGATCGACGATCTGTTTCTCATCTCGCTTACGCTGCTGCGCCTGATCGATCGGACTGACGACACGATCGTGCGCGAACATTGGCGCGGCGGCGGCGATATCGTTCAACTCGCGGAATCGGCCGCGAGTATCGCCCCACTTCTGATGCCCCGCCGCATTAGCCGCGTGCTGTTGTCCAGGGTGAAGCCGACTGCCGAAGGCGCCGGCCTCCTCGTGAATGCTTCCAAATTCGAGCCCTTGATTGTCGAAGTTCCTGAAGAGCAAAAGCCCGACCGTCAGGGAGAACGCGAAGAAGCGCGAGCAGCGCCGCAAGCGAAATCAGCCTAGCTCAGCTAAAACTAACGCACGTGTCAGAACCGCGAGCGGTAGCGACCGGATCACACACGGAAATAGGCAAATGAAAGCGTCGTTTGCTCTTAGGGTTGATTCTATGATCCGGTCGCTACCGCTCGCGGTTCTGACACGAGCCTGATTCCACGCGCCTAAAACAGACTGCTCACCGCGCAAGTGAAACCTGGAAGCAATGGCGTGCTGATCTCTTCATCGGTAACAAACGTTGTGAAGAATTTTAGTTTCTCGTCTTCGCGTCGATAAACTTCGACGGCGCGCGCGCGGGTATCGACAATCCAATATTCATCGACGCCATACTTGTCATAGAGCTTGAGTTTCACCTTGCGATCGCGCTCCATGTTTTGCACTCCCGGCGAGAGAATTTCAATCACCAGATTTGGCGCCCCGTAGATCCGCGTTCCCGTCGCGATTTCTTCCCGTCGTTCGTTGGTTAGGTAAACGAGGTCTGGAATTACGCCGTCATAATCGCTGAGAATTACACCTGGTCCGTACAAAATCTCACCTATTGGGTTTTGTGACAAAAAGTTCATGAACGCAAAGTGAATCTTTCCAATAGAACGTTGATGGATTAGCTCTGGGGCAGTGGACACGTAGACTTCTCCTTCGATGAGCTCGTAGCGATTGCCATCTTCCGGCAAGCACTCAAGGTCTTTATTGGTGAGTAGTGTTTCTACTTGAGCGGACACGAGAAACTCCTATTGAAAGAGACGCGACAAGTCTATCACAGCGAAAGAATTACGACACCGACATTACTTTCAACTCGCGTTTCGGCAACGAAGTTGGCGCAGGTGCATCTGCTTGCGGTTGGCGGCTCACGTGTCGATAAAGCGCTAATCAGGTAGCGCAGAGTCTTTTCGTCGGCGCGATTGTGAGCGCCCGCGGCGGAGACAACATTCTCCTCAATCATGATCGAGCCCATGTCATTCGCGCCAAAGCGCAATGCGACCTGGCCCAATCTTAATCCCTGCGTGAGCCACGACGATTGGAAGTTCTCGATGTTGTCGAGAAACAGGCGTGACACTGAAAGCATCTTCAGGTAATCGATTCCGGTGGGTTCTTCCTTTATCTTTCGGCCCAGCGCCGTGTTCTCGCGTTGAAAGGTCCACGGAATGAAGGCGAAGAAGCCACCCGTTTCATCCTGCAAGTCGCGTATGCGTTGCAGGTGACGCACGCGATGTTCGATTCGGTCACCGATGCCGAACATCATGGTCGCGCTGGAACGCAAGCCGACGCGATGGACCGCGCGCATTACCGCTAGCCATTCATCCGTGGTGCACTTCGTCGCCACGCGCTTCCGCACTTCATCGTCGAGAATTTCCGCGCCACCACCCGGCAGGCTGTAGAGTCCCGCCTCCTTCAAACGCCACATGATGGTCTCGTAATCGAGGCCTGAAATCAGATGGAGGTTATGAATCTCCGGCGGCGAGAAACAATGAAGCTGAAACCGCGGATACTTCGAACTAAGCGTGCGCAGAAGATCTTCGTACCACTCGATTCCGAAATCCGGATGCAATCCGCCCTGCATCAAGACACCCGTCCCACCGAGCGCAATCGTTTCGTCAATCTTCGCGCAAATCTCATCGATCGTGCGCACGTAGGTGTCAGGGGCGCCTGGCCGGCGATAGAACGCACAGAACGTACAGACGACGTTGCAGACATTCGTATAGTTAATGTTTCGATCGATGATGTAGGTGACGATGTTATCGGAATGGCGCGCCTTGCGAAGTTCATCAGCCGCGCCGCCGATGCGAGCAATATCGTAGGACTTGAGCAGCGCGGTGCAATCGTCGGCGTCCAGCCGGTCGCCGGCAAGCGCTTTGTCGAGAATCGGTTGAATATTTATCTCAGGCACGTCTCTAGTCTATTAAGTTACGGAACAATACACAAAACTCAGCCTCAATAATTACAGCGCGCCACACCAGCGCGTCGATTTTATTGGCGTGAATTCAAAGGCGCAAACAATTTAACCTCCGGCGCGTCTTCAGACAACCTAATCATCCGTTCAAATTCTAGTCCAAGTTTGTTCAGCACCTTGATCGATGCCTCGTTGTCCGGCGAAGTAATCGCGACAATGCGGTCCAATCCCAAAACATCTTTGCCGTAAGCCATCACCGCCGAAGCTGACTCGAACGCATAGCCCTGTTTCCAATATTGCGGAAGGAACGCGAAGCCAACATCGACATCGTCCAAGGTTTCCCGCTTCAGCAGTCCGCAGATTCCGATTGGCGCCTGCGTTGGTTTTAATTCAGTCAAGTAAAGCCCGAAGCCAAATCGCTCATAACTGGCTATCGGTCCGGTCAAAAGATAGTTCCGCGCGTCGTCGATCGTCCTCACTCCTTTGTCGCCGATGAATTGCACGAACGAAGGCTGATTAAGGAGATCGAAAATAAACTCCGCATCTTCAACCGCGAGCCAGCGCAACATTAACCGATTCGTCTCAAGGATTCTCATCGAAGGCAAGATGATAGCCTGTCGATCGGTATTGATTAAAGAGCGATCGCGTTTTCCCGACTTGGTAGCGGAGAATCGGCCAGCGTACGATTCCTCCATGAGCAAGCAACCATCCGCTGTGGAAAAGTTTCGCGCACTGCACGAGTCAGGCTGCTTTGTCCTGCCGAACCCCTGGGACGTGGGATCGGCGGTCTATCTTCAACATCTTGGCTTCAAGGCGCTCGCCACCACGTCCGCCGGCTTCGCGTTCTCGAAGGGATTAGCTGATGGGCCTGCGGCGGTTTCGCGCGACATGACGCTCGAACATTTCCGCGAGATCGCGGCGGCAACATCTCTGCCCGTCAACGCCGACTTCCAGAATGGCTACGCGGATGAACCTGAGAGCGTCGCCGAGAACGTAGCCCTCTGCATCGCCACCGGCGTCGCTGGATTGTCGATTGAGGACTCAACTGGAAAGAGCGACCAGCCGCTTTACGATTTTGATTTGGCGGTCAAACGCATCAAAGCCGCGCGCGCAGCGATCGATGCTTCAGGCGTTCGAGTGGTTCTGACTGCGCGCTGTGAAGCGTGGCTGGTGGGAGATTCTGATCCGCTCCGCACATCTCTTGATCGACTGGTCGCCTTCGCGGACGCCGGCGCTGATTGTCTCTACGCGCCGGGCGTGAGCAAGCCCGAAGAAATCACTGCAATCGTGAAAGCAGTCTCGCCAAAACCACTTAACGTTTTAGTCTCGGCGTGCGACGTATTTCCGTCGGCGGCGCCTTGGCTCGGGTTGCCTGGGGCGCCTTCATCCGCACCGCAAAGGACATCCAGGACAACGGCTCATTCGCCGCCTTTGCCGCCGCCGCGCCACACGGCGAACTAAACAATCTATTCCTTGACCGAGTTTGAGAGACTGGTCACGCTATATCTATTCCAAGCATTGGCTGAATAGCGTTCGCTAATCTCAGAGAAGGATTCATCGCGTTCACTGCGAATCCATCTTCGATTTCCCAAATCGCCGACAAGACAGCTTGAGCGAACGACCATCCGAGCATTCGCTTGAAATCGAGATTCAGTTTGTCCGAGAACGCTTTGAGCCGTCTCTCAATGGTTGCGCGTGACAGAAACAGCTCAGGCCGTGCGACGGGATTGCGCATGATTGCCCCGATTTCATATTCAAGTTCATCCACGACGCCCTTTGGATCAATGGCCACCCAGCCACGACTCGAGTCAAATAGCACGTTGTAGTGTTGGAGATCGCCGTGGAGCAATCTCGGCCGTCGCTGCGACGCGCAGAGTTGCGAGAACACGTGGTGACCAGCCTCGACCAGTTCCCGCGGAATTTGATCGTCATCAGTCGCGACATAGCGGTCGAACGCTTTGCCCCAATCCTGTACGGTCTTATATGCCTTTAATGATTCACTCCCGGACGTTGATGATTCTATCGAGCGCATCTGCTGGATAACATCGGCCAGAATATCTGTTGCTTCCTCGTCGTTGCCACTTATCGACATCTCGACGAGTGAATGGCCCGGCCTCAGACGTTCCATGAGCACTGCGCCCGGCGTTTGCTCATAAACTCGCACGACACCGTTGCCATCAAACGCCTTAAGGATTTCGCCCGAGCGCCATTCGTCCCCCGTCTGTTTGATTACCTTCAGAACGACCGCCTGGTTGTCGCGAGCGCCGAAAGCGATCACCGAACTGTCCGTCTCGAACGTGTCTTCGACAACCACGCCCCACTCGCGAGCGTGCTGTTGCATTCGATTGAGTGGTTCAGATTGGATCAAGGAGTGCGAATTGATCAGTTTTGGCCCGCGCATCAACGAACGCGCCGCGAACACGTCCGCGTGAGCGGACGAATGATAAATAGCCCAGGCGTTATCGCTGGGCTATTTTTAGGTCATCCGTATCACGCACTCATGCTCCACCGTGGAAGAGAGAGAATGGTCCGATTCGGAGCCAAACCTTTCTCCAGAAGATTTAGCGGATTTCATCGCTTATCAAGCAATCGCACCTGTCCATGTCGAAAATTCTTTCGAGGAAGTCAGCCGCGATTTCTTCGTAGTGAGAAATCTCTTTGGTCGAAGCAAACTCAATCTTCAGCTTGCCCTCTTTAATCAATTTCCGAAAGTGACCACGCGGATATTTCCTTTTCATAGATCGCCTGGGGAATCAAAGTTTGCGCCGAATTTTTATTGCATCTCAGCTCCTGGTTCTTTCACTTCAGCGGCAAGTAATTGACTTTACCTTCCCATTCATCCTCTAAACTGCATTCAGCCAACAAAATGATTTCTTCAATGACGCGGCTAATCGATTCTTCTTGTTGGACAATGAACACACCTGGCATAGGAAGGGAATTCAGAATTCGCTCGTAAGCGTGTGCGGGCATGCTTTGAGCGTCATGCGTTAATAGAACGCGTTCTTCACCGGCAGCCCAATCCAGGACTACCGGGTCCTTTTTTGTGCGAAGACCAACGTCTTGCACGCGAACGATATCGATGTCGGGGCGCGTGCGCAGAACGCCACGCACAATGGCGCGGGTGAAGTCCTCATCTGCAAGAAAGCGAAGCAAGGGTCAAGATTTCTCCTCAGCATCGCTGGTGTGGCGGGCAAGGAGGCGCTCCCGAATACCTGCTTGCGGAAAGCGTTTCTCCATCTCGGCGCGAACACGCTCGGCTTCGTCGCGACTGTGCTCAAGATACGCTTCGACTTCTACGCGATGATTGAGGTAATAACTGATGACTGCATAAACATCGGCCAGTTCGAGGACATCAAAGTTCTCAACAATCTGCTCAGGTGATTCGCCTTGCTTCCAGGCGGTTATTACTGTGTCCAGCCGGACCCGAGTATCGCCGACGCGTAACACGCCGTGCTCGTCAGTTCTCAACGGGACGGTCGGGGCTTCAACTACTAAACTCACCATTAGTTCCTTTCGCGGGTCGTCGATTTCTTGGTCGTTAAGTTAGCACTGCTACGCTTTCGCGTAAACCTCCGCGCCGTCAGTGACACATTCGACGGCGATAAACGGGAGCGCTTGCGGGAGTAGAGGCTGAGCGTTAGTCATTTGTCGTCCTCGTCCTCATCGCCTTTCCCGGAATCATTGCGCCGATAGATTTCATAGTTCTTAAGACTCCCGACCTGTTCGAATTCCTGCTCCAACGCTTCGGTCAACTCGTCTCTCTGCTTCTCAAGTTGTTCGTCCTCGTCTTGCAGATCCTGCTTCACGATCAACCAGCGGATGTTGCGTTCGCGGGCCAGCTTGAGAACTTCGTCCGGCGAATACGGGTTGACCGTGTTATCGAATAGCAGCACCGGAAACTGTGGACGCCGGCCCGTGGTGTAATAAAAGAGATCTTCGCCCGGAATTGTCAGGATGCCTTCGTCGCGGGGAATTTCGCGGTCGGCGTAACGAACCAACTCTTCAAAATTCGGCAGCCAATCGCCTCGAATCGAAAGGCCTTTCAACTGCGGCAGGGTCGATCGCACCAGCGCGCCATCGTCGAGATTTGCATAATCCAGACGTTCGTGCGACCAAAGATAGAATCCTCCTGAGATTAAGAGAGAAAGAGCAATCAGGCCGGCTAAAGGCAACAGAAACCATGTCTCTCGCTCTTTCAATCGTTTAGACGGCGGACTTGTCCGTCCTGCTGTCTGCGGGACAAGTCCCGCATCTAAACGGACTGGATTGGATTGATCGGAGGAGAGTGAACGAACCGAACGAATTGACGAAAGGGTGCTTGCCAGGAGAATCATAAACAAAGGCCAGATCGCGTAAGTCGATCCCCAAAGCTGCTGCGACATGAAAGCTCCGTGCATTGTGGCGATGAGGAGGAAAGGCAGGACCAGTGACACCCCGCTTCTTCGCTTGATCGCCACCAGACTCAATACCAGCGAAACAATCAGCAGCATTGGCCAGAGGGCTAGTAGGCGCTCCGCTCTCTCTGAAGCGTCGTGCTCGCGCAAAAGATAGATCGTTGGCCACGTAAACGGCGCAGCTACCAGCACCGCCGACAAAACCGCCAACGCGCGACTGCCGCGGCGACTGTACCAAAAGGCAAATGCGCCGAGAAGGATTAACCCAACCCATAACAGAAGGACTCTGTCTTGATAGATGCCCAGCATCTCGGATAGCGTCGGCGTGCGACGCGAGGCCGCAAACTGAATCGTCCAGTGCCAGTAGTTTCTCAATCCAGCCGTGAAGTGAATCAACAAAACCGCTAGTCCGAACGCGAGCATCGCGCCAATCATCACCAGAATGTATTTTCGTGCTGAATGCCGTCGCCACGCTTCAGTTATCACTAATGCCAACAGCGCAACGCCCGTCGCTCCAAGAAAAGCCAGACCGGTGTTCTGTTTGACGAATAGTGGAACTACCAGCGCGGCGCCGGCCAGAAGGCTGCGCCAGGAAGAAACAGGTTCTCGTTCAATCCGTTGCAGCAAGAACACGCCCAAAAGGATCGCCAGCGTGCAATCCGGGTCGTAGAAAGGATGCGGATAGACGGAATAGACACCGAGCACGATGACAGGCAGACTTAGCACGAATGCCACAGAATCCGCCACGTCAGCACAGTAGCCAGTCCGCCCATCACTGCGCAGTAGGCGATGTGGTGCCAAAAGACTCTGCCCGTGAGTTTGATAATTGCGGCCTGAATCAGAAACGTGAGCGGCGGATAAGGCAAAGGAAAATCCCTATAGGGAACATCGCCGAGCGATATGCGATACGAATTCTCCAGGACGTAGCTTAGATCCCAAAGCACTCCCAACCGTGAGTTCTGCCAGATGACTATAGCGGCGGTTGCCACGAAAAGCAGCAGGGCGATGATCCAGTCGCGCCAAAGCCAGCTTCGCTCAGTCGATTTAGGAATGTCTTTGGAGTCCTGATTGGTGGAGCCGAGGGGGATCGAACCCCTGACCTCATGAATGCCATTCATGCGCTCTCCCAGCTGAGCTACGGCCCCT
>WNFJ01709221.1_pt2 | contig 12913 bp, 9 predicted proteins | sample 5400461 | NCBI WGS metagenome assembly WNFJ01 (sample SAMN13153349, study PRJNA577476) | soil metagenome | isolation source: 115 cm saprolite on Douglas fir-dominated hillslope | place: USA:California | collected 2013-09-17 | reverse complement strand
GATTCGCGTCGTTCTCTCGGTTCCAGTAACAGCCGTCCCGCCACGACAACATGTGAACGAAGACGCCGCAGTCGTTCAGAAAACGCGGTCTGCGTGCGTCATCTGACGAGGGTACCGCACAGTCTCGGCGCTCAACTCTTGTGTGTTCGAGATAATTGCCTGAACCTCGATTCCAAAACTTCCTGCTTAGTGCAAGCTCGTTTTCCTCTCACAAGTCCTTTCCTATCAATCCCCCGGAGTCGCCGGCCCAGCGACATAGTGCGACATTTCCCCTCCACGACGGCTTGGCGTTCCTTGTCGCTTGAGAAGCGCGAGGGCACTGCGTAGGGTCATCTCATGGGCGGTATCGTGTTTGGCTTGGGAGCCGCCGGGAAGAAGTGGAAGGAGGGCGTCCATGGTTTACGAACGCCTGCACGTCACATTCGTGGGAGTCGTCGCGACTCTCGTGGACTCCGTCGTCGTCGCGGAATTTGCCGGGTACTGGCTGCACCGCCTTCTGCATAGCAGCAAATTCCCGGCCCTCAGCCGGGGCCATCTAATCCATCATTTCCTGATCTATGGCCCGAGGCAACCCATGCGCGCCGGAGACTACCACGGCGCGACGGATAACCGCTTCTCCCTCGGCAACGTGGGCATCGAATGGCTGGCGCCCTCCGCGATCATTCTGCTGTCTTGCTGGGGAGTGATGGCGCTTCTCGGCGTGCCGCATGTGTACCAGGTGCTCGCGCTGTGCACGTTGTTCGGCTGGCCCATCCTGATGTTCAGCTACCTGCACGACAGGATGCACATCAAGGATTTCTGGATGACGCGAGTTCCTATTCTTGGATCGTGGTTCCTGAAAGCCAGAAGACTGCACGACATCCATCACCGCAGCGTGAACAGCGAAGGCTTCATGGACACTAACTTTGGCATCGGCTTCCATGTGCTCGACCGCTGCTTCCGCACCATGGCGAAGCGCCACCGTCCCTTCAATTGGACGGGATATCATGCGGCCATCGAGCGCCATGGATTGGACGAGACGGAGCTTGTTTCGCTGCGCGTTTGCAGCAAGGCGTTATTCCATAAGGACGAGAGACAACAGCGGAGACCGCTCAAAACTTGAATTGCAGAGTCAGTTGCATCCGCCGCGGTGGAAGAGCCGACACGGCTTTGCCAAAATAGACGGAAGAAAGAACACCGACGTATGTCGCATCGTTCTGGCGATTCAGCACATTAAATGAGTTCAAACCCACCGTCAGTGTCGGCCCCTCCTTCTTCCCTTTCACAAACAAGAAGTCGCGCTCGACGTTGAGATCGAGATTGATCAAGCCGGGCCCGTGCATCGTGTTGCGCGCAAACGCTACCGGCGAGAGTGGCCGGTCGTTGTAGATGCCATCGTGGTTGTCGTCCGCGCCGGTCGTAACGTTAACGGGCTTTCCTGAATACAGCGAGAGCGCCGCGCCGATCGAGAAATATTTCGCAATCTCCGTCGAACCCAGCAGATCGAATTTGTGCCGGCGGTCGGGCCCAATCCGCCCCCGCAAAATAGCTGTTCCCCGGAAAATAGGTAATCCCGCTCGTGTTGTTATACGTTTTTCCGAATGTGTATTGCACCTGGCCGGTGAAAAACCGACTCGGTCTGCCCCGAAACGTCAGCTCCAGCGAATTGCTTTTCTGGTAGCCTTCGGATTCGATTTGGCGCGCCTGCCCGAGATTTGGATTGGGCCTGGCGGCAAAATTCGGCGGAGGGGGCGCGTTAATATCGCGCGAGCGGAAGAGGTCAATCCCGCGCGATCCAACATACGTTGCGCTGAATGTGCTCTTCGCGGTGACTTGCCGCTCGATTCCCATGCTGTATTGGACCGTATAGGGAATTCGCAGCCGCGGATACAGCACCACCACGCTTGTCGGCGCTCCCGCCAGTTGAGCGGGTATCACCGGGTAACTGAACAGAAAGGGCGGCGTTTGCGGATTCGAAAGGATAAATCGCAGTAGATTTACCCCGTTGAAGTGCAGCAAATCCGCAATCGGCCGCGGGCCCGAGCGGTCGTAAAACATTCCCGCGCCCCCTCGGAAGACTGTCTTGCTGTTTTTTGTGGGCGCCCACGCGAACCCGATACGCGGAGCCAGATTGTTAGGATCGTCGTGGAAATAATTCTGCCAGTAATAGCGCAGCCCGAGTGACAGGGAAAAATTAGGCTTCAGTCGAATCGTGTCCTCGATAAACCCGGACACCACTCGTTCCAGAAAAACCACATGACCATTCCCTTTTTGCACTAGGAACGTGCCCGGCCTGTTGGCCTGAAAATCCGCCAGGTTGGCAAAAGTANNCCCCGCCATGTTCGTGAAGTCGTCCATGCCCCGCCTGCTGATGTCGGGAATATCCACGCCGAAAAGCAACTGGTGATTCCCGTTGACGTAGGTAAGGAACTCCGTCCCATCGAAGTGATACTCCGTCCGCCGCGAATCGGCCTGTGCGCCGCCACCCGTGAAAGAGCCGGGGACGACAATTTGTGGATTTTCATTCAGGCTGAGAGTGGGCGCATCGTAGTGGCCGACAAGGAACTGAAGTTGGTTCACCCACTTCGTCGAGAAAATATGCCTGTAACTGACGTTGACCTCGTGTTCCAGAAATCTTGTGTTCGTCGCCGCTTCCGGAAGCACATTGCCCCCGGCGCCCACGTTATTGTTACTCTGATGTTCGAAGGAATACCCAACCCAGAAATGGTCTCTGTCGTTGAAGTCGTGAAAGACGCGCCCGGAGCCAAAAAAGTGCCGCATGGGCTGAGGCAGGTTTTCGTTGATGGCCACATTGTTTGGGCCGGTCGCCACCACCGCGGCCTGGTTGTCGTCCTTATCCCACTCCAGCGACAAAAGGAACGAAGTCTTCTTGCTCTCGCCGATCGGCCCGGTCAACGAGCCCTCATAGAACTGCCTTTGTTCCGGCGGCTTCCCTGCCGCAAACGTATTTCGCGCGTCAAAAACCGCATCGCGAAAAAGAAAATTCACCGATCCATGATACGCAGGCGTGCCGCCCTTGGTGATAATCTCAAGCCGCGCGCGGCCCGGCCGGGCAAACCTCGCCGAATATGGGTTTTGATTGATTCGAACTTCCTGAACCGCCGACGGCGTGACTCCCGGCCCGTTTGCCTCAATCCCGTTCACGATCAGCGAGACGCCATTCGTCCCGATGGCGCTGTCATCCAAAAAGCGTGAAAGCATGCTGATGTAGTCCCGGTCAAACACCGGGACGCGATCCAGTGCCGATCGATCCAGGTTATTTGCATTCTGATTCTCGGACACATCGGTGGTCACCACGAGTGACACGTCGCTTCCCGCCACGTTCACCACTTCATTTCGCTCGGCAATCGGCAGCACCATTCGAAGCGGAGATGGCGCCCGCGAACCTAGCTTCAGTTCGACAATCGTGTCACGGAAGCCCGCGGCTTGGGCTTCGATCTTGTAAGTACCCGCTGCCAGCTTTTCAAACTGAAAGCTGCCATCTTTGTCCGAGGTGATTCTGGAGAGTTCCTTGCCGGCTCCGGTGAGAAGAATCACCTCCGCGCCGGCAATGGCTGCGCCGGAAGGATCCAGGACCATGCCCGAAATGGAACGTGAGCCAGCAATCTGTTCATCTTCCCCGGAAGAAGAAAAACGAGTGTCGGATGAAATGTCACAAAAGGATAGAGCCGTGCAACGGCCCGTGCCGGGTAGCCACAGTAGGCTGCCGCCGAGGCAAGCAGTAATGATACAAATTGGAGTACGCTTCATTCTGGAACTGTGCTCACCGAGCAATTTCTTCCTGGACAAAAATAATAAGCCAAAGCGGCCACCCGAGGTTCCATATTTTTCATTAATAATTATTCAGCTTGGCGGGTGCTTTCATACGGCGGCGCGCGGAGCAAAATTCATTTGTGCAACCGAACGCAATCTGTTACATCCAATAGAGGATTGGCGGAGCGCCGCCGGCCATCATGGAAGACCTTTCAAAAATCGGCTCTTTTGCGCTGTTGGGTGACGCCGACCCCGTCCCGCAGAGTCTTTTCCTCTCTCACCCGGAACAGGCCAATACGCTCGCTCTGCTCTACGAAGTCAGCCGCGAAGTCACATCCATTCTCGACCGCGAAGAGCTCCTAAGCCGCGTCGCCGAACGCGTCAAGAAAATTGTGAACTATGACGTTTTCAGCGTCATGCTCTGGAATGAACAGTCGCAACTGCTGGAGAGCGTTTTCGCCATGTGCAGCACCGATTCGATTGCGGCGCGCCTTCGTCTGCCTCTTCATCAGGGCCTCACAGGCACTGCTGCCGGACAACGCCGCGTCCTTCGAATTAATGACGTCAAGGAAGATCCGCGTTACATCCGCTGTGAAACCGGCGTGGAAGCGCGTTCCGAACTCGTCGTGCCGCTTCTCATGCAGGACCGCCTCATCGGAGTTCTCGATCTGGAAAGCACGGCGCCGCATGCATTCACGCTGGAACACGAGCGGATGCTTTCCACTCTTGCCTCGTATATAGCCATCGCACTCGAGAATGCGCGGCTCTTCCGGGAAGCCAAGGAGAACGAAAGCCGGATGCGCAGCGAACTCGATACAGCGCGAGAGATCCAGCGGCAACTCCTGCCCACGGGCGCGCGCGAAGTGCCGGGACTCGATTTGGCCGCCGCGTATGTTCCCGCACGCGAGTTGGGCGGGGACTTCTACGACTTTCTGCCATTTGGACAGGGCCGCCTGGGATTCATGCTCGGCGATGTCTCCGGCAAGGGGACCGCGGCGGCGCTGTACGGGTCCCTGGCGATTGGCACCGTTCGAGAGATCGTCGTCGATCACGCATGCGAGCCGGCCTGCATGCTCGCCCTTCTGAATCAACGGTTGCTCGGCGCGCGGCTTGATTCGCGATTCATCGCCATGCTGTTCGCCATTTACGATGCGCCGACTCGAAAACTCACGCTCGCCAATGCCGGCGGACCGTATCCACTGCTGGTCCGCAATGGTCAGGTTGAGGCGATCCGCCTGGAGGGCGTGCCGCTCGGCCTCATTCCCGATACCCAATACGACCAGAAGACCATCGACTTGGAGCCGGGGGACATTGTGCTCTTCGCTTCGGATGGCATCCTTGAATCGGCGAATGCCGCGCGGGAAGAATTTGGCCCGGAACGTCTGACGACTCTTCTCTCCGCTATTCCTCGGGGAGATTCGGCTCGCGATGTCGCCGAACAAATCCTTGCTGCAACGGACGGCCACAGCGGGGCCGGCATTGCTCCGCACGACGATCGCACACTGGTTGTGCTGCGGGTGACTGAGGACACGTCCTCCGATTTCTCGAAACTTCCCATCATCTTTTGAAAGTTACTTCAACTTTCCGCCGTCCGATAAAGTTTTCAGGTGAAGTTCGGCGGAACTGAGCGCGAGCACAGGAACAACTGGAGCTGTTGCGCGCGCCCAATGAGCAGCGTATTTCCCTGCGTAGCAAGCGAGTATGCCACCTAGAGTCAACACAGCCAGCACGACAAACAGCAAGCTGAAGAATAGCCAGCAGACCAGAAGTTCCCTTACGTGGTAGGAGTACAGGCTGAGTCCCACGAGCAATCCAGAGAATTGCGATACACGATGGTTTTCTCGGAACTGTTTCAAAGAGTCCTCTATCCTGCTTGGCTTGCGGTGGACACCCGCTTTTCAGGGTCCAGTTGAGAGGAGAACGGCGAGAAGAGTGAAGTCGTCCGGCCCAGCCTTGCATCGCGGCCGATGTCGCTTTATCTCGCCGTCTATCCCTGCATCGTACGAGGTGTGAAGACAAATAGCTGTTCGCTATTAGACAGTCCCGCAAAGAATCTTCCTGGCAGGCCAACGACACCTTATCGTGTGCGGCCCACAGACTCGTGGAATCGAACTTCAGGGGCACTTTTCTGCCGCGGGTCCTTCCGCCGCCGGAGTTCCAGGAATAGGTCAGAGGATCGAAGCCGGGATTGCCGGCGCTCTCTCCACGATACTCGGGATAACGGATCGGCGGAAAGATAGATGTCTGTCAGCGACAAATCAAAGAAGGCGCACTCGTCAACAAGGACGTGAAGGATTGGGGCACGCTGGGGCTCCGAGGCACAACTCTTCTTTCCTAATCCTTAGAGCTATTTTTAGAAATCGTTCGACTCGATTTGATATCATTCACGCTATTGAAGGCCCCGCCCACCCTTTTCACCCCTTGGAGGCGTTCGCATGTGGGAAGACAGCCGTTATTTTTGGGTGGTCCTCTGCAAGAATCATTGGTTTCACCTTCGGAAGAATCTATTTTTCAGGCACAGAATCCCACTTGCGGAGACGGACGCCATCACCCGGCGCCCTGCTGTCGATTGCCGCTTCAGGGTCCGATGCGATGAGTGCGGCAAAGAATATATCTATAAACCGTCAGAAGTGCTGAGATCCGACCAAGAACCTCCTGGGTTATTCACTCCACATCCGCTATTTCGCGACGAAGGCGATGGCCCCCATCCGGTTGTCGCGGATAGGTCTCCAGACGAGACAGGACGCTAGGGAATTCTGCTACGAACGACTGAACCGCCCGTGGTTTGTTAGAAACAGGTTAGTGGGAAACTTTCACTCGCGTGTCTGGTGGGAACTACCCATCCAAATGAAGATAGTTATCACTTGGAGCAGCCGCAGGTGCCGGTGAGCCGTGGGACGGTGGTAAGGTCAGATTCCAGAGGGGATTTGGGGCGTACGACTACTGGCTTGAGAAAGCATTCGGGGGGACTCCCATCCCCCCGAATACCGGTTATCTAAGCTAATGCCTTATGGATTGTCGGGCGGCGCTCCGCCGTTAGCTTCAGGGCTTTTTCTTGACTGGTGGCTTTCTCCTGACGGGTGGCTTTTTCTCTCCGCCCTTAGGGTTAATCAGCGCCAGGTAATCTTTGGCGTTGAACGGGTAGCCACGGGTGGACTGTTGTCCGGTGGTACTCAAGGTGACGTCCACGCGGCGATTATTGGCCAAGACCATCACGGACAGATTCTTGAGCATTTGTTGGGCCTCGTCCGGAGTCAATTCGGGATTCCTCGTTATCTGTTCCTTTACCTGCTCTGCGGTCAGTTCGTCGTCCTTGCCAAAAGACCGTGTGTCAATATGGTCCGCAGGGACGCCGTGTTCGACCAAGAAATTCCTGGTACGCTCTACACGACGCTCCGTCAGGGCCTTGTTGTATGCCTCCGAGCCGCGTGGGTCTGCATGACCACCGAGAATCAAGTGGGCATCAGGCCTGTATTTCAGATATTTTTGGAAGTCCGCAGCCAGGTTTTTAAGGATTTCCGCCTGACTATCGAGAAGGCCACCCTCGGGATTCTCGGCGGTGGGCCGAGCGGTTTGAAAGTAAATGCTATGGAGAGAAAGTCTGGCTTCCAACTGCTTGATCTCAGGGGCAGGAGCAGGAGGAGGCGGCGGCGGTTCCACGTTGACTATGGTGGTGGACGAGGCCGAGAGCGGCGGATTGCGGTCATCGTTTACGTTGCAAGTGACCGTGATATGGCCTGGTTGTGCGCCCCGTGTATTCAACGTGGCGGTGTCCCCATTGCCGGAGATCTCACCGGCGCTCGCGGTGTAGCTATAAATCAGCCGGCGGCCATCCGGGCTGCTGGCATTGGAGGTGATGGTTGAGGTTCCGCCCGTTCGCACGCTCTCCGGATTTGCGGAGCATGAAATCACGGGTGGGTGGGGTTCTTTCACGGTGAACCTGGCACTGCAGGATGCAAAACCACGTTTGCTGCCATCATTCAAGTTGGCAGTGACTACGTATGAGCCGGGCTGCAAGCCTGTGGTGTCAATCTGCGTGGAGGAATCGCTGCCGGCAACTTTCACGCCAGTGCCATTCCAGGTGTATTTGACAGCGCGCTTGGGATTGAAACCTGATCCACTGGCAGTGGCGGTCACAGGCTCGCCGGCAAAGACTTCAGTCGGCTGAATCGAGCAAGCCGCGGTGGGCAACACGGGAGGCGCTCCGCCACCGAACATAAAATTGAGGCCAGCCTGCAGTCTTAGGCCCCGGATTTCAGTGATCGGGGTCACAGTCGGAGTACCATAGCGGTAACTCGACACTACATAATCGGCCCTGAACAGCCGTAGTGCAACGTGCCTGGACAGCTTGAGATCCAGACCGCCGCCGAACATCAAGCCTAATTTGTCGATGTCGTGGAAGGCATCAGGCATAAGACGATGGTCGCCTACCAACACCTCAAGAAATGGGGAAAAATGGGTGGTGCGGAACGTAACCTTTGGACCTATAGAGAGGTTGGAGAAAGCGGTGTCGTCAATTCTTCTCGGGAGCCCCGCTTCACCACTGCCCCAATGGGTGCTGGTATCAAGAGTCACACCCAACCAACGATTGAAGTTATAGGTAGCGCTGGCGCCCACGCCTCGCGGATTGACTTCCAGGCGGCTGTTCAGTGGGGCCAATGCTCCCGGAAGCTGGCCGAATACATCCGCGCCGGAATGAAAGAAGGAGTATCCGCCGTAAAGCTCCCACTTCGGAGCAGGCTGGTCTTGTGCTGCGGCGAGGGTGGCAAACATAGACAAGACGGCAAGCACCGCCGGCAGCATCGCCAAGACCCAACCAGGATGGCTCTTTAATTGAGATGACATGCGAATATTCCTCCGAGCTTCAAGAACGTGAAATCGTGCTTTTCGAGCCTGGCCGATGGTGGACCAGCCTCAAGCTAATCCCACCACCGATTACCTCATGGACAGGAAGGTACATTCACCGGATTGCTGTCCAATGAGACTGCGCCATTTTCGGCTAGCGCTCTGCCATTCAGCGTCGCGCCGGTGGTAACCGTGATGGACGCGTTAGCCATAATGGTTCCTGCGAATACTGTGTTGGTTCCAAGGGTCGCTGAACTGCCGACCTGCCAGAACACGTTGTGAGAGGTGGCGCCGCCCGACATGATGATTTGGCTGTTACCGGCAGCCGTGGTCAGGCTGGACACTATCTGGAAGATCCAGACGCCACTCGCAGGGCCGCTGAGATTGAGATTCCCGGTTATTCCCAGCGTGGGCTGGGCGCTCGTGGTCTTATAAACGCCAGGGGCGAGGGTTAACCCTCCGGCATCTGCGGGGAGTACGGCCCCTCCTGCTGCTGCCGCGGCTTGATTATACGCCGTGGTCAAGGCAGCCTGGGCCGCGGCGGCAGTCGCATCGGCCATGTGTAGCGTGCCCGTCAGTGTTCCCGGGGGAAATCCTGTGATCGAAGCTGCCGGACTAATTCCCACATCTCCGGTAACGTTGGTGGGGCCGACACTGCTAACGACCGGGGTGGCACCCAGAATTCCGAAACTGCAAGGCGGTGGTGGACACGTAGGTGCGGTCGTGAACGTCCACACGAAATTGGCCGCCAACGGAATGCGGAAGGTGTCTTGCGCCCCTGTCGTAATCGTTGCGGTATAAGGGGTGCTGACTGCAAGAGCGGCCGAGGGTGTAAAGGTGGCAACCCTGGTCGCGACAACGTAGTTAACTGTCCCAGACACGTTCGCACCGCCTGGCCCGGTCAAAGTAAAAGTAGTTGCTGGAGAGTTGATCGTCGTAGGGTTCATCGCATGGCTGAATGTCGCGGTGATAACCGTAGTGTTGGGGCAAGCGACGGTAGAGCCGTTCGGCGGAGTTACGGAGGTCACTGTGGGCGGTGCACAAGTAGCGGAGGTCGTAAACGTCCACACGAAATTAGCCGCCAACGCATTGCCGAAGGGGTCTTTCGGCTCGGTGCAAGAGCGGCCAAGGGTGTAAAGGTGGCAGTATTGGTCGCCGCAGCGTAACTAACTGTCCCAGCCACGCTGGTCCCGCCTGCAGTCAAAGTAAACGTAGAGGTGGTGAGCGTCGCAGGGTTCATCGCCTTGCTGAATGTTGCGGTGATAACCGCGGCGTTGGGACAAACGGCGGCACTGAGGTTCGGCGGGGTTACGGAGGTTACAGTTGGCGGGGTCAGGGGGTTGCCGGGTTGCCCCGCGGTTGTGTCCGAGTCGCCGCACCCGGCCATTAAGACGGCCAATAGGAACGCCGGGATCCAAATTTTGCTAACCTTCAATGTGCGCATTAGCTTCTCCTCTTTACCCAGTTGCGAGGCGTTCCATACTTCTAGACTTCTACCCGCGACATCGGGAATATACTGAGTTGAAAATCCAGCGTCTGTGCAATACTGAACACGAGCTACAGAAAGCTATCAAAATAGTTGACTGTCCTCTTTTGCACAGTTCCGGGAGGAAACTCCTTGGTATGGTAGGAAGGGCCTTGGAGCGACCATGCGAAGATGGCGCTTCCATTTGAATATGAAAACAAGAAAACTCAAGAAAAATGGAAAGGTCGGCTCATTCGTTCCGCAGGACTTCCTCGATACGGCAGGAGTGGCGCGAAAAATTGCAGAATTTCGGAGAAACGAATCGATCTACACGCAAGGCGAGGCTGCGGATAGCGTCATGTACGTCCAAAAGGGCGGAGTGAAATTCTCGGTGGTAAACGGGTCGGGAAAGGAAGCGGTGGTCGCAATGTTCGGCCCGAGTGACTTTTTTGGCGAGGGATGCATGGCGGGCCAGACGATCCGGATGGGGACAGCGAGAGCCATAACGCCAACCACCCTTCTGGTCATCGAAAAAGACGAGATGCTGCGGGTGCTCCACGAAGAGCATGAGTTATCCGACCATTTCATCGCGTACATGCTGGCGCACAACACCCGAGTCGAAGAGGATCTGATCGATCAACTGTTTAACTCGAGCGAAAAGCGCCTGGCGCGCACGCTTCTGCTACTCGCGCGCTATGGAAAACAGGACCAGCCGGACCGCATACTGCCGAAAGTTTCACAGGAGACCCTGGCGGAGATGATCGGAACGACGCGATCGCGCGTGAATTTCTTCATGAACAAATTCAGAAAAATGGGCTTCATCGAATACAACGGGAAAATCAAAGTCAATAAGTCATTGCTGACGGTAGTTTTACACGAGTAAAGCGACAGGATCGTCTCCGCCAGCTGGGACGCGCTCCAGGATTCGGCAGAAAAGCCCGGAAGCCAAAGCCATTAAAAGCGAATGGTTCGTGGGTAGTGATGCGGCGATTCTTCCGCAAGTCATGGATTCACAGGAAATCGAATGTCGCTGCCGAAAATGATGCCTATCCCAGAAACCGTAGCACTGATCGAAGTGCAGTCTCTCGAATTGGAAGAAAAGCCAGCCACACCGGCACCAGCGCCACCGCGCCCAGCGCTCCCCAATAGAATCGCAGTCGTGGGGAATTATCTTCCGAGGCGTTGTGGAATCGCGACGTTTACAACCGACTTGTGCGACGCCATACACGCGGAATACGGTACGACGGAGCTGCTGGCGCTCCCGGTTAACGATACGGAGGAGGGTTACGACTATCCGGTCAGGGTGCGGTTCGAGCTGTCCGAGGACAGTCAGGCTTCCTACAGGCAGGCCGCGGACTTTCTCAATTTCAGCAACATCGATCTGGTCTGCCTCCAGCACGAATATGGAATCTTTGGCGGCGTTGCCGGCGGGCATGTCCTGGAGCTGCTGCGGCACCTGCGCATACCTTTCGTCACGACGTTGCACACCGTGCTTCGCGATCCAACTCCCGACCAACGCGCGGTGATGGAGGAAATCGCGACGCTTTCGGACCGCTTGATCGTCATGAGCCAAACCTCCGCAGAGATCCTGCAGGAAGTGTTCCACGTTCCAATCGAAAAGATCGATCTGATTCCGCATGGCATCCCCGATCTGCCTTTCACGGACCCCAATTTCTACAAGGATGGCTTCGGAACCGAGGGAAAGAATGTTTTGCTCACATTTGGCCTGCTCTCGCGGAATAAGGGCATAGAAAACGTCATAAAAGCCCTGCCAAGAATCCTGTCGCGCCACGGCAATGTTGTATACATGGTATCCGGTGTAACTCATCCGCATGTGCTGCGGCGCGAAGGTGACAAGTACCGGGTGTACCTGCAGAATTTGACGAAGGACCTCGGGGTCGAAGCCAGTGTGATCTTTCGCAACCGCTTCGAGAGTCCTCAAGATTTGGTTGAATTGATCGGCGCGGCGGACATTTACATCACGCCATACAAACATAAGGGCCAGGTCGTTTCCGGCACGCTTGCGTATGCCCTGAGCGCCGGCAAGGCGATCATTTCGACACCGTATTTACACGCGATCGAGCTGCTGGACGGCAAGCGCGGGGCACTTGTACCCTTTGATGATCCGGACGCGATAGCGGAAAAGACGATTGCACTTCTGGATGACGAGACGGAAAGGCACGCCATGCGAAAACGCGCTTATTTGTACGCGCGAGACATGGTGTGGAACCGGGTAGCGCAGAAGTACATGCGAAGTTTTGAACGCATCTACAACGAACGGCTGCGGAATCCGCGCGCCACGTTTTCGGCGCAGAACACAGAAAAAGCTCTCGACCGGCTTCCCGCGATAAAGCTGGATCACCTGTATCGAATGACTGACCATACGGGAATGGTGGAGCATGCCGTCTTCGTGGTGCCAAACTATCCGGAAGGTTACACGACGGACGACAACGCGCGCGCACTGATCGTAACAACGCTCCTGGAAGATCTGGGAGTCCGCGTACCCGCGGGCTCGGCCGATCTGGCCGCCCGGTACATGGCCTTCTTATGGCATGCTTTTGATCCAATCACCAAACGGTTCCGAAACTGCCTGAGTTACGAATGCCAATGGCAGGAGCCAGAAGGCTCGGAAGACAGTCATGGCCGAGCCATTTGGGGATTGGGAACCGTTCTCGGCAGATCCAAGAACGCGGGATTGCGGGGAGCGGCGGGCCGCATGTTTGAACTCGCTGTGCCCGCGGCTGTCGAATTTAAGAGTCCCCGCGCCTGCGCCTTCGCGTTGCTGGGGCTTCAGGAATATCTCGACTCGTTCCCCGGGGATCGCGCTGCCCTAAGTGCCTCCGATGCGCT
>WNFJ01168644.1_pt1 | contig 12913 bp, 9 predicted proteins | sample 5400461 | NCBI WGS metagenome assembly WNFJ01 (sample SAMN13153349, study PRJNA577476) | soil metagenome | isolation source: 115 cm saprolite on Douglas fir-dominated hillslope | place: USA:California | collected 2013-09-17 | reverse complement strand
GTCGAGGAATATGCGCTGCCAGTGCTCGAGATTGAGGAGGAGCCAGAGACGATCGGCGTGGTTGGCGGCCCCGCTCTCGTGCTCCGCGGCAAGACGCTCGATCACCGCTGGATCGAACAGCTCGCGGGCGAGGGCACGGGGGCCAAGGATGGTCGAGCGAACGGAGGCGGCGAAGCCCTCCCGCGCCCAGCGCGCGAACGGCACGGGGAAGCCGAGCTTCTTCCGGCGGAGGATCTCCCGCGGCACGCGCTTGCGGAGAGCCTCGCGTAGGACCGCCTTGGTGGTCAGTCCACGGACCTTGAAGCGGGTCGGCATCCGCACCACGTGCTCCACCAGCTCGTGGTCGAGGAAGGGCACGCGGCTCTCGATCGACGCGGCCATGCTCATCTGGTCCTGTTTCATGAGCAGCTCGACCAGGTAGGTCTGCAGGTCGGCGTGGCTCATCCGGTCCAGGGTGGAGCCTGGCGCTTCGTCGAAGCACCGAAGTTGCTCGCGGTACGGGTCGATGCGCTCGAATAGCTGGTGAGCAAAGTTCTCGTAGAACGTGGCCCGAACACCGGGCTCGAGCGCCAGGAATGTGCGGCTCGCGTAGCGGCGGAGGCGCTGCGGGAGCCACGGGATGGCGTGCCGGACGCCCTGGCGAAGGCCGTGAGGCATCAGTCGCCGGTAGGGATCGCCGAGGCGCTCGTTCCAGCCGGTAAGGCGATACCAGGAGTAGCCCATGAACAGCTCGTCGGAGCCCTCGCCGGTGAGCACGACTTTGACATGGGGCCGGGCGAGCCGCGAGACAAAGTGGAGCGCGATGCTCGACGGGAACGCGATCGGCTCGTCCTCGTGCCAGATCAGTCGCGGGAGCGCGCCGAAGAAATCGTCCGGCGAGACGACGACCTCGTGGTGCTGGGCACCCACCGCCCGGGCGGCCAGGCGCGCATACGGCAGCTCGTTGCTCTCCGCGTCGTCGAAGCCGACCCCGAAGGTCTGGATGCGGTCCGCGGCCATGGGGGCCATCAGGGCCGCCAGGCCAGTCGAGTCGAGACCGCCGGACAGGAAAAGGCCGAGCGGCACATCGCTCATCAGGTGACTGCGGACGGCATCCTCGAGGCGTGTCTCCAGGTCGGCCGCTCGCTCCGCCAGGCCGGCGGACGATTCGTCCGCGTCGACCGGCAGGTGCCAGTAGCGCCGGCGCTGCGGCCCACCCGCACGCGACCAGGCGAAGGTATGGCCCGGTGGCAGCTTCCGGATGCCCTCGAAGAACGTCTCCTCGCCGGCCACGAAACGGGTCGCCAGGAATTCCGGGATGGCGTCCCGATTGAGAACCGGCTTACCGGGGAGGGCCGCGAGGATGGCCTTGATCTCGGAGCCGAAGAGCAGCTCGCGCTCGGTGACCGCGTAGTAGAGCGGCTTGATGCCGAGGCGATCCCGCGCAAGTAGCAGGCGCTCGCGCCCCCGGTCCCAGATAGCGAACGCGAACATTCCCCGGAGCCGCTCGATGCCTCGCTCGCCCTCCTCCTCGTACAGGTGCAGGATCGTCTCGGTGTCGCTCCGGGTGCGGTAACGGTGACCGGCTGCCTCGAGGCCCGGCCGGAGCATGGCGTGGTTGTAGATCTCTCCGTTATAAGTGATCCAGACCGTATCGTCCTCGTTCGGCATCGGCTGGAGGCCACCGACCACGTCGACGATGGCGAGGCGCCGGTGGGCCAGGCCGACCGCGCCGTCGAGCCAGAGGCCTTCACCGTCCGGACCACGGTGCCGGAGCACGTCTCGCATGCGCTTGAGGCGGGCCTCGTCCACGGTGTCGCGCGGGTCGAAACGGACGATACCGGCGATGCCGCACATCAGACAAACTCCCCGGTGCCGGGAGGCATCACGTGGCGCTCCCGCTCAGCGACACCGGGTCGAGGTGGATGCTCTCCCGGCCCACCACGAGCCCGATGATCTCGCCAGCCTCGGTCAGTGGGCCGATCGTCGAGAGATCGAGCGGATGCGCGGTGGGCACCAGCGCGGTCAGGATGCGGACCGGGAGGCGCCCGACCGCGGTGTAGGTGAGCACGGGCGCCGGGGACTGGAGCCCGTAGCCGGGCGACACCCAGCCTGCGTGCGGCCCCAACTCACCCTCGGACAGGCTGGCTTTCAGCGTGGCGGACGAGAAGGCTCGGACGAGCAGGCCCTGCGCGCCGGACCCGCCAACCCGTACCCACTGGTCGGTGCCGAGTAGAGCCTGGCCAGGCGCGAGCTGGAAGCGAAGATCCAGGCGATGCTCCTTGAGGCCCTGCAGGTCGTCCACCACGACACAATAGCCGCCCCGCTTGATCAGGAAGACGCGGCGACGGTGGACCACCGGATCCGGTAGCCACTGGTAGGCGCGATGCTCGGCTTCGGCCCAGGCGATGGTCGGGCTGGACTGCCAGGAGATCAGCCGAGCCCTGGGCTCGCTGTCCCAGGCGAACGGCCCGAGCGGCCCAGCCTGGCCGAGCCCGTCCACCTGAACCGTGCTGTGCGCGGCCGTGCCGCGAAAGTGAGTGCGCCAACCGAGGGTATCCGTGTAGCTGCCTGTCCCCGGGTCGACCACGAACTTCTTGCCCCTGAAGACGCACTGGATGGCGAGAAGGTCGGCATGTCCATGGCCGCTGCTGTGAGGACAGCCGAGCGGCCCGATGTCGAAGATCACCTGGTCGGCATCGGGTTTCCACGTGGTCCGAAGGACGGCATAGCCGCCGTCCGGGAGGACCCGCGAGGGCTCCAAGCGTGGCTCGCGTGGGTGCACGCCCGCATAGGTCCCGACCGCTTCCGGACCCAGGAGCCACAGTGTCTCTGGCTGGATGCCGCCCGCAACCCAGGCGTATTCCGGGTGCTCGAACAGGACCGCAGCGGTCGAGAACACGCCACGGACGTCGCTGCTGTGCCGCGGCTCGAAGGGCAGAAGCCAGCCGCCATCCGCGTCACCGATCTGCGGCATGGTTGCGTCGGGCCGCAGCAGGAGCAGAAGAGTATCGAGCAGGCTTCTCACCCGATCGCGGGTGGCGACCGACACTTGCTGGGCCCCGTTCCGAGAGAGCGCCAGAAAGTGAAGATAGATCTCGGCCGTATAGCGCTGGTAGTAGGTGGACTGTTCGAAGTAGACGCCGTCGGCCAGGATCTGCTTCTGGGCTTCACGCTCGAGGATCTCGCGGCCGAGCTTCCGCCAACGATCCGTCCTGGGCAGGCCTTCCAGCGCGATCCCCGCGTAGAGCAGCCCCAGCGCCTCGCCGGTGAGGTGCGTGTTCGGCGAGAAGTAGTAGGAGAGATACCGCTCGACGTGACGGCCGTGAGCCCACAGCGCGCCCAGAACACGGGCCCGAGCACGGGACCCAGCCTGCGATCCGGTCAGCAGCTGGAGCGTCCAGCACCAGGAGATGAGCCGGAACGCGACCTCGAGGCTGCTCGCCCAGTTGATACCGATGCCGGGTGGGTTCGAGTCGATCCAGGCTTCGATGTGCGCGACACACGCCTCCGCGTAGCGTTCGTCCCCGGTGAGTCCATACGCCTGCGCCACACGGACCAGCCACTGGTGCCGGTTCAGCTCCCAGATCACCTTGCTGTCCCCGACGCTCTCGACGTCGAGCGGGTCGATCCGGCTCCAGTGCACCAGCGGCGCCCGGTGCCCGCTGACCGGATCGAGGTGCCAGTCCACCGGCTGGCCGAAGGAGAGCCCCTCGTAACCCAGCAAGTCGAACCGGCCGGCGAGACAGGCCTCCGCGCTCGCCACCAGGCGCGCCCGCGCCCCTGGCGCATGCGTGCCCAGAGCCTTCATCGTATCCGCCAGTGATCCAGGGAAGAGGCTGCCCGCCGGCATCCCGGCCAGTTGCCCCGGCTCGAACTGCGGCCAAGCTCGGTGCCGCCCGAGGCGCCGCTCCGCCCACTTGGCGACACCCTGACCTGCACGCTCGCGCACCTCTCGCGGGGTCAGCCGGAGTAGCCGGTGCAATCGCTGCTTCATCGCGCCCGGCTCTCAGGCGCTGGCCTTGTCGCATAGGCCCGTGAGCCGGGGTCCAGGTCCGAATAGATCTGCCAGAGGTCGTGGGCGGACTGCGCGGCTCCGACGGTGGCTCCCGAGCGCGGCCCGGGCGAGGCGAGTACCTGGCTCAGCTTCGCCAGCAGATCCGCCGAGTCTCCCTTGCGGAAGAGCACGACTCCCGGCGGTCGGAAGGCGGTGTCGCTGGCGACAACCGGCACGCCGAGATCGAGTGCCTCCCGGACCGTGATCGCGTCGCCGTCGGCAAACGTCGAGCGCACGACCACGTCCGCTTCCTGGAGCAGCGGCACGCAGCGCTCGTGCGACACCTCACCCAGGCAGATCGCACGCGGCGAGAGGCCGTTCGACTGGATGAGCGGGATCGTCTTCGGGCCCACTTGCCAGCCGAGGAAAACCGCCCGCATGTCCGGAAAGACGCGAAACAGCTCCGGCAGGATCGCGATGACGGTCGGCAACCCCATCTCCGGATCCTTGTCCCCCCCTCCGACCGCGACCAGCAGCGGTCGGCCGCCGTCGATGCGCGCCCGGTCCTCGGGGGAGACCTCCGTGGACTGCCCGACGCCGAGGAACGCCGGAATCACGGCCAGGCGGGTCTCATCGATTCCGATCCGGCGTAGCGCGTGCCCGATGTCGTCGTTGACTCCGATCACCCGGGCGAACGCTCCGAGGGTCCATCGCGCGACCGAGCCTCGGGCGCGGCCGAACCCCGCCACGTACCCCGGGAATAGCCCCGAATGGATCGTGAGAATCCCGCGCACGCCCTTCAAGCGCGCCGCGAGCGCCGCGGTCAAGATCATCAGCCAGCTCTTCCAGCTGTGGCCGTTCGTGTGCAGGTGAAGAATCGAGGTCCGGTCCGGCAGGCCGAAGAGCTGCGCCATGAGGCCCCACGGGGTCGTGGCGTTGAGGTATTCGTGGCTCGGGGGCGCGTGGCGATTGAGATTCAGGACATCGACGTCGAGCCCGCGATCGCGCAAGAAGCGCGAGAGCTGCTTCACGTGTATCGGCTCTCCCGCAAATGGCGGCGGGTAGAAGCCGGCCAGGATCACGTGGGTGCGGTTCATGGCCGAGCAGTCGCTCCTAGTTCCACGATGGCCTGGCCGTCAAGCCCCAGCGCGCGGAGATAGAGCGCCTCGACCCGATGGAGCATGCGGTCCATTGCGAATTCGCTCACCGCGCGCGACCGGGCCGCGGTACTCAGGCGGGTGGCAAGCCCCGGGTCGCTGAGGACGCTGACCAGCGCCGCCGCGAGAGCCTTTGCGTCGCCTGGCGGGACGAGCAGACCGGACCGCCCGTGCTCCACGAGGGTAGGCGTGCCGCCGGCGGTGGTGGCGACGATCGGCAGGCCCGTGGCCATCGCCTCCAGCACCACGTTGGACGACGCCTCGCTGAGCGACGGGTGAACGAAGACGTGGCAGCGTCGCAAGGCATTCTCCGGGACATTCGTGGCGCCGTTGAGCTTGATCGACTGCGTCAGGCCGAGCGCCTGAATCTTGGCCTCCAGCTCAGGCCGGAGGGGGCCCTCGCCCCAGATCTCGAAACGGGCGCGGGGAACCGCGCGGACCACCTCCGCCGCGGCCTCGACCAGCTCCCGGAGACCCTTGTAGGGGCGCAGGCTTGCCAGCACGCCAATCACGCTGCGCTCGGGCTCGTCCCTGCTGCCCTCCGGCGGGGAGAATCGAGTCACATCCACCCCGTTGTAGATGACGCTCAGCCGCCCGGCCCTGGCGAAGCGCGTGCCCTGCAGGCGCTCCGACACGGCCGTCGAGTTGACGAGCACGTGGGTGGCGAGGCCGAGCACCGTGGCGTGCACGCGATGCTGGTACCGAGGGCGCAGCTCGCCCAGATCGCGCTGGCTCGCGATGATCACCGGTACTCGTGCGAGACGGGCCGCCGGGATCGCGAGTATGTTGCTATAGAAATCGAAGGAATGAAGCAGATCGATGTTCAGCGCTCTGATTCGCCGCGCCAGCCGCAGCACCGTCGGGACGAACCGCGGGGACAGGAACGAGCCCCGGCCGCAGCTCCACGGCTCGACGCCGGCCTGCTCGAGCCGGGCCCGCAGCGGCCCCTCCGCCCGGATGCAGGCCACGTGGAGCAGCCAGCGGGACCGGTCGAGGCCCCGCCCTAGCTCGACGAACTGGCCTTCCGTGCCCCCGAGGTTCAGGGTGTCCCCCATCAGGAGGATCGACCGGCGAGGTCGACTCACGTGGACGCCCCGAAGAGCCGCTGGATCGATCGATCGAGTACGACGAGGGACCAGAGTCGGTCACAATAGTCACGGCGGCCGGTCTGCTCGAACCTCTCTTGCAAGGTCCGGACGCCGGCTCGCGGGATGCCGACCTCGGCGAGCCGACGCCCGTCCTCGAGCTGCTCCCGGAAGAACCCCCGGATGCTCCCGGAAAACCATGACTCGAGCGGCACGCCGAAGCCCTGCTTCCGCCGCGTGAGGAGAGCGTCCGGGAGGCGACCCCGCAGTGCCCGCTTGAGCAGGTACTTCGTCGTCCCCCCACGCATGCGGAGATCCGGGGGGAGGGCGCAGGCGAACTCGGCGAGACGGTGATCCAGTAGCGGCACCCGTGCCTCGAGCGAGTTCGCCATCGTCATCCGGTCGACCTTGGTGAGGATATCTCCCGGGAGGTAGCTCTTCAGATCGAGATCCTGCAGTCGGGAGAGGGGATCCAAATCGCCCTCGACCCACGCCTCGAGCCCGAGCGCGCCGGCCGGCTCCTCCGAGCCCAGCAGGTCGCTCAGGGCACCGTGGGGGAAGACAGCCAGCGAGTCGAGATACCGACGCATACGAGGAAGCGACAGGTTGTAGAGGGTGTTCTTGCCGGCGCCGACGGGCAGAAGCCCGCTCAGCACCCGAAGAGGGCCTCCGAGATGCATATCCCCGATCAGACCGAGCCGGCGGCGGCGATAGTCGACCTGATAGCGCTGGTAGCCGGCAAACAGCTCGTCCCCTCCGTCACCTGACAGGACGACCTTCACGTGCTCCCGGGCGAGCCGGGAGACCAGGAACGTCGGGATCGCGGACGAGTCCGCGAACGGCTCGTCGAAGCCGGCCAGCACCTCGTCGATCTGCTTGAGATCGCTCGGCTCGACCAGCAGCTCGTGGTGCTCGGTTCCGAACGCCTCGGCGATCTGCCGCGCATACGGCAGCTCGTTGTACTGGTCCTCGCGGAAGCCGACCGAGAACGTCTTGATCGGCGCCTCCGACAGCCGCGCCATGATCGCCACGACGGTGCTCGAGTCAAGCCCCCCGCTCAGAAAGGCCCCGACCGGCACGTCGCTCACCATGTGAGAGCGCACCGCGTCCTCCAGCCCTTCCCAGAGCCGGGCGCTCGCGGCCTCCTCCGTGAGCTCGATACGGCCATCGTGGAAGAACGGGGTCGCCCGCCAGTAGGGCCGGGGCGCCTCGGGCTTCCCGGCCCGTGCGTAGAGGGTGTGGCCCGGTGGGAGCTTGGCTACGCCGTCCAGGATGGAGCGCGGGTCGGGAATGTAGCCGTGCCGCAGATAGTCGAGAAGGCCTTCCCGATCGAGCCGCCTCGACAGCCACGGACTCTGCAAGAGTCCCTTCAGCTCCGAGGCAAACAGGAGCCCGTGAGCGGTCGCGGCATAGTACAGGGGCTTGATCCCGAACCGGTCCCTCGCGAGCAGCAGACTCTGCCGTGCTTCATCCCAGATGGCGAACGCAAACATCCCGCGGAGCGACTCCACGCAGCGTTCGCCATGCTCCTCGTAGAGGTGCAGTACCACCTCGGTGTCCGACGCGGTCGCGAAGCGGTGCCCGCGGGCCCGGAGGTCGGCGGTCAGCTCCCGGTAGTTGTAGATCTCCCCGTTGAAGACCACCCAGATGGTCCCGTCCTCGTTGGCCATGGGCTGGTCGCCGCCCGCCAGGTCGATGATGCTGAGTCGCCGCATCCCGATGCCCACGGGGCCGTCGCGGCGCATGCCGCCGCCATCAGGCCCGCGATGGGCCAGCGACAGCGCCATCCGCTCCAGGAGGCCGGCATCGACCGGCCGGGCGGGATCAGTACTGAAGGCGCCGTAGATTCCACACACGGCGGGGCACCTCGGTGCGTTCGACCTTCTTGATGCTAGCCAAAACGAGCATCTTCAGACAGACCGAAAAGCCGGCGATGTAGTAGAGATACCAGAGGTAGGCGGTGGAGGCGAACATACTTCCCACCGCGTACGCGACCAACGATGTCTGCAGGCCGACAGCGATGAGCCAAATGTTGCGACGTCCGCGCACCCCTGCGAACGCCCCAGCGATCCGGCCGGTAGTCCGAATGAGTCCGAAAAGAAACATGAGGTAGAGGACCAGAGCCGGCAGACCAACCTCGTTGAACATCTGCGCGTACGAGTTGTGCTGGACCAACTCGCCGACCGAGACGATATGGAAGTTGTCCACTCCAACCCCCAGCATCCATCGGATCGGATTGAGACCGGCAACCTCGATACTGCGCTGAAGTAACGCCCACCGAAGCTCCGAACTCTGGGCCGCGGACGGGTCCGCCGATGCGTCGAAGACCGTGAATATGCGCGTCCAGAAACTCCCTGGCGCGACGATTACTAGGATGATGACCGCGCCGGCCGCAATCGGCAGCACAATCGGGTATCTCCGATGGAGATGCCACAACAGTACGATCCCAAGCGCTCCGAGCGTCATGACGCCGGCCCGCGAGTACGTGACGAGCACTCCTAGAGCGAGGGTGGCCGCGCAGAATGCGAAGAGCAACTTGCCCGCGGGACTGCGCCCAGACAGGAGCAACACGATTGCGATGGGAAGTAGCAGGTTAAGAGCAAGCGCCAGATCGTTCGGATTCCCGAAGATGCCACCAACGATGCCGGTGGCCCGATAGCCGTCGGCCAAGTTCTCTCCACTCGCATACCGCCCGATCGATCCCACGGCGATGAACGTGCCGCAGAGGACAGTTACGTGAAGTAGTCGCCTGAGGCGGGACAGCGAACTCACGACATTGATCATGAGCATGAAGATGAGCACGACCTTGAGGAAATCATTCGTGAAGCCAGCGAAGCTGTCGCCGGGACTCAACCCTATGGGAATGGAAATCACCATGAGAAGTGCGATTCCAAGCAGATACTTGAACTCCTTGGGCATGATCGAGAACGGACGTCCTTCGCCGAGCTGTTCGAGGAAGAGCGCGGCGAGCGCGACCAAGGTGACGATCTTGACGATCGGGAAGGTGCCGATCGGGAGCCACTCGTTGGGGCGCAGGTACAGCAAGATAGTGAAGGTCACCAATCCGCCGTAGGCGATGCGCTGCCGCAGGACTTCCGTAGTTCGGAGCGCCGAAGGTTGCGAGACGGTCGCCAAGGCGCTAGACTTTCACACCCCGAACGCAAATCGGCTCATCCGCGACGTAGAGATCGGTAAAGCCGGCCTCCCGGAACCAGCGCAGCACCTCGGGGTACCGATGCTTCCACTGGTACTTGGGCGTGTACCAGTCGAAGGTGTCGAGCCAGCGCCAGCGCCAGCGGGGATGCCCGATCGTGGGCAAGAGGATCTGCGTCACGCGGCCGATCGCCGGGAGCTGATGGACGTAGTGGAGAGGGATGGCCACCACCGAACCGTAGTACACCACCGGCCGCGGCAGACGCGTCGTCACCACGCGCAGCGTGTCGGAGACGTACCGCATCAGCCCACCCGCGTGGTAGACGTACACGGCGAGCTGGCCGCCCTTCTTGACCATGGCGGCCACCCGCATGAAGGCGGCCGCGGTGTCCGGGGTGTGGTGGAGCACGCCGATCGAGTAGGCCAGGTCAAAGGTCTCGTCGCGGAAGGGCAGCGCGAAGATGTCGGCCTGGACCAGGTGGGCGCCGGGCCAGGCGCGCAGGTTCTCGGCGGCCGCGTCGACCGCACGGGTCAGATCCACCCCGACCACCTCCGCCCCCCAGCGGGCCATGACCTCGGCGTAGCGACCGGCGCCCACGCCCGCGTCCAGCACCAGGCGGCCGCGAATGTCGCCGGGGCCCAGACCGGTCTTGAGCGCGAAGCCGTCCTGGGACTCGGTGGTGCCGTTGGCGGAGTCGAGCTGGACGGTCCGGAAGCGGTGCCACTCGTCGCCGAAGCTCTCGGCATAGGCGTCCTGGCCGACGAAGCGCGGGATGCCGCCGGCGATCGGGTAGGCGGCGGCGCAGCCGGAGCAGGTCAGAGTGCCGGCCTGGACGTCGCCGCCGGCCGCGCTCTCGGCGCGCAAGATCAGCTCGGCCTTGCACGCCGGGCAGACCAGCAGCTCGAGCAGGCGGGGCTTCACGGCTGCCTCCGGGCTAGTGTACCTGGCGCAATTCGATCTCTCGACGCCCGGAGAGGTACCGGACGAAGCCGACCAGGAAGGCCAGGTGCATGGCCAGGAGGTAGTAGGCGACCAGGGCGAAGCGGATGCCCTGGATGCGCGGCCGGAAGAGGTAGCCGGCCAGCCCCCAGCCGTAGAAGAGCACCTGGAGGACGAAGAGGGCCCGGTAGAGCGGCGACTCGAGCAGGGCCGCGCTGGTCACCAGCATGCCGATTAACAGAAAAGGCAGGGTCCAGCGCAGCAGCTTGTGCGACACGAAGGCAAAGGCCGTCACCGGGTCCAGAGGACCCCTTAGGAGGCCGCCCAGGGCCCGGAAGCTGCCCGTGGCGATCCGGACGCGCCGGGAGAACTCGCCGGCCACCGTGGAGGCCGCGAAGTCGGTGCCGCGCGCCTCCGGGTCGTAGAGCACGCGGAAGCCGAGGCGCCGGGCGGTCATGGGAACCACCAGGTCCTCCACCAGGGTGTCGGCCGAGAGGGGGACGAAGCACGCCCGGCGGAGGGCGTAGATGGCGCCGCTGGCGGTGAGGGGGACCCCGATCCGCGATTCCATCAGGCGCAGCAGCGACTCGTAGCGCCAGTAAAGGCCCTCGGTCTGGCGCGACTCGGCGCTGGCCTGGAACTGGAGGGCGCCGCACACCACGCCCACTCGGGGGTCCGCGAAGTGGCGGACCAGCTTGCTCACCGCGTCAGGGGCGAAGAGGGTGGCCGCGTCCGAGAAGACCAGGATGTCGTGGCGTGCGCGGGGCACCGCCTGGTTCAGGGCGCTCGACTTGCCGCCCCGCGCGGACAAGGCCAGGAGGGTGATGTCGCCGGCGGCGGCCGCCCGGCCGAGGATCTCGTTGGTGGTGTCGGTGGAGCCGTCGGAGACGAAGAGGATCTCCAGCCGGTCCTTCGGGTAGTCGAGGGCGGCCAGGTTGGCCAGCTTGGCCGGCAGGTGCCGCTCCTCGTTGTGCGCCGGAATGATCAGCGAGACCGCCGGGGGCGAGCCGGCTTCGCGCGCAACCCGGGCCCCTGGCCAGAAGCGCGCCGCGGACGACGCCAGGAAGAGCACGGCCGGGTAGAGCAGATACGTGTAGGCCACAAGGAAAAAGCAGGCCCAGAAGATCAGCGGGAGTGCCATGGCCTCCGCGCTGCGGCTACTTGGCCCCGCGGCCAAATAGCATGATCTTCACGGTGTCGACCAGGATGCGCAGGTCCAGCCAGAGGGACATCTGCTTGATGTAGAAGAGGTCGTAGCGGATCTTCTCGGTGACCTGCTCGAGGCTGACCGAGTAGCCGAACCGGGTCTGGGCCCAGCCGGTGAGCCCCGGCCGCACCGAATGGCGTAGGCCGTAGTACGGGATCTGCTCGCTCATCGTCTGCACGTTGGCCAGGATCTCGGGACGCGGGCCCACCAGGTCCATGTCGCCCCTGAGGATGTTCCAGAACTGCGGCAGCTCGTCGAGGCGCAGCTTGCGGATGAAGCGGCCCACGCGGGTGACCCGCACGTCGTCGTCGCGGTCCCACACCGAGGCGGCGACCGTCTCGCCGGGCGGCAGGGGATGCATGGTGCGGAACTTCACCAGGTTGAAGGGCTGGCCGCCACGCCCGGCGCGCCGATCGACGAAGAAGACGGGGCCGCGTGAGTCGAGCGCGATCGCCGCCGCGATCACCGCCATGAGCGGGGCGGCGAGGAGCAGGCCGGTCGCCGCGGCCAGGAGGCTGCTCACGCGCCGGAGGCCCATCTGCAGGCGCGACTTGCGGAAGGCGCCCGAGAAGATCAGGAACGACGGGGTGAGCGACTCGATGGGCAGCTTGCCGGTGAAGTACTCGTAGGTCCGGAGGCCGTCCTCGACCAGGATGCCCCGGGCGCCGCACTCCAGGAGCTGGCCCAGCGGCATCCGGCCGCGGCGCTCGGTGAGGGCCACGACGAGGCGGTCGGGCTTCACGTCGTCGATGATCTTGTCGAGGCGCTCGAGCGGCCCCAGCACCGGGTAGGGCAGGTCGCCCGGCTCCGCCCCGCTGCCGTCGTCGACCACGCCCACCACCGCGTAGCGGAAGTTCGGCCGCGACTCGATCTCGTGGATGACCCGGCGGGCGAGCGGGCCGGCGCCCAGCACCAGCACGCGATCCGCGAAGGCGCGGCGGCGCATGATCATGTAGCCGATGGCCCGCAGCGGGACGAGCAGCCCCGCCGCCACCAGCAGGCCGGACACGAAGGCGCCCTCGATCATGCCGGCGTCGGGGACGACCGTGTAGAAGACGGCCAGCAGCATCAGCGCGACCCCGAACGATTGCAGCAGGCGGGAGGCGAAGAGGCTGAAGCTGCGGACGACCCGGAGGTCGTAGAGGTCGTTGTAGTAGAAGGCCACGATGCAGCAGAGCGAGATCGCGCCCGCCTGGCCGAGCATGGCGGCCACGTCGAGCCAGTCCACGAAGAGGCGATGGCCCCACGCGAAGGCGGTCCCGGCGACCGCCAGCGAGAGCACCAGCCCCTCGATGATTGCGAGAATCACTGCGAACGGTCCCGCGAGCGGCGGTTCCTCACCGCGGCGTCCTCGCCGCGTCGGAGCATGGAGCCGACCTTCTGGCTGATCCGGGT
>WNFJ01008096.1_pt2 | contig 12913 bp, 9 predicted proteins | sample 5400461 | NCBI WGS metagenome assembly WNFJ01 (sample SAMN13153349, study PRJNA577476) | soil metagenome | isolation source: 115 cm saprolite on Douglas fir-dominated hillslope | place: USA:California | collected 2013-09-17 | reverse complement strand
GCCGCGGTCGACAACGCCCGCCGCAGCCGCGAGGAATCGCTGGTCCGCTCGCCGCTCGACGGCGTCGTGGTGCAGATCTTCTCGCGCCAGGGCGAACGCATCTCGCCGGCCGGCATCGCCAAGATCGTCGACATGAGCCAGTTGCGTGTTCTGGCCGACGTCGACGAACTGCACGTTGCCCGCTTGAAGCCCGGCGGCAAGGTCGAAGTGACGTTTCGCGGCAGCCCGACCGTCTACAAGGGCACCATCTCGCGCGTGGCGCCCACGGTGAAGCGCATGCAGCGCGTCGAGCCGGACGGTGCTTCGTCGACGGACGCCCGCGTCGTGCAGGTCGAGATCGAGTTCGACGACCCCTCCACCATGCCGCAGGTGCTGGGACGCGAGACACGCGTCACTTTCCTCTAATGGCTTTGATCCTGCCTGACGTACCGGCGCTGCGGCTTCGGCTGCTGCGCCTGTTGTCGCGGGTCGCGCAACTCCGTCACTGGCGGCCGGATTTCTCCCTGGCCCGCGTGCGGGCGTCGGCTCGCACCGCGACGGTCATGCCGCTCGGCGTCCAGCAGCTCAAGCGCCAGCGCACCAGCACGCTGCTTTCCCTGGCCGGCGTCACGGCGAGCCTGCTCGTGATTTTCGCCCAGCTCGGCATCGAGCGCGCCGTCTACGAATCATCGGTGCGGCTCCATCGCATGGTTACCGGCGACCTCGTGGTCGTGCCCTACGGCTTCAAGTCGATGCAGCTCCATGCCGAGGTTCCGGTCGCGGTGACCGATATTGTCGCGACCAATCCTGCGGTCGCCAGCACGTCGCCGTTCTGGTTTGGCGTCATGTCGATAAGCTACTCCGGCATACCGACGGCCCGCCGGCTCGCCTGGTACGCCATCGACGTGGAACGGCCGGCGATCGACGTGCCCGGGCTGAGGGAGAACCTCTACAAGCTTCGCGAGACGCGGCGCATGCTGTTCGACCGCGATTCACGTCCGTATTTTGGAGATCTGGCCGAGGTCGCGGAGGGCGGCGCGGAAGTGCCGGTCCTGGGGCCGCCCGACAATCGCGGCCTGCTGCACCAGCTTTTCGTCGTCGGCACCTTTGCCGTCGGCCCCAACGTCTTGAACGATGGCGCGGTTTTGATGTCCGAGACCACCATGGCCGAGGTGTTCGGTGCCTGGTGGTCGGACCGCCCGGCCTTCATCTCGGTCAAGCTCGCGCCTGGCGCCGATCCCGTCGCGGTGCGTCAGGAGCTCAACAAGTCGCTGATCGGCCGTGGCGAGGTGATCACCATCCGTGAATTCGAATTGCGCGAGCGGGCTTACTGGTCGCGCGAGACGCCGGTCGGCTACATCACCGACCTGGGATTCGTGATGGGCGTGATGATCGGCATGGTGTTCATCTACTACGCCCAGTACCAGATCATCCGCTTCTACCTGCCGGAATACGCCATCCTGAAGAGCCTGGGCTACAATTGGTGGTTCTTCTTCTTCATGATCGGCCAGATCGGCGCGGCCATCATCACGCCGGCCTTCGTCCTGTCCTTCACACTCGGACGCATGGTCTACGGCGTCACGGAAGCGGCCATGCATCTCGGCATGTCGATGGGTTTGCGCGAGATGGTGGTGGCGCTGGTCGCCTGCGTGATCATGACCGTGGTGTCGAGCCTGTTTGCCATCCGCCGACTGTGGAAGGTCGACCCCATCATGCTGTTCGAATAGCCATGTCCGACGTCCACAACTACGGGCCGCCGGTCGTCGAGGCGATCGATGTCCACCATCACTACGGCGAGGGGCCGCAGCGCGCCGACGTGCTGTTCGACATCAACATGCAGGTCCGCGAGGGCGAGCTGGTGATCGTCACCGGGCCTTCGGGCTCGGGCAAGACGACGCTGCTCACCATCCTCGGCACCATGCGCCGCCCGTCGGAAGGCAAGCTCCGCCTGCTCGGCACGGACATCGTCAACCTGAGCGGCACGACGCTCGACGTCCTGCGCAACCGCGTGCGCTTCCTGTTCCAGAAGCGCAACCTGCTGTCGTCGCTGACAGCGCTGCAGAATGTCATGGCCGGCGTCTCGACCACGCCACTGTCCGACCCGGCGTGGGACGAGCCGCGCGCGCGCCACCTGCTGGGGCTGCTGGGCCTCGGCGACAAGGCGGACGCCTGGCCGGACGAGCTGTCGGGCGGCCAGCAGCAGCGCGTCGCCATCGCCCGCGTCATGATCGGGCTGCCTGACCTCATCATCGCCGACGAGCCGACCTCGGCGCTCGACCGCGTCGCCGGGCGGCTGGTGGTCGATCAGCTAAAAGACCTCGCCATGCGCGCCAAGTGTGCGGTCGTGTTGTCGACGACATCGAGGACGGCCGCTGCTTCGAAGTGCCGATCCACTACCACTGACGGCGAGGCAGCCATGCTGCTCTTCGCCATCGACCTCATCGTCTTCCTCAGCCTGGCCGCGCAGTTCGCCATCGCCGGCTACTTCCTCTACCTGGTCTATTGGCTGATCGAGCTGCCGCCGTCGGACCCCGTCGCGCTGCCGTTGCCCGCCGAGCTGCCGCACGTGCTGGTCCAGATCCCGGTCTACAATGAGCCGCTGGTCGTCGAGCGCGCGCTGGTCGCGGCGGCGGCGCTCGACTGGCCGCGCGACCGTCTGACGATCCAGCTGCTCGACGACAGCACCGACATCACCCCGGACATCGCGGTCCACGCCGTGGCGCGGCTCAGGCGCGACGGCGTGGACGTGGCGCACCTGCGGCGGGCCGACCGCGGCGGCTTCAAGGCGGGCGCGCTGGCGGCCGGCCTCGCCCTCTCGGACGCGCCCTACGTCGCGGTGTTCGACGCCGACTTCGTGCCCCCCTCGGATTGGCTGCGGGGCGCCATGGCGGCGATCCTGGCTGAACCGAAAGCCGCCTTCGTGCAGACCCGCATCGAATGGGGCAACGGCGAGCGCAATTGGCTGACCCGCGCCCAGCGCCTGATGCAAGACGCCCACTTCGCCGTCGAGCAGGATGTCCGCGCCCGGCGCGGCGTGCCCTTCCAGTTCAACGGCACCGGCGGCATCTGGCGCCGCGCCGCGGTCGAGGAGGCGGGCGGCTGGTCGAACGACACCTTGTCGGAGGACCTCGACCTCGTGTTCCTGATGGAGCCGCACGTGACCGGCGAACTGCCCAGCAAGCTCGACGATTTCAGCGCCCAGCAGAGCCGCTGGTCGAAGGGCTTCATGCAGGTGGCGCGCAAGCTGCTCGGACCGATCTGGAAATCCGATTGGTCGGATGAGGCCAAGTTCACGACCACCGTCGCGTTGGGACAGCAGCTGATCTTTCCAGTTCTGGTCGTGGGCGTCGTGGCGTTGATCCTGTCCATCATCGGTCATGGACATCTGACGGGCTTCTTCCGCTTCCTGCTGTGGCTGTGGCTCTGCGCCATGCTCGCCGTGCTGTTCGGCATGACCTGGGGCGCCTATCGCCGGTTGAAGCGCGGCGACCTCGTGCGCTACCTGATCACCGCGGCGAGCGTGCCGGCGCTGATCGTCTATCTCGCGGCCGCCAATGCCGGCGCCATCGTCGGCGCCGGCTTCGGCCGCAAGACCGAATTCAAGCGCACGCCCAAGACGGGCGCCTGACCCGCCGATGGCCGTCCTCGCCAACCTGGCCCTGCTGTTCGCCGCGATCTTCGCCGTCTGCTGCGGGCTGCTCGCCGCCTTCGTCGGCAGCCTGCTCTACATGGTCGTGCTGCATCACCGTCTGAAGGAGCAGGGCCTCGGCCGCGAACGGAGGCTGCTGGCCACGCCGCTGCCAACCGACGCCGAGCTGCCGCACGTCGTGGTGCAGATCCCGTCCTTCAACGAGGGCCCCGTGCTGCGGCGCGGGGTCGAGGCGGCCGCCCGGCTCGATTGGCCACGCGACAAGCTGCATATCCAGGTCCTCGACGACAGCACCGACGAGACCGCCGAGCTCGCCCGCACGGTCGTGGCCGAGCTGCAGGCGCAGGGCCTCGATGTCGTCGCCCTGCAGCGCACCGATCGCAGCGGCTACAAGGGCGGCGCGCTGCACGAGGCGATGCAGAAGACGCCCTACGACCACTTCGCCATCTTCGACGTCGACTACGTGCCGCCGACCGACTTCCTGCGCACCTGCATGCGGCCGTTCTTCGCCAACCCGAACTGGGCCTTCGTGCAGGCCCGTTTTGATTTCCTCAATCCGCACGAGAACGCGCTCACCGAGATGCAGATGGTGACGCTCGATGCCCATCTCGGCATCGAGCAGGCGACGCGCTGCTGGGCCGGCCATCCGCTGCCCTTCAACGGCACCTGCGGCATCTGGCAGCGCGCGGCGATCGAGGCGGGCGGCGGCTGGAAGGGCGACACCGTCACCGAAGACCTCGACCTCACCTACCGCGGCTGGGTCAAGGGCTGGCGCGCCCTGTTCCTGATCAGCGTCGCGGTGCCCGGCGAGCTGCCGGCCGACACCGCGACCTGGCTGCGCCAGCAGCAGCGCTGGCAGGACGGCTTCCGCCACGTCTCGCTGCGCATGGTCCCGGCGATCCTGAAGAGCCGCGACATCACGCCATCGGCGAAGGCGGCGGCCCTGCTGCATCTTTGCATGTCGCTGAACCAGCCCGTGCTGCTGGTCGGTGTGGTGTCGGGCCTGTTGGCGGCTCCCCTGGCGCCTTCCTTGGTGCCGCTGCTCCTGACGCTCTTCCTGGTGACCCTGGCCTGGGTGCTGTTCTGCGCCACCACCTTCCTGCGCGCCGGCCATAATTTCATTCGCGGCGGGCAAATGTCGCCGCTGCGTTTCACCGTGGTGCTGCTGCGCTTCGTGGGCGGTCAGGTTGCGATGCTGGTGCGCTCACTCGGCGTCCATGCCAGGAAGGCGATGAACCGGCCCAAGCCCGTCGTCTTCGACCGCACACCGAAGCGCGGGGCTTAAACACCCTCCGTCATCCCGACCGGAGCGAAGCGGAGCGGAGGGACCTCCTCTTTGTCGAGCACATGACGAGGTCCCTCCACTTCGCCTCGCGTAGCCTGTCCCGAGCGAAGTCGAGGGGCTCGGCTTCGGTCGGGATGACGGTACTTTGTTAGGCCAAAACGCTTTCCCGCAGCAGCGGATGGTGCGCGCAACGCAAACCGCCGCCGGTCGAGATCGGGCCGTCGAACGGCAGAGGAATGACGTCGATCTTCCGTTTGCGCAGCTCTTCGATCACCCGGGCATTGTCGGCGTCGATGATCGCGCGGCCTTCCTCGAGGACCAGGCCGTTGGTCGCCAGCCGGTTGGCCTCGTCGATCGAGACTGCGACCTTGTCCCAGTCGCGCAACGACATCGGCAGGCCGTCGATGAGCTTCTCCGGGCAATAGACCAGCAGGCCGGGCTTGATCAGCGCCACGGCGCAGTCGAGGTGCAGCACGTTCGACTTCATCGCCACCGGTATCACCCGGTACTTCTCGCCCAGCAGGGCCTGCAGCCAGTCGGCGCCGGCGAGATCGGAGGCGCAGCCCGAGATGCCGACATAGATCTCGTAGCCGTTGAGCAGCGTGTCGCCGCCCTCGAGGAACGGCCCGTCGACGCAGCCGGGCGAGCCCAGCGGCACGCTCGACCAGCGCGCGCCGCGCTGCCGAACGACCTGCTGGATGATCGGCCGCAGCCCGTAGCGTTCGCGCTGGCGGCAGAGCAGGCGGAGCGAGGCATCGATCACGTGATGGCCGACCACGATCATGCCGTCGCGGGGAAAGAGCTGGGCGCCTTCGCCGTTGGGCGCGAGGAACGTACGCTCATCGCCGTCGAGCCGTTGCGGGCGATGGACGGTGACGCCCTCGCGTGCCACCCGTTCGGCCAACGCGTCGACCTGACGCTCGATGCGTTTGGCCCATTCGGCGTCGACGTCGATCAGTCGCCGGCCGGCATGCTTGCGACTGAACGCGTCGCCCGGAGGAACGAGCCAGCGCTGGGAGTCCTCGTAGAAGACGACGAAATCCTCGGCCGGCGAGATGCCGATCACGACCTCGCGCAGCTTGCCCCACTCGTGGTGAGCCCCGAAGCGCACGGCTTAGACCCTGGCGTAGATGTCTTCGTAGCGCGCGATGTCGTCCTCCTCGAGATAGTCGCCGGTCTGGACCTCGACGACCTCGAGCAGCTCAGGGCCCGGATTTGCCAGGCGGTGGATGCCGCCGATCGGGATATAGGTCGATTCGTTCTCGTGCAGGATCATGATCTTGCCGTCGAGCGTCACCTCGGCGGTGCCCTTCACCACGACCCAATGCTCGGCGCGCCGGTTGTGGCTCTGCAGGCTGAGCTTGGCGCCTGGATTGACGGTCAGCCGCTTGGCGCGGAAGCGCTCGCCGCGGTCGATGTCCTGGTAGCTGTCCTGGTAGCTGCCCCACGGCCGGTGCATCACGGCATGCTCGGTCGCGGCCCGGTGCTTGCCGTCCGACATGCGCTGCACGACGTCCTTCAGCCGCGGCAGGTTGTCGCGATGGCCGACCAGGACGGCGTCGTTCATCGCCACCACGACCACTTCCTCGACGCCGATCACCGCGGTCAGCGGCCCGTCGGAGCGGACGTAAGAGTTGCGGACATGGTCGATCTCGACCGGGCCCTCGGTGACGTTGCCCGCGCTGTCGGCCTCGCCGATATCGAGCAGCGCGTCCCAGGTGCCGAGATCGGACCAACGGAACTTCGCCGGCACCACCCAGCATTTGTCGGTGCGCTCCATGACGGCATAGTCGATCGACTTGGCCGGCGCCTTGGCGAAGGCTTCGGCGTCGAGGAACACCGTCGAAGCGGTCTTCTTGGCCTTGGCGACGGCTTCCTCGGCGGCGGCCGCCATGGCCGGTTCGAAGCGGGCCATTTCCGAGAGGAGCACATCTGGTGAGAAGAGGAAGTAACTTGCATTCCAGAACAACCCCTCGGCGATGTAGCGTAGCGCTGTCTGGGCGTTGGGTTTCTCGACGAAGGCTATGACCTTCTGCACCGGACCGATCTGTTCGCCGCCCGGTCGGATATAGCCGTAGTCGGTCTTGGGCTCGGTCGGCGGGATACCGAAGGTGACGATGCCGCCTCGTTCGACGGCCGCCAGCCCGTCGCGGCAGGCGGCGCGGAATTCCTCGACGCCGATCACGAGATGATCGGACGCCATCGCCAGAACCGCCCTGGCCCCTTGCGTCCGCGCGTAGGCCGCGGCGGCGGCCATCGCCGGTCCCGAATCCCGACGCTCCGGCTCGACCACGATATCGATCTCCATGCCGATGTCCTTGGCCTGCCGCTCGGCCATGAAGCGGTAGGCGTCGTTGGTGGCGATCACCGGGCGGGCGAACAGGCTGGGATCGGCCACCCGTTCGAGGGTCTGCTGGAAGGTCGATTGCGTGCCCAGCAGCGGCACGAACTGCTTGGGCATGCTTTCGCGCGACAATGGCCACAGGCGCTTGCCGGAGCCTCCAACCAGGATGATGGGCGTGATCAGCGACATTGCACGGCTTTCGTGGCTAAAGGGGCCTCAGCGGGCGGCGGCAGCCGCCTGACGCGCCGCGATATAGCCGAAGGCGGGGGCCGGGCCAATGGTGATGCCGGCCTCTGGATAGGTGCCGCCCGCGCTGGTCATGGCGATGCACCCGCCTGCCGCCCGAGATTTTCCTCGCGCCGCCGCCGCGCCTCGACCTCGACCGCCTCGGCAAGGGCCGGAATGTGCGACGCGATTTCGTAGAAATCGCTGGCATAAAGGACGAGCAGGGTGGTGGGCTTGGTCGTCGCCACCGAGGCCGTGCGCGGCTGGCGTTCGAGCAGGGCCATCTCGCCGAAGAACGCGCCGTCGCCCAGCCGCACCGATCCGCCGTTGGGCAGGCGGACTTCGACTTCGCCGCTGGAGATGAAGAACATCGAATCGCCGACGTCGCCGCGCCGCACCACGGTGATGCGCGGAGGGTAGTAGCGCGTCCTGAGCTTGCCCACGATCTCCGACAGGGTGACGACACCCAGCGAGGCGAAGATCGGCACCCGCGCCACCTGGTCCCACACGCGAAGATACTCGCGCCGCCGCTCCTCCTGGGCAAAGCCGGTCGCAAGCACGCCGGTCATCAGCGCGAGTACGGTGATGCCGGCGATCATCAGCATTGCGCCGATCATTTTGCCGCCGACCGTTTGCGGCACGACGTCGCCGTAGCCCGTGGTGGTGAGCGTGACCACCGCCCACCACATCGCCCCGGGCAGGCTGCCGAACTGCTCGGGCTGGCGTACGCGCTCCAGCAAGTGAGCCGCGGTGGCGGCGAGCATGAGGACAATCCCGAACAGGATCAGCACGCTGGCGATCGGCGCACGTTCATTGGAGACGACTCGGGAGAGCGTGCCGAACGCCGGCGCGTGCAGCCCGAGCTTGAGGACCCAGAGGATGCAGAACACCGACGCGGTGTCGGAGCCGGTAATGCCGTAGCCGCCCGCCAGCATGACCGCCGGCAGGACGGCGAGCAGGCCGATCAGGCCGGGCACGGACATGGCCCAGCGCGCGCGGGCCAGGGTCGGCGACTGCTGGTCGAAACGCGTGAACTCCGGCGCCACCCAGAGTCGCACGACATATTCGAGGAAGAACACGACGGTGACCGCCCAGATCACGACCCGCAGCCAGTGCTTGATCTCCCGCGGCAGCTCATCGATCGACAGCAGGATCACGGCCAGCAGGCCGATGCCGAGGACGGTCAGGTGCAGGGCCCGCCATCGCCGGGCGGCAGGGCTGGGATCGGTATAGCGCAGCAGTCCGTAAATCCGCGCGCGCAATGTCGGGGCCATGTCCGTCACGAGGCGACCATAGGCGGCATGGCCTGCGAATTGCAACGCGGGGGAGGCCGGTCTACGGTCGCGCCCGTTTCTCAGGACAGGGGTCCAACAGCAAGGTGGTCAGGGATTTGCGCATTGCCGTCGACATCGGCGGCACATTCACGGACGTGGTGTTGGAAGAGGGTGGGCGACGGCTGACGCGCAAACTGTTGACGACGCCGCAGCGGCCCGAGGAGGCGGTTCTCGAGGGGGTACGGCTGATCCTGGCCGATGCCGGACGGGGCTTCGGCGATGTCGGCGTATTCGTGCACGGCACGACCCTGGCGACGAACGCGGTGATCGAGCGGCGCGGCGCGCGCACGGCGCTTCTCGCCACCGAGGGTTTCCGCGACATCCTCGATATCGCCAACGAAAGCCGCTACGACCAGTACGACCTCACCATCGAGAAGCCGAAACCGTTGGTGCCGCGCGCGCTGCGCTTCACCGTGCCCGAACGCATGGACGTGCACGGCAAGGTGCGGCTGGCGCTCGACGAAAGCGCGGTGCGCGCGCTCGCCATGGAACTCGAGGCCCAAGGCATCGAGAGCCTCGCCGTGGCCTTCATGCATTCCTACGTCAATCCGGCGCACGAGCGGCGCACGCGCGAGATCCTGAAGGCCGCGCTGCCCGATCTCTGGCTGACCTTGTCGAGCGAGGTCTGTCCCGAGGTGCGCGAGTACGAACGCACCTCGACCGCGGTAGCCAACGCCTATGTCCAGCCACTGATGGATTCCTACCTCGAGCGCATGCAGACGGCTCTCGTCGCCGAGAAATTCGCTGGCACGATCTATCTCGTGACGTCGGGCGGTGGTCTCACCGCCATCGATACGGCGCGGCGCTATCCCGTGCGCCTCGTTGAATCGGGACCGGCTGGCGGCGCGATTTTTGCTGCGCAAGTCGCGGCCCGCGCCGGCGAGGCGCGCGCGCTCAGCTATGACATGGGTGGCACCACGGCCAAGATCTGCCTGATCGACGATTATAAGCCGCATACCGCGCGGCTGTTCGAGGTCGATCGCGCGGCCCGCTTCCTCAAGGGCTCGGGCTTGCCGGTGCGCGTGCCGGTGATCGAGATGGTCGAGATCGGCGCGGGCGGCGGCTCGATCGCCAGGCTCGATGCGCTGAAGCGAGTCACCGTGGGGCCGGAAAGCGCCGGCGCCGAGCCCGGTCCGGCCTGCTACGGCCGCGGCGGCAGGCATCCCGCGGTGACCGACGCCAATGTCGTGCTGGGCACGATCGATCCTGACGATTTCGCCGGCGGCACCATCGCGCTCGACCTCGGCGCGGCCAGAGGCGCACTGGAACGCGACGTCGCCGAAGGAATCGGGCTCTCGACCGAGATGGCGGCTTATGCCGTCTACGAAATGGTGTCGGAGAACATGGCGAGTGCCGCCCGCGTGCATGCCGCCGAGCGTGGCGCCGCAGTCAACCAGTACAATCTCATCGCCTTCGGCGGCGGCGCGCCGCTGCATGCCGCGCGTGTCGCCGAGAAGATCGGCGTCAGGCGCGTGATCGTACCGCCCAATGCCGGCGTCGGCTCCGCGGTCGGTTTCCTCGCCGCGCCCGTCTCCTACGAGCTGGTGCGCAGCCGCTACATGCGACTCGATGCCTTCGACGCGACGGCGGCCAGCCAGCTCCTGAAGGAGATGAGCGCGGAGGCTACGGCGCTGGTCGTGCCGGGCGCGCTCGGCATGGCGACTTTCGAGCGCCGCATGGCCTTCATGCGTTATGTCGGCCAGGGCCATGAGATCACGGTCGAGCTGCCACAGCGGCCGCTCGTGGCATCGGACGCAGGGGCGCTGCGCGAGGCCTACGAGCGCGACTATGCCGCGCTGTTCGAGCGCCACATCCCCAATGCCGCCATCGAGATCCTGAGCTGGTCGGTCCAGGTCTCGACCGAGGCCAAGCTGCCGGCGTTGCAGGGCGCCGCGCCGGTCGTGCCGGCGCCAAAGCCGCTCGGCAAGCGGCCGGTATTCGACGGCCGCAGCGGCCGCACGACCGACGTGCCGGTCTACCGCCGCGACGCGCTGCCGCCGGGCAGTATCTTCTCCGGGCCTGCCATCGTCGCCGAGGACGAAACCTCGACCTATATTTCTGCCGGTTTTGCCGCGCATATCGATGCATCCGGCTGTATCGTCATGGATCGCAAGGACGCGTGAGGAACATCGCATGAGCCAGTCCAACAGCGTCGGCCTGATCGACCTGCAGATCATGTGGAACCGCCTGATCGCCGTGGTCGAGGAGCAGGCGCAGACCCTGATGCGCACCGCCTTCAGCCCGATCGTGCGCGAATGCGGCGACCTCTCCGCCGGCGTGTTCGACCTCGAAGGCCGCATGCTGGCCCAGGCCGTCACCGGCACGCCCGGTCACGTCAATTCGATGGCCGAATCGGTAAAACACTTCCTGCGTTATTTCCCGGTCGCCACCATGAAGCCGGGCGATGCCTACATCACCAACGATCCGTGGATGGGCACCGGCCATCTCAACGACTTCGTCATCACTACGCCGTGCTTCAGGAACGGCAAGCTGGTGGCGCTGTTCTCCTGCACCAGCCATCTCATGGATATCGGCGGCATCGGCTTCGGGCCCGACGCCACCGACGTCTTCATGGAGGGCCTCTACATCCCGATGCTGAAACTGTTCGACCAGGGCAAGGTGAACGAGACCCTGATGTCGATGATCCGCACCAACACCCGCCTGCCGGTCGATACCGAGGGCGACGTCTATTCGCTGGCCGCTTGCAACGACGTGGGCGCCCGCCGCCTGGTCGAGATGATGGACGAGTTCGGCATCGAGGTGCTCGACGACCTTGGCGAACACATCATCGCCCGCTCGCGCGAGGCCGTCCTGGCCGAGATCGCCAAGCTGCCCAAGGGCACCTGGCACAATGCCATGACGGTCGACGGCTACGACGAGCCGGTGACGCTCAAGGCCACGCTCACCATTTCCGACAGCGGCATCCATGTCGACTACACCGGCACGTCGGCCGCCTCCCGGCGCGGCATCAACGTGCCGCACGCCTACACCACGGCCTACACCGTGTTCGGCCTGGGCTGCGTGGTGGCCACGCACATTCCCAACAACGCAGGCTCGCTCGAGCCGCTCACCGTGTCGGCGCCCGCCGAAACGATCCTCAATGCGCCCAAGCCCAGCGCCGTGGCCTCGCGCCACGTCATCGGCCAGATGCTGCCCGACGTCACCTTCGGCTGCCTGCGCCAGGTCGTGCCCGACCGCGTGCCGGCCGAGGGCACGTCGTGCCTGTGGAACATCAACGTGCGCGGCCGCGTCAGCGGCGGCGAGGGCGGCAACTACGGCTTCGGCATGGCCATCACCTCCAACGGCGGCACCGGCGCGCGGGCCGACAAGGACGGCCTGTCGGCCACTGCCTATCCCAGCGGCGTGCGCGGCACGCCGGTCGAGATCGCCGAGACCCAGACGCCGCTCATCTTCTGGCGCAAGGAGTTCCGTCCCGATTCGGGCGGCGCCGGCCGCACGCGCGGCGGGCTGGGCCAGATCATGGAGATCGAAAGCGGCATCGACGAGCCGTTCGACCTTTTGGCGGCGTTCGACCGCATCGACTATCCGGCGCGCGGCCGCGACGGCGGCGGCGACGGGCAGGCGGGAAGCGTGGCGCTGAAATCGGGACAGACGCTGAAAGGCAAGGGGTTCCAGCTCATCCCGCCGGGCGACCGTCTGATGATCATGACGCCGGGCGGCGCCGGCATCGGCGCGCCGGTCGAGCGCGACCGCACGCAGGTCGCGAACGATCTGGCCGACGGGCTGATCTCCGAAGACAGGGCGGAGAAGGTTTATGCATACAAGCCGCCGCAAGCGGCGGAATGAGTGGCTTTCCTCGTCGAAATGAAGCGCGCGTGAGCGCGTAGATTTATTGCCCTCTGGCTTCCACGCCATCTCAACGGCTAGTCTGCGGTCCGCCAGCAGGGGAGAGCGATGGAACCGCGTCAGGTCAAAACGGCGGCCGACGCCCGCAGGATCGTCAAGGAACGCGGGCTCAGCCACGTCAAGGTGGGCGTCCACGACATCGACGGCATCCTGCGCGGCAAGTACATCCATATCGACAAGTTCCATTCGGCGCTCGACGGCGGCATGGGCTTCTGCGACGTCGTGCTGGG
>WNFJ01670607.1_pt2 | contig 12915 bp, 7 predicted proteins | sample 5400461 | NCBI WGS metagenome assembly WNFJ01 (sample SAMN13153349, study PRJNA577476) | soil metagenome | isolation source: 115 cm saprolite on Douglas fir-dominated hillslope | place: USA:California | collected 2013-09-17 | reverse complement strand
CGCAACACATCATAAAGCCAGGTCGATCCCGTGCGCGGCGGCCCAATTCCGATAACGTCGGGCAGGCGGGAGGGGCGTGCTCTTCCCATGTGGACTTAAGCTGCTAGTCGGACGAACTTTACGTCAGTACAGAGCGAAACTTTGTTCGAAGCTAACATCGGAAAGAGAGCATTTCAAGGAAGTCTCTAAAATGGCCAACGAGCAGCAAGAACACCGTAGAGGGTTGCAAACGCAAAGACACTAATTGACCGCGCGCTAGCAGACTGATACTTCGATGGCATTGGGGAACGGAGGGGTCGAGGCGCCGGCGCTGGCCGGCGAGTGGGGTGGAGAAAGTTACCCGCCGCTACGCTTTCGACTGAAAAATCGATGAGTACGCAGACTGAACACGCGAAGTTCTACGAGCCGATCGTACCGTCGGATCAGATTCAATACCGCGAGTACAAACTGTTGCTGAAGCCGGAGCGATTTCCGAACGAGAAAGGGTTTCACAAGTTCTGGAAAATAGCGCATCACGCGGCCAAGTCTCTTGGGATCAAGCTCGGCAAGATCGAAGAGTCGGTGAAACCGCATCAGCGCGAAGTGGTCTTCTATGACACGCCGCATTTCAAACTTTACAATCACGGATTTATTTTGCGGAAGCGCACGTTCTACCATCATGGGCTTCCCGATCCGAAACACGAACTGGTGCTGAAGTTCCGTCATCCGGACAAGAAGGTGGCGCTCGCGGTCGATCCACGTCCGCTGCTGCCGTGCGAATATACTCTGAAGTTCAAGGAGGAGATCCTGCTCCCCACGGACGGCTCGCTCGGGATGCGGCTGGTGTACTCGCACAACTGTGAACTTGATACGCCGAACATCATATTGACTCAGCGCTTTGAAACTACCGCGGAGGCATTTCCGGCGCTGAAAAAAATCGACGCGAATCCCAAGGCTGCGCTGAGCGTGGTCAACGGGATATCGATACAGGAATACCAGGTCGATCTCGGGATGCTGGACTTCGGGCATAAGCTCGAGGCGAAAGCGACACTCGCAGTATGGCGGGTGCGCACGACCAACGCGCCGCTGGTCGCGGAGTTCGGCTATCAACTGAAATTCGACAGTCCGGAGGCGGTGCGTCGCAGGCAGCGCGAGTTGTCGGAATTTTTCTACACGTCAATACAGTCGCGGGCGTCGGATTGGCTGCAACGGGGGACGACCAAGACGGCACTCATCTATGGATTCGGAAATGCGAACCTCAAGCACCAGGAATAAGTGATCGCGGAAGCGCTGATGCCGCGCATCAAAGAAACGATTTCACCCTACCTCAACGTGTTGTTAATGTCGGGGTAACCTCGGTTTGGCAGGAGTTGCCACTTGGTGCGACCGCATCGCGGCGCTACCGACGGGAGGGAGAACAAAAAATCATGGGCATGCGGAAGAGTGTGATGGCGGCGATGATCGTGTTGGTCGGGGGAGGCGCTCCGCTTTTACCGGCCGTATCGTTTGCGCAGCCGGCGCCGAGCGCGGCGACAGAGACTCGGACTGCCGCGAGTCTATCAGCTGACGAAAAGGCGGCGGTGCTGAAAAAACTTCAGGACGCCAAGCAACACGACAAAGATGCGCGCAAGGGATGGTCGCAGGAGCCGCTAACACAAGCGAGCTACGACCAGAAGATCCAGGAGATCAATCGGCTGATCGACAAGCTCAAGAAGGGCGAAGACTTTCCGCTGAAAGACGTCGACGATGCGGTCGCGTCTCCGGGCACCGCGCCCTATTAGATCTGGCGGCGAGCAACATGAATGGGCGGCCCGCTTGCGAGCCGCCCCATTTTTTTTCGCGACGCGAACGGTCTGACTGAGAGATAAACTTTTATCGTCGACCTGCGATCGTTGCGGAATGTCCGCCTCGATTACTCCGGAAGATCGATCAGATCGCGAAGCCACATTGTCCATAGCGCGGGCAATTTACGTGCCGTCGCTCACACCTCGCTGAGCAAAGGTCTGGAGGCCATCGACAGGGAAAACATTTCCGCTTTTTTTCAGCGCTGGCATCGAAAAGGTAGATTCGCGGGGCTTTGCGAATATTTCCTTTGCAAGCGGGGCACAGTACTTGCGAAACTTTACGCTGCAAAAACCTGTTAGCCAGGGGCGGACAATTTTGCGCTCTGGAAAGGAACTCGAAAAGGAATTCGCACGCTACACCCGCAAGCGCGTGCGCCAGCTCAAATCGGCTTTCAGCGAAGTCGTCGAGAAATTAGACAGTCGTGCGGTCCACGATTTCCGAAAGGCGACGCGTCATCTGCAAACTATCGTCGATGCGCATGCGATGCGTCGGCCCTCGCGCAAGACGGTGAAAATCCGGCGCCGACTGCAGAAATCCCGGCACGCGCTCAGTGAATGGCGCGATTGCGATGTGATGCTCAAGGAAGTTAGGAAGGCCGAGCGAAAAGCGCGCATCATGGAGATGCGGCGTTGCTGGTCTCAGGTCGCGGAGAGAACCGCGAAGCAGCGCCGTCGCACGCTGAAGGACTTTCTTCGAAACTACAAGTCGTTGAAAGTCGGGGCCACTGCGGCAAAGGTGAAAGCTCTGGTCAAAAAGAAGATCCAATCTGAGTCCGTGATGGACGACCTTCGCCTGCTTCTTCAGCGCGGCTGGGAGAAATGGAACGGCGCGATCGATGATTTCGTCGGTGATGCCACCGCGGCCAATCTGCATGCGGTGCGCATCAAGGCCAAGACGATCCGATACGCGACTCAGCTGAGCCAGCGATTTTATCCCGACAATCATCTGGACACTGCGAGCGAATGGTTGAAGGATATACAGGACCGGATAGGCGCGTGGCACGATGAATATATGCTGGGTCAGCGCGCACTCGAAACTTTCTCCAAAGCCCGCGCGGCACGAGATCAAGGCGCTATCAAAGTCATACGCGAGATCAAGGAAAAGGAAATTGCGATGGCGGAATCCTCGCGAACCTTCATCGTGTCGATCCGGAAAGCAAAAGACTATCAGCGGTTGAGGCGGCTGCTGTCGGCGTCGCTTTACGCGATGACGAACGGTCGCGATCCTCGCGAGCGAGCGACCGACGGCATTGAAGGACCAATCCTATAGCGCCGAGTTTGGAATATCGGGCCAGCCGTTGCTATTGATGTATTGATGCTCTCGGCAAACTTTCCTATTGCATCAAAGCTCGAACTGGTCTTGGCTTTTATTTCGCGTAGCATGAGAGTATTAAACCGCTCCGTCATGAGCCGAAGAACGATTCGCTTTCCTGGATGATTCTGCCGCGATGTCTTCATCTCAATTACCAACCGATTCTCAGCCCGTTTCGCTTGCGCGGCGGCTGAGCCATATCTGCATCGAAGAGGTAACGCCTTCAGTCGATTGCGGCCGTTATCCCGCCAAGCGGATCGCGGGAGAGCCGTGCGTTGTCGAAGCGGATATTTTTCGCGACGGGCATCAAGTGTTGCGCGCCGCAGTCAAATGGCGCCGCAAGCAAGACGAGGTTTTTGACGAAGCGCCGATGCTCGCGTTCGACAATGATCGATGGCGCGGCGAGTTCCTCCCCACCGACAATGCTCGCTATGTCTTTACGATCGAAGCATGGACCGATCTGTTCGCCACGTGGCTTGCAGACTTCACGAAGAAAGTGAACGCATCGCGGCCGATAGCGTCCGATGTCCTGGAGGGAATCGCGCTGCTCGATAAAATCACGTCGACCGCCAAGGGCGCCGATCGCGACCTGCTCACGCGCGCGCTCGCGCAACTCCGGAAGACCAAAGATGGATCGACAGCGCTCGCGGCGATCGGCGATCCGGAAATTTCCGCCGCCGCCGGTCGCGTCGGCGAGCGATTTGGCTTGACGCGATTCGAACCAACGCTGGAGCTGGTCGTCGATCGCAAGAAAGCTCGCTTCGGAACATGGTACGAGATGTTCGTGCGCTCGCAGGGAACCGAACCGGGAAAGCCGGCCACCTTACACGACGCCGAACGCCGGCTGCCTGAGCTTCGCGACCTGGGCTTTGACGTCGTGTACCTGGCGCCGATTCATCCGATCGGTCACACCAATCGGAAGGGTCCGGACAATTCGCTCAACGGCGGAGCAAATTCTCCGGGCAGCCCGTGGGCAATTGGGAGTCAAGCCGGCGGACACACCGCGATCGATCCATCGCTCGGGACGCTCGGCGATTTCGATCGCTTTAACGCTACGGCCAATCGCCTCGGAATCGAAGTTGCGCTCGATTTCGCGATCCAATGTTCGCCCGACCATCCGTGGGTTCGCGAGCATCCGCAATGGTTCCATCATCGACCCGACGGCAGCATCAAGTACGCAGAGAATCCGCCCAAGGAATACCAGGACATCTATCCGATCGATTTCGATACCGTCGATCAGCGCGGATTGCTCGAGGAGCTGTTACGTACCGTGAGATTCTGGCGCGAGCATGGCGTAAGGATTTTCCGGGTCGATAATCCGCACACTAAACCGATTCAGTTCTGGAACTGGTTGATCAATGAAATACAGGCTACTAATCCCGAGGTGATTTTTTTCGCAGAGGCGTTTACGCGCCCGAAGATGATGAAGGCTCTTGCGAAAGCGGGGTTTACTCAGTCGTATACCTACTTCACCTGGCGCAACACGAAGGTCGAGCTGACTGAGTATCTGACTGAACTTACGCAGACGCCTATGCGGGAGTATTTTCGTCCTAACTTTTTCACTAATACTCCCGATATTCTGTCGCCGGTTCTGCAAAGCGGCGCGCGGGCGGCCTTCAAGATGAGGCTGGTTCTCGCGGCGACGCTATCACCTTCGTACGGCATCTACAGCGGTTTTGAACTGTGCGAACACGCAGCCGTACCCGGTACCGAAGAGTATCTGAATTCGGAAAAGTACGAGATCAAAGTACGCGACTGGAATCAGCCCGGGAATATCAAAGAGTTTATCGGACGCGTGAACTCGATTCGCCGCGGCAATCCCTCGCTTCAGCAGTTTACCAGTCTACAGTTTCTGAGCACCGACAACGATCAAATCCTATTCTTCGCCAAGACCACGCCAGACAAGGAAAATGTCATCCTGGTCGCCGTCAATCTGGACCCACTGAACGCGCATGCTTGTACGGCATTAGTGCCGTCGGATGCAGTCGGTGTCACGCCAGGCCAGAGCTATAGCGTGACAGATCTGCTGACCGGCGCGGCTTACGTGTGGTCCGATCGCAACTACATACGACTCGATCCGGCGGTCGAGCCGGCACACATTCTGCGCGTCGAAAGGCGCCTGTGAGTTCGCCACGTGCCGACAAATAATCAGCCTGAAAACGGTTCGTCTTCTGATCCGCTTTGGTACAAGGACGCTGTCTTCTATGAACTCCGCGTCCGTTCGTTTTACGATAGCAATGCCGACGGCGTTGGCGATTTCCCCGGCCTGACCGCGAAGCTCGATTACCTTCACTCGTTGGGTGTCACGGCGCTCTGGCTACTCCCTTTTTATCCCTCTCCGATGCGTGACGACGGATATGACATTTCTGACTATACCAACATCCACCCGGTCTGTGGTACTCTACGCGACTTCAAGATATTCGTTCGCGAAGGACACCGGCGTGGATTGAAGGTAGTCACTGAGTTAGTGCTGAATCATACATCGGATCGGCATGAATGGTTCCAACGCGCACGGCGTTCTCCTCCGGGTAGTACATTTCGCGATTACTATGTATGGAGCGATACGCCGGAGCGCTACAAGGATGCGCGAATAATCTTTGCGGACTTCGAGCCGTCCAACTGGTCATGGGATCCGGTGGCGAAGGCTTACTACTTCCATCGCTTTTACTCTCATCAGCCGGATCTCAACTATGACAATCCCGCAGTCATCCGGGAAATTCGACGGGTAATATCATTCTGGCTTGGTCTCGGCGTGGACGGACTCCGCCTAGACGCAGTTCCCTATCTATTCAAACGCGAAGGAACCAATTGCGAAAACCTGCCGGAAACGCACGCATTCCTGCGCGAATTGAGAGCCTATATCGATTCACACTTCGCCGACCGAATGCTGCTAGCTGAAGCGAATCAATGGCCTGAGGACGCCGTTGCGTATCTGGCGCAAGGCAAGGAATGCAATATGGCGTTCCACTTTCCCCTCATGCCTAGAATTTTCATGTCGGTGAGAATGGAAGATCGATTCCCGCTTACCGATATCTGGGCGCAGACTCCGGAGATCGATCCGAGTTGTCAGTGGGCATTGTTTCTGCGTAATCATGACGAACTGACTCTCGAGATGGTAACCGACGAAGAGCGCGACTATATGTATCGTGCTTACGCGCAGGATGCGCGAATGAGAGTCAATCTGGGTATTCGCCGGCGGCTCGCGCCCCTACTCGGCAATCATCGACGTACTATTGAACTGAATAATGCATTGCTGTTTTCGCTGCCGGGTACACCGGTCATTTACTACGGCGACGAAATCGGAATGGGAGATAACGTTTACCTGGGCGATCGGGACGGAGTGCGTACTCCGATGCAATGGAGCGCGGACCGCAATGCCGGATTTTCCGCTGCCAATCCGCAGCGCCTCATTCTGCCCGTGATCATCGATCCCGAGTATCACTACCAAAGCGGCAACGTTGAAGCGCATGAGAGTAATCGGCACTCGCTGCTCTGGTGGATGCGGCGTTTGGTGGCGCTGCGCAAACAGATCAAGGCATTTGGCCGTGGCTCGATGGAGTTTCTCAGCCCTGAAAATTCACACGTTCTTGCATTCATCCGCGCCTATGAAGGCGAGCAGATCCTGGTAGTAGCCAATCTTTCGCGGTTCGTGCAGTACGTCGAACTCGATCTCGCCAAGTTCAAGGGCATGATGTTGATCGAACTCTTCGGCCGCACGCCTTTTCCGCCTATCGGGGATTTGCCCTACCTCCTGACACTCGGACCGCATGGCTTCTTCTGGTTCTCTATCGAGCAACCGAAACTCGCCAGCGCAACTGAACTATCTGGGTATCAACTTCCGCGCATTGAGATGAACGGGGGCTTCGATGGTATCCTGCGCGGCGAGGCGCGCCGAGAGCTCGAGCGGCTCCTGCCCCGCTATCTACCGTATTGCCGATGGTTTCGCGCAAAGAGCCGATCGATAAACAACGTCACCATCGCGGACACGATGCCGATGTCGGAAGGCTCGAACGGTCCGCATCTTGCGCTGCTGAATGTTGAATACTCAAACTCTGAGCCCGAAACCTACTTGCTGCCACTGGCTATAGCTACTGGTGATCGCGCGCGCGACCTGCGGTCGCGCTGGCCGGATCAGATCATCGCCGAAGTGAGTAGTTCGGCGCGCGATGGCGCCGGAGACGGGATTCTCTATGACGCGGTCGTTGATTCCGAGTTTCTGCATACGTTGTTTGAGATTGTGGCGAGGCGCCGGCGTCATCGCGGTGCGGTGGGTGAGCTTTTACCAGGCGCGACCCAGGCGTTTCATCAGTTGCGCGGCGATCCGGAATCGCCTCTTGAGCCGCGAGTCCTGAAAGCGGAACAGAGCAACACCTCGATAGTCTATGGCGACCGCTTCATAATCAAACTTTTTCGGCGGATCGAGGCCGGGCTCAATCCCGACCTCGAAATTGGACGCTTCCTTACTTCGCGGGCTCTGTTTTCTCACGTGCCGCCGCTCGCGGGATGGATCGATTATCGCGCGGGGAGCGCCGAGAAGAGAAATTTAGCCGTGCTGCAAGGTTTCGTCCCGAACGAAGGCGACGCGTGGCAGTTCACGCTCGGAGAATTGCACCGTTATCTCGAGAATGCGGCGACCAGGTCTGAGTCGGCGCCGTCGACGCAAAAGACTCTGGTCGAATTGCTCGCCCTGAACGAACCCGATCCGCTGGCCGCCGAGTTGCTTGGTCATTATCTCGCTGCGGCCAGATTGATGGGCAGGCGGCTCGCGGAACTTCACCTCGCGCTGGTTTCCACAGCCGATGACCCCGACTTTGCTCCTGAGCCTTACTCGACGCTTTACCAGCGGTCGACGTTCCAGTCGATGCAGAATCTGTTGGCGCGAGTGGTCCGCACGCTCAGCGGCCGCGCCTCGATCGTTCCGAAGGACTTGCGCGATCAGGCGCAATTGATCGCCTCGCATCAGCGCGAAATCGCCGCGCGATTCGATGCTTTCCTCCGATGCCCGTTGACCGTGGTGCGAATGCGCATTCATGGCGACTTGCATCTTGGACAGATTCTGTACACGGGCAAGGACTACGCGATCATCGATTTCGAGGGTGAACCGGCGCGTCCGCTGAGCGAGCGGCGTCTCAAGCGCGCGGCATTGAGAGATGTCGCTGGGATGTTGCGCTCGTTTCACTACGCCGCCCTCACCTCAACTATTGAGCAGCTTCGAATCGGAGCGCTTGGCAAATTCGATTTTGCCGGCATGGAGCCATGGGCGAACTTCTGGCGGAGCTGGTCATCTTGGGCCTTCCTCAAAGGTTACCTGGAAGCAGCCGGCCATGCTTCGTTCATACCGAAAACTAACAACGAGCTCAGGATTCTGCTCGACGCTTTCGTTATGGACAAGGCGATATATGAACTCGGCTACGAACTCAACAACCGTCCCGAGTGGCTATTGATTCCATTACTCAGTATCGGACAGTTGCTGGGTCTGGAAAGTAGCAGGACTCAAAACCTGACTCTCTCGAAACCTGGGACGCATGAAAGCCCGCGGGCGTAGCCGGAAGCCGCCGACAGTCAGCGACGCATCGGTTTCCAACATCCCGGCGGAGGAGCTGAAGCGCTTCCTGGAGCTCAGGCATCAGGATCCACACTCGATTCTTGGCGCGCATCCAACCGATCGGGGAGTGATCGTGCGCGCGTATCGCCCCGATGCTGAGCGGATATTTCTGATCGTTGACGACGAACCGCCACGCCAGATGTTCGAGCGGCCCGAACCGGGTCTCTTCGAAATCCTCGTATCCGAAGGACGCGAGGTCTTTCCGTATCAGCTCGAAGTTCACTACCCCGGGAATTTCACGGTTACGATTTGGCAGCCGTACGCGTTTCCGCCAACGCTTGGCGACCTCGACCTCCATCTGTGGGCCGAGCAAAAGCACGAACGGATCTGGGACAAGTTGGGCGCACACGTTCGCGACCTCGAACGTGTGCGGGGTACTTCGTTTGCGGTCTGGGCGCCCAACGCGGCCGGGGTCAGCGTTGTCGGCGACTTCAATAGCTGGGACGGTCGCCTCGACACGATGCGGATGCTGGGCAATTCGGGCATCTGGGAGATATTCGTACCTGACGCCGAAGCCGGAACACGCTACAAGTTTGAAATTCGTACCAAGATGGGCGGACTGGCTATTAAGAGCGACCCGTTCGCATTAGCTACTGAATGCCCACCCGCTACCGCGTCGAGGGTATATCACTCGGATTACTCATTTAATGATGCTGCCTGGATATCCGCACGTAGCATCCGAGACCCGTTGCGGAGCCCGGTCGCGATTTATGAGATGCATCTCGGCTCCTGGCGGCCGGTTCCCGAGGAAGGCAACCGGCCGCTGACCTATCGCGAATTAGCTTCACGACTCGTCGAGTACCTTTTGGACGTCGGCTTCACGCATGTAGAATTCCTTCCCGTCATGGAGCATCCTTTCACGGGTTCGTGGGGATATGAGACGACGAGTTACTATGCACCCACGGCCCGCTATGGGTCGCCCGACGATTTTCGCTACCTAATCGACTGCCTACACCAAAATGGAATCGGAGTGATTCTTGACTGGGCGCCCGCTCACTTCCCGACCGATGCGTTTGGGCTCGGGCGCTTCGACGGGAGCGCACTTTACGAGCACTCTGATCCGCGCCAGGGATTTCATCCAGAGTGGAACACCTTCATTTTCAATTTCGGCCGCAACGAAGTACGGAGTTTTCTCATGGGCAGCGCGGACTATTGGCTGGAAGAATTCCACGCCGACGGAATTCGAGTGGATGCGGTCTCGTCGATGCTTTACCTGGACTACGGCCGCAAAAACGGCGAGTGGATTCCGAATGTCCACGGCGGTAACGAAAACCTCGATGCGATTTCACTTCTGAAAGATCTCAATCGCCAGGTCTACGCGCGCCATCCGGGCGTGATGATGATCGCCGAGGAGTCCACTTCATGGCCGGGAGTCAGCCGCCCCGTGTATGTCGGTGGTCTTGGTTTCGGCTTCAAGTGGGACATGGGATGGATGCACGATACGCTCAACTACTTCAGCAACGCTCCGATCTACCGCCGATTTCATCACCGCGATCTGACGTTTGGATTGATGTACGCGTGGCACGAAAACTTCATGCTGCCGCTTTCTCACGACGAGGTCGTTTACGGCAAACGCTCGCTGCTCGACAAGATGCCCGGCGATCGATGGCAGAAGTTCGCCAACTTGCGCGCGCTGTTCGGTTACATGTGGGCGCGATCGGGAAAAAAGACTCTCTTCATGGGCGGCGAGTTTGGCCAGTGGCGCGAATGGAATCACGACGCCAGCCTTGATTGGAATCTGCTTGACGAGCCCGACCATCGTGGCGTCCAGAACCTGATCCGCGATCTCAATCGCATTTATCGCGCTGAGCCGGCGTTGTGGGAGGCTGACCATCAGCCGGCGGGTTTCCAGTGGATCGATGCCAACAACACCGACGAGAACGTGATTGCCTTCATGCGAATCGCTCCGTCGAGCGGGCGCCGGCTGATCTGCGTATATAACTTTGCGCCGGTCGTGCGCACCGGCTATCGCATTGGGGTTCCGGCGCCCGGTCTGTATCGCGAAATTATGAATAGCGACTCGAGTCGCTATGGGGGAAGTAATCAAGGCAATGCGGGCGCGGCGACCGCTGAGCAGTTGCCGTGGCATGGACTTCCGCATTCGCTGTCGCTCACGCTGCCGCCTCTCGCGACGCTGTGGTTCGAAGTTCCCGCTCCCCGCTAAGCGCGCTCTTGCGAGCCGATGCGCCGTCCCGTCGATGGGTCGAAAAAATGCACGCGAGCCGTATCGATAAACAACTTCAGTTGCGCGCCGGCTTCCACGCGTCTCGACACCTCCGCGCGAATTGGAATAGTTCCGAGCTTTGCGTATACGACGTAGGCGGTGCCTGAAAACTCGACGCTCTCGGCCACGACATCGATACCGATCCGGCCCTCGCCCGCTTCCAAAGCCAGATCGCGGGGACGAATTCCCATCTTGATTTGCGCGAGACAGCCTTCAGGCGGTTTGATTTTTAAATCGAGGCCGTCAACGGTGAGGCTTCCTCGCGGAGAAGCGCACTCCGCGAGGAAAAGGTTCATCGGCGGGCTGCCGACGAAGGCCGCGACAAATTCGCTCTGCGGGTAATCGAATACTTGCTCGGGACCACCGACCTGTTCGACCTTCCCAGCGCGCATGACCACGAGTCGATCCGCCAGCGCGAGCGCCTCGACCTGATCGTGCGTGACATATACGAAGGTGCGTCCAGCCCGGCGCTGGAACTCCTTCAATTCGACGCGCAGCGACGCGCGCAATTGAGCGTCGAGGCTCGCGAGCGCCTCGTCCATCAAGATGATTTCCGGCTCACGCACCAGCGCCCGAGCGAGTGCGACGCGTTGCCTTTCACCGCCTGACAACTCGCGCGGAAATCGGTTCAGTTCGACAGCAAGTCCCGCCTTGGCGGCGCTTTCCTTCACCCGCTGCTCAATCTCGTCGCGCGCGACGTGCCGGAGCCGCAGTGGAAATGAAATGTTTTGAAACACCGTCATGTGCGGATAGAGAGCGAAATTTTGAAATACCATCGCGATCGATTCGCGGCGAACGCCCTTGCCCTCCGCGCCGACGTCGCCAATCTGAATTTCGCCGCTGTCAGGATATTCAAGGCCGGCAATAAGCCGAAGCAGAGTAGTTTTTCCGCAACCCGAAGGACCGAGCAGAACAACGAATTCTCCGCTGCGCACCGACAGAGAAACGTCAAAGACCCCTCCGCCAGAAGGGAATTGACGAGTCAGGTTGCGAATGGCGAGGTCAGCCATGCTGCTAGCGCGAACTGCCGGCGAGGAGCGCTCCGCGTAAAGAGGGACCCAACGCGACGACGACGCAGACCGCCGGGATCATCATCAGCATCGCGAGCGCGCTGGCGGGACCGACGTTGCCGAACACGGTGTAATAGTAGAGGAGTGGCGGAAGTGTGCGATTGGTCTGCTGGACGAGCAAGGCAAATCCAAATTCATCCCAACTCAAAATAAAGCACAGTATCAACGCTGTCGCGATTGCAGCTCGGGCCAGCGGCAAATCGATCGTCACGAAAATACGCAGCGGTGATGCGCCGTCGATCCAGGCGGCTTCTTCGATCTCAAGAGGAATCGCGGCGAACGACGCATACAGCGTCAGGGTCGCAGTGGGTACTGCAATCGCGGCATGAACAATAGCCAGTCCTATACCACTTGGCGAATCATAGATTTGAAGAGTCGCCAGGATAATGCCAAGCGGAATAGCCACTGTAATCATTGGTAGAAGGCGAACACCAGACACCGTCGAAAACCCGACGCGCTGCGCGATCGAGCTGCGAGACATCGCATGGGCAAGCATCGCTCCAAGCGCAGTTGCAATCACCGCGGAGATACTAGCGACGCCCAGGCTTCTCAGCACCGCGCTACGAAGTTCATTCACTGCGAACACCGTAATGAAGTGCGAAAGCGTCAGATGATGCGGCGTCCAATGCGGCGGCCAGGCAAAAGTCTCGAGCTCGGGAGTCACCGACTGTTTGGCGAGAATGTAGAGCGGCAACGCGGCGGAGACAATCACGAACGCTTCGAGCGCGAAGCTCGCGGCCGTTAAGCCGCCGGAGTCGGTGCGAGCTCGAGTGCTCACGCCGGCGCTCCATCTTCGCGTGAGAATCTCCGCGCGAGCACAAGACCGCCGAGGCCGATGACAGTGACCATCAACGCGAGGATCATCGCTGCAGCCATCGCTT
>WNFJ01068568.1_pt2 | contig 12916 bp, 12 predicted proteins | sample 5400461 | NCBI WGS metagenome assembly WNFJ01 (sample SAMN13153349, study PRJNA577476) | soil metagenome | isolation source: 115 cm saprolite on Douglas fir-dominated hillslope | place: USA:California | collected 2013-09-17 | reverse complement strand
CCGCGGTTCGCCCGGAGCGCTAGGGAGTAGTCCAGAGCAGCTTCCCACTGGGAAGAGCGCTCCGGATGTACCTGGAGCGCTCCCGAGTGACCGCCGTACTCGAATTTGAAGACCGGGCCGGCCACCAGGCTCGGATGCTCTACCGCGCGGATGTCTAAGGACTTTTTTTCGAGCAGTCCATGAAAAAGGGCCGAGGGTAAGTCGCGAGCTGTGCGGAGCGACTCGCTGGCACTTTGGCCAATCTGTTTATTCATTTTGCGATCGCGTGGCAACCCGCCACTCAGCGGTTTGGAGATCGAGATCAGCCAGCGCGCGTTCGGCTGTGGTTGGATTGCCGATCGCTTTATTGTGGCGCGTAAAGACGGTGTATATGCTGCCGCGGTGCCAAAGTCCGCGCCCAAGAAGACGTTAGTCGCTTTCCGCCTGGAAGACGAAGTGCTCGAGGCGCTTGACCGAATTGCGGATGAGCTGACGGCGAAGCAGCCGCGGTGGCGCTCCAACGCGAAGGTGAGTCGCACCGAAGCCCTCAGAGCCGCAGTGCTTGGACGCGCCGACAAGAAAGCGCGCCACCCGCAGTCCAAGTAGCCCTCCACCCTCCATCGGTAGCAGGCTGTCTAGCGACAGGCTATACACAGTTGCATACAATGTATTCAGCAACTATACTCTGTGTATACATAAATAATACGCGAAAACAAGATGCCCCCACTTTGCGTAACGTTCAACACTGTTATCAGCTCTATCAAGTTCTGGGCCCTGGTGCTCGGGCTGGCGATGTTGGTTACCGGATGTGGCGACGCAGAGCCGGGCAACCCTCGTTTTACCAGTAAAAACGGCGTCCGGTACTACGACCTGGTCGCGACGGACCTGGACGTCGCAGGCGCGAACGACCAGGAGGAGCAGCTCCTCGAGATCCACGCGGACGCGAAGGGATGTCTCGGCCAGGCTTGGGTCGAGCTCACGGACCACCGACTCTGGAACGGCACCGCGTACGTGGATGGGTTGCAACGAGGCGCCCACGTGCAGGTCTTTGCGTTTCCCTCGCGACTCGCGCCGTCGAGTTGGGCGCTGCGCCACGAGCTTTTGCACCATTTGAAGGAGTGTAACGAGGGGAACGCCGACCGGGGTCACAGGGGACCCGAGTGGATTTACGTCGGGGGAGTGGCGCGATGAAAACACCGATGCTTCTGGCGCTTGCTCTGGCGCTTGCAGCGCTGGCGGCGGGGTGTGGCGCCACTCCCTTCGACGCTCCGGCCGATCTCGTGACCCACTTCGGAAGTCGCATCTACTTGAACGGGCACCCGGCCTGGACGACCGCCGACGAGGCCAGCGTGCTTCAAAGCGAGCTGCTCACCGATCTCGAGTGGGGAAGGCCGGCCGAAGAGTGCCTGGGGCGTACGATCTACCTGATCGAGGAGTATCCGATCGCTCGGTGCGAGTCTGGGCATGCTTGCTTTGGTTATGCGGATGGCCCGGACCTCCACGTCGGCGCCGCGCCGCGCAATCCATGGGGTGGGGATGGCCCTCGCCTGGCGCCCTTCAAGCACGAAACGATCCACTACCTGCAGGGCTGCGTCCTTGGGATCTCAGATCGAGACCACCGCCGGTCGGAGTGGATGTTCCAATAGAGGGTCGCCGGCAAAGATCACATTGACAACAGCCCGCGAACCTTTACTTTAGCGCTCTGTGTACGCGAGTGCTAATCTCGCGAAGCAAGAATTTCACCATAATATCAGGAGGTTAAAATGGCAGCGAAGGAGATCTTCTTCCACCAGAACGCCCGGGACGCGATTTTGCGCGGTGTTCGGACCCTGGCGGATGCGGTGGCCGTGACCCTCGGCCCCAAGGGTCGCAACGTCGTCCTCGAGAAGTCCTTTGGTTCGCCCACCATCACCAAGGACGGGGTGACGGTGGCCAAGGAAATCGACCTGGAAAACCGGTTCGAGAACATGGGCGCTCAGATGGTGAAGGAAGTCGCCAGCCAGACCTCAGACAAGGCGGGCGACGGGACCACGACAGCGACGGTGCTCGCTCGTTCCATTTACGAAGAAGGCCTCAAGCTGGTGGCCGCAGGGCACAGCCCGATGGATCTGAAGCGGGGAATCGACCAGGCGGTGGAGCTGATCGTCGGCGAGCTGAAGAAGATCTCCAAGCCGACGAAGAGCCGCAAGGAGATCGCCCAGGTCGGGACCATTTCCGCCAACGGCGATGAGACGATCGGCAACATCATCGCCGAGGCGATGGACAAGGTCGGCAAAGAGGGAGTGATCACCGTCGAGGAAGCCAAGGGCCTGGAAACCACGCTCGAAGTGGTGGAGGGAATGCAGTTCGACCGCGGCTACATCTCGCCCTACTTCGTGACCAATCGGGAGCGGATGGAGGTCGTCCTCGAGGACCCCTATATCCTGATCACCGAGAAGAAAATCAGCACCATGCCCGATCTCATTCCCATTCTCGAGCAGGTCGCTCGGGCGGGAAAGCCGCTGCTGGTGATCGCGGAAGAGGTCGAAGGGGAAGCCCTCGCCACGCTGGTGGTCAATAAGATCCGCGGCGTCCTCAACGTCTGCGCGGTGAAGGCCCCCGGATTCGGCGATCGCCGTAAGGAGATGCTCCGGGACATCGCGGTGCTCACCGGGGGACAGGTCGTTTCCGAGGAGCTCGGGATCAAGTTCGACAGCCTCACCCTCAACGATCTCGGCCGCGCCAAGCGCGTCGTCGTCGACAAGGACAACACCACGATCATCGATGGCGCGGGCAAGAAGGCCGAAATCGAAGGCCGGATCAAGCTCATCCGCAATCAGATCGCCGAGACCACCAGCGACTATGATCGGGAAAAGCTCGTCGGCGGCGTCGCAGTGATCAACGTGGGCGCGGCCACCGAAACCGAAATGAAGGAGAAGAAGGCCCGCGTCGAGGACGCGCTGCATGCCACCCGGGCGGCGGTCGAAGAGGGCATCGTCCCGGGCGGCGGGGTCGCTTACCTGAGATGTCTGGGACCGCTCGACAAGCTGAAGTTAGGCGTCGAGCAGGCATTTGGCGTCCAGATTGTCCGCCGCGCCGTGGAGGAGCCAATCCGCAAAATCGCCAGCAACGCGGGTTGGGAAGGAGCAGTTGTCCTCCAGCGCGTGCTCGATGGAACCGGGGCATTCGGGTTCAACGCCTTGACTGAGACCTTCGAGGATCTCGAGAAGGCCGGGGTGATCGATCCCACTAAAGTGGAGCGAACCGCCCTCCAGAACGCCTCATCGGTCGCATCGCTCCTGCTCACCACCGAAGCGATGGTGGCGGAGAAGCCGAAGAAGAAAGCGAAGGGCGGGGCTGGCGGCGGCGGGCCGGGCGGAATGCCCGACTACGGCGGCGAGGACATGGACGACTAAATCGCACTCCTTTTCGACGTTCACGATGGCCCCGGGTTCTCTCGGGGCCGTTTCGTATGTGTGTCCGCTTTTAGCTGCAGCCGCTCGTCGATCCGCAATTCGCGCAGCGATAGCAGGCGCCGTTGCGGACCATGATCGCGCCGCACGTATGGCAGGGGGGCGCATCCTCCTGGTTGAGAAACGCCTCGCGCGCGCTGGAGGGCAGCGCCTTTCGCTCGCCGCTTGCCCCTTTGCCTTCCCCGCGATTCGCATCCTGCTCCGCGGGGAGGGCCTTCATGCTCTCCGGAATGTCCTCTCGGGGCAGAAACTTCAGGGCCAACCAGCGGAAGATGTAATCGGTGATCGACTTGGCGATGGGGATGTTCGGATTTCCGGTGAACCCGGACGGCTCGAAACGCGTATGGCTGAACTTGTCCGCCAGGACCTTGAGCGGAACGCCGTATTGCAAGGAGAGCGAGATGGCGGTGGCAAAGCTGTCCATCAACCCGCTCACCACCGACCCCTCCTTGGCCATCACGCAGAACAGCTCCCCCGGCTGGCCGTCTTCGTACATTCCCACCGTCAGGTATCCCTCATGGCCGCCGATGGAGAATTTGTGGGTGACCGCCTTTCGCTCGTCGGGAAGTCGCCGACGGACCGCGCGATCCGGCGGAGGGGCAACCACCACCGGTGCGGCGACCGCCTTTTCCTTGGCGTCCGACTTCTTCGTGTTCAGCGGTTGCGAGCGCTTGCAGCCGTCGCGATAGACGGCGATCGCCTTGAGCCCGTTGCGCCAGGCCGCCAGGTACGCCTGCTCGATCTCCTCCACGGTGGCGTTGGTGGGCAGGTTGACCGTCTTGGAGATCGCCCCCGACAAGAACGGTTGGGTGGCTCCCATCATCCGGACGTGGCCCATCCAGTGGATGCTGCGCTCTCCCTTGGCCGGGCGGAACGCGCAGTCGAACACGGGCAGGTGCTCCGGTTTGAGAATGGGCGAGCCTTCGATCGTGTCATGCTCGTTCAAATAGGCGGCGATCGATTCGACCTGCGTGGGCGAGTATCCGAGCTTGGCGAGGGCGAGGGGTACGGTGTTGTTGACGATCTTCAGCATCCCGCCGCCGACCAGCTTCTTGTACTTGATCAGCGCGATGTCCGGCTCGATGCCGGTGGTGTCGCAGTCCATCATGAATCCGATCGTTCCCGTAGGCGCGAGGGCAGTGACCGTGATCGCTGCCCAGGGCGAGCGCCTGATCCCACGCCAGGGAGGATGCCGCGTGCAGCGCCGCGCTCACCCCGTGCGCGGGAATCTGGTGAGCCGCCTTGCGGTGCTTGCGGATGACCCGGAGCATCGGCTCGGCATTTTTCGCATATCCGGCGAAGGGACCGATGCGCTCCGCCAGCTTGGCCGATTGCACGTAGGCTTGGCCGCACATCAAAGAGGTGATCGCCCCGGCATAGTTTCTCCCTGCGTCGGAGTCATAGGGAAGGCCGGAGGCCATCAGCAGAGCGCCGAGGTTCGCATACCCGAGCCCGAGCGGCCGGTAGGCGTGTGAGTTCTCGGTAATTCTCTGGGTGGGGTAGCGGGAAAAACCGACGATGATCTCCTGGGCGAGCAGCACCACATCCACGGCGTGCTTGAAGGATTCGACGTCGAAATCGCCGTCGATCGTCCGGAAGCACATCAAGTTCAACGACGCCAGATTGCAGGCGGTGTCGTCGAGGAACATGTATTCCGAGCATGGGTTGGAAGCGTTGATCCGCCCCGTGTTCAGGCAGGTGTGCCAGTCGTTGATCGTGGTGTCGAATTGCAACCCCGGATCGCCGCAGAGGTGCGCGGCTTCGGCGATCTCCCGCATCAGCTCTCGGGCGCGGAAGGTCTCCATCGTCTGCCCGTCTTTCACCTTCTTCGTGCTCCAGGGCCCATCCTCCACCAGCGCGTTCATGAACTCGTCGGTGACCCGAACGGAGTTGTTGGAGTTTTGGAAGAAGATCGACGAGTAGGCTTCGCCGTTGAAAGAGGCGTCATAGCCGGCATCGATCAGCGCCCACGCCTTCTTCTCCTCGGATGCCTTGCACCGGATGAACGCGAGGATGTCCGGGTGGTCGACATTGAGGATCACCATTTTCGCGGCGCGCCGGGTTTTGCCGCCGCTTTTAATCACCCCGGCGAAGGCGTCGAACCCCTTCATGAAGGAGACCGGGCCGGAAGCGGTGCCGCCCCCGGCAAGCAGCTCGCGGGAGGAGCGCAAGGTCGACAAATTGCTTCCCGTCCCGGATCCGTACTTGAACAGCATCCCTTCGGTCTTGGCCAGGGTGAGGATCGAATCCATCGAGTCTTCGATCGAATTGATGAAGCAGGCGGAGCATTGAGGTTGCGCCTCGACGCCGACGTTGAACCAGACCGGTGAATTGAAGGCGGCCTTTTGCCGCAGCAGCAGATGGCTAAGCTCCGCGTGGAATGCGTCCCGATCCGCCTCTGCGGCGAAGTAGCCTCCCTCGGTGCCCCAGCGGGTCAGGGTATCGACGACGCGGCCGACCAACCGGCGAACGCTTCTCTCGCGTTCGGGAGTGTCCGGTGTGCCGCGAAAGTACTTCGAGGCCACCACGTTGGTGGCGAGCATCGACCATGACTTGGGGATTTCGACGTCTTTCTGCTCAAAGACGGTCCTTCCGTCCTCGCCACTGATGTTCGCGGTGCGGTGTTCCCAGGCCAGCTCGTCCGCCGGGTCGACGCCCGGCGTGGTGAAATACCGGGGCACGACCATTCCCACAGGCGCAGCCTTGCCTCGACGCGAGGACTTGCGCTCTTTTGACGCGACCGAAGACTTGGGAAGCAGCTCTTTATCCATTTGTCTCTCCCTCTCCAGTTTCACTTATGGTCCGTCTTTTGAGAAAAACCCATCCTGCTTCGTCCCAGCGCAAACAGCGCCGCCGGGGCGGAAAAAAAGTGATCAGATCTCCAACGAAACCGCCTTGCTGCCGACGCCTCTGTGTGGAGGGCCTTCCGAAAAGGCTGAGCGCTCTCCCCCTCGATTCGAACGCCCTTTTGTACACGATGTAACAAGTCGGTGTCAAGGGTAACCCCACTATAGCTAGTGTCAAATTGAAGGCCGCACCACCAGATTTAGGGTTATTGGGGACGCACCCGCACTTGATGAATGACCTCGGCAAGGCCCACCTCAGGCAGCTGGAGGCCGCCTGTGCCCCCTGCGACCGCCCGCTCGAGCGGCCCCTTTGCGGGCGGGGATCGGGGCCGCGAAAATCTGCCGCGAATCCTAATGCGACGCACTGACGCCCTGGGGAGTACTTTGCTGAAAGTACGTTAAGCGATGCACTTTCATTTTGCGATGCTCCGGGCCGGAGTTTGCGCGCCGCGAAAAACGCCTTTAAGAAACCTTCTGCGATGCTGCCCTTCCGCCGACACATCTTTGTCTGCACCAACCACCGCCCCGAGGGACACCCGAAAGGATGCTGCGCGGATAAGGGGGCCGAACAGGTGCGCGAGTCGTTCAAGCAGGAACTGGAGAAGCGAGGCCTGCGCGGCGAGGTACGGGCGAACGCCGCCGGCTGCCTCGATCAGTGCGCCTTCGGAGTCACCGTGGTGGTCTACCCCGAGGGGGTCTGGTACGCGCGGGTGAAGACCGAAGATGTGCAGGAGATCGTGGACGAGCACATCGTCGGTGGCCGCCCAGTCGAGCGCCTGCGGATGCCGGGTACGAAGTGAAGGCCTAGCGGCGGCGCCCGAAGAGTCGGAGCAGCGCGAGGAACAAGTTCACGAAGTCGAGGTAGAGCATCAGAGCGCCGCTCACGCTCAAACTGGCCGCGCTGGAGTAGCCGGCCCCGGCGTGCATCTGACGAAGCTTTTGCGTGTCATAGGCGGTCAGGCCGGCGAAGACGACCACGCAAGCGCACGACCAAACGAAGGAGAAACCTCCGCTGTGCCAGAACAGCTGGACCACGCCGGCGATCATCACCCCGAACAGGCCGATGAAAAGAAAGGTTCTCCAGGCGCTGAGATCCTTCTTGGTCAGGGTCGCGTATGCGCTCATCGCCCCGAAAGTGCCGGCGGTGAGCAGAAACGCCTGGCCGATCGAGCCCAGCTCGAAAACGAGAAAAATCGTCGAGAACGTCAGCCCGTTCATCGTCGCGTAGAGCAGGAACAGCCCGCCGGCCACGGTACCGCTGACGCGCGGAGCGGCGAAGGTGAGCCCGAGCACCACCAGAAGCTCGGCGATCAACAAGAACATCAAATGGGGAACGACGAGCTGCAGCAACGCCGGGCTGGAAGCGGTGTACAAGGCGACGCCCCCGGTCACCGAAAGGCCCACGAACATCCATCGGTAGACTCGGGCCATGAAGGCGCGCTGCGACTGCTCGACGACGATCTGATCGACGGCCGCCGTGTTGCGTTCAAGAGGGGTCTGCCAGGACATTCGATGGCTCCTTTGGGTAACTGGCCTGCTTTATAGCGCGCGATTCCCCTTTTCGCTCGCGGGGCGAGCTTGGAGGGCGACCAGGAGCGCGTCGGCGACCTTCGTGGTGATAAGCGGCAGGACGCCTCCGCCGCCCACGATGTTGACGATGCGCGACGGGGATCCGCGGCAAACGCCGCCCCAGTCCGGGGCGCGAGCAAGTCCAACCGAAGCGTAAGCCGAAAAGTCGACGTACAGTTGCTGCGTCGTCGAGCCCGTCTGGGTGCAAAGCACGTGGCTTTGCGGCGATGCCTCGACCATCGTCTGGACGATAAAGCCTCCGCCGACCGGGTCTTCGGCGGCGCGTTCGCACAAAGCTTCCCAGCCCAGAGCGGCGCCGAAAGTCTCGCGGGTGCGCTCGGCAAACGAGGCCTCGGCCGACGAGCGCCCGATGAAAACCGCTTTGCCTCCGTAGTCCCAGGCGCGCTTGAGGACGAACCTCTCGGGGTGAGCGGCGACGAGCGCTACCAGATCATCGATCCGGCCCCCCTGCTCGTCGTTCGTTGGACGGTGCTGGAATATCCGCGTCCAGGGGAGCGCCTCCTGAACAGCCCTCAGCTCATCGGCGTCGAGCCCTGCAAGGTCGGCGAGCTCGGGATCCTGTGCGGCCATCGACAGCAAGGCAAAGGTGGTTTTCACTTCGACCTGGGAGGCGGGCGGATTGAGCACCACCGCCTTGCGGCCGGGCACTTCTTCAAACAGGTCGACCAGGTAGGGAGCGTCCATTTTATCGAGTCGACGGACGAACAGGTGGCGGTAGATGAGCTCGTACGATTTACCATCGGCCTCGACTGTCGTGTCCCCGGACAGCTGATCGGGAAACACCACCTTGGAATCGGTGCCGAGATCGGAAAAGCGCCGGGCGAGGTGCTCAAGCTCGGTGAGCTGCGCGTCATTGCGGCGGCAGAGCAATCCGATGCGGGCTGGCTCGCGGCCCCGTTCGAGAGAAAATCCTTGCACCAGCGCCTCGTGGAGGGCGCGCGCGTTGGAGCCATTGGTGCGAATCAGACCGGCGATTGCGCTTTCGGCGAGACCGGCGGCCTTGCCAGCCCATTCGATGAAGGCTTCCGCCGCGATGTCCGAGTAGCCCTGCATCGCGGGAATGGTGGCGTTGATTTCGAGCGCGAATGGCTGCTCGGATTCTCCGCGGAGAAAGTAGTCCACGCGGGTGGTGGCCAGGCGGTTGGCGGTGGCATAGGTCTTCAGAGCGATTCGCTTCTCGCGAGGCGAGAGCGCCCCGGCGATCAGCTCTCGATCCGGACCTGCGAGGATCGACCGCGCCATCTTCACCGCCGCCGAAGAAAGCCGAGCGGAAAGATTCGCGCGCTGCCGGATTTGGCTTGCGTCGGCAATCACCGGGGTGGCGGTGATCGGAATCGGGCGCGTCGATCCATCCAGGTTGGTGACCGCCAGGCCCTTGGCGTACGCCGAATGCGCAAGGGTGACACCATCCGAGGCGGCGATGCGCCGCAGGGCTTCTAAAAGTGGATGCACGGCGCTAAACCTGACCCCATCCATCCGAGTGGAGAATCAATGGCCAAGGTCCTGGAATTTTTCTTCGATTACTCAAGCCCGTACTCGTATCTCGCCTCCACCCGCGTGGAGGCCGTCGTGCGGCGCGCCGGCGCCGACCTGCGATGGCGTCCCCTCCTTCTGGGCGCTCTTTTCAAAGAGTCGGGAAACACTTCTCCCGCCTCGAACATCTTCAAGGCGCGGTACATGCTGAAGGACCTTTTCGACTGGACGCGGCACTATGATCTGCCCGATTTCGTGCTTCCGGAAGGCTTTCCCTCGGGTTGGTCGCGGATGAGCGCGGTTGCCTTCCTGCCTTTACCCACGCTTTGTACCGCGAAGTGTTCGCCGAGGGAAAAGATGTGAGCGATGTCGGGCTCTTAACCGGGGTTCTCATGAAAACTGGGCTGAGGGCAGAAGAATCGTTCGAGCGTTCCGGGTCGCCCGAGATAAAAGACCTGCTGCGTAAGAACACCGATGAGGCTCTGGCGCGCGGGGCTTTTGGGACGCCGAGCTTTTTCATCGGCGATAACATGTATTTCGGCAACGACCGATTGCCGTTTGTAGAGGCGGCCCTGAAAGCCGCCTGAGAGATCGCGGTCCGGGGAGAAAAAGCATGGGAATGACGACGGGCGGGCAATTGGTGGCGAAGATGCTCAAGAAGGAGGGCGTTCGCCACATCTTCACCTTGTGCGGATTGCACGTGGCGCCGATCTACGCCGGTTGCGTCGAAGAGGGAATCCAGGTGATCGACATGCGGCATGAGCAAGCAGCCGCGCACGCCGCGGACGCCTACGCGCGGATGACCAAGGGGCTCGGCGTAGCGGTGGTGACCGCCGGCCCAGGCGTGACCGACGCGCTGACCGGCGTCGCCAACGCCTATGCCGCCAGCTCTCCGCTGCTGCTGCTCGGCGGGGCAGCGCCCATTTTCAACCAGAGTCGAGGCAGCCTTCAGGAGATGGAGCAGGTCGACCTTTTCCATCGCATCTCGAAGTGGAGCGATCGCGTTCCCAGTCCCGAGCTGGTGCCCTCGTATCTGTCCAAGGCCGCGCGGGTGGCTCTCTCCGGACGGCCGGGGCCGGTGTTTCTCGAGCTTGCCTGGGACGTCCTGTGCAATGGAATCGACGAGGAAAGCGCTCGGATTCCCGAGAAGTACCGCACCGAAGCGCTGATTTACCCGGACCCGTGCAAGGTCGACGAGGCGATGGCGTTGCTCGCCGCCGCGGAGCGTCCCGCGGTGATCGCCGGCTCTTCGGTCTATTGGGACGGTGCATGGGACGAATTGCGGCGGTTCTCCGAGACCGCGCAGCTGCCCGTCTTCCTCAACGGCGCGGGTCGCGGCTGCCTTCCCGCGGAACATCCGCTCTTTTTTCAGCATGCGCGCAAAGAAGCCCTCCCGGCGGCGGACGTGGTCTTCGTGATCGGCACCCCCTTCGATTTCCGGCTCAACTACGGGGCCGAGCCAACCTTTGGCCCCCACTCGAAGATCGTGCAGGTGGACATCGACCCGGTCGAGATCGGTCGCAATCGCCCTGTCGAGGTCGGGATCGTGGCGAACACCCTCGCCGCCTTGAAGGCATTTGCCAGCGCGGCGCCCAAGGCCGCGCGCCCCACCTATTTGTCCAGCCTGCGCGAGGCTGAGAAAAAGAAAGCAATGGCGATGGAAGAGTGGATCCGCAGCGATGCCGCTCCGATCCATCACTTCCGCCTGGCTCGGGAGATGTCGCAGGTGGCATACAGCGCCGGCCAGGATCCGATGTTCGTCGCCGACGGCGGCAACTGGGTTTCGCTGGCGGCAAAGGTGATCGAGCTGCGACGTCCCGGGCGGTGGTTGGATCCCGGTCCGCTGGGTTGCCTGGGGGTGGGGGCGCCGTTCGCCATCGCCGCCAAGCTGCTTCACCCCGAGCGTCCGATCTGGGTCATTCAAGGCGACGGCTCGTTTGGACTCAACGGAATGGATTTCGAGACCGCCCTTCGCTTCAAACTCCCCGTTTTGTGCGTGGTGGGCAATGACGCCGCCTGGGGCCAGATCCGCCTTCCGCAAGTCCAAATGTTCGGCGAAGACAAATCGCCCGGAACGCTGCTCGCGCCCACCCGCTACGATCAGATTGTCCAGGCGTTTGGAGGATACGGGGAGTTGGTCACCGAGCCGGCCAAGATCCGACCGGCGCTCGAGCGTGCGCTTCGGAGCAACACGGTTGCCTGCGTCAATGTGATGCTGGATCCGGACGCCCCGATGAAGGCGGGGGCGATGGGTTATGCGGTTTAGCGCTCCGGAGGCGATCTCCCGATGAAGGCACCGGCGGACAAGTTTCGCTTGCTCCGATCGCAGGCAGGACTTTTGGTCGTCGACATTCAGGAGCGGCTCTGCGCGGCGATGGACCCGCGCGCGCTGGAGCGGATGGTTCAGCGGACGCAAGCGGCGATCCGGGGAGCCCGTGCCCTCGGCCTGCCGATTGTCTACACCGAGCAATATTCAAAAGGGCTCGGCCCGACAATCCCCGGGCTGAAAGAGCTGCTCGATGGGGCGCACCGGGTGGAAAAACTGAGCTTCAGCTGCGCGTTGCCGGAGGTTGTCTCCGCCCTGAAGCGAAGCCAGATCCTGATCGCCGGGATGGAGACGCACGTCTGCGTGTTTCAAAGCACGCGCGATCTGGCGGAGCAGGGCTTTGACTCCTATCTGCTCGCCGACGCGGTGCTCTCGAGGACCGAAGAGGACCGGCAGGTGGGGCTGTCCCTGTGCCGTGAAGTGGGTACGGTGGTGACCACAGTGGAGTCAGCGCTGTTTGATCTGTTGGGCAAAGCGGGAACTCCCGAGTTCAAATTGATTTCGGCGGCGGTGAAGTAGCCTACCTCGCCGCAGCAAGAAGGCGCTCGTGCGCAACCGTAGGAGCCGTCGGCTGATCTGCCGAGTCCGTGTCGCGGTGCGCCAACTGCTACAATCGAGCGATGGCTTCAAGAGCGATGGTTTCCAATCGACGGCGCGGGTTCACCCTGATCGAGCTGGTGATCGTGATGGGCATCATTGGAGTCCTCTCCACTGTGGCACTTCCGATTTTCCTCCAATATCAGTCGCGGGCGCGACAGGCAGAGGCGAAGGCACAGCTGAAATCCTGGTACAACACCGAGGCCTCGGTGTTCGCCGAACGCGGAAACTATTTTGAAACGATGGCGGACAGCGGATTCGTCCCGGGCCGGGGAAACCGTTATCAATACATGTTTTCGTCGAGCTGCAGCTACGAAATCCGTGCCGGGTTGAACCCGACCAGCACGCCGCTCGACAGCTGTGTCACCGTCGATCAGTTTCGCTTTCCTGGCCTCGCTCTGACCCCTACCCCGATCGACTCGACCTTCACCTATTCGGGACCGCAAACCAATCCGGCGACTCCGGCCGGGCTTGGCGGAATCTGCCCTAACTGCGCCATTCGCGGGATGGCGGCAGGCAACATCGACAACGAAACGCACGGCGTTGATACCTGGGTGATCAGCTCGAAAGACGCGGTGGTGACCCCTAACAGTTGTGGATCGGCCGATACCGCCGCACCGGCGGGAATGCCGTTCAATACCTTCAACGACGCG
>WNFJ01302151.1_pt1 | contig 12918 bp, 10 predicted proteins | sample 5400461 | NCBI WGS metagenome assembly WNFJ01 (sample SAMN13153349, study PRJNA577476) | soil metagenome | isolation source: 115 cm saprolite on Douglas fir-dominated hillslope | place: USA:California | collected 2013-09-17 | reverse complement strand
GCGCGGGCGCCCTGGGCTACAAGGTTCGGTACCTGAACATGGGTGGCTAGTTATGCTGTCGAGAGAAGAAAACGATCTGCTGACTCAGACCGAAGCGGGTACGCCGACCGGCCAATATTTTCGCCGATTCTGGCTGCCGGTATTGTTGCCTACGGAGGTACCGACTCCGGATTGCCCGCCGGTTCGCGTGCGACTCCTCGGGGAAGATCTGCTTGCGTTCCGAGACACGAACGGCCGGGTAGGCCTAATCGATGAGTTTTGCGCGCACCGGCGAGCGAGCCTCTTCTGGGGACGGAACGAAGAATGCGGATTGAGGTGCGTTTATCACGGATGGAAATTCGACGTAAACGGCACGTGCGTGGACATGCCCAACGAGCCTCCGGAGTACGGATTCGGAAACAAGTTACGCACGACGGCGTACCCGACGCGAGAGTATGGGGGCCTGATCTGGGCCTATCTGGGCCCTCGGGGGCGCGAGCCCGAGTTGCCCAAGCTGGAATGGGCGCGAGTGCCGGAGAGCCACCGCTATATTTCCAAGCGCTTCCAGGAGACCAATTACCTGCAAGCCATCGAAGGCGGGATCGATTCGAGCCATTCGAATTTTTTGCATGCCAGCCTGGACGCATTTCGGGTGACCGACGCTTACGTCGAAAAAGTAAAGAGTAGCGGCACGTTGCGAGCGAAATATCACCTGCTGGATAAGGCGCCGCGGTTCACGGTAAAGAAGACCGACTACGGTCTGGTGATCGGAGTCCGGCGGAATGCCGAAGAAGATCGATATTATTGGCGGCTCACGCAATTCCTTCTACCGAGCCACACGATGATTCCGTACGAGAAAGGTCTGGCGATTCACGGGCATTGCTGGGTGCCGCGAGACGACCAGACTTGCTGGGTGTGGACGATCAGTTGGAGTCCCGAGAAGCCCCTTTCGGAAGAGGAGTGGAAGACGATTCGGGATGAGACTTTCGTGCATGCGAAAGTCGATCCGCTCACATTTCGGCCGCTGCGCAACAAAGCGAATCAATATTTGCTGGATCGCGAGAAGCAGCGGACCGCGAACATGACCGGGATTCATGGGTTTGCTTCGCAGGACCAGGCGATTCAGGAAAGCATGGGGCCGACCATCGACCGCACGCGGGAGCGCCTAGGTACCAGCGACACCGCCATCATTGCCGCTCGGCGGTTGCTGCTTCAGGAAATCCGCGAACTTGGCGAAGGGCGCGAGCCATTCACGGCGAGCCATGGCGACGTGTACTGGGTCCGTTCGGCATCGCTGCTTTTGAAACGAGACGTCGAGTTCGACGAAGGCGCGCGAGAATTGACGAAAGCCGAGGTTTAGGTGAGCTCGACGGCGCCCGCCTTGGAACCAGCACTCCGTGAAGAGTTGGTGCAGGCGTGCAAGGTACTGTACGCGGTGAAAGCCGCGGGAGACGGCCTGGGCGGACACCTCAGCGCGCGGCTGGACGAACGACGAATCCTGATCAAGCCGCGTCCGGTGAGCTGGCGCGGGCTAAAGCCCGAAGACCTGATCGTCATCGATTTCAATGGCAAGCGCGTGGATGGAGCTTCCAGCGAACGCAGTGCCGTGCGCGAATGGCCGATTCATGCGCAGATTTACGCGGCACGGCCAGACGTCCGGTGCGTGTTACATGCTCACCCCCGGGCTTCCACGCTCATGGCGGCACTTGGGATCGACGTTGAGCCGCTGGATCAGGATTGCGCGGCGTTTGCGGGGCGGCTTCCGGTGCTGGACAACGGCGCGATAAGCATTGCTACTCCCGCGCTAGGCGATGAAGTGGCGCGGGCATTGGGGACGAGAGGATCGCTGCTGCTGAAAAATCATGGCAGCGTCGTGGCGGGAGAGGACGTCGCTTATGTGTGCGTCACCGCGTGCAGGTTGGAGAAGGTGGCGGAGACGATGCTGCAGGCGGCTTCCCTGACGAAATTACCGGTGATGTCAGGGGAAAAGGCGGCGGCCATTCTGCAGGCGCGAGAGGCCGTAGAACCAGGCGCAGGGAACAGGATGAACCGAGAGCGGTGGCAGATGCTGCGGGATTACTACTTGAGATGAAATTGCTGGTGCGATCAGGAAAGACCAAAAGCACCCACCTTCAGAGTACGAAGGTGGGGCACCCGCAAAACCGTAGCGCTCACAAATGGGGGCGAACTGCGGTGGGACGATTGTCGTCCCTGACGGGACTTGGGGAATGATTGTGGTTTACAATCCGCTGGGGATGGACTCTGGGAGCTGACTGGCGATGCGCGAAAGACAAACGGCCTGGCTGATGAGTATCGGCGCGGCCGCACTTTTCATTGCGGGTTGCTTCAATCTGCTCTTCCGCGGCACCGCTTGGATTTTTCCTTCCCGATCGCAAGCCAGCATTGGCGCCGATGATCCAGTGGATGCGGACGACAGCTGTGCCGACACAACGGAATTGGCGATGGCCATGACGGCGTGGAGGCAAACGCAGCAACGAAGGACTCTCGTTGCTTCCGCAGCGGGCGCCGATGCAACGGGGATCCAGACGGCGCCTGCCGGCGGAGACATTGCGCCGGCGCGTTCGGTTGCCGATGCGTATCCGAGCCTGCACAGCGTGGCAGTCGATCCCGACGCCAATCAGGTGGCGGTGAGCGATTCCAACCGAGGGGCGATTTTCTTTTACAACCGGAGCGCAGGGGGCAACTCGGCGCAAATGGCGAATCCCGAACGGGTGATCCGAGGGCCGAGGACGGGCATGATGTTCGTCGCCGGGATTTCGCTGGACACCGCCGATCGGGAGATCTTTGCCGTAAACAACGATATCGGGGACCGCATGGAAGTGTTCCCATATGACACCGAAGGGAACATCAAGCCGAAGCGCGTGCTCTCCGTCCCGCATGGCGCCTGGGGCGTGGCGCTCAATCCCGTGCGGAAAGAGGTTGCCGTTTCCATCGAGCACCCGAACACCGTGGTGGTCTACCGGCACGAAGCCAGCGGCAGCGAAGCGCCGCTGCGTGTGCTGCGCGGGCCGGAAACCGAATTGGCTGATCCTCACGGAATCGTAATCGATCCGGGTCACAACGAAATGCTGGTCGCGAACCATGGGAATTGGGCTCCGCTGACCCGCGAAGAGGAAGAAACGCCGGCCGGGTTGAGGGGCGGCCATTTCGCCATGCCGTCCATCAATACGTATGGCGTCGAAGCAAAAGGCGACGCCAAACCTACCCGGAAAATTCAAGGCGCGCAAACGCAACTGAATTGGCCGATGGGTTTGAGCCTGGATGCGGCGCACGACGAAATCGCGGTGGCGAATTACGGCACGAATTCGATTCTGGTTTTCCGGCGCAATGCGGAAGGCAATGTGGCGCCCGTGCGAGTGATCAAGGGCGAGCGAACCGGAGTGCTTGGCCCGATGGGAGTGGCCATCGACGCAAAGAATGACGAATTGTGGGTGACGAATTACAGGGAGCACACCGCCGTGGTGTTCGCGCGGACAGCGAACGGAAATGTGGCTCCCAAGCGCGTGTTGCGCAATGCGCCCGCGGGAACGCCCGCAGTGGGCTTTGGCAATCCGGGAGCGATCGCGTACGACTCCAAGCGCGGCCAGATTCTCGTTCCGAATTGAGTGAGCGTACCCAGAATATTGGCGTTTGCCAGGCTGGCAAACGGAAACGAAGGACCGGTAAGGGTAATCGAAGGGCAGGGTACGAAGCTCAGCCGCACGATGCATGGCATCGCGTACGATGCCGTACACGACGAAATTATCGTGCCGGTCCATTTGGCGGGAGCCGTTCTAGTATTTCGGGCCAGCGCGAGCGGAGAAGAAGCGCCGGTTCGAGTCATTCAGGGTCCGCACACGCGCATCCTGCGTCCAGAGACGGTGAACGTGGACGTGAAAAATAACGAAATCGTGGTTGGGGAGGACGTCGGACAAGATGTCTTGTTCTTCCCGAGGGACGCCAATGGCGACGTCGCGCCGCTAAGGATGATACGCGGGGAAAAGACGGGATTGGATGAAGTGCGGGGCGTGGCCGTCGATCCTATTCGGAACTTGTTAGTGGTTTCGAGCCGCAGCGGGAAGGGAACGACGGGAGTCTTTGTCTTCAACCGGAGCGACAACGGCGATGTGGCGCCGCGCGCCGTGATCGCGGGACCGAAGTCGGGTATTATTCGCATCCGGCAGGTGGAGGTTGATCCCGATGAGGGCAAAATTTTCGTGGCAGTGAAGAACAATACCGAATCGTATAAATTTGCGGACGCGTCGCCTTCACCGTGGAATCCCGACAAACCTGGATTCATCGGCGTGTGGGACATCAACGATAATGGCGACGTGCCGCCGCGCGGCGTAATTAAAGGACCCGCAAGCGAAATGGTGTGGCCAGCGGGCGTGGCTCTAAATCCGGGAGACCGCGAAGTTTATACGATCGACAGCGTATCGAATGGGATGTATTCGTATTACATGCCGGAATTCTTCCCCGCAAAGAAGCAATGAACAGGAAGGCGGCCGGCGCTTGTGCTTTCGTATTTGCATTCGTTGCGACGATAAGCGCGCTTTCGCAAACCGCACCCCAGGAAAATAAATCCGCAAAACCCGCTGTTGAGGATATCCCTTCCGTGCGGATGATCGCCGACCCGTATCCCGCGTTTAACGGAATCGCTGTGGACGCCGGAAACGGATTGGTGGCGATGAGCGATCCCAACCGTAAGAGCCTGTTGCTTTACGATCGCATGCGGGGCGCGAGTCGAGGAGAAGCGAGCCTTCCGCTACGTCAGATCGTTGGCCCAGATACTTTTTTGGGGATGATTGCGGGAATTATTCTGGATCCGGGGCATCAAGAAATTTATACGGCAAATAACGACATCGAGGATACGGTCGTGGTGATGCCGTATGGCGCTTCAGGCGATGCAAAACCTGCGCGGGTATTTTCGGTTCCGCATCAGGCTTGGGGATTGGCGCTGGGCGATGCCGCCGACCAGATCGCGGTGACGGTAGAAGTTCAAAACACAATCGTTTTCTACCGGCGGCAGGTGAAAGGCGTGGAGGCCCCGCTGCGAATCCTGCGCGGGGCTGATACCGGCTTGGCAGATCCGCACGGCATCTATTGGGACGAATTGCACAATGAGATCGGCGTGGCAAACCACGGAAATTTCAGGGGCGTGGTGAAAAATACGGGCGGCGGATGTTCGCCGTCGTTTGTCGTTGAAGATGAAGCAGGTGAGTCGCGGCCGCCTTCCATCAGGATTTTTGCGGCGAGTGCAAAAGGGGATGCGAAGCCGCTGCGGGTCATTCAAGGGCCGAAAAGCGGCCTGGATTGGCCGATGGGGATCGCATATGACGCGCAGCACGACACGATCGTAGTCGCCAACAATGGTGACAGCTCGATTTTGATTTTCGGCCGCAACGGCGACGGCGATGTGGCACCGCTACGCGTGATTCGCGGGGATCGGACCGGCATTAGCCATCCGATGGGCGTCGCGGTCGATCCGCAGAAGGGCGAAATTTGGGTATCAAACTGGGGCGATCATTCCGCACTCGCATTTGACAGCGGAGCGCGCGGCAATGTGGGCCCCAAGCGGATCATCAGGAGCGCTCCCGCCGGGACACCTGCGCCCGGGTTTGGCAATCCCATGGCGCTTGCCTACGATTCCAAACGCGACGAGCTTTTGGTGCCCAATTGAGTGACTCAGCCGCGCATCGCGGTGTTTGCCAGGCTGGCAAACGGAAATGCAGCGCCGACGCGCCTGATTACGGGACAAAATACTCTTCTGGGACGCACGATCCACGGCTTGGCATACGATCCCACGAGTGACGAAATCGTGGTCCCCAACGCGTTGGCGGATGCGGTTCTCGTGTTTCGGGCGGACGCCGCGGGTTCCGAACATCCGCTGCGGGTGATTCAGGGGCCGCACACGCATTTGGTGACGCCTCACGCCGTGAGTTTGGATTTGCGGAATCGCGAGATTCTCGTGGCGAGCCTTACGGGGAGGCGGATCAACGTCTTTCGCTGGGACGCCAACAGTGATGCCACGCCGGTTCGAGTGATCGAAGGCCCGAAAACCGAGCTCGGTCACGTCGTGGGACTCGCCGTCGATCCGGACCGGAATCTCCTGGCCGTGGCGAATACGCACGAAATCCTGATTTTCAATCGCACGGACAATGGAGACGTCGCGCCTCGCGGCCGAATCGCAGGGCCGAAGACGGGCATGACCGATGAGCCGTGGCAAATGGAGTTTTACAAGGGCCGGATATTTTTGGCGGCTTCCAATCATTTCCATCAGAACCTCTATGAAGGGGTTACGCTGCGACCTGACGCGAAGGAAGTTCCGGATGATCCGTGGCTGAACCCCATTCTAGGCTTCATGGGCGTTTGGAATATAACGGACGAGGGAGATGTGGCGCCGCTAGCGATGATTCGCGGTCCGTTTAGCGGCTTGATTCACCCGGTGGGTTTGGCGCTGAACCCTAAAGATGGGGAAATTTATGTGTCGGACAGCGTGAAGAATGGAGTTTTGAGCTTTCTGGTGCCACAATTCTTTCCGCAGGATACGAGCTCGAATCCCAAATAGCCAAAAAACTGCGGTGGGAGCCACGGAACAAATCGTTCATGCAGCACCACTGAATACATTCGCCGGCCGGAAGATATTTAGCGCCGTATTTACCATAGCGATCCCTCTTTCGTTTTGGTTGTTGCCGTTGCCGCTCCCGGCGAACTCCCGGCATGCCCTGGCGGTTGCATCGTTCATGATCGTTGCCTGGATCACGGAAGTGCTTCCGCACGCGCTCACGGGACTTGCCGGGTGTTATTTGTTTTGGGTGTTGAAGATCGTTGATTTCGAAACAGCATTCAGTGGATTTGCCGATCAAACGCCGTGGTTCCTGTTTGGCGCCGCGCTGATTGGGATGATGGCTTCGAAATCGGGTTTGGCCCGGCGCCTCGCATACTTGGTGATGCGGCGAGTGGGAGCGGGCTACTCGAGGCTACTACTCGGGCTCATCCTGTCGTCCTTCCTACTCACGTTGCTGGTGCCCTCGGGAATCGCCTGCGTTGTGATTATGGCGGCCGTCGCCGTGGGTTTGATCGAGGTTTTTGGTTTGCCGCGGGGAAGCAACGTCGGGCGCGGGATTTTCGTGACGCTTACCTATACGGCGGGCATATTCGACAAAATGGTAATTGCCGGCGCCACTTCGATTTTGGCGCGCGGGCTGATCGAAAGAACGACGGGAATCGAAGTTTACTGGAGCCAATGGCTGCTGGCTTTCTTGCCCTGCGTGGTCGTCACAATGCTGGTCATCTGGCGGCTTGTGCTATGGCTGTATCCGCCGGAAAAAGAGGCTCTGCGGGGCGGCGTTCAATTCCTGGACGATTCTTTGCAAAAGATGGGACCGTGGACGCGGATGGAAAAACATGCTCTGTTCCTGATGTCGTGTGCCATCGCGCTATGGGCGACGGATTTGATTCACCACATCTCGCCGGCCGTGATCGGCATCGGCGTGGGACTGCTTGCGGCTGTGCGCGGCGTGGGCATCCTGGAACTGGAAGATCTCAAGCGCCTCAATTATTTGCCGGTATTTTTCACGGCAACGGCCATCAGCATGGGCGAAGTGCTGCTCAGGACCAATGCATTGAGCTCAATGACGGCGGTCATGTTCGCTTGGATGCGGCCGTGGGTAACCAACGCGTTCTCGATGGCATTCGTGCCGTACTGGACGGCTTTTGTCTATCACATTTTTCTGGGAAACGAGATCTCCATGCTGGCGACTTCGGTGCCGCCGTTGATGAATTTTGCGAGGACGGCGGGAATTCATCCCTTGCCGCTCGGGTTGGTATGGGCCTTCGCAGCCGGTGGGAAGATTTTCGTGTATCAATCGGGTGTGATGGTCACCGGCTATTCCTATGGCTATTTTGAAGCGAAGGATTTGCTGCGCGTCGGGTTTGTTTTGACGGTCGTGGAGTCGCTGGTGCTGCTGTTTCTCGTTCCGTTTTATTGGCCGCTGATTGGAATCCGATGAGGCCCGGTCGAAAAATGTTATTTTGCATGTTACACGGGCGCCCGGTTGGCCTTGGTGACTGAGAGGCGTACATTTAATCGGGCGTAGACATTGCGGGCGTTGCCTTCGTAGATCTTGCGCTTATCTTTTTCGCTTAACCCGGGAACCGCGTCGATATAGCGCTTGGTGTCGTCGAAATAATGGCCCGTTTCGGGATCGATGCTCTTTACGGCTCCGACCATCTCCGAAGCGAAGAGAATATTGTCGATGGGAACGACCTTCGTGAGGAGATCGATGCCGGGTTGGTGGTAGACGCAGGTATCGAAGTAGACGTTCTTCAAGAGAAGCTCTCCGAGAGGAGGACGTTTTAAATCCTGCGCGATACCTCGATAGCGTCCCCAGTGGTAGGGAACCGCGCCGCCACCATGAGGAATGATGAACTTCAGCGTGGGGAGATCCTTGAAAATGTCGGAGGTCAGGAACTGCATGAACGCGGTTGTGTCGCCATTCAGATAGTGCGCGCCGGTGGCGTGGAAATTCGGATTGCACGAACCGCTGACGTGGATCATAGCGGGCACATCAAGGTCCACCATCGTTTCGTAAAGCGGATACCAGAAGCGGTCGGTGAGCGGTGGGTCGCTCCAATGACCGCCCGAAGGGTCGGGATTCAGGTTACAGCCAACAAAGCCGAGTTCTTTCACGCAGCGCTTTAATTCGGCGATGCAGTTGGCGGGCGGGACGCCGGGCGATTGCGGCAATTGGCAGACGCCGACGAAATTTTGGGGATAAAGCGTGCAGACCCTGTAGATCAAATCGTTGCAAACCCGCGACCATTGCAAACTCGTCGTAGCGTTTCCGATATGATGCCCCATCCCCATGGCACGCGGCGAGAAGATGGTGACGTCGGTGCCGCGGTCCCGTTGGAATTTCAGCTGGGCTTGCTCGAGGCTCTCGCGAATCTGATCATCGGTGATCTTGGGAGCTTCGGAAGGAGATTGCGACGGATCCTTAAGGCCCGCGATCTGTTGCTGGCGGTAGGCTTCCAACTCCTTCGGCGCTGTCGTGTAATGCCCATGACAATCGATGATCATTTGTAGCCTCGTTACTTTGTGTCGAAGAATCCTGCTCTTACTTGCGTTACGGAGTAGAAGGATAAGAGAGATTCTTGGCGCGCCTTCTTTCTAGTGCGAAAGCCATAGGCTTTCGCAAGGCACGCTCAGAATGACACCGTGCGCAGGGTGCATGCTATGAATTCGACGTCAATTTTGTCAAATAGAGTGATGCATGCAGATTTTGGGGTTTGCGGCGCCTCTGCTACGATGCTCGCTTTCATTTCTAATCGCGGATGATCTTTGGACGCGAATCCTGATCTGTCCGACATCTATCTGAGCGGAGGAAGTGGGAATGGCTGAACTGCCAAGGCTAAATGGCGTGATCCGCGCCTTCGAACAGGGCCAAACGGCGCTTGCCGCCTTTTCAATTGCCGAAATCGATTCCGCCCTCGCCTTCAGCGTTGCCAGATACGACGCCATTGTTTTTGAGATGGAGCACAATCCATGGGACGCGCGAATTTTGCGCGATTGCTTGCAGTACATGCTCAATCGAGGGCAGATCGCGGACTCCGGCTCGATCGCGCCCGCGGTTACGCCATTCGTGCGGATCCCCCCCAACGGAAATGAAAAGAACCAATGGCTGGCCAAACAGGCGCTCGATCTGGGCGCATACGGGATCGTATGGCCGCACATCAGCAGCGTGGACCAGGCCTACAATGCCGTGGCGGCGTGCCGGTATCCGCGTTTGAAGACGGCCAAGCTCAGCGAGCCCGCCGGCATCCGAGGCGATGCGCCCGTGGCGGCGGCCCGTTATTGGGGATTGACACAGCAGGAATATTATCGCAAGGCGGACGTGTGGCCTTTGAATCCGCAGGGCGAAATTCTGGTAGTCCTGATGATCGAGGACACGCAGGGAATCGCCAATCTTCGCGACATCTTGAAGAATGTTCCGGGCATAGGGTTGGTGCTTATTGGGGAAGGAGATTTGAGCCAGGAACTCGGATTTCCGCGACAATACGAGCATCCTTCGGTGGTCGAGGCCATGACGGAGATCGTGGCGACTTGCAAGGAGTGCGCTGTTCCGGTGGGACATCCTCACGTCGATGCGAATAACGTCGAGCGGATCCTTAAGGAAGGATATCGGTTTTTGATGGCTGCTCCGACGCGAAGCTTCGCCGCGCTCGAGAAGTGCCGGCAGCTCACGGGACGGGCGTAGTAAGAGCGTGCCCTAGAGGAGATTCAGTGTACCTGGAGCAAAGAGCTCTTCGATGCTGAACTTCCTGGGGATGACTTTTTGATCGACGGCGAATTGCACGATCATCTCCAAAGCTTTTCGATTGGGCCCATTGTTGACGCCCAATGGAAATGGATCCCCGACTACCTGCCGGAGCGCGATGGCCGTTTCGTCCGCCGGAGAGAGATTTTTGCCGGCATCCAAGCGCGCCAGATAAATTTTCTTGGCCTCTTGAAATGCATGGAAGAGGTCGGCGGCTAATCCGGGCTCGGCTGTGAGCAGAGAATCCTTAACCACAAGTCCATGATTGATGGGGTAGACACCTGTTTTGCGGAAGTAGGCAAAACCCGCATTGCGAGCGTCCGGGATGAGCTGCTGAATATCAGGCGAATTCACCTTCACATCGCCCACCGCGGCGGGGACCTTGCCGGAAAGCAGTAACTCGGCAATTGGCTTTCCGCGATTTGAGTAATCAACATTCGCGGGGGCTTTGTATTCCGCGACGTGCTCGTCATCGGTGGCAGCCCAGGTGATTTTGTCGAGGTCCACGCCGTATTCGATGTGAAGAATTCCTCTCGCCCACAGGCCGGTCGTGACCGTGTAGCCGCGATTGACTGCGACGGTGCGGCCTTCCAGATCTTTCGGTGTCGTGATGCCCGACTTCACATTGTAGAAAATGGCCCAGTGGTGGAAATTCCTGGTCAGGAAGACCGGAATGGCGGTAATCGGCTTGCCATAGGCTCTAGCACAGAGATATGTCGTAAAGGCCATCTCGCAGATATCGAATTCGAGGCCCCGCGCCATGCGCCGCATCGCGGCGACGATGGGATCGACCTGAACGTATTCGAGCTTCCGATCGCCAACGCGGACACTGCCGTCCTTCAGAGGCTTGGTCAGGCCGTAATTGCCGATGGCGATGGTCAGGTGAGGCACTGGCGCGATTCCCGCGAAATCGGCTGGTAGAATACTGAGCGCCGCATTGCGTGACAAGGGGTGACATCCGGCGGGATCGCGAAAGGATCTGCGGCGGAGCCGGAGTAACGCTCTCACGCGATGAGGCCGCGAGCCAATAGCTGAACCCGAGCTAAATCAAAACGTATAGCGTAATTCAATTCGCGCAAATCGCGCCGGCTGAATCTCCACGGGCAGCCGCCGATTGAACGATGGTCCGGTAATTTCGTTTTCCTGAATCTTATAACCGCTGTTGGCCACGTTCATGATGTCCAGCGCGGCACCAAGCGTGCCTTTAGGAAGGCGGAATTGACGCGCGAGGCGAAGGTTCGCGTTGATGACGCCCTCGGCGCGATTTCCGCTGAGCGGATTAAGCAACTGGGTGCCGCGAGAGGTGGCGTCGATCACGAAGGGGCCTTGGGCCAGACCCGTTACGAGCAGTTCTCGGGCGAAGACGAGTCCGTCGAGGTAGTCCGCAACAGCGGCTACGTCGATTCCGCCCCAAGGCAAGCGGTATTGGCCGGAAAGCTTGCCGAGGAACGCGCGGTCCATTACACCCCGGCCGGAGGCATTCACGAGTGTGTTGGGATCCATGAAAAGTGACCCGACCACGCCGGGATCATTTTCAAAAACGGCGTCGCCTGGATTCGTCGGCCCGTGTGACTCCTCGGCGACAAATGAAGCGTCGAGAAAAAGGCTTCGCCACGCACCCTGAATTTCCGCCTGCAGACCCTTGTCCAGGTTACGGAAGGTTACGGAGGTCGGGTGGGTTCGTCAGCAGGTAGTGATCTTGTCCGAACGTTGGCGGATTCTGCTGGTAAACCGTGAGTCGGTTGTCGTCGAAAGTTGCCGGGATGCCGTCCGGTCCGGGGTCGAGTATCGAAACAGGAGCAAAAGCGGAGGGAGGAACGCCGGTGTTCACGGCAGCAACGCGGCGCTTATCGTCGCGCCGAAACAGGTTGATGCGCAGGTCCAACGCCCCGGTCGGCCTGATCTCGGCACCAACGTCGAATTCGTCGGCGTAGGGCCGGGCAAGCGACGGCGAGATGAAAGAATAAGGCCCGCCGAAACGCAGCAACAGGGTACCCAACTCGCCGGGTTCAAAAATTCCGTCGCCATCGCGATCGATCCATTGAAATTCGCTTCCGCCGAGACTATTTGGATTGCCAAAATCGAGATATCTGCCGGCGAGCGGCACGTAGACGCGAAAATAGGCCGCGCGCAAGACGAGCCCGCCTCCATGGGGCACGGTCCACGCAAAACCGGCGCGGGGCGAGATGTTGTTCCAGGCGATTAGGTCGAATTGCGATGGAAGCGCGCGCACGGGAACGAATGTCCCGGCAGGGCTCGACTGCTGGGGCAGGGAGCCGCGCGCAAAATCTGCGACGCCGCCAAAATCAAGCGACAGCGTCTCTCCCAGAACGATGTGGTCCGCGAACGTCAGCGTGGTGTCTCGGATGATCGAGCGGCTGTCGGCGCGAGTATTGAACTCCACCGCGAACGCAGGAACGCCCTCGGCGGTGATCAGGTTCATATCGGACGGCGTAGTGAAGCGATTTGATGGGGACGAGCTTTCGAAGTCGGCGCCGATCAGGAGTTGATGCCGGGACCTTTTGGCGTGGAACACTGTGGGCTGCCAAGCGGCATTTACCTGCTGCCGCGTCTCTAAAGCGAGATTCGCGAGGGGCGCAGCACCGGTTACACCAGCGCC
>WNFJ01522201.1_pt2 | contig 12920 bp, 6 predicted proteins | sample 5400461 | NCBI WGS metagenome assembly WNFJ01 (sample SAMN13153349, study PRJNA577476) | soil metagenome | isolation source: 115 cm saprolite on Douglas fir-dominated hillslope | place: USA:California | collected 2013-09-17 | reverse complement strand
GTCAAGGCGGCGCTGTTCCGCGCCGGTGTCACCGGCATCACCCTGAGCCGCGTCAGCGGGCACGGCGGCGAGCGCGAGGTGCTGAGCGAATACCGCGGCACCACGGTCGTGATGGAATTCCACGAGAAGGTGAAAATCGAGATGGCGGTCTCCGAGCCCTTCGTGGAGCCCACCATTCAGGCGATTCTCACGGCGGCGCGCACCGGTGAAGTGGGCGACGGCAAAATCTTCGTGCAGCCGCTCGACGCCGTGATCCGCATCCGTTCGGGTGAGCGGGACGTCGAAGCCCTCACTGCGGTCAACGCCGACGAAGTTCAGCAGGCCGCCCTGAGCGAAGCGCGGGAGGGCGCCCTGTGACCCCAGCCATCTCCTCCGGCGATACCGCCTGGGTGCTCATCTCGAGCGCGTTGGTCCTCCTCATGACGGTGGGCCTGGCGTTCTTCTACGGCGGCTTGGTACGCTCCAAGAACGCGCTCAACACCATGATGATGAGCGTCGTGGCACTCGGTCTCGTCGGCGTGCAGTGGGTGCTGCTGGGCTATTCGCTCGCCTTCGCCCCCGGATCGTCGTGGCTGGGCGGGCTCGCCTGGGTGGCGTTCCGCGGCGTCGGGCTCGAGCCGAACGCCGCCTACGCGGCCACGATCCCGCATCAGGCGCACGCGATGTTCCAGGGCATGTTCGCCATCATCACGCCGGCGCTGATTTCAGGCGCGCTTGTCGAGCGGATGCGGTTCCGCGCCTACGCGCTGTTCATCGTGTTGTGGGCGACGCTGGTCTACGATCCGCTGGCGCACTGGGTGTGGGGCCAGGGCGGCTGGCTCGCGGCGAGAGGCGTGCTCGACTTTGCCGGCGGCACTGTGGTGCACGTCTCCGCCGGCGTCTCGGCGCTCGTCGCCGCCTGGGTGCTCGGCACCCGCCGCGACTTCCGCCGCGCGCCGTCGGTGCCGCACAGCGTGCCCCTCACTCTGCTGGGCGCGGGCCTCCTCTGGTTCGGCTGGTTCGGCTTCAATGCCGGCTCAGCCCTCGCCGCGAACGGCGTCGCGGCCCTGGCATTCGTGAACACCAACACCGCCGCCGCCGCCGCGCTCTGCACCTGGGCGCTGCTCGACCTGCGCCGCTCGGGCCGGGCCACCGCCGTGGGTGCCGCGACCGGCGCCGTCGTGGGGCTCGTGGGCATTACGCCGGCAGCGGGATACGTCACACCCGCGGCGGCGATCGCGATCGGTGTGCTGTGCGCCGGCCTGAGCTACACGGCTATTCAGCTGCGCGCCGCGCGCGGCCGCATCGACGACTCGCTCGACGTGTTCTCCTGCCACGGCCTCGCCGGCATGGCGGGTGCCCTGCTCACCGGCGTCTTCGCCACTAAGCTCGCGAACCCGGCCGGCGCCGACGGCCTGCTCGCGGGCCACCCGGGTCAGTTGGGCGTGCAGGCGCTCGCCGTCGTGGCGGCAGCCGGCGTGTCGGGCATCGGGACGTTCGGGATTCTCAAGCTGGTGCTGGCGATCGTGCCCACGCGGGCGGGCGTGCACGAGGAGCTGCGCGGCCTGGATCTGAGCGAGCACGGTGAAGAGGCGTACTTCGGGGAAGAGCTGGGCGTGCTGGCGCGGCCCGGCGCAGGGTTGGGCGAGAGCGTCGTTGTGGCCCACGCGCCGGAAACGTTGCAACCTGAGGCTGCAAGCTAGACGCCCCCAAGCTCCCGCGGACCCACAAGCCGCTTTCATTACCGAATCGTTACGCAGGCGCGGCCGAATCACGGTTTACTCGGTCGAAAATCTCCGGTGGAGGGAGTCGAGAACGGCCATCCACTCATCGCCGGAGCCTCTGCCATGTCTACCGTCCGCTCGTCGGACCGACGCTGGCGGCACTACTCGGCCTGCATCCTACCGAGCGGGTGGATGGGGAGGTGCTGCGCGAAGTCGTCGACCACTAGGTGGAAGAGGTGGTTGGGTGAGGCGCCGGTCGGAATCGAAGCGACGAATAGCGGTTTCGCAGTAGACCGGGATCCTCTCCGGCGCGCTCCATCCCGTTTTGTTTCGCTTATAAGGCCCGCTGAACCTTCGCTAAGACTTCGTCTCGCGGATCCAATCTACGCCAGGGCGGTGGGGATCAGCGCTGGCGTTTGCCATCCCCCGCGCCGCACCCCAGTATAGAAGCTGGGCCACGACAGGCTGCGACCTCTCTCCGCTGGGGCACCATCCGATGCGCGCGCTTCGATTGCTCCTCTCGCTGTCCCTGGCGGAATTCATCCTGCCTTCCTCGCCCGCGCCGCTGCACGTGCTGCGGGTGTCGCCCAAAGACACGGGCGATCCCACGAGCCTCGTTACGGTGACGTTCGATCGGCCCGTCGCGGGGCAGCTGGACGGCACGGTCGATCCCCACACGCTGTTCACGATCGCGCCCCAGGTCGCGGGGACGATCGAGTGGCAAGACCCGATCACGCTGCGCTTCACACCCGTCGCGCCGCTCGCGCCGAGCACCACGTACACCGTCACCGTGGCGAACACGTTCCAGGCGATGGACGGCAGCCGGCTCGATCAGCCTTACCAATTCAGTTTTCGCGTGGGCGGGCCCCGCATCCTGGCCGGCGCACCCGTCGGACCCTCCCGCCGGCCCAGCTATCTGAAACCCGACGCCGTGTTCGAGCTGGTCGTCAGTACGCCGATCGCACTTGAGACGGTGAGCAAGCTCGTCTACTTGCAGCTGGACAATACCTGCAACGGACCGCCGGTCGTGCGGCTGCACGCCGTGTCGGAACGGGCCATCACCGACAGCGATCCGGAGCCCTATCGCCAGGCCGGGGGCTGGGACAGAAACCGCGCCACCGACGGCCTGCGCCGGGTGGTACGGACCGTCCCCGAACGTCCCCTGCCGCTCGCCTGCCAGGCGTCGCTGGTGTCTCCCCAGACGCTCGACGCCACGAGTACCGCGAACGCACTGCGCTGGCCGTTCACGACGTACGGCCCCCTCCGTCTCGCGGCAGTCGAGTGCGCCGCGCGGCCGCGCTGTCCCGTGGGATACGTCGTGCTCGTCTTCAGCACGCCGGTGCGCGGCGCGGACGTGCTGCGCACCGTGAAGCTCTCGCCCGCTACGAAGTTCACCGTGTCGGATACGTCGGAGGAATCGGATCGCTGGATTCTCGATGCGCCGTTGACGCCCCGCACCACGTACACGGTCAGCGTGGACCCCGCGCTGCATGACGTGCTCGGCCAGTCCTTCACGGGGTCCACGACGGCGACGCTCACCACCACCGGCTACGATCCGGCGCTCAACTACCCGACCGGCGCGATGCTGGTCGAGCGGCAAGGGTTCCGCACCATCGCCGTGCGCCACGTCAACGTCGATACCGTGTTCGCCACATTCGCGGCGGTGCCGGACACGCTCGAAGCACGCGTGCTCGGCACGGCCACGTGGGGCGACTTCGGCGGGCTGTGGTCGCAGGTCTCAGCGGGCGCCGTCACCCGCGCGGTGGCGGTACAGGGCAAAGCGGACGTGCCGCTGGTGAGCTCGATCCGCGTCCCGGCGTACAACGCGTTGCGCCCGCACACGCCGACCTTGACCCTCGTGCGCATGGCGCCGGCTCGCTTCGACACGAGCATGGGGCGGCGTGGGACGTTCGCCATCACGCAGGTCACGGACATCGGCCTGGCTGCGCGCCTGGGCCGCGCTGAGGCGGTGGTCTGGGTCACCACGGTGCACGACGGCAAGCCGCTCGCGGGCGCCGCGGTAGTGCTCTACGACCGCAACGGCAAGCCACGCGCACACGCGACGGCGGACTCCGCCGGACTGGCGCGGCTCTCCGGCTTCCCACCCGACACCAGCGGCACGCCGGAAGAAGGGCGCTTCGGCGGGGGATTCGAAGGCTACGTCGCGGCGACATTCCGGACCGACCGCGCCGTGGTGCCGTTCAGCGCGTACACGTGGCAGCTCAGCCCCTGGGTCTTCAACGTCTCCGGCGCCGAGGCCGGTGAGCGTATACCGGCGGCGGCCGCTGTGTTCACCGAGCGCGGCATCTATCGTCCCGGCGAAGTGGTGCACGCTAAGGCCATCGTGCGCACGGGCGCGCTCGGCGCCCTGCGCGTGCCGGCCGCGGGCGACTCCGTGCGCTGGGTGTTCCAAGATCGCGAGCGAGGCACGCTCCGGGACACCGTCATCGCGGCTTCGCCGTTCGGTACCGCCGACCAGACGCTGCCCCTCAGCCCCGACCTGCCGCTCGGCACCTACAGCGTGGCGGTCGATCTGCGCCGCGACGGCAGCTGGGTCGAGCTGGCGCGCACGGCGTATCGCGTCGCCGAATACCGGCCGCCGGAATTCCTGGTGAGCGTCACGTCGGACTCGGCCCCGCACTACGCCAACGACACGCTCGTCGCCATCGTCGAGGCGCGCTACCTGTTCGGTGCGCCCATGGGACGGGCCAAGGTGGACTGGACCGTGCGGCGCGCGACCGTTTTCCCCTGGGAGCTCAACATTCCCGGGACGGACGGCTACACCATCGGCGAATCGGGGTGGTGGTGGGAGGACGAACCAATGGAGCGGCCCACGGCCGAGGTGGCGGCCAGCGGCAGCGACACGCTCGACGGGACGGGTCACGTGACGCTGCACGCGGCGCTCGGCGTCCCGGAGAAAGGCCGGCCCGCGCGCCTGCGGGTGGAGGCCACCGTCACCGACGTGAATCGTCAGACGGTCACGGCCGGTACCTCGACGGTGCTCCATCCGGCCGCGTTCTACGTCGGGGCCAAGCCCGGCGGCGACTATTTCTGGAAGGCCGGCACACCGCAGGAGGTCGGTCTGATCGCCGTCACACCGGAAGGCAGGAAACTACCCGGCGTGGCGATCCGCGGCATTGTGGTGCGGCGCGAGTGGCACCGCGTGCAGCGCGAGCGCGGGGGATTGGACGAACAGGTGGGCGAGTGGGTGCCCGACACGGTGGCGCGCTGTGATGTGGTCAGCGGCGCCGCGGCCGTGCCGTGCCGCTTCACGCCGGCCCAGGGCGGCTCCTACGTCGTCACCTTCCGTGCGAAGGACGCCTCCGGTCGCGAGGCCTCGACCAGCTTCTACCGTTGGGCCACGGGCAAGGGCTGGGTGCCGTGGGAAGACGAGACCCAGTTCAAGATGGACGTGATTCCCGACAAGACCACCTACAACGTGGGCGACACGGCCACCGTGCTGTTCGCGTCGCCCTTCGCCGAGGCCGAAGCGTGGATCACCGTGGAGCGCGAAGGCCTTCTGCAGCAGCGCCGCCTGCGGCTCACGTCGGGCTCGACGTCGATCAAGCTGGCGCTCACCGAGGCCTACGTCCCCAACGCCTACGTGTCGATCGTGGTGGCGCGGGGGCGCAGCGCCCCGCCGGGCGGCATCGGCGATCCCGGCCGGCCCACGATCCGCGTGGGCTACGCCGAGTTGCGGGTGACGCCGCGCGTCAAACGGCTCAAGGTCGAGGTCGAGCCGCTCGCGGCGGAGTACCGGCCGGGTGACAGCGCTCGCGTGCGGGTGCGCGTGCGCGACGCCGCGCTGCGCGGGCAGCGCAGCGAGGTGACGCTATGGGCCGTGGACGCGGGCGTCCTCGCTCTCACGGGATACAGCACGCCCGACCCGATCGCGTTGATCTACCGGCCGCGCGGCGTGGCGCTGCGACTCGGCAGCAACCTCACGGCGGTGGCGGAGCAGGTGCTGGCGCTGGAGGGGGTGTCGATCAAGGGCGACGAAGCGCCCGGCGGCGGCGGCGGCCTCGCGGGCGGCGACGTGCTGCGCTCACGGTTCGCGTCGGTGGCGTTCTTCCTGGGCTCGGTGGTGACCGACGCCCAGGGCAACGCGATCGCCGTGGCGAAGCTGCCCGACAACTTGACGACGTTCAAGGTGATGGCGGTCGCGGTCACGGCGGGCGACCGCTACGGTAGCGGCGAGTCCCGCCTCCTGGTCACCCGGCCGCTGTTGGCGCGCCCGGCGCTGCCGCGGTTCCTGCGCCAGGACGACCAGTTCACCGCCGGCATCGTGGTGAACCAGCGCGCCGGCGGCACGCCCACGGTGAGCGTGCGGGCGCGCGCCCGCGGTGTAACCATGGACGGTCTTGCGCAGCGGTCCGTGACGCTCGCCGCGGGACGCGGCACGGAGGTGCGCTTCGCGTTCAAGGACACCACCACGGATTCCGCGACCTTCCGCTTCGACGTGACGGACGGCAAGGACTCGGACGCCGTGCTGTCGCGCCTCGCGCTCAAGCCCGCGTACTTCCCGCGCGCGCACACCGCCGCGGGCGTCGTGACCACAATCGACACCGTGCAGATCACGCTGCCGGGTGACATCGACCCCGCGCGCTCGCAGCTCGTGTTCGGGATCGGGACGACGCCCTTGGCCCTGGTGGGCGGGATGTATCGCGAGCTCGCGGTGTATCCGTTCGACTGCAGCGAGCAGGTTTCCGACGAGGTGCTCCCGCTGATCGCGCTGTATCGCGCCGGAACCATCGACGGGCGGTCGTTCGCGCCCAAAGACGCCGCGCGCCAGATCGCGGTGGCGGTGGCCGTGTTGAGCCGGCGCCAGCGCCCCGACGGCGGCATCGGGCTGTGGGCGGCTGACGATTGGACCACGCCGTGGCTCAGCGCGTACGCCGGGGAGGCGCTGCTGCAGGCGCGCGCGGCCGGCGTGGTCGTGAGCGATTCGGTGCTCGCGCACCTCGCCGACTACCTCTATCGCAGCGTGCACCAGCCCACGGCCGTGCAATCGCCGGTGGCGGCGTGGTTTGCCCAGCTCCAGGTCCGGCTGGGAGAACAAGTGGCCGCGGTGGACTATCTCAGCCGCCTCGGCCGCACCGATCTCGCGGGTGAGAACCAGTTGTTGAACGTCGCAGCGCAGCTCGCCTGGGAGGATCGCGTTCGCCTGGCACAGGTGATCGCGCGGCGCGGCGCCGGGAGTGCCGCGCGGCAGCTGCTCGCGCCGATCTGGGCCGGTGTGCGCGTCGAAGGGCGGCGCGCGGTGCTCGCCGATTCCGCGGTCCGGCCATTCTACTTCTGGTCCTACCGGCGGCCGCTGGCGCGACTGCTCGCAGCCACCTTGGCGGTCGATTCGACCAGTCAGCTGGTCGGGCCGCTGGTCGAGTCGCTGGTGGAGGAAGGCCGCGCCGCCGCGCCGTGGAATACGCAAGACTACGGGTCCGCGGTGGAAGCGCTGGCGGATTTCACCGCCCGCCAGCGCCAGGCCGCGCGCCGCGGCTACACCGTGACGGGTACCACGGGCGTGGTGTTCCGTTCGCAAGGCCAGGGCGACGTGATGCGCGAGTTGTCGCGCAACCTCACGGGGCTGCTCGCCACCGGCCCCGACGGCACCGCGCGGCTGTCGTTGACGGTCGCCGCCGGTGAGGGCAGCACGTTGCCGATCTACTATTTCGCCACGGTGCAGGAAGTCCCGCGGCAGCGTCCCGTTAGGCCCGATCAGCAGGGTATCGAGGTCGAGCGCTGGTACGAGGACTTCACCACGGGCAAGCCGATCATTAGCGCGCCGGAAGGGGCGCTGGTGCGCGTGCGGCTGCGCATCAAAGTCCCAGTCGAGCGGCGCTTTGTCGCTGTGACCGACCCGCTGCCCGCGGGCCTGGAGGCGGTGGATTTGAGTCTCCTGACCGTGGGCGGCCTGCCGGGTCCGGGCGCCGGAGCCAAGGCCGTCGACGAGGAAGAGGCGGGGGGCGAGGCGGCGGGCGCGTACTTGTACGACTGGTATTACGGCAGCTGGGACGGCGGCTGGTGGTCGCCGTTCGATCACAAGGAGATGCGCGACGATCGCGTGGTCTACGTCGCGACGTATCTGTGGCCCGGCACCTACACCGCGTCGTACGTCGCGCGCGCCACCACGCCCGGGGTCTTCGTGCGGCCGCCCGCCCACGCCGAGGAGATGTACAATCCCGCGGTGCAGGGCCGCAGCGACGGCGGCGAGTTCACCGTGATCGCGAAGCAGCCGTGAAATTCAGGCGCCGGCGTATCGCGCTCTACGTCGCCCTGGCGCTCGGCGCGCTCATGCTGGGGCTCGGCGTGTGGATCGCCTGGCCCTTGCCGCGCGGGCTCACCGACCGGCCGCCGGCGTTGAGCCTCGCGCTGCAAGACCGCCACGGCCTGTTGTTGCGCACCACGCGCGCGGCGGACGGCTCGCTCGCCGGTTGGGTGCCGCTGGGCGACATGGACCCGCAGCTGCTGCAGGCGTTCATCGCGCTCGAGGATCGGCGCTTCTACCAACATCACGGCGTGGATGTCCGCGCGGTGGCGCGGGCGCTCGTCGCTGACCTGCGCAGCGGCCACGTGGTCTCGGGCGGCTCGACCATCACGATGCAGCTCGCCCGCCTGCTCCGCCCCGCGGGCCGCACCTGGCTCGGCAAGTTGTACCAGGCCGCGTGGGCGCTACGGCTGGAGCGGCATGTCGGCAAACAGGAAATCCTCGAGCAGTACCTGAACCGCGTGCCGTTGGGCCAGGGTGCCACCGGCGTCTCGGCCGCCGCGTCGCTGTACTTCGCCGCGTCGGCGTCGCATCTCTCGCTCGGCCAGGCGGCGCTCGTCGCGGGCCTGGCGAGTGCGCCGTCGGCCGACAATCCGTTCGTTGGGAGCGTTGGGCTTCGTGACGCGTGACGCAATCGCGCAGGCGGAGGGCGAGCCGCTCGTGGTGCGGCGCGCCCGCGCGCCGTTCCTGGCCCCGCACTTCACGAGCCGCCTGCTCGCCTGGGCGGACGATTCCGGCGCCGTGATAGCCGGCACGTGGCGCACCTCGCTCGATCTGCCGCTCCAGACCGAGCTCGAGGCCGAGGTGCGGCACACTGTCGCGCTGCTGGGGGATCAGGGTGTGCGTCAGGGCGCGGCCGTGGTCCTCGACAACCGCAGCGGCGAGATCCTCGCCTGGGTGGGCTCACCTGATTTCTGGGCCGATACGGCAGGACAGGTGGACATGGTCGTCTCGCCGCGCCAGCCCGGCTCGGCGCTCAAGCCGTTCCTGTATGGTTTGGCGTTCGACCGCGGCATCACGGCGGCGTCGGTGTTGGCGGACGTCCCGCGGACCTATCAGACCTCGCTCGGGCCTTATCAGCCGCGCAATTACGACCGCCGCTTTCACGGGCCGGTCCGGGCGCGCGAGGCATTGGCGAGCTCGTTCAACGTCCCTGCGGTCAGCCTGACGGATCAGCTCGGTGTCGCGGTTCTATTGCGCACGTTGCATCAGGCGGGATTCACCACGCTCGATCACTCGGCCGAGTTCTACGGGCTCGGGCTAGCGCTGGGCAACGGCGACGTCACGCTACTGGAGCTGGCCAACGCCTATCGCGCGCTGGCGAACGACGGCGAGCGCCGCCCGTTCCGCTGGCGCGCTGTGCCCGTGGGGGATGGAAGGGGCGCACCCTCGCCCAACGGCCGTGTGGTCTCTCCCGGATCCGCGGCGCTGGTGTTGGACATTCTGAGCGATCCCGCGGCGCGGATTCCCGGCTTCGGTGTGGAGACGCCGTTCGACTTTCCGTTCACGGTCGCGGTAAAGACCGGCACCAGCCACCACTTCACCGACAATTGGGCGGTGGGTGTGACGGGCGGCTTCACGGTGGCGGTGTGGGTGGGAAACTTCAACGGCCGCCCCATGAACGACGTGAGTGGGGTGACCGGCGCCGGGCCGCTGCTGCACCGTGCCGTGATGGATGTGGCGCGGCGCTACGATCCCGGGACGATGCTGTCGCCCGCGGCCTACGGTGCGACGCGCGTGGCGGTGTGCCGTCTCTCGGGGATGCTCGCGACCTCTACATGCGCCGGCCTGCTCGAGTGGTTCTTGCCGGGCACGGTCCCGATCGCGGTGGACGATTGGCAGCGCGGCGTGGGGCAGGTGGCCTGGCCCGCGGAGTATGCGGCCTGGGCCGAGCGGCAGGGGAAGGGCGAGATGGCACCGCTGCCCCGGGACTCCACGGGCTTCCGGGTCGTGTCGCCGCTGGACGGGGACCGCTATCAGGTCCCGCCCGGGATGGATCCGCGCTACGCCACGATCCCGCTCCGCGCCGCGGGCGCGGCCAGCGACCAACCGGTGCGCTGGCTGGTGGACGGGCGTCAGACGCCTTCGACTCGCTGGCAATTGCGTCCCGGCGTGCACGCGTTCCGCGCGGTGGCGGCGTCGGGGCGTGAGGCAGAGGTGCGGATTGAAGTGAGGTAGGCGTTACTCGGGACGCGGCGCCCTAATGTCCCTTGTGTCCCGACCGTATCATTACTCGCCGCCACACCGCAGGCGCGGCCAGCCAAAGAGTCGCGTTCAGTAGCAATCCGGTTATCCGTCACGAGGTCTGCGCCCGCAGCACCTTCTATTGAGTCGCGTCCGCGGGCCTCTAGCGAGCGTCGGGCAGCAACGCAGCCGCTTGCAGGGAGAGGTCCGCGAGCTGGCTACGGGAGAAGACGACACGCCCTGACGAGTCAAGGACGTAGTACTCGGGCGTGGCAAAGTTTGCGAACGCGCGACGCGCGTCGTCTCGCGCATCGCCGTACGCCGGAAGCCCATTGAGATGCTTCCCGCGAAGAAACGCACGGAGGGTGTCGGACATAGGCTCATCGGCGATCGTCACCAGCGTGACGCCGATTGACCGAAGTCGATCTGTCAGGCGCGCGAGTTCAGGCAGGGCCCTTACAGCATATCCGCATTTCCGAGACCAAAACGCAACGACCGTGACGTGCCCACGCGTGAGGTCAGCCCAGCTCTTGAGCGATCCATCTCGCGCCTGCACCCGAGGGGCGCCCGCGGGCAGGTAGGGTACCGTGCCGGCAAGCACCGCCCTGCGCATGTCCGACCGAGCGGCGTCGACCCAGCGCTTCCACGCGCCCTTGGGCGCTCGCTGTTCGAGTGCGTCCAGCGAATCCGCTAGCTGGATTCGGGCGATCGGATCCGCTATCACCCGCGCGTAGTTCTGGAGTGCTTGGATGGTGTCGCCGTTTGCCAACCACATGCCGGCGATTGAACGAAATACCCCGGAGTTCCACCCCTTTGTGGAGGCCACCCGGAGTGTGTCGAGTGCCGCAGCCGTGTCGCCAGCGAGGAGGAGAGCGTCCGCGAGGTCCGACAAGACACGCTGCTCGAGTGCCGCGCTCGCTGCGCGATGCGCGGGCTCGGTGGTCCCAAGCGGTCGATACGCGTCAGGAGCGTCGTTCAGGAGTCGGGCGGCACGCCGCAAGCCGTCCAGACCCTCGGGTCTGAGCGGCGCGAAGCGAGCGAGGATTGTCCCGACGGACCGCGCTGCGAGTTCCTTGTCTCGCTCCACCTGCTCATAGTGTCTTGACCAAACTCGAAGCGCGTTGGTGTCACCGGTCTGCACGGCGGCGCCCAATCCGTTGATGGCGAGTAGAATCGCCATTCTGGGACCGCCCGGTGTTATGCGAACCCAAAGAGAGTCGACGGTCGCGAAGTAACGGTGCGGATTCACGACCCATCCGGAGTCGTTCCGCAAGCGGTTCTCTCTGCGAAACAGGACGAACGGGTCGTCAGGGAACTGACGGGCGTGCCGGTCGCTCCAATACCGCGCCGAGGCGTGGTCGTCGACCTGAATCGCATAGTCTTCCATACCGGCCACGGTGCGAAGGGGCAGGGCGTCTTGTTCGGCAAAGCGATTCTGGAACGATGCCAAGCGGCGCTGGTGGGTCGGCAAGAGTGCGTCAGCCGTCGAGTCACCTAGCACCCAACGCTCGTGGGCGACCAGCAACGACCAACCCTCGGGCTCGTCTGGGTACGATCCGGTGAGCTGACGCGCCGTGATAAGCGTCTGCTCCCAATTCCGACCCATGAGATCGCCGATCTTCTGTACCAGCCCGTCGAAGAGCGGTTTGCCTGATTGGTCGTACGCGACGAGCTCCCATAGGCGCCCGCCATTATCGTCCACGACATCTCCCGCAGGACTCTCCACAGCAAAGGCCGCGAACACGATCGAATCCGGGAGCCGGAACGTTGCGCGGAACGCGCCACCGGCGCCCCGATGGAGCACAGCCACGACCCCCTGGAGCGGCCCCCGGTTGTATTGGGGATCCGTCGGCCGGCGCAAACGGGCCCGAAGAGTGAGTGAATCGTACCGATTTAACAGCGCGCCTGGCGCATATGTCGCCGTCAGCGTTGCGCCGACGAGGGGCCGCGGCGGGTCGAAGCGCAGCAGGCCCGCGCGTTCGCCGGCAGTGACCTGATGGGGCTGCAGAAGGAGCAGCAGGGCGGCGGCGATGCTTCCCGCCGCGATCGCGCCGCGTGTCCCACAGGGAGGATCACGCGGCGGCCGGTGGTGCGGCCTTCGAGCACCTTGTCGAGCACCCGAGGAGGAAGCGCACCGCCCTCGGACACCATGAGTCGCCGCAAGATCATCACGCTGTCCCGACAGGGCTCGCACGACTCCAAGTGTTCCGCGCTCGAGCGCTGGTCGCCCTCATCGAGTGTGCGGTTGGCATAGCCGCTCAATACGTCGGCATCTGGATGCGTACGGAGCCACTTCATGCGGTCGTCCTCCAAATCCGTCTGAGCATCTGCAGGGCTCGAGAGAACCGGACGCGTGATGCGCCGGAGCTGATGCCGAGCATGGTCCCAATCTCGCGATGCGTGTAGCCCTCGAGTTGGCGCAGCACGAGAACCGCTCGGAGTGGTGCCGGGACGGCTCGAAGGGCGCGCTCCAAGTCCCATCTCGCGATGTCGTCAGCTCCGGGTACCGGCACGCCGTCGGCGTTCCGCTCCAGGGCGACCTGACGCCGTTGCCGCTCACGCCGCATCCGCATCAAGGTCGTACGCGCCGCAACACGGCGTAGCCATCCTTCGAAACGCCCGCGGCCGTCGAATTTCCTGATCGCCTCAGGCAACCCTACGAAGACGTCCTGAACAACGTCCTCTGCGTCCGAGGCGGATCCGAGTAGTCGGGACGCGACGCGGAAGATTCCAGCGGCGTAGCGATGGTACATCTCCGTAATCGCCGC
>WNFJ01683189.1_pt3 | contig 12921 bp, 9 predicted proteins | sample 5400461 | NCBI WGS metagenome assembly WNFJ01 (sample SAMN13153349, study PRJNA577476) | soil metagenome | isolation source: 115 cm saprolite on Douglas fir-dominated hillslope | place: USA:California | collected 2013-09-17 | reverse complement strand
CAGAACAAGTGCTGCCACAGGATCGGCGTGGCGCCGGCTTCGCGTACGTAGAAGTGCGTGCCGAAGAAGCGGTCGAACATCAGGAACGCGAGCCCGACCGTGATGACCGGGAACGCCGTGATGATCAGGAACTGGGTGACCAGCGTCATCCAGGTGAACACGGGGAGCCGCATCATCTTCATCCCGGGCGCCCGCAGGTTCAGGATGGTGACGATGAAGTTGAACCCGGCGGCGAGCGACGAGATGCCGAGGATCTGCAGGCCCAGCATCCAGAAGTCGATGTTCGGTCCCGGCGAGTACTGTCGCTCCGTCAGGTTGGCGTAGCCGAACCACCCACCGTCGGGCGCGACATTCAGCATCCCGGCGTGAAACAGCGGCCCCGCGAACCAGCTGGCGTTGAGCAACAGCCCGCCGAACAGGAAGACCCAGTAGCTGAAGCCGTTGAGCCGCGGGAACGCCACGTCGCGTGCACCGATCTGGAGGGGCACGATGTAATTGAAGAAGCTCGCGCCCAGCGGCATCAGCGCGAGAAAGATCATCGTCGTCCCGTGCATCGTGAACAGCTGGTTGTACGTCTCGGCGCTCACGACGTGCCCGTTGGGCTGAGCCAGCTGCGCCCGGATGACCAGTGCCTCGATCCCGCCGATCAAGAAGAACCCGAAGGCGGTCCAGAAGTAGAGCAGTCCGATCCGCTTGTGATCGGTCGTGGTGAGCCAGCTCTTGAAACCCTTGGCTTCGCTCATTTCAGACTCTGCAAGTAGGCCACGATCAGGGCGATGTCGCCGTCGCTGAGCGGCGGCTGCATGCGGAGCATCAGGGAGCCGGGCTTCAAGGCCGTCGCGTCGGCGATCCAGCGCGCCAGGTGCGCGGAGTCGTTCGGGAACATGCCCCCCGCGATCGTGGTGCGGCTGCCCACATGTGTGAGATTCGGCCCGATCACGCCGGGCGATACGCCCTGGATCGTGTGGCAGGCGAGGCAGGCGCTACGCGAGTAGATGGCCTTGCCCCGCTCGGCGGGACTCGCGGGCGCCGGCGTCGCCGGTCCGCCCTGCTCGGCCCTGGCCCACGTCTCGAACGCAGAATCCGCATCGACGATGACGCGCAGCCCCATGTTGGCGTGCGACGTGCCGCAGAACTCCGCGCACTGACCGGAATACTCGCCCACTGAATCCGCGCGAAACGCGATGCGGGTCACATGCCCCGGGATGGCGTCCCGCTTCCCGCCCAGCGCCGGCGCCCAGAACGAGTGGATCACGTCCGCCGAGCTGATCGACACCTGCACCGGCCGGCCCGCGGGCACGTGCATCTCGTTCGCCGTCACCACGCCGAGGGTCGGATATTTGTACTCCCACCACCACTGGTGTCCGATCACGTCAATCTTGAGAGCCTCCGGAGGCGCGTCGCCCGCCGTCGCGAAAATGGTGCGCACCGTGGGCACGGCCACGAGCACGAGGATCACCGCGGGTGCGAGTGTCCAGCCGATCTCGAGCGCGGTGTGCCCGTGCGTGGGCTTGGGGGCCGGGCGTCCTTCCCGGTGGCGGAACCGAATGAGGGCGACGACGAGCAGGGTCTCGACCAGTACGAACACGATCACGGCCCACCAGAATATGTCGGCGAACAAGTGATCGATCGCACGACCCAAGTCGGACCGCGGTCGCAGCGTGGATTGCGGGAAGGGGCCGGCGCAGCCGGCGAGGGCGAGGGCGGCGGTGGTCAGCCACACGCGGCAGCGGGTCACGACGTCGACGGTCCCCGGGTCACTCTTCCCCTTCAGCCGCCCCATCCCGGAACTCCCGGGCCAATGGGTGCCGTCGCCACAGAATCAAGAGCGTCAGGGCGAGCCCCACGACGTTGCCGCCGAGGATTCGGACCCAGGCGAGCCGACCGAGACCGACCTGCGACAGAATCGCCGACACCATCACGAACCCGAGCTCGAGCAGGAAGAACGCGAACGCCGCGCCGACGATGAGACTGGCTTCTCGCGTTGCCGCATGCACGACGCTGACGGCGACCACTCCGTACGCCAGGCACAGAACGTAGTGCAGCGTGGTGAAGCGCGCCACGCCCCCGAGCACGGCAAACGTGTGAAACGGCTGGCCTACGATCGCGTCGACCAGCGCGATCCAAACCCAAATCCCAGTGCCCACAACAGCGCCGAGGATCACACCTTCGCGCAGGGAGCTGTGGCGTCGAGGCGACATGCCGGGAAGCTGCGGCCCGGTCGCGCTCGAGGCAAGGCACCCCCACGTAGAAGCACGCCACGCTCGCCGGATACTGCGCGAGCGTGGTGTCCGACCGAACTTGGCCGGTGAGCGCGCTACTTCCTTAGCGGCTCATGGCACCGCATCGCTGCCCTGGCAAGCGTGCACGTCCCCCTTGTTGCGGAACCCGTGGGTCGAGAGCTGTATGCTCGGATCCGGGATGTTGGTGTTGGCGTTCCGCTCCGCCTGCGGGTAGAACAGCCGCCCGGGCACGTGCGTGAATCCCTGCCCGTTACTCACCGGAGTGATCGCGGGAATGCAGGTGCGCCGGTAGTCGTTGATCGTCTCGATGTTCTGGAACATGGCTACGTACTTCTCCATCATGATCGTGTCGCGCAGCGCGGCGGCGCTCAAGCCGCTGGCCACCGCCGGGAGCGGTACCGTGGCGAGTTCGGCGTTCAAATGTGATCTGGCGCTGGCCGTGTCGCCCGTGGCCGCATATGCCTCCGCCAGGATCAGCTGGTTCTCGGCATAGCTCACGTACGGGATCCGCGCGTCCGGCGCGAACCGTCCGGGCAGGCATGCGAAGTTCGAAATGGAATCCGGGTTGACGGCGATGTTGAAATCGTCACCGCCGTATCCTCCCAGCGCGTTCAAACAGAAGTAAGCGGCGCGCCGCGGGTCGTTGCGCGCGTTCATATAGTCGACCAGGGGCTTGCCCGCCTCGAGGTCGGTGCCGAACCCCGAGCTGACCTGGAACTGGCTCCACAGGTTGCGCTCGGCCGTGACGCGGGTGTGGAATGAACGCAGATCGCCGGCACCGGAAGCGTCGCCGATGCCGTTCAGCGCCGCCGCGACGGCGGCGGTGTACGCCGGCACGCCCAACGACTCGGCGCTGTGCATGTAGTAACGGGCCTTCAACGTCCAGGCCGCCTGAGTCCATTTCGCCCGCAGCGTCGCCACGGACTGATCGCCGCTCGGATTGAAAACCAGGTCACGATTCCCCGGGCCGGCGCCGAGGTTACTCGAGAGCTCGGTGATCGCCTGGTCCAGCAGGGTCTGCAGCGACCCGAGAATGGCGAACCGATCGTCGAGGGGTGGATTCGCCGTGTTGGTGTCCACCTGGGAGTAGGGAATATCCCCCCACAGGTCCGAGGCGGTCCCCATGGTCAGCGCTTCCCAGACCTTGGCGACGCCGAGCCAGGTCGAGTCGCCCGCGGCGTGGGCGAGGGTTTTCACCCGCCTGATGTCGACCAGCCCGCCGCCGCCGTATACCTGCAGCCAATCGCCGAAGTTGGCCCCGGTATTGGAAGTCTCTCCGAACACGTACTGTCCCGCCTGCTGGACGAAGCGCCCGTTGGCGGCTCCGCAGGCCTGGACCCACTCGCAGGTCATCATCGCCGCAAGGGCTTCCTGGAACGTGAACTGGCCGGCCTGCACGCCGACGAACAGCGGCTGGATCGACGCCGAAGTCGGCAGGTTCGGGTTCTCGGACAGCTTGGTCCCGGTCAGGAACGTGTCGCAGGCCGTGGTCCCGAGGAGCAGCCCCAGTGCCACGAGCGCGACATTGGTATTGGAACGCATATGTCGGTCTCCTCGGGTTAATGGTTCAAGGTGATGGAGAACGCGAACGAGCGCGTCTGCGGGTTGTTGAAGTAATCCACGCCGCCGGCGCCCAGGCCTGCCGAGATCGCGCCGCCGAGGTTCGTCTCGGGGTCGTAGCCGGTGTAGTTGGTCCAGGTGTGCAGGTTACGGCCCGACACCCGGATGTCGATGCTCGCGAATCCGAGGGAGCGCTGCACCCAGGGCGCGTCGAGCGTGTACGTGAGGGAGACCTCGCGCAGCTTCGCGAAGCCGGCGTCCTCGATGCACGGCTCGTCGATGCCGAGGAACGGGCATCCCACGACGTCGCGATACCAATACTCGCCGATCGACGCCGGCACGCCGGCACCCGGCCCCACGACGGGGCCATCATACCAGCCGCCCTGGCCGAAGATCTTGGTGTTCCCCGTGCACCCGGTTTCGGTGCGGGCGGTGCAGACGGCGCGCTGCTCCGTATCCTTGTGCGTGCCGTAGCTCCACAGCGCGCCCTTCGTGCCGTTCCAGATCTGGCCGCCGTTCCGGATGTCGAGCAAGCCGGAGATCTGCAGTTTCCGGTACCGGAACGCGGAGCGGATGCTGCCGGTCCAGTTGTAGTTCGGGTCTTGTACGAGGCGCGGATCCGGATCCTGCAACGGGTAGCCATTCGGGTCCACGTACAACGCCCCCCGCGCATGGCCCTGACACACGGCGCCGAGGCTGTCCGTGCCGCCACCCGCCACGGCGACGATGTTCGTCGTACCGTTGGAAACGCCGCACCGCAGGAAGCCGCTCCCGAGGTACACGCCGATCGGCTGGCCCACCATCGCGATCTGGTTGTTGAAGTCGCCGATCGGGATGAACTGCTCCGCGCCGAGCGACAGCACCTTGTTGCGGTTGCGGGCCCACTGCAGCCCCACCTCCCAGCCGTAATCCGCGCGCTGCACGGGGCGGAGGTTCAGCGATACCTCCCAGCCGCGGTTCTGAATGGACGCCGCGTTCGACCCCTGCGCGAAGTAGCCCGTGGAGACGGGAAGCGGCTCGGGCAGAATCACATCGGTGGATTTCTTGTTGTACCAGGTGATGCTCGCGTCGGCGCGATCCCTGAGGAAGCCCAGATCCACGCCCGCCTCGAATTCCTTGGAGCGCTCGGGCTTGAGCGACGATGCCGCCTTCAGCTCGGAGCGCGTCACCATACCACCGAGCCCGTTCTGCGTCGGCGTATTGGCCGTCCCCTGTGAGATGCCGGTTCCCAGCAGGGCTTCCGTGAGCGTCTGCGACGTGAAGTAAGGCAGCGGCTCCTGGCCGGCTTCCCCGTACGCCACGCGAGCCTTGCCGTACGACAGCCACGACGTGGCGCCGGTGGCCTTCGTGAATTCCCACGCCAAGCTCCCTTTCGGGAACCAGCTGCGCAGATTCGAGCGCCCGAAGGTCGACGAGCCGTCGTTGCGCAACGCCGCCGTCAGGTAGAGCTGGCTCTTGATGTCGAGCGTGCCCTGGCCGAACCACGAGACGTCGTGGATGACCTGCTCCGCGTCGCTCACCGGATCCCGGCTGACCGTATTCGACGCTTTGAACGGCTGGGGCGCGACCAGCGTGCGACCTACGTTGCCGAGCTGGCGCTGGTTGCGCGTGTTGAGGTTCTGTCCGATCGTGAGGCTGCCGCCGAGGTCGGCGTTGAGGGCGTACGTCGCGGTGGCGGTCAAGTTATGATCGATGGTGTAGTTGATGATCTTGCCCTCGATAACCCGCCCCTCAATGCACGGCGCCGACGAGGTGATGGCGCATCCTTCGAGCCGCTCGTCGGCGGCGTAGTCCGCGCCCAGCGTGTAATTGAACTTGAGCCACGACGTCGCCAGATACTCCGCGTTCACGTTGCCGTACACTCGGCCGACGTTGGACGAGTTCTGGGCCTGGTAGATCGTCCACAGCGGGTTGTCGAACGTGCGATCGTCGAGCAGCGAGCCGTCGGTCGGATGCTGCAGCCGGTACGAGCGCTGCTGCACGCTGCCGTTGGGCGTCACGACGGCGTAGGGGTAGTTGTTGAAATCGGGTGGCGTCCGCAGGTCTCCCAGCTGGATGCCGTTGGTATTGTTGCCGCGCTGGAGGTACTTGGCGCGCGTGTCGGCGAAGGCCAGGTCGCCTCCGAGCTTGAGGTTGTCGGAGACGCGATGCGTTCCCTTGAACCGTACCGCCGTACGGGAGAAATAGTTGTTCGGCCCGATGACCACGCCCTGATCGTAGGTATTGGCCCCCGATAGATAGAACGTGGTGCGGTCGTTGCCGCCCGTGACGGTGAACCCGTTGTCGAGCGTGTGGCCGACTCGGTACAGCTCGTTGGCGTGGTCGAACACCGCTCCGCCAGCCGGGATCGCCGGACCCCACGAACGCCCGCAGATGCCGGACCCGGCCTGATCACAGGTTCCGCCGAGCGACGTGTCGGCGTGGATGCCGCGCGTGCCCAGGCCGTAGCTCGTCTGCAGGGGATAGGAGTGATTGATGTCGTTGAACGAGGTGGACGACCGGAACGTGAAGTGCGTCGGGCCCGAGCGTCCCGACTTGGTGGTGATCAGCACCACGCCCGCCGCCGCGCGCGCGCCGTAAATCGCGCTCGCCGCCGGGCCTTTCAGGATCTCCACCGATTCGATGTCGCTCGGATTGATGTCGGCCGCACGGTTCGTCGCGACGGTGCCCTCGGTCTGTCCGACCTGGGCGAGGGTTCCCCCCGCGTCGTCCGGGCCGTTGAAGTTCGAGGTCGAGAAGGTCGAGTTGTCCATCGGCACGCCGTCCACGACGAACAGCGGCTGGTTCGAGCCGAGGATCGAGCTCGTGCCGCGGATGTTGATGTAAGAGCCCGCGCCGGGGTCTCCCGACTGCTGGACCACGGTGACGTTGGGCGCCTTGCCGGCAAGCGCCTGGACCATGTTGGCCTCGCCCGCCTTGGCAATCAGGTCGGCACCGACGCTGTTGCGGACGTTGCCGAGCTTCTCAGTGGAGCTCGTGGTGCCTGCTCCCGTCACCACCACTTCGCCGAGTTGCAGCGGATTGGCGGCCAGCACGAAGTCGTGCGTGACGCCGCCGGGGGCGAGCGTGACCTGGGCGCTTTGTGCTTTGTAGCCCAGCCGCCGCGACACGAGCGTGACGGTCTGGCCCGACACGCGCGCACCGGGCACGACGATGGTGTACGTCCCGTCGTCTTTGCTGAGCGCGCCCAGCCCCATGACCGGGATCGCGACTTCGACCTGCCCCAGGGGCAAGCCGCCGTCGCTCGTCACCTTTCCAGTGATGGTCACCGGCTCCTGGGCCGGAGCCCTCGCCACGACCAGCAGGGCGAGTGCGACTGCCGCGAACACACTTCGAACAATGAGGCGCATGATGGGTCCTCCGGGAACGGCGGGGAACGCCAGGAGGCGCTACCGAAATGCGACGAGCCGCGGGCTGCGCGCGACGACCGCCGTCCGGGGCGCGACGACCAGCGCCCACAAAACCAAAACCCGGTGCGGGTGCACCGGGTTTGGCAGATCGGCACGAGTGGCCGTCAGCACTCGACGCACGATCTTGACTTCACACTCCCGTCGGAGAGCGCGCTCCCACGCTAGCCGGGAGCGGTGATTGGACCAAGCCCAACACGACGAGCGGAGGATGGGGCGCGCCAAGCCGCGGGCGCGGCGCGACAAGCCACCGATCTCAGAACGCGCGACCGAGCCGGGCTTCGAGGTTGTCGCGGTAGCCGCGCGACAGCTTGAGCGTGGTGCCGTTGTGCAGGACCACCACGTACTCTCCCCGGAAGAAGGGCTGGAGCTCCTTGACCTTCTCGAGGTTCACGATGGTCGAGCGGTGGATCCGGACGAAGCGGGTCGCGTCGAGCTGACCCTCGAGGTTCTTCATGGTCTCGCGCAGCAGATGCCACGTCTTGCCGACGTGGATGCGCACGTAGTCCCCTTCGGCGTCGATCCATTCGATCTCGCCCACCGGCAACAGGGTCACCTTGCCGCCCGACTTGACGAGCAGGCGGTCGAGGTACGGCGACCGGACGGCCCGCGACGGCTCTCCGTGACCCAGGAGGGCCGCCAGCTTCTGAGACAGTTCCCCCAGACGGCCCTGACGGACTTGCAGCTTGGCGCGCTCCAATGACTGCCTGAAACGCTCGTCCGTGAACGGCTTGAGGAGGTAGTCGATGGCGTGCACATCGAAGGCGCGAATCGCGTATTGGTCGAACGCGGTCACGAATACGATGGCCGGCGCTCGCTGGACGCCCACCTCGCGCAGCACCTCGAAACCGTCCAGCTCGGGCATCTGCACGTCGAGAAACACCAGGTCGGGCGTGACGTCCCGGATGGCCGCGGTGGCTTCCCGGCCGTTCGCGCACTCGCCGGCGACCACGATCTCCGGGTCGGCCGCGAGGAGGTGCCGTATTCCCTCGCGCCCGGCGAGCTCGTCGTCCACGATCAGCGTGCGGATCGCTCGCATCTCGTCGACGCTCATGAACCCCCTTTCCAGTCGGCAGCCGCCAGGCGGAACGGCAGGACGACGTGCGCGATTGCTCCGCCATCTCCCGCGTTGACCACTTCGAAGGACGCCTCGTCACCGTACAACTGCCGCAGACGCGCGCTGGTGTTGGTGAGGCCGACGCCGCGGCTTTCCGGGCTCTCGAGCACGGACGCGAGCCCCGCCCCATCGTCCCGGACCGTGAGGTGCAGGCTGCCGTTGATACGCCGGGCGCTGATCAGCAGCCGACCCACCGTGCTGCGCGGCGCGATCCCGTGACGGATCGCGTTCTCAACGAGCGGCTGGAGGATCAGATAGGGTACCTGGGCGTCGAGCGTCTCGGCCTCCGCGTCCACCACCGCCTTGAGACGCTCGCCAAACCGGATCTGCTCGATGTCGAGATAGCTCCGCAGGAACTCCAGCTCCTGTTTCAGCGGCACCTCCTGCGTACTCGCACCATCGAGCACCCGCCGCAGCAGGTCGCCGAGCCCCGCCACCACCCGGACGGCGAGGGCATCCTGACCGGTGCGTATCAGCTGGCCGATGGTGTGGAGCGCGTTGAACAGGAAATGCGGCTGGAGCTGCATCTTGAGCGCCTGCAGCCGGGCCTCCGAGAGCTGGGCTTCGAGCTGGGAGGCGCGCACCTCCCGTTCCTGCAACCGGCGGTAATGCGCGACGCCATAGTCGCCCGCGACGATGGCCCAGTAGAGCCAGCCATCGAGCGGAAACCACCATACGAAGTTGCGCAGCTCAGCGACGAACAGTGGATCGTCGCTCGGCATCGGGCCCCGAATCCACCGCTGGTTCACGATCACCAGGAGTACTTCCAGGAATACCGCGATGGCGCTGGCCAGCAGGTTCACCGCGACGCCACGCGGCCAATGGGGGCCCTCGAACGGAGGATAGCGTCGAGCGAGCCAGATCGCCGCCGGAGTGAAGATGGCCCACACGAGCGCGCCCGGCATGTTGAGACGCAGCGCCGTCAGGAACGGCATCGGCTTGCCGCCCAGGCGCACGTACACCGCTACCTGGGTGGAGAGCAATAACCCCCAGGCAGTCCAGATCGCGAGGATCACCCACCAGCGGGGATACGCCGAGTGAGCCCGACGGCCCGACATGAAGCGACTACGCTCCCTCTTTTCCGGAACCCCAAACATACCCGGTCGAACGGTCAAGACTGGAACGCCGCTGCGACGAATCGCCGTCGGGGCGCGCTGAATGGCGCCGGCCAGACGACCAACGGGGGCGCGATCGAAACCCGTTTGGGCCTCCGCTTGACGGTCATCCCCCGCGGACGTATCAGAAGAACCATGACCACGGTCGCGGTGGCGATTCAGGGCGAGGCCGGCTCGTTCAGCCACGCCGCGGCGCTCCAGGCGCTCGGGCCGGACATCCGGCTCGTCCCCTGCTCCAGCTTCGAGGAGTTGTTCCGGGCGGTCGAGCAGAGGGACGCGGCGCGGGGAGCGGTTCCCATCGAAAACTCGCTCGCCGGGTCGGTGCACGAGAACTACGATCTGCTGGGTGCGCGCGCGCTGCACGTCGTGGCGGAAACACAGGTCCGCGTGCGCCACTGTCTCATCGCCCGCCCCGGCACCGAGCTGGCCGCCATCCGCCGCGTGGCCTCCCACCCGGTCGCCCTGGCGCAGTGCCGCAAGTTCTTCGCCAGTCACCCCGAGGTGGTGCCGGTCCCGGCGTACGACACGGCCGGTAGCGTGCGCGATCTCATGGCAGGCCGGATCGCGGCCGACGCCGCCATCGCGTCCTCGCTCGCCGCCCAGCTGTACGGGGCCACGGTCCTCGAGGAAGGCCTCGAGGACCACGCCGAGAACTACACGCGCTTTCTCATAGTGGCGCGCGAGCCCGCGCCGCCCGACCTGGCCCGGAAGACCTCGCTCGTGTTCACGCTTCCCAACGCCCCCGGCTCGCTCCACCGGGCGCTCGGCGTGTTCGCGGCGCGCGGGCTGGACCTGACGAAGATCGAATCGCGACCGCTGGCAGGGCGGCCCTGGGAGTATGCGTTCTATCTGGACGTGGTGGGCGATCCGCGAGCGGGCGTGGCCGAAGCGCTGGCCGAGCTGCGAGGACTCGCGCGCGAGCTGCGGATTCTCGGTTCCTATCCCGGGAGCGACATCCCCGTCGCCCAGGGTTAGTTTCCGCCATGGCCCGCGAGCTTCGCAGCCGGACGATCACCGAGGGAGTCGAGCGCTCCCCCAACCGCGCCATGCTCCGGGCGGTCGGCTTCGGCGACCGGGACTTCGGCAAACCCATCGTCGGCGTCGCCAACGCCTACTCGACCATCACGCCCTGCAACCTGGGGCTCGACGTGCTCGCCAAACGCGCCGAGGCCGCCTTGCGCACCGCGGGCGTAATGCCGCAGACGTTTGGCACGATCACGGTCAGCGACGGCATCTCGATGGGAACCGAGGGAATGAAGTACTCCCTCGTCTCCCGCGAGGTGATCGCCGACTCGATCGAGACCGCCTGCAATGCGCAGAGCATGGACGGCGTGCTGGTGGTAGGCGGGTGCGACAAGAACATGCCGGGCGCCATGATCGCGATCGCCCGCATGGACATCCCGGCCGTGTTCGTGTACGGCGGCACGATCAAGCCGGGGCACTACGCGGGACATTCCGCCGGCCGCATCGATGCCGCGGAGCTGCTGGAGGTGGAACGGCGCGCGTGCCCGGGCGCGGGCTCGTGCGGCGGCATGTTCACGGCGAACACCATGTCTTCGATCTTCGAGGCCATGGGGATGAGCCTCCCGTACTCATCCACCATGGCCGCCGAGGACGCCGAGAAGGCCGAGAGCGCCGCGCGCTCGGCCACGGTGCTGGTGGACGCGATCGCGCAGGGGCTTCGCCCGCGACAGATCCTCACGCGCCAGGCGTTGGAGAACGCCATCGCCGTCACCATGGCTCTCGGCGGCTCGACCAACGCCGTGCTTCATCTCCTGGCCATCGCCCACACGGCCGGCGTGCCGCTCGCCTTGGACGATTTCGAGACGATCCGGGCACGCGTCCCGGTGCTGTGCGATCTGAAGCCATCTGGGCGGTTCGTGGCGGTCGACCTCCACCGGGCCGGCGGCGTGCCCCAGGTCATGAAAATCCTGCTCGCGCACGGCGTGCTGCACGGGGATGCTCTGACGATCACCGGGCAGACGACCGCCGAGGTCTTGCGCGACGTCCCCGACGCGCCGCGCAAGGATCAAGAAGTCATCCGCCCGTGGAACAGGCCGCTGTATCCTCAGGGGCATCTCGCCATCCTGCGGGGCAACCTCGCGAGCGAGGGCGGCGTGGCGAAGATCACCGGCGTGAAGACGCCGCGGATGACCGGGCCGGCCCGCGTCTTCGATTGCGAGGAGGATTGCCTCGAGGCCATCCTCGCCGGCAAGGTCGGGCGTGGCGACGTGCTCGTCATTCGCTACGAGGGGCCGAAAGGCGGTCCCGGGATGCGGGAGATGCTCTCACCCACCTCGGCCCTGATCGGCGCGGGGCTGGGCGATGCGGTCGGTCTGATCACGGATGGGCGCTTCTCGGGCGGGACCTACGGACTGGTGGTGGGCCACGTCGCGCCCGAAGCAGCGGTTGGAGGAACCATCGCGCTCGTGGAAAATGGGGACGCGATCACGATCGACGCGGAACGGCGGCTGCTCCAGCTGGACGTCGGCGACGGCGAGTTGGCCAAGCGGCGCGCCCGCTGGAAGCCACCTGTGCCGCGCTACACCTCCGGGGTGCTCGCCAAGTACGCGAAACTGGTGTCCAGCGCGAGTGTGGGGGCTGTAACGGACGCCGGGATCTAAATCAACGGTAGGGGCGCAGCATGCTGCGCCCCTACATCGTTACGGGCGCGCCGGACCGCTGTGCCTCGGCGATCAACCCGGCGACGCGCGATCCCATTGCCTGAGTTCCGAGCACCGGCCCGGATGGCTCCGCGATATCCCGCGTCCGCGCCCCCTGCTCCAACGCCAGCCAGATCGCACGCTCCACGGCGGCGGCGGGCTCCGCCAAGCTGAGCCCCTGGCGCAGCAGCATGGCGACCGTGGCAATCGCGCCGATCGGGTTCGCGACATCGCCCCCGGCGATGTCCGGGGCGGATCCGTGAATCGGCTCGAACAACCCCGCGCCCTCGCCCAGTGAGGCCGAGGGCAACAGGCCGAGCGAGCCGACGAGCACCGCGGCCTCGTCGCTCAGGATGTCCCCGAACATGTTCTCGGTGAGGAGCACGTCGAACGCCCTGGGGTCGGCCACCAGACGCATGGCGGCGGTGTCGACGTAGAGATGGTCGAGCTGCACATCGGGGTAGTCCTGGCCGACGCGCGTCACCGTTTCCCGCCACAACTGGGACACTTCCAGCACGTTAGCCTTGTCGACCGAGGTGACGTGTCCCCGCCGTTGCCGCGCCGACTCGAAGGCGACGCGCGCCACGCGCTTGATCTCGGCCGCGGAGTAGCGCAGGGTGTTTACGGCCGAGCCAGCTTCGCGTCCGCGCGGCTCGCCGTAGTAGAGCCCGCCCGTGAGCTCCCGCACAATCAGCACGTCGACATCCTGGAGCCGGTCCGCCTTGAGCGGTGACCGGTCCACCAGCGCGGGGAACACTTGCACGGGGCGCAGGTTCGCATACACCCCGAGCTGCGCGCGCAGGGCCAGCAGGCCGG
>WNFJ01495385.1_pt2 | contig 12921 bp, 10 predicted proteins | sample 5400461 | NCBI WGS metagenome assembly WNFJ01 (sample SAMN13153349, study PRJNA577476) | soil metagenome | isolation source: 115 cm saprolite on Douglas fir-dominated hillslope | place: USA:California | collected 2013-09-17 | reverse complement strand
GCGACTCGCTGGATCGTTTCTGGAATCCCGGTTTTTCAGGCCGAGGTGCCAGGGCGGATTCGCGCCGCGCTCGTCTTCCGCGTCGGCCAGGCAGACGAGCCACTCCACATGGCGGGCGTCACCCACCTCATCGAGCACCTCGCCCTGTCGGCGCTTGGTGAGCAGCCGTACGACTACAACGGATTCGTCGACCAGGTGCGCACCGCATTCACCGTGACGGGCACCGCGGCGCAGATCGTCGATTTCTTCAACCATGTCACGACCGCGCTCGCGGCCCTGCCCCTCGACCGCGTGCCGACGGAGCGACGCATCATCGAATCAGAGGCCGCGGGCCACTACCAATCTTCTTTCCGGCAAACCATGCGCCTGCGCTACGGCGCCACCGGCTTTGGCACGGTGGACTACTCGCAGATCGGGATGCGCTGGCTGACTCCGCAGGCCGTGCAGGCGTGGGCCGCCCGCCACTTCACCGCCGGCAATGCCGCCGCCTGGCTGGCTGGCCCGGTGATTCCCGAGCTGCGGTTCGACCTGCCGCCCGGGGGTAGGCTGGCGCCTCCGGCGTTGACTCCCAAGCGGCTGCGGTTTCCGCTCTACGTCGAGAGTGACAGCCTCGGCGTGACCCTGTCGATGATCGGTGAGCGATCGACAGCGCTGTCGACCGGCCTCTCGATCCTCGGTCACAGGGCGATGCAGCGCATTCGATACGTCGAAGGGCTCAGCTACGGCGTGCAGACGCAATACGAACAGCTCGATGGGAGGTCTGCGCATCTCATCGCGCACACCGATCCGCTGCTCGAGCATTCGACCAAGGCGGGATCGGCCTTGCTCGATGTGGCCGACGTACTTTCTCTCACTGGTCCTGACGCGGAAGAGCTCGCACGTTCGGTCGCGGCGATGGACGAGGCACTGTCCGATCCGCAGTCGGCGATCGCGGAAATGGACAGGGCGGTGCATGACGAGCTGCTGGGGGCAGCGCATTTCACGCTGGCCGACGTTCGCGAGGAGGCCCAGGCGCTGACTCCCACGCAGGTCGCCGCCGCCCTCAAGCCGCCACTGGACAACCTCATCCTCGTGATCCCGACCGGGACCAGGTCCCCACGCCCACATTTCGCGCCCTACCCGGAGATGGAAGCGCATGCCCTTCCCGGAACCGAGTTTCCACATCTCTACGGCAGCGGTGAGCACATGGTGGTCGGACCCTCGGGGATCTCGTTGCGCGACGCCGACCGGCGCGCCCTCAACATCCTCTGGCAAGAGATCGTGGTCGGCGGGCGGTGGCAGGACGGGACTCGGCTGCTGGTCGGACGCGACGGCACCGAGATCACTTTCCGCCCGCCTGTCTGGCGCAATCCCCGCCAGGTGCTGGCCGCGATAGATGCGAACGCCCCCGCCGACCGGCTGGTCGACCTCGAGGGCCCGAGTCCATCCTCGCAGCTTCCTCGCGCGCCCAAAACTCGGCGCAGGGGATCGATCATCGCTGGTCGCGGTCCGCTGCTCCTCATCGTGGCCGGCCTCGTCCTTGTCGGCATCGCGGCAACGCTGCTCCTTGTGTTGAGCGGGAAGCACTGATGGCGCAGCAGCCTGGTTATTCGCCGCCCGGCTGGTCCGCTGATGGCAACTGGTTCTGGGACGGGCTCGCCTGGAACGACTCGGTGTCACCTGACGGGCAATGGCGCTTTGACGGGCGCGAATGGAAAGCGTTCGCGGGCCAGCGCACGATGATGCCCGCGACACCGCCGCCACCGGCGGCGGCCGAACCTCCGCCTCTCATGGCCCCGCCGGCGCCCGCAGTGCCCTCGTGGGTGGCGCCGTCGGAGGTCGATCGCCTCGAGAACGAAAGGCGCGAGAGGGCGGCCCAGGCGGCCGCGCCCCAGATGCCACTGCCGCCCGAGCTGGACTGGCACAACGTCGGCGCCCACATGCAGTTCAGCCGCCCAATGGGCGCCTTCTCCATGGATGCAGCCGGCGTCGGCATATACATCCTTCTCTCCATACTTTGCTGGCCCGCCGGGCTCTACTACTTGTGGCGGGCGAACTGGGGCTGCGGAGCCAAGGTCTTCGCGATCGTCCTCTGGATCGTGGTCTCGATTGGGCTAGGGGTCGCGCTTCGGGCAACAGGGGTCTACCCACTTCACTGAGCCGGTCGAGGCGCCTGCTGTAGCCTTGCCCGGGTGAAAGCCTGGGTGGTTCGGCAGCTCGGCGGTCCGGAGTCCCTCAAACTCGAGGAGATCGCGCCGGGCGAGCCTGCCGACGGCATGGTACGCATCCGGGTCCGCGCCGCTGCGATCAACTTTCCCGACGCGCTCATGGTCGCCGGTCTCTACCAGGTGAAGCCCGAGCTGCCCTTCGTGCCCGGGGTCGAGGTGAGCGGCGAGGTCGTGAGCGCTCCACCGGCTTCCGGCTTCATGCCCGGCGACCGGGTCATGGCGCTGCTGGACAGTGCCGGCCTCACCCATGGCGGGTATTCGGAGATCGCGGATGCCGCTCCGCAATCGATCATGCGGATGCCGGACAAGATGTCGTTCGAAGACGGCGCCGGCTTCACGCTGGTCTTTCAGACCGGTTGGTTTGGACTGCACCGACGCGCCCACCTGCAAGCGGGCGAGACTCTCCTCGTCCATGCAGGGGCGGGCGGCGTGGGGAGTGCGGCCATCCAGCTGGGCAAAGCGGCCGGTGCCAGGGTCATCGCGACCGCGGGTTCGGACGAGAAGGTCGAGGTGTGTTTGCGCCTGGGCGCCGACCACGCCGTCAACTACAAGACCCACGACTTCGTGGAAGAGGTCAAGCGGTTCACCGATGGTCGCGGGGCCGACGTCGTGTTCGACCCGGTCGGGGGCGACGTGTACGACCGCTCGACCAAATGCATCGCCTTCGAGGGGAGGATCGTGATCGTCGGCTTCACCTCGGGGCGCATCCCGCAAGCCGCCGTCAACCACGTGCTCATCAAGAACTACTCGGTGGTCGGTCTGCATTGGGGCCTGTATTCAAAGCGCGCGCCGGAGCTCATTCCGCCCGTGAGCCGTGCCCTGCTCGACCTTTATGACTCAGGGACGATCAAGCCGCACATCTCCGTTCGCCTTCCGCTCGCCGAGGCGCCGCGCGCCCTGGCGACCGTGGCCGAGGGCAAGAGCACCGGCAAGGTGATCCTCACTGTCTGACTCACAACCGCCAGAGCCGGCCGCGCCAGAGCCCGAGCCACTCGCGCCAGAGCCGGCCGCGCCAGAGCCGCAGCCACTCGCGCCAGAACCGGCCACGCCAAGGACGGCCGCGCCACTCGCGCCCTCCGCCCCACGGCGGCGCGGGTTTCGCCGGTATCTGCCGGCGACCGCCGGAATCGCGATCGGGCTGATCGCCGTGCTGATCGTGGTGATCGTCGGCAGTCCAACGAGCGCGCCGCCGGCCGCGGAAAAGCTCGCCGCCGACCAGACTCTGAGCTTTCCGATCTTCCAGGACGTCGCCGATTTCGACCCCGCGCTCATCTCCTCACCCGCCGACGTCGACATCATGCGCAACGTCTTCTCGGGGCTGTACGGGTTCGATGCGAAGCTTCGCGAGGTACCGGACCTCGCCGCGGGACAACCCACCGTTTCGGCCGACGGCCTCACCTACACCTTTCATCTGCGTCACGGCGGCCAGTTCTCCAATGGCGACCCCATCACCGCGGGCGACTTCATCTACAGCTGGAGCCGCGCCGCCGCCAAGCAGGGCGATTTCGCCGGGCTCTTCAACGTCGTCGCGGGCTATGACGCAGTCGCGGCGGGAAGGACGGCTCAGCTGAGCGGGCTCGCCAGGGTCGACGATTTCACCTTCACCGCGACGCTGACCAGGAAGGCGGGCTACTTTTTCACGGAGCTTGGCCTGTGGCCCTTCTGGGTGGTGGACCAGAAGGTGATCGCGACCGCCGGCGAGGACGCCTGGTTCACCAAGCCGGAGACGCTCATCGGCAGCGGACCTTTTCGCATGACCGGGCGGGTGCCAGGACAGTCGATGGACTTCCAGCCCGCGGTTGGATGGTATGGAGGATCCACCGGCAAGCTGGTGCACGTTCACGTCGAGGTGGTGCCCGAAGCGGCGGCACAGGTGACCCAGTACGAGGCGGGCGTGTTCAGCCTGATCGGCTATGGCAGGCAGGGGCTGCCGCCGGCCCAGCTCAACCTCGTGCCGATCGGCTTGACATTCTGGGTTGGCTTCAACCTGAAGAGCGGTCCGTTCGCTGGGGTCGACGCCGGGCGGGCGGGACGCCACGCGTTCAGCACCGCAATCGACCGCTCCGCGCTGGTCGATGCGCTCTGCAACCAGAAGACGGCTTGCATCGGCGCCACCGGTGGGCTGATCAGCAAGGGCCTGCAGGGCTACCTCGGCGATGGTGTCGACGCGAACGCGACTTTCGACGCGGCGGCGGCGAAAGCCGAGTACCAGGCCTGGGACCCCAATGGAGCGAAGGCCAAGGGCCTCACCTACACCTACGACACGAATGCGTTCAACAAGGCGGTCTGCACCAACCTCGTGGCTCAGTGGCAGAAGAACCTCGGAGTCTCGGTCGCCTGCGTGGAGATGGACCGCAAGACTTTCTTCGATGACCGGAACGGGCGCTGTGCCTACCCGGCGTTTCGCCAGAGCTGGAGCGCGGACTACGACCATCCACAGGACTGGTTCGACTACCTGTTTGTCACGGGCGCGCCCTCCTCGGGATCGTGCTATTCGAATCCCAACCTGGACAGGGTGGTGGCCTCAGCCGACGGTGCGCCCCTGAGCCAGGGCCTTGTCGACTACAAGACGGCGGGCCACATGCTCATCAACGACTCGGTGTTCGCGCCGGTCGTGTACGGAGTCCAGCAGTACCTGTCGCATCCGTACGTCGCCGGCGTGGGCGGGAACGCGCTGTACGACTTTTCCTGGACTCAGGCCCGAATCCTCGAACACTGAGGCCGTTCAGTGCACAAGGATCTGGATCTCGTTCCAGCGGTAGTCGAAGAAGTTGTTGGTGCCGGCGCCCCTGACGTACGGCTTGAACAGAAAAGTACCGTTCGAGTAATAGAGAGGTATGTAGACGACGTCGTCGATCAGGATCTGGGTCAGCTTCTTGTAGTCGGCCAGGGCCTGGTCGCCCGTCTCGGCGTCGGCCTTGAGCAGCAGATCGTCGTAAGCCTTGGTGTCGTAGCCGCTGGTGCACGTGATGTCGGGGCAGCCTCCAACATGTCCCCATAGAAAGTCGAACCAGTCCTGGGGATAGTTGTAGTCCGCCTTCCAGCCGTCACGAGACAGCACATACGCGCCGCTGAGCCGGGACGTGATGAATTGCGTCTGAGAGACCGCCTGTAGGTCCACGTGAACGCCCAGGTTGTCCTGCCACTGCGACTGCAGAAACCTGGCCGTCGGCGCGTTGAGCGGATTGGTCGGGTCGTAGACGTAAGTCAGGCCTTGAGTCTTGGAGCCCGTTGGGTCGGCGTTCTGGATGAGCGCCTTTGCCTTGACCGGGTCGTACCTGGCGAGCGGATCCATGTCATCACCCATATAACCCGTGATGCCTTTGGGGAACAGGCCGCCCGTGGCCGCCGTGCAAAGGATGTTCGAGCACACGGTGGCGGCCAGCTTTTTCTTGTCCACTGAAAGCGCAAAGGCGAGGCGTAGGTCGTGCGCGCTCTGGCCCTGGTCCAGTGAAAAGGGCCCCTTGGCCTGCCGCTTCGCATCTGAAACGAGGTTGAAGCTGACCCAGATGGTGCTGACCTTGGTGTGGATCAGCAGCTGGTCTTTTTCGGTCGCGGTGCCCTGGATACGAAGGACGTCGGCGACCGGCGCGTTGCTGAATCCGCCATAACCATAGATGTCGTATGCGCCCTGCTCGTATCTGGCGATCGCGGACGATGGGTCGTTGAGGATGTCCAGGTGAACGTGCTTCACGGTCGGCTTTGGCGAACCCCACCAGTTGTCTACGGCGATAAAGTCGATCGACTGGTTCGGTACGCGGGCGCTCATCTTGTAGGGCCCCGTGCCGACAGCGGTCTCGGGCTTGGTCCACCAATTGTCGAAGTTCGTCTTGACCGCGTTCCGGTCGACGATGTTGCCGGTCGCGCCGGAAAGGGCGATCGCCGGCAGGAACCAACCCGCTGCTGAGCTGAGCTTCACCTTGACCGTGTAGTCATCAGGAGCGGTCAGGCCGGTGAGGATGACCGACGGGTCGTTGCTTTCGAGTAGCGCCTCGAGCGCGGCGCCACTGGCGGTGTTCTGCGAGACCTTCTGGTAGCCGTCGACGGCCCCGAGGTTCATTGCGTACGAGCCCTGCATCGCCGCGGCTCGATTCCACGAATACAGCACGTCCCTGGACGTGAATGGATCACCGTTGGAGAACGTCACGTTGTGGCGGAGCTGGAACGTGTACGTCAACCCGTCGTCGGCCGGCTTCGGGACAGAGACCGCGAGGTCCGGAATGATGTTGTAGTTGTCGTCGAACCTGACCAGGCCGTTGAACATGTTCTGTTCGATCTCGTGGTCGGACTCCAGGTCAGAGGTTCCGGGGTCGAGGGAAGTGAATTCGTGCTGCAGCGGGAACTTCAACGTCTGATCGGCGGCCAGGCTCGTGCCCTGGGTGGCGTTCGCCCCGCTCTGACATGCACATATCACAACGCAAGCGGCGGCGGCCACGGCCATGGCCTTGAAGGTCCGCGGCGAATTCGCAGTCATAAGTTCTGCCTGGACGGGGGCGGGACGGTCAGCTGAGGTTCGACAGGACTTCCGGAGCCATGTCGCTGCCGAAAGGGCCTTCTGGGTTGTCGATGAGCCACACGTGGAGCATCTCCGGGGTACTCCGGTTGCTGCTGCCCGCGGGGCACGTGCCGCTCTTGTCATTGCTGTCGGAGGACGCGTCGTGCGCGAAGGCGACGATCGCGCCGGTAGACCGGTCGAAGCACAGATTGTCGTGATGATGCCACGCGGTCAGCGAGCCGCCGACCTCCGGACCGGGCATCCCGAGCCTGGGCATGATGTACATCGCCCCGATCAGGATCGGTCCCTTGGGGCTGTTGTAGTAGATGAGCGACTGGACATGAGCCGGGTTCAGGATATCGGCGTCGGTCAGGTAGGCCTGGTTGACGTAATGCATGATCGGGAGGCCCTCGGGCTCCATCGGCCGGTAGCCGGCATCGATGGCGGCGCGCTCGTTCGCGTACTTTGCCGCGGCCACGCGGGTTGTGTCGATCAGCTGCACCGCGGCCTGCAACTGTGCGCCCGTCACACCCGGCGCGGGCGCCGCTGCGTGGTTGTGGGCGGTCGCCACCGTCGTGTTGGGCGCGGACCACTGTGCCGACGCGGCCCAGCCTGACACGTCACCCGAGAGCACGATCAGCCCGAGCGATCCGAGCAGAAGGCCCCGGCGGACCCAGATCCCAACGGGAAGTGACGTGTAGGCGGCGCCGACCAACCCGACCACCACGAGCGCGATGCCAACACCGAGGAGGACATGTCCCGGGTTGGACAGGGTGAAGATTCCCTCGCGATGAGCGAGGGTCGGGTCCCTGGCGTGCAGATAAGCGTCCAGCGACAGGCCTAGCAGCAGCGCCGCCACCCCCGCGATTCCAAGGATCAGGAAGGCGGCCAGCCGCTTCATGGAGGCCTCTTCACAGCTTACCCGGGAAGTGGCACGCGACGAACCGGCCTGCCTCCTTCATCTCGAGCGGCGGCTCGACCTCGGAGCAGATCTTTTCGGCGATCGGACAGCGGGTATGGAAGCGGCAGGCGCTCGGCGGATTCACGGGAGACGGGATCTCCCCTTTCAGCAGGATCGGCCTTCGCGCCGCTTCGAGGTCTGGATCGGGTACCGGGACCGAGCTCTCGAGTACTTTGGTGTACGGATGTAGCGGTTTGTCGCGAATCGAGTCGCTCGGCCCGATCTCCACGATCTTGCCGAGGTACATGACCGCGATGCGATCGCTCATGTGCCGCACCACGGACAGGTCGTGCGCGATGAAGAGAAACGTGAGGTCGAACTTCTCCTGCAGGTCCTCCAACAGATTGACGATCTGCGCCTGGATCGAGACGTCCAGGGCGGAGACCGGTTCGTCTGCGACGATGAAGGAAGGGTTGAGGACCAGGGCGCGCGCGATGCCGATCCGCTGACGCTGTCCGCCGGAGAACTCGTGCGGGTAGCGGTTCACGAAGTTCGGGTTGAGCCCGACGACTCGCATCACCTCCTGGACCCGCTGCTCCGCCTTGCGGCCCCGCGCGACACGGAAGTTGCGCAGCGGCTCCGCGACAATGTCGCCGACGGTCATACGCGGGTTCAGGGAGGCATAGGGATCCTGGAAGATCATCTGGATCTGCTGTCGTGTGCGGCGCAGCTTCTCGCCGCGAACGCGTGTGAGATCCACGTCCTTGAAAAAAACATGGCCCGAGGTGGCCGGCTGCAGCTGCACGATCACCCTGCCCAGCGTGGACTTGCCACAACCCGACTCTCCGACCAGCCCCAGCGTCTCGCCGGCCGGGATGGCGAGGCTGACACCGTCAACCGCATGGACGATCGAATGCCCGAACAATCCCCCTCCGACCGGAAAGTACTTGACCACGTTCTCGACCCGGACCAGCGATTTCTTGAGCGAGCGATCGACTGCGATCGTGGGCTGAGCGTTCACTGCGCCGCTTCGGGCGCCTCGACGTTCCTCATCAGGACCCAGCATCGGGCCAGGTGACCGGGTTCGACCTCCTCTAGAGATGGTTCCTCGGTGAAGCACCGGTCGACGCGGAACCTGCACCTGGGGTGGAACTTGCAGCCAGGTGGCGGCTTGCTCAAGTCGGGTGGGAGACCTCTGATCGAGATGAGCTTTTCCTTGGTCTTTTCGTCGACGCGAGGGATCGAACGGAGCAGAGACCAGGTGTATGGATGCTGCGGATTTTTGAATATGGCCCGCGTCGGGCCTTCTTCGACGATCCTCCCGGCGTACATGACGATCACGCGTTGACACAGGCTGGCGATCAAAGCCATGTTGTGAGTGATGAGGATCACGCTCGCGCCCAGCTCGCCGCTGAGGTCGCGAACGAGCTCGATGATCGAGGCCTGGACCGTCACGTCGAGGGCGGTCGTCGGTTCGTCGGCGATCAACAGCGACGGCTCGTTGGACACACCCATCGCGATCATCGCCCGCTGCCGCATGCCTCCCGAGAACTGGTGCGGGTAGTCGCGCACTCGCTGCTCCGCCGCCGGAATCCGCACACGCGTCAACAGCGGAGCGACGCGCTCCCGGGCCTGGGTGCGCGTGAAGCGTTGATGCGCGGCCATAGCCTCCTCGACCTGAAATCCGACTCGCAGGACGGGATTCAGCGACGTCATCGGGTCCTGGAAGATCATCGCAACTTCGTTGCCGCGAAATTCCCGGATTTCCTCATCAGACATGTGCACGACGTCCCGGTCTCCGTAGAGGATTCGGCCGTTGGTGATTTGCCCGGGCTCGGGCACGAGCCTCAGGATGGAGAGGGCGGTCATGGTCTTCCCGGATCCCGACTCGCCGACTATGCCGACGACCTCTCCTCGATCGACATCGAAGCTCACGCCGTCCACGGCGGTCACGGTGCCGCCAGACGTGTGGAATTGAACTCGCAGGTCTTGAACCCTCAGGAGCGGAGCCAGCTCTTTAGCGCCTCATCCGGGGATCGAAGGCGTCGCGCAACCCGTCGCCGACCCAGTTGAAAGCCATGAGTGTGACGGACAGGGCGATCGTCGGCGCAAGCACGATGTGCGGCGCGAAGTCCATCCCGTGGTAGCCGTCGGCGGCCATCGCGCCCCACGACGGAGTCGGTGACGGAAGGCCGAGGCCCAGGAAGCTCAAGAAGGCCTCGAACAGGACGGCGGCTGGAATGGCAAACGTCGCCTGGACGATGATCGGCCCGAGTGCATTGGGAAAGATGTGGCGGAACAGGAGCGCGAAGTCGCGTGCGCCGGACATGCGCGCCGCTTCGACGAACTCTCGCTCACGGAGCGCCAGCGCTTGGCCTCTGACCAGGCGAGCCACATCCATCCACCGGGTCAGCGAGAACGCGACGATGATGACGAAGACACCGCGCGGGATGAGATGCAGTGCGTCGGAGAGCACGAAAACCAGGATCAAGGCGACTAGCAGGTCAGGGATCCCGTACCAGATGTTGATGAAGAAGGAGATCGTCGTGTCAACGGCGCCGCGGTAGAAGCCCGCCATCAGGCCAAGCGGGATGCCGATGAGGCTCACGATGATCGCGCTTCCAACACCAACCTCCGCGGTGATGAGCGCGCCGCCCATGATCCGGCTCAAGATGTCGCGGCCGGCCTGGTCGAGCCCCAGAGGATGATGCGGCGACGGAGGCTGGTAGGTTGGACCGACCGCCTGCAGCCAGACCGGGTATGGCGTCCATACGATGGACACCAGGGCCGTGACGAAGAGTAGAACGATGATGGCGCCGCCGACCAGGGCGAGGCGATTGCGCCTGATCCGTCTCCAGGCGTCGCCGAGCAGGGTGGCCTGCTCGGGCATCTCATAGGCTGCGACGTCGCGGTCCGGCTGCGGGAGCGGAGCGACGGCGGCCATCGACTAGTACCTGATCCTCGGGTCGAGAACGGGATAAATAACGTCGACCGTTAGGTTCGCCAGCCCCACGAGGGCGGCGTAGAACGTGAAGACGCCGATCACGATGTTGTAGTCGCGGGCCAGGATGCTCGTGACGAACTCCTTGCCCAGGCCGGGGATGCCGAAAATGTTCTCGATCACGACCGAGCCGGTGATGATCCCGGTCACGAGCGGGCCGAGGATGGTGACGACCGGGATGAGGGCGTTGCGAAGCGCGTGCCGCAGGACGACGACTTGGGCCCTCAGGCCCTTTGCCCAGGCCGTCCTCACGTAGTCGGTGCGGATCGTCTCGAGCATGCTCGCCCTCGTCAGCCTCGCCACGTAGCTCGCGTAGGGCAGTCCCAGTGCGATTGCGGGTAAGGGGACCTGCGTCCAGTCGCCCCACCCGGGTGAGTAGAAGACCGAGCCTCCTGTCCAGATGTAGAGGTAGTGGCCGAAAATCAGGAGACCGAAGATCGCGATGACGAAGCTCGGGATGCTGTAACCGACCACTGCTGCGCTCGATGCCGTGTAGTCGATCCACGTGTTCTGCCTCAGCGCGGCGATGACGCCGAGAGTCAGGCCGAGCCCGACCGTCACCAGCAGTGCGAAGAAGCCGACGGTTGCGCTGACCGACGTTTCGCGGATGAGCAGTGGCGTGATCTTGACCCCGCGGTTGACCAGGGACTCGCCGAGGCTGCCGTGCAGCACTCCGCCGACCCAGTTTAGGTACTGCTGCTGGAGTGACACGTCGAGTCCGTAGTGGTGGAGATCGGCCGCAAGCGACAGCGCGGTCTGGCGCGTTTCGTTCAGGAACGCATTGCCAGGGATCTGATGGAGCAGGAGGAAGACGATCGAGGAGACAAGGATGGTCGTGATCGCGATCAGCACCAAACGCTGACCCATGTAGAGGAGGGTTCCTCTCATCCGCTCATCACTTCCCAGTTACAAAGTTGGTAAGGGGGCCCGCCACGAAAGCGAGCCCCCTTATTGTGTCGATTTCTACTTAGTGCTGAAGGATCTTGACGTCGGACCAGTAGTTGTCGTACAGCGGGTTGCCGCTGGCACCGGTGACGTACGGGTGCACGAGGTACTGCTGCACACCGTAAACAAGGTTCCCAGTCACGGTGTTGTCGACCAGGATCTTGTTCATCGCCTTGTAGGTGTCAAGCGATTGAGAAAGGGGCTTTGCGTTGGCCTGCGTCGCCATCTGATCGAGCTGCGAGTTCGAGTAGCAGGCGCCACCCGAGCCGGCGTCGGAGACGAACAGGAAGTCGAACCAGTCCTGGGGGTGATCGTAGTCAGCGCCCCAGCTGTGCCGGAAGATTGGATACGTGCACTTGGTGCGCGCGTTGAAGAACGACGCGCGGTCCTGCGCCGTGCACTGCATGTTCACGCCAAGGTTTTCCTTCCACTGAGAGGCGAGGTTGTCACACACGGCCTTGTTGAAGGCGCTGGTGTTGTATGTGTAAACGAGGTTCTTGACCTTGGAACCGTCTGGGTCCCACTGCTTGTACAGCGACTGGGCCTTGGCCTTGTCGAAGACGGCCCACGGGTCGGTGTTGTCGCCCAGGTAGCCCTTCAGGCCCTTGGTGATGACGCCACCGGTCGCCTTGAGGCACGTCGTGCCCTTGGAGCACGCGATGTCGACAAGCTGGTCGCGGTCGACCGCCAGGCTGAAGGCCTCGCGTCCGACCTTGCCGGCATCGCCGGCAAACGGGTTGGAGCCGGTGCAGTTCTTCGAGGGCTTGCCGGCGCCTTCGCACATGTTGAAGCCGATCCAGGTCGTCCGGGCTGAGGGCAGCAGCGCCAGCTGCTTGCTCAGCTGTGGGTCCGAGTGGTACCGAATGACGTCCTCGGGCGTCAGGCTCTGGTTGGCGAAGCCGATGAGGCTGTAGCCGTTGGACTCGTACTTCGTGACCTGCGCCTTCTGGTCGGCGACGATCTCGATGTGAACCTTCGTCAGAGTTCCGGTTGAGCCGTTCCAGTAGTTGGGAACCGGCACGAAGTCGATGGACTGCTTGGGGGTGCGGGCCGACATCTTGAATTGGCCCGTCCCGATCGCCGTCGCCGGATCGCTGGCCCAGGTGGACTCGGTCGCCTTTCCGGCCGCAAGAACGACTTTCGGGTCGACCACCCAGGCCGTCCACAAGGCGGTCTCGGTGTACCAGTAGCCGGCAGGCGCGGTGAGCGTGGCCGAGAAGGAGAAGTCGTCGATCTTCTTGAGACCCGTCATATGCGCGGCCTTGCCGTTCGACACGTCGTCATAGCCCTGGACAGGCTGAAAGACAGAGGCGTAGTCGCCCTGGATGGCGGCGGCTCGGTCCCAGCTGAAGATGAAGTCGTCGGCCTTGAC
>WNFJ01369310.1_pt2 | contig 12921 bp, 11 predicted proteins | sample 5400461 | NCBI WGS metagenome assembly WNFJ01 (sample SAMN13153349, study PRJNA577476) | soil metagenome | isolation source: 115 cm saprolite on Douglas fir-dominated hillslope | place: USA:California | collected 2013-09-17 | reverse complement strand
CAGAAACGACGCCCATTGAGAACACATAGCAGCAAAAAAGGAGGAAAGGAGCTCTTATTTCAGTCGGTTTTTGTGTCTTGACAAAGTGGGCCACCATAACCTGTCAAGCAGCTACAAGACAAAAACAAACGGTGATGCAACAAGGAGACTCATAAATGCTTTAGGGGTAGCTTTTTCATCGCTTTTACTACCTTTTTCCCTGTGACCCAGAAATGCATATCAATCACTTTCATCACAGGATAATAAATCCCGTAATTTGATATTTCTTCTTGTACCTCCGTAAACTCCGATTCATGTTTATAGCAGTAATTCAGAAGTTCCGAGAAATTCTTTTTATTTAGGGCTGAATAATGTAAGCCTTGATGTTTCAGCCCACATATGAAGTAACTATCATAGGCAGGGGTGCATCCTAATGTTCCCATAAGTATTTTAGTTGCAAGCGTATCAGTCGCATTAATAGGGTCTGGGTCATGTCGGATATATTCGGAGTAACTTTCTTTTATCCGCTCTACTAAGTCCAGAATCATCCCGGATAATTCATTAGTGGAATCCAATTTCAAGCTTTGCAGAGTTATCGCCCGAATAGGGGCATATTTTGGTTTCATAACTTCTTCCACTACCGGACGATGTACCTGGTAATCTTTTTGTAGAAGGAAAGAAGAACCACGATACATTCCCCAACTCGCCAAATAAAAGGCAAGGTGTAAGCTGGCCAGATCAATATCTGTCGGGTTAGCGGAGAAAAACTGATAGCAATGCTCCCACGAGCGATAACGATGATGCTGAGTCTGCTGCATTTCATCGTAAAATTCTAAAACATCTGATTTGATACTACTCTTCATGTTTTCCGCCGCACCCTGGGTATTTTGACTATCGCCTCGAAAAGATAAGCTTTTGCCAAAACAATCTTACCATTTGGTACTGTTAAGCAGCGGCATCAGCTTGCTGACTGGGTATTTTTGACTATCCCCCGAAAAGGTAATGATGGTCAGTAAGCCATAGGTCATGTTCTTCCGTCTACTAATTTATAAATTAGTGGACGAAGGGAATCCTGGCTGATGGTGCGTCTATTAAGTCGTACAAACGCCGATTAGTGGACACCCATGTCCACTAATCGAATTAAGAGACGATCTTAAATCCCCACTTTTTCGTATTCATCGAGAGAGGCTTCGTCCTCCCTCCTGTCATAGAGCTTGGTGGTGCGCGGCGAGGAATGGTTCGCCATCTGCTGCGCCTTTTCCAACGTTCCGTTGCTTTTGAGATAATCGGTGATGCCGGTCGCGCGCAGGCTATGGTTGCCAATTTTTGTTTCGATACCGGCTGCATTCGCCCGGCGCCGGATCATCCGGTAGGCGTCCGGCTGGGTCATGCGGTGCGAGGTGCGTCCGGTGGTGCGAAATAGCGGCCCGCGCTTATCCTCCGCAATCCCCGCCGCCGCGATATATTCATCGAGATACACTTCCAGCTTATGATGACAGGGAGCCTCGTGCTCCTTGCCGCCTTTTTCGTGCAGGCGCACCCATCCGCGCCGCCCCTGGCTGAAATAATCCTCCACATTCATTTGCAGCACCGCGCTGATGCGGGCGAAGGTGTAAATCATCACGCCGATAAGCGCCCGGTCGCGCAGGCCGGTGAGCGAACTGGTGTCAATCGCGGCGATGAGGGCCTGCGCTTCCTCCCGGTTGAGTACCGGCGTGCGGCCTTTCTTCACTACATGCTTCGGCCCGCGCACGGCATGGGCGGGATTGACTTCCAGCACCTGGCCGACCACCAGCCAGTCACAGAGCATTCGGATGGCCGCCAGGTGTTGTTTTGCCGTAGGTTTGGAATGTGTCCCCTGCAATGCTTCAATATACGCCGCAACATGCAGTGGCTTGACGGCAGCCAGGTGGTGCAATCCCTTGTCCTGGCACCATTCGGAAAATTGACACGCCGCCTTGTAGTAGGCCCGGCGCGTATTTTTATTGCGGATATTGGCGGTGAAGAAATCGAAGAAGCGCTCGGTGGCTTTTTCATTCTGCAGGAACAATGATGGCGGTGTCGCGGCCAGGTGCATTAATGCGGACGATGCGTGAAGCGGGATAATTCCTGTGGTCATGCGAGGTCTCGTGCAAAAAGAATAAGCGTATGATAACGTCCTTTATCATACGCTCCTGCGAAAGGCTAGGGGAAAATATTTTTTCTTCCCAGAAATAATCTTTATCCCCTAGTAAATAGTATTTGACGTATCTAGCGGACATTGGTATTGTAGAGAATAAACCCTTTAACTCTCTATAAACCCCATGTACACTGAAATAAGGGATGAAACCAAAATCTACCGCTCCAAAGTAGATTCGTCCGGCCGGATCGTGCTTCCCGTCGATGTTCGCTCACGCCATCATATCCACGCCGGCGACCAGGTTGTCATTATCGAGGGCGACGATGGCCTCCAGGTGAAGACACAGGAACAGGCACTTCGTGAAGCGCAACATCTCTTTGCTACCCTTGCCCCGCCGGACGTTCTGCTTTCTGAAGCATTAATCCGCGAACGCCGGGAAGCAGCGAAGCATGAGTAAAGTCGTCCTCGACGCCTCCGCCTTAATGGCATTGCTTCGCAGCGAACCCGGCAGCGACAAGGTGCGGATGCGATGATTTCTAGCGTAAACCTCTCGGAGGTCCTTGCAAATGCCTCAGAAGCGCCCAAAGGATTCGATGCGGCCAAAGCCGCTCTGCGAAGCTTGCAGCTCGCCGTTATTCCGTTTGATGAACAGCAGGAGGAAATCGCCGCTGGCCTGCGTCCGGTAACTCGCACGTTAGGGCTTTCTCTCGGCGACCGTTGCTGCCTTGCCCTCGGTATTGTCGAAGCGCTGCCTGTCATGACGACGGATCGCGGCTGGTCGGAATTGCAGCTTGGCATCAAAATTCATGTGATCCGGTGATGGCCGTTTAACGGCAAACTGAATATACGTGCTGTCCAATATCATATTGGGATAACTAACAAAATTGCCGCCGTCAAAATTTTCGAGGGTTCCGGCTTAGAACCCCAATCACGGCAGCCGCCAGGAACAGAGTCCCGGAAAGGGATATTATACGGCAGAGCGGCCACAAGCATCTACCCACCCTGCGCGGCTATATCCACGACGGGTCGCTCTTTGTCGATAACCCCGCCGCCAAAGTGGGGCTATGAATTCATCTCCCCTACACCCCAGGAAGCCGCAAGAACAAGCATTTTTTTCCGCAGGCACTAGAAGTATATCCTGCGCTCAGGATAGAAATGCAGAAATTTTATGATAATTCAGTAAGTTGCCAGCGACGTGGCTGAATTGGCATGTAGCTTGCTTAATGTATCGGGACAGGATCGATTCCAGCATTTTAACGGCAGACGATCAATATTACTTAAGGGAGTTGCATATGACATTTGAAGAATTAAAGGCACGGCTTAACCTAGCCAACGATGTATCGGAGGCCAATTGGCACCGGCATGTGAACATCCTTCCCAACGGGAACAGGCAGGAAGGCGGCTGGGTGGAAAACACCGCCAAGGTCGCGCCTACGGCGTATGTAGGGCCTAATGCCGTCGTTGGTCAATATGCGGACATAAGGGACAATGCCAGGATAGGGGACTGGACAGTGGTCTGCGGCAGGGTGGTAGTCGCCGACAAAGGGCGCGTAATCGGTTATGGGGTAGTGTATGAAGATGTCCTCATCACTGATAGAGGCTGCGTTGGGGGAAATTCGGTGGCACGTGGAAACAGCAAAATCATCGAGGACGCTACGATGTTCGGCCAGGCACAGATTGGTGACGACGTGTGCCTGTCGGGGAAAGCAAAGGTGTGCGGCAACTCGGTTATTGGGGGAAAAGTGCAGATCGGTGGAAACATGGTGGTAACGGGGACGATGAATGCCACGGGTATCCACTATCTTGGAGACGATGCGTATGTTCCTGTTGAGGCAGGAGAGCAGTGTAAGGCCTGGCAGGCAGCGCTGGCAAATGAGGCTGTCCGCCACTAACGACGATGATAGAAATTAAACATATTAAATATTAACAGGGTACGGAGAATTTTATGGGTTTGTTCGGAGCATTGTTCGCAGGCGTGTCGGGTCTTAACTCGCAGTCCAATAAAATAGGGATTATTTCCAATAATATCTCGAACGTGAATACGGTCGGGTTCAAAGAGGGACAAGCGTCGTTCGATACGCTGGTGGTTCCCTCCGGCACAACAAGCTTCTCGCCCGGCGGCGTCATCGGGAACACCCAGCAGCTAGTCAATCAGCAGGGCCTCATCCAAGCGACAACATCATCGACAGACATCTCCATCACCGGCAACGGCTTCTTCGCAATCAATACCAATGCCGACGGCAGCGGGATTTTCCGCCTTACGCGCGCTGGTTCCTTCACCCAGGATTCAGCCGGAAATTTCGTCAATGCCAATGGTAACTTCCTACAGGGCATTCCGGTTACTACTCCACCCACCTCCGTAAACACCAATAACCTGAAAACGGTGAATGTGAACCAGAGCGCCAGCGGCGCTGCGACTGCGACCAGTCTCATATCGCTTGCCGCCAACTTTAATGCAGCCCAGGCGGTGTTGCTCGGCTCCGGCGTGACCGGCACCATGCAGGCCGTAAATGGAACCAGCCCTAACAATGTCGGCCTGACTTCCACCCAGATTATCGCCAGTAATGATAAAGGGGGAGCGCCAACGAATAATCTGGCGCGTAACAATACATTTCAAATTGTAAGCGGCGCGCCTGCAAATGCAACGGATACGTTTACCTACGGCGGATTTGCAATCGGTCGCGATGTTACCAGCGCTCTCCTGGCGGGTGAAGGGGACGGTGGAAATCTTCTTCTGGTAACTCCTGAGACAATTGCTGCTAATAATATGAGCATCCCAAATAATTCCACAACACTGACGATTAATGTTCCCGATATACAGAACTACCAAAATACAAACCAGAATATAACTATTGCTGGGTTCACAGGTACTCTTGGCAATATTCCGGCAACTGCTGTAAATGGACAGCATTTAATTACTGGTGTAAGCGGCCCTGGCCCTGGCGCTGGCACGATTACCGTAACTCTTGGCACTGCGAATACTAGTGGTGCTGCCGTAGTAAACGGTGGCGCTACTTTTACCCTCAGTAACCGCACTAACGCTTTCACCGGCAATATTCTGAATGCCACGTCGGAAACGTCCGATTTTCTGAGTAATGGGACAAATCCCCTCTCTACAGCAAACTTTTCTTCCACGGCGATAAAATTTACCATCACTGCTGGTAGCAACCCTACAGCGACATTTTCTTATTCCCCTACTCCCAACCCGACTGCCGGGACGTTTAACAACCTGGATACTCTTGCGGCCGCTATCAGCGCGTCGCCCGGTCTTACGGCGCGCGTCGTAAATAGCCGCCTTTATGTGAGTGGCACGGATGCAACCCAGGCGGTGACATTCGCTAATGGTGACGCTGTGGGAACTCCTACCACGCCCGGCATTAACTGGATTCAGGAACTGGATTTGAAGAATCTTGCTGCTCCTGCCCCTTCAGCGCATATGTTCAATTCGCTCGCAGGCCTTGTTCAGCAGATTAATACGGCTGATTCGGTCAACCTGGTTGCTGCTGTTCAGAATCCTAACTCCTCGTCTACAATCACTATCAACGAAGCCAATCCTAAACAGACTATTAACTTTGCAGATGGGCAAATCCCAGGAAGCGGCAGCATACTCAAGGAACTTGGCATTGCCAATCTTGCCCTTAACGGCAGCGGTTTTGAAAGTACCGGCACGCTAGCTATAAAATATGATCCTACCACGCCATTGCATGACATGTCCTCCGGCAACGTTACGCCGCAATTCAGCCATGATGTCACTATTTTTGACGCGCAGGGGAACGCCCATACCATTGCTGCAAATGTAGTGAAGCTCGCAACCAATAGCTGGGGGATTGAGCTTACCGCCGTCCCGGCCAGCGATGTCATTTCTACAGTCAAAAACGGCGTTTTCCCTAACGGAGACGGTCAGATTGCCTCCGGAACCGTTACATTCAATGGAACCGGGGCATTGACATCTGTTACCGGCACGCTGGCAGGCAGCATTCCCATAAACTGGACGAATGGCGCTGCGGCAGGTTTAATTACAATGAACCTCGGGCTTGGCTCAACTACTACTCCGGGACTGACTCAATCCGCCGCCCCTTATAATGTATCGCTCGCCAACCAGAACGGCTCGCCCATCGGCCAGCTGACCGGCGTTACTATAGATTCCAGCGGCTTTGTTATTGAGACGTTCAGCAACGGGCAAACCCAGAAAGTCTACCAGATACCGCTTGCTGATGTCAGCAATCCCGATGGGCTGGAAGCGGTCTCCGGTGACGCTTATCAGCAGACGCTGGCTTCCGGCCAGGTCAACTTAAACATAGCCGGTAACGGCGGCACAGGCACCATTACCCCTTCGGCGCTGGAACAGTCTAACGTCGATCTTTCGACACAGCTTACCAGCTTGATCGTGGCGCAGCAGGCTTATGGCGCTAATTCAAAACTGTTGACTGTGGCTGATCGCTTGCTGCAAGAACTTGATCAGGTTATTCAGTAGGCGCAGCTCTGTGCATTAAAAATAGTTTGGATACGGTATATATCGGCTTTTAAACATCTTTTGCGACGGACACATTTAAGCAATTTCTGGCACGAGATGGCGTGTATAGGTTGGTGCATCTTATAATTCTGCGGAGGATGTCCAGTGTACCTCATACGCATGGTTAGCAGTGGCAGCGTCATTATAAATGACAATAGAGTTCGTACCCTGGAATGATGTGTTTGCAGTTATATCAGCGGCACCAGTTACATCATATATCTTCCCGCTGGTGCCAGAATTAGGAGAGTAAGCAGTTACGGTTCCTGATGGAGTTCTTTTGGGAACCTTATACCTTATATCAAAATCGAGGTTTGTAGAGGGCGACCTGAGAAGTTCAACTCCGTTGGTGGTTACAGTTCCCGGTGCCGTTCCTAAATCGTAACTCGTTTCAAAGTAGCGTTGGCAAAGAGCAAGTTCCACCTGAATAGGGCGCAATTCAGGAGCCGGGGGAGTTGAAATTAGTCCGGTTGCTGCCCCAGTTGCTCTTATATCAAGCTCAGTAATCTGTACCTTCTTGCTGGTAGTGCTGAAATTATTGCCAAAATCAAAAGTTATTTCCAAGCCGTTGCCCGACGATGACGAAGCAGCAAACGTATATCCCACCTGAGTCCATGCGCCATTTGCACAGGCTTGCAGACTTACTGCATTAACATCCGTTGTTGGTGATGACCAGTTATCTGCGCTTCCTGCATGTTTCACTGTAAGGGTAGGCGTGATTGAGCCGCCGGTATTATTGTAAATCTGAGCCTGGACGGTGACTTGCTGTCCTTCAAGCTGCTGCGCTATAAAACTTTCTATGCGCTGCTTGACTAGAATGTCCGTCACACTGGCAGCACCCGTCATGAGTAATGAATAAGTGGATAATGCGCCGGAGCGAGGATTTGAGGCTGTTTGTTGTGCCGAACAGCTTGCGCCTGTGGGAACTACTATCCAGCCATCGGCAGTATATGCGCCAGAGGTGGTAACAGTAATCGAACTTGACCCACGTTGCCATATATCCATTGTGCCATTACGAAATTTGTTCATAAAATCACCATTTGTTGTGAAAGGTTGAATGAAAATTCCAAATGCCTCTGGGCTATTGCCGACAGTAAGAGTAGCACTCACCGTGTTAGTTGCTGTAGCTATGACCTTGACTTTACTCTCACCTGTGTCTGCTACATAAACCTTGCTACCATCAGGCGTGATTGATATGCCTTCTAAGCCATTACCGGTGGTAATAGTAGTGCTGACTGTGTCGGTTGAGGTGGCAATGACGTAAACTTTACCAGTGGCTTGATTATCAGTAACATAGACTGTACTGCTATCCGGCGTGATGGCGACACCAGTAAGAGTGTGGGTAGTACCAGCAACAGTAATAGTAGCGCTGACTGTGTCGGTTGAGGTGTCGATAACTGAAACTGTACCGCCAGTGCCATTAGCAACATAAACTTTGTTTCCATTCGGCGTAACAGCTATACCAATGGGGAGAGTGCCAACAGTTATATTAGCGCTGACTGTGTCGGTTGAGGTGTCGATAACTGAAACTCTACCTGTACCAGAACTAATGTTTGTTACATAAGCTTTTTTGCCATCTGGTGTGATAGCTATGCCCGTAGTAGTAGTACCAACATTGATAGTTTTGCTGACTGTGTCGGTTGAGGTGTCGATAACTGAAACTGTTCCATCAGTAGTGTTTGCTACATAAGCTTTTTTGTCATCTGGCGTAATCGCTATACCTTGAGGAGCAGTACCAACATTGATAGTTTTGCTGACTGTGTCGGTTGAGGTGTCGATAACTGAAACTGAGTTGGAACCTTGATTTGCAGTATAGACTTTCTTACCATCATACGAGGCAGCTACACCGACAGGGGAAGTACCAACAGTGATTGGGTAGCCAGAGCCGGTTTTTACCGTATCAGTTGAGGTGTCGATAACCGAAACTGTACCATCTGCAGTGTTTGTAATGTAAGCATTAGACATGCGGTGTTGCCCAAGATTATTATATTATAAATAATAATATTATCGTATTATCTATATAAAGCATAATTATCTGACATGTGTTAATAATTATTTAATGAGACTAAAAAATTTTATGAAGCTGTGCTTTTCTTGCAGGGCTTGCTGCACTAGTGTAAAAGGAAGGAGACTATTCAAGTTCGAGTAATTCGACACTTCACACACCTTACAGAACACCTATTTGGGGCTGCCCCTCCTTTGCTGCCCGGCGCGGCAAAAACCTAAAAAAGCTGCGTCAGGGTCACGCGGCGGCTCGCTCCCCTACCCTGTTTAAGCAACATCCTCCAAAGATTTTGCTTCGACGACCTTGCCTGCTAATCTCGCTATACGGCCAACTTTTGCTCTTTTTAGTTCTTCATATGCCTTTTTCAGTTCCGGCACATCCTTTCTCCACCACGCTACCGTAAAGCCAGTAACGTTGCCGCGCACCTTACCGCCCTGTCTGATAGGTTCTATTTTTACACCGAAATCAGCCATCCCATTGACTTCCAAAAGAGCGGGCTGAATGACTTTGGAATTCAGGTTTTTGAACTCCAGTAATTTGCCTTCTGGAACTCCCAGGAGAGAGCGGAATTCTTCAACGCTGAATTTATCGTGCCATTTCTTGAGATTTATTCTCAGGCATATAAGCTCATACAAAGCCAGAGAGTATTTTGAGGTAAACGCAAACATAACGGCACCGCGTACCCTCCCCCAATATGTGGAGTCTTTGATGATATCTCTCATAGTTTTAGAGAATGCGTAAGTTACCTCTCCGGTCGGATCGCCTTCATCGTTACTGGTTGTAGTTTCCGATAATATGGCCGCGCGTAAAGTAGCCGCTTTATTATTCTTACCCTTAACGGGAACCTCAACCAGAGTGGTCATGAGCCTGATAATCGATTCACTGACTCTTTCCCCTCCCTTATGGTTTCCTCTTAAAAGAGAAATCGGCATTGTATGGTGGATATCGTCACATATCCGGGAACCGGCATTCTGATACAACAAGTTCAGAATTCTACGATCATGCAGCGTAAGCGAGCCATGCCCACGAATTTCAATCAGTTCACCAGCTTTTGCAAAATCAGTATCGGTTGGCTTTTGATTGAGCGTTAAATACTGCATATAGGCCAACCCCATCCAAACTAGTTGTAAATAAAACATTAGAAGGTTAGGCTACAGTGTCAAGAGATAACGTAGCTTTACAAATTAGGCTATCCAAGCGGTAGAGTAAAGCGACTACTAGCCGGATAACCACATGAAAAGCAAGCAATGTGATCCCACAAAAAGTAGCCTTAAACCATTAATTACCCGCCAGAATACCCAAAATTAATAATTTTGTTTACCTATATAAGATTAAAAAAGAGATATATCCCTGCTCGAACTGATGGCATCCTCGAACTTCCCGAAAGCCTTATTTCCCCCCAAAGGTAGCCTTAATTAGCGACAGCAACAAACCCGAACAAAAATAAACGCTGTAGCACAGATAGTTACTATGCTTGATATCAACAAAAACGTTCTCCCCCAAAAAGTAGCTTTAACTCCCAAGAAACTTACAACAGATCGAAAAGCCCCCGAAAGGTAGCGCAACTCCCCCAATAAATAGCCTTATTCCCCCCAAAAAGTAGCTTTATTCCCCCCAAAGGTAGCCTTAGCATCGCAAAGATACTGAATAACAAAGAAAATCCCAACCATGAATTATTGAACAAAAGAAATTAGAATTTATTGCGCTGTGGATAACCTTTCCCTGTGGACAATCTCTAAAAAAGCAACTCCCCCACCCTATCTAAAATCCTTGCGAACTTAAGGCATCGAGCCTTGCGTTCGCGCAAAGAAGGAAACCTTCTCTGCAACTCATCCCCATAAAACTGAGCGCGGCAAAGCCGCGCATAGTATCCATAAACTAAGCACCGCTATCGCGGCGCAAGAGGCAGTAGGAAAATAAGGGCAAAGAATTTTGCATAGCGTCTAGAAAGGTTCAGTTCCAACACTAGATTGTTGTAGCTCCTTCAGCTTGTAACTTCTGCCGATGTAGGTTTAACGACCCTGGAACAGGAACCCAAAAGCTAAGTGGCTGATAAAATCAGTAATCTCCACAAGTTTATATGTCAACAACTTAACAAGTTAGGAAGTTCACATCTTAACAAATTTACTAATCCAATAAAAAGCGACAAAAGCATTGACAGAAATCAGCTGTGCTGGTAGCAATTTACTTATCAACAAGAAAACAAACCAACATGTTGAGATGTTCACATGTCAAACTCATTACCGATAATAGGTATCATTGGTCAAAAAGGCGGCGGCGGCAAAACAACTGTTTCCATTAACATCGCTGTTAGAGCTGCCGAGCAAAATAAGGCCGTTGTGATTATCGACGTTGACCAGCAGGCTAATTCCGCTAAATGGAAAGATCGTCGCAAGAATGAAAATGTCGTTGTAGCAGCAACGCCTCCTAGCCGGATTAAACAGACAGTAGACACAGCACAACAGCATGGTGCGGAATTTGTGGTGATAGATTCCCCAGGACATAATGATAGCGCCGTTATCGAAACAGTACGTGCGTCTGATATTGTCCTTCTTCCGGTTGAAGCGCAGATGTTTCACTTTGATACCCTGCCCGCCATGCGCGACCTAATTCGCCTCGGTGGAGATAAGCCGACATGGATTGTGATAAATAAATTACACCCAGCAGCGTTGGTACAGGCAGAAAAGCTTAAAAAGTTGTTGTTTGACACGTATTCTATTCCGGTATGCCCCGTGCATTTAAGTCAGTACGCTGTTTATGCAACTTCTTCCGATGTAGGTTTGACAGCCCTGGAACAGGAACCCGAAAGCAAAGCGGCTGATGAAATCCGTAATCTCCACAAGTTTATATGTCAACAAGTTAACAAGTTGAGAAGTTCACATGTCAAAAATGCAAGGCTTGCAACAGGCACTTAATAAAAGTTCTGGTAAATCGAAATTGGAGAAGCCAGAGCCAATTGCCACTCCTAACGATACGGCAAAACCCACGACCTCTACAAAAGCGCCAAGCCGTCATGGGAAAGAACATACCGGCGCATGGCTCCATCCCGATTTCAAAAGGAGCTTGCGGCTCGCACAAATCCGCAAAGGAGGCAAGGTCTATCTGGACGACCTTGTTGCAGAAGCCTTAAATGATTTGTTTTTTAAATACGATGTGCCGACCGTGAATCATGAATGAAACATGCTGATAAGTTAATATGTCCACATGTAAACAATTTTACATGTTAAAAATGTTGGCTAAAGATTAGAATTTTCTCTCCCTTCCTACTGTACACAAAATTGCTTTAAAAACAGCCAAATTTCGGCGAAGTTTGTGTTATAATTCTTACGATATCGCTCTCTTAGGAGGTGTCGAATGACACTCACAGAACTCAGAGAGAGCGTGCCGATTAACATACCCGATCTAGCCAGAGCAGCAGGAATTGATGCTCAGACCATCCGTAACGCGGAAGCCGGACAACGTATTTCCGCCAGGACAGCAAAGGCAATAGCCGACGCCCTGAGCGGCCTGTTAGGAAGGGCTGTCCATGTGAAAGATATAGACGGGTTGAAGGTACGCTTTTAAGGAGGTGATGCCAGAGCGTCCGAAAGCCGGACGCCCCAGTTTTAGACCATTAACGTGTATGTTGCGAGCTGTCGGCCTGTCAAGCATAGGCAGCTCAAAACATAAATTGACCGTGCGGGCAGCAAGAGGGCTGTTTACCTCCTGCTGTCCCAAACGGGCTAGGTCTTAGGTATAGTATAAATCCTACGGCCTTGCCCTGTCAATTCAGCCTAGCCATTGAAGAGGGAGATGCAAGGCTTATCACGCTTAGACGAACCGTTCACCGTGCGGCAGGACACCGACACCGCTTCCCCGCGCGGGCAGATACCTATTTACCTCATGCACGGCGGCAGCCGACCCTTTTGCGATAACCGCGCCTGTTTCTGCCAGCGAGCAAAGCGGGCAGGGGCGCTGCTGTTCCCGGACATTGCCGCAGGCAGGCTACAGGTTATCCAACTGATTGCCGGCATCCCCGCTGATTGTTACACCTACGGCCATAGCTGGGAAATCACCGAGCATCCCGAAATCAAGGAGTGTTCCGTCTGTTTCGTTCGCGGCTATTGTCCAGGATGCACCCCACTAGCGCCAGTGGGAGCGCAGCCGTTCGCCTGTACCTACCATGCAGGAAGGCAGGTGCAGCAATGAGAACACTGGCAGCCCAGGCAATGGTTGAAGTACCGCTGGACGACGGCTCGACGTGGACAGGCACGGAGGCACATTTGCGCAGAGAACCTCCCGATTGGGTGAAGTTTGCGCGCATATTCT
>WNFJ01660070.1_pt1 | contig 12923 bp, 14 predicted proteins | sample 5400461 | NCBI WGS metagenome assembly WNFJ01 (sample SAMN13153349, study PRJNA577476) | soil metagenome | isolation source: 115 cm saprolite on Douglas fir-dominated hillslope | place: USA:California | collected 2013-09-17 | reverse complement strand
GCAATGGTGTCTGAAGTTCGGTCAGACTTACACCAATGAACTGCGCTGTCGTCGCCCTCGCTGTGGCGACAAGTGGCACGTGGATGAAATGGTTCCGATGATTCGAGGCAAGAAACACTACTTATGAAGAGCGGTCGATCAGGATGGCAACGTGCTGGACATCCTGGTGCAGAGCCGACGCAAAAAGAAGGCCGGCAAGCACTTTTTCCGCAAGCCCTATAAGGGGCTCTGTTACGCGCCACACGTGATCATCACCGACAAGTTGAAGAGATATGCTGCTGCCAAACGGGAAATCCTGCCCGGCGTGGAGCATCGGCACCACAAACGACTGAACAATCGAGCGGAAAATTCGCATCAGCCAACTCTACTACGAGAGAAGAAATTGCGGCGTTTCAAATCAGCAAGACACTCCCGGCGCTTTCTTTGTCAGCAGATGATTTCCATAGCTAACTTTCTGTAAATCCTCATCGGTTTACGCTATTACCAATTGGGATTTGCAACCAGGTTTTTTTATGACCAGGCCTCAACTATTTGCTAAGGGCGCTGCACCCGGAATGTGATCGTGAAGACATCGCCTGGTTCCACATGCCGCATCAATGGCTCATAGAACGCCCGCATGAAGGGAAGCGGGTCCGCTGCCGGCTCCAGCATACCCTCCCCCTCAAAGAGCAGGTCCTCGCGCAGGTGGACGGTTCGTTCCACCTCCCTGGGCGGGAGGTCGAGCCGAACTGCGACCGTCAAGTCATCACCGGACCGCAGCGTTGCGTACACCTCCTGCTGGAACATACTCGCCAGGCGAGACTGGAACCCCGCGTCGTTAGCAGGTATTTCTCGCTCTGTGACGCGAAAGACGCGCTGCCCCTGCCCGTCGCTTCTGACCAGGGCGGTAATCCTGAAGATAGCTTCAAACATCTGTTGTTCCTCTCTGCGCGCATGTGATTGTATTAGCTGCAGCCACCCGTTCGTTCCGGGTCATATCCCAGGCTCAGAGAGAGCCGTGCAGCCCGGAACGAGCGGTGGGCACTATGTTGTTAGAGCATGGTGAATTGTGGGATGAGCACCTTGTCGATGACGTGCATGATGCCGTTGTCCGCGATCACGTTCGCCTGAAGCACATGTCCACCATTGATCTTGATGCTTTCTCGGATAGAGGTGGTTACCGTGTCTGAACTGATATAGTTCAGCGCATCGCCGTTGGTGAGCCGCTGCCCCTCGAGCGTTTTGAGGAAGAGGCGATCGAGCAGGTCGTCCGCCGTATAATACCCCGGCACGATGTGATACTTGAGCACCCTGGCCAGCTTTCCAGGATCCGCTAACAGGTCGGCCTGCTGGTCATCGGACAAGCGGTCAAAGGCGGCATCCGTGGGAATGAAGATGGTGAAGGGACCCGGCCCGCTGAGGGTCTCAACAAGGCCGGCCACGGACTCCAGTCCATTGACGTACTTGTTGTATGCGTGTTCGGCACGCGCGGTTTCAAAGATGTTTGCCATGTGATGTTTCTCCTTCTTTTCTAGCAAGTTACGTTTGCGAGGGTGCGGCCAGACGTCTCTCTCCTGGGAACCATGCTCATGGGCCAGGACATGTACCCGCACCAACTGCCCTGTGTACTGGAGCGCGCCTGACCATGTGATCACCAATGGTACAGCGCCCGAGTACCTTCACAGCGTAATCGGAGCACGTGAAGAAAAGCGTGGGAAGAGGCGTGAAACTTTTTCTTATCAGTGGGAAAGCGTGCGAGGGCCTATCACTATCAGCACAGAGAGGAGGATACCTCCCGCAACACTCATGCTCAAAACAATGGGCCACGGGGAGAACAGCCCCAGCATCAGCGCGCAACCCCCCACCAACACGTTGATGACCTCGAGGGCTATCGTCGACCAGAATGCCCAGCGCTGCCACGTCCACAATCCCTGTGCGCAGAGAAAGGAAACAATCCCTCCCAGGAGAAAAATCCACGCCAGAAACGCTCCTAGAACAGCGACCATAGCCCCTGGTGTAGCGTGGCCATTCGCGACGTCATAGACACCTACGAAGCCTCCGAAAAAAGCGATCAGGCCAATGATGATCAGGAAGAGACCATGTATTCCCAGCAAGGCTACGACGACCACCTCCCCTGGTGGGGGCTTCTTACGCGACGCTTGTAACGATGCACCATTCTCCATAGATGGAATATCTCCCATGCGAAAACTTAGCCCTGGCGACACTTCCCTACAGGCCCTTCAAACTCAATGTCAGGGTCTTCTACTGGTGGCAGGTGTCTCTGTCGAAGCAGCCTGTTGTCTTGGCAACGGCGCTGATTGTTGAAGAGGCAACTCTTCTGGCGGGAATTGTTCGGGATGCTCATCTTTCCACCTGTGCCAGAGAGCCACGATGATCTGCTGGAGAGCGCCAGCAACCGGTACAGCGAGGAACCCCCCAAGCAATCCGAAGAGTTCTGCACCTGCGAAGAGGGCGAAAATTGCCACAATGGGATGAACTCCCACTGTTTTGCTGAAAATGCGCGGTGAGAGGATCTGCCCTATCACAACCCCCTGGAGAAACATGATAAAAATGGCCACGATGAGCGTCACTACCCACCCCTCGGGTAGAGCCGCCAGGATACACAACACGCCTATCACATTGGCACCTATCACCGGGACAAAGTAGAGGAGACAGAAGAGCACTCCCAACAAAGCTGCATAGGGAACATGCAGCAGCGTGAGCCCAACGCCGGTACTCAGGGCTCCTATCAGCGCAATCAGCAACGAGCCCCGAAAGTACCCGCCCAGGCTCTGATCGAGGGTGTTCAACAGAAAGTTGATCGTGCCCCTCTGAGTTGCCGGAGTTTTGAGGCGGAGCCAGCCAATGATGCGAGGGCCGTCAACGACAAAGTAGACACTGAGCGTGATCACGACGATAAGGTTGAGGATGTTGGTGAACGCCCCGATCAGGAAAGGAAGCATCCCTGAGAGCGCACTCTGTACTAGAGAAAACAACTGGTTCTTGACCTGTGCAACCTGGTCTTTCGTAATGCCAAGCTTTCCCAGAAAGTCAATGACCGGTTGAAGCTGGCGCTCTCCCGCCGGGCTCAACAGGAATTGAATGGAGTGCACGAGTGAGGTTGACTGCTGGATGAGGGCGGAGGCCACGATGAACATACCTCCAACCACCGCTCCTGCTACCAGCAGATAGGCTACGCCGATTGCCAGAGAGCGTAAGAGGCGGCGTTGTAAAAGCTGCACGAGTGGGTAGATGATGTAGGCGAGCAGTGCAGAAAGGAGCAGGAGAATGACTGCACCTGCGATCAACGAAAGCGCATACAGTGCAATCGCTATGATAGCGAGAAACGCCAGGATCATCAATGCGGTGATCAATTTCCTCCGCCGGCCGCGGCTGGAAGATAACTCATCAGTTGCTGTCTCTCCTTGTGCGGTAGCAGGTGTATTTGCAGACATGTCTCTTTCCTCCTTCATCGGTCCTCATCGCCACCTCCCGCTTCGACCCTACTCGCGATCCACCCCGTAAGAGGTGAGATCGCGAGTAGGATGTACCCGAATGCATACTGTTCAGGCCAGGCTAGCTGACAGGGAGCGTGATTCGAAGTACGCCACGATGTACATGACGCCAAACACAATCGCGTAGACCCCGATCAACCAGACCACGGCGAGCAGCCCGGACGAAGGTTGGGCGGCGATCAGAATACCGAAGACGATCGAGGCCAATCCGGCCAGCACCATCAATGCAGCACGGCCACCCCTCATGGGGAACGCGAGCGGCGCCACAAGCTCTGTAATACCGGTAATGATCGCCCAGGCCGCCAGCAGGTAGATGAAACCGAGCGCGGGGATATTGGGCCAGACCAGGGCCACCACCCCCGCCAGGATACCCAGGATGCCCTCGAACAGGAGCAATCCCCACCCCGGCTCTTCCCTGTTGCGCAGAGCAGCTGCCACCGTAGTGACTCCGCTGATGACGGCAAACACGCCAAACAAGAGTACCAGGACAGAAAGTGTCAGACCAGGCCATACAAAAGTTAGTATGCCGAACACGATAGCGGCGATGCCGCGAAACAAAAACATCGTACGAAAGTTACCAATAAGTTGTTGCATGTTGATCTCCTTTTCCTTGCACACCGCCTGAGTGCGAAGCACTAGGCACACCAGTGCCGTTGGCGGTGTGGATTAGTGACGAGTTGTTGATTGACAACGAAAAAACGATACACAGTTGTACCAGGCTACTTCCCCTCAAACTCTCGTGCCGACTGGCAATAAGAGGTGAGAGGCAAACGGTGAGAACACACCGAGAGTTTCACCCCATTCAATTGGGGAACGTTTTTGCTCTCTCCCTGCATGATATAAGCACTTTGTGAAAGGAAGCGTTTGCTGGTGCGTAAAAAAGCCTACAGGTTTCACACTACGAGATGGATACAAAGTGCACACTGCTCCCGAGAGCTCTACGCAAACGTGGCAGAGAGCGGTAGTAGTGGGCCTTCACAGTATTCTTTGGGATGTTGAGCCTGTGCGTGATCTCCGAGAAGCTCAGTTGCCTGAAACAATGCAGGTGTACGATTGAGCGACACTTTGGGGAAAGTGAAAACATGGCCTGCTGCAGCGAACACTGCAGGTCAATCCTCTCGGCAACCTCCTCCGGCAGCGGCTCGGGGTCGGGGATGGCCTCTACAGGTGACAGCTCCTCTTCCCTGTACTTCCCCTCGAGGGTGGAGAAAGGAATCGCGGCTTTGCAACGCCTCTTGCGCAGCTCATCCAGGCAGCGATGGCGGGCGACCTGAAACAGCCAGGCCCTGAGCGACACATTCCTCAACAGCACCGGCAGGGAAAGATAGAGCTGGAGAAAGACATGCTGGAGCACATCATTGACCTGCTCGTCGTCTTTGAGAAAGCCCCGAATACAGCTCACTAATGGTTGACGATAGCGACTGACCAGGAGTTCAAAGGCACGCTGGTCACCTGCCAGAGCTTGCCCAACCAGGATGCCATCCGGGGCTCCCTGTCCCTGCACGGTGCTGCCCTGGTGTGGCTGCGTGGAAAGCATTGCGTTCATCATCCACCTCCTACAGATCATCGCTGCCCACCCTGGCCTGGCTCAGCTGTTCCGGGGTGATGAGCGCCCCTTCCAACAGCGCCCAGTCCAGTCGGGCTTCGCGCACATCCGCGTTGCTCAGGTCAGCTCCCGCGAGGTCAGCTCCCCTGAGATTCGCCTCGCTGAGATCAGCCTCGCGTAAAACGGCATAACTTAGATCGGCCCCGGCGAGTTCAGCCCCGCTCAAGTTGGCCCTGACAAGTATGGCTCGGTTCAGGTTTGCATGGTTGAGATCGGCCCTGCTCAAATTGGCAAAGCTCAGGTCGGCCCCGGCGAGATTGACTTCACCCAGGTTGGCTTCGCTCAAGTCAACTCCGTTCAGCTCGATCGCTGTGCCGGGATGCTCTTCTCTCCACATGTTCCAGGCCGTGGCTACCTCCTGCTTTAACAGGTCCAACTGTTGCTGATTTGCCATTGTGAACTCCTTCCCTCTTCAGTGCGTCTCAAAAACAGCTCTGCCAGGCCTGCCTGGAGGCGATCTTGGAAAGGCTTGAGCGGCGTGTCCCGCTGCAATCCTCTCCCATGCCGCCAACGGGCTTAGCTCGTCTGTGCCCGCGTGTCTCCGGGTCGCGCCCGAAGAATCCTTTGCAACACCATGGTGCGTCCCTCTCATACTCCTCCTGACTGCTCCGGCCACAACTCGCCGTCCCTGCCCATTCCTGGCCTCTGCAAGGGCATGCCTGTCGACGAGATCAGGACGTGGAGGATGGGCCTCCTCACCCGGGTCGTCCTCCGGGTCGTCCTCCGGGTCGTCCCCTGCCTCTTCTCGCCTGACTGCCAACACACGTCGCTGCACGAGCCGTTGGCGGGCCACTCCTGCCTCCTGATACACCACCTCGCGGATCATCTCGCGAGGAAAGGCATAGTCACCCAACGCCTGCCCCTCTTCAACCCGTGTCCCCTCACACAGCAGCCCATTGCGCAGGAGCTCCTCCAGGGCATGCAGCCCCTCTCGCTCATCGAGCTGGGCCACCTGGATGAGCCGCTCAAAGGTCAGTCCCTGTCCCAGGACTGCCCCGGCCACCAGCACCGCCCAGGCGGACGCGGTGAGCCTTTCGAGTTGCGAGCGGATCAGCTCGCGCACGCTCGACGGGATCAGCTCGCCCACCGGGATCTGCGCGAGTAACCCCGTCCGCAGCGCCAGTCCCCAGGAGCCCTTCCCCTGAGGAACAGGAACAATGATCTCGCGCGCCAGCAGCCCTTTGAGGGTCTCCACCAGGTACAGCGGCTGTCCCTGCGTCTGAAAATAGAGCCAGTTGGCGAAGGGCACCAGCGCCTCTCGCACTGTGGAGGCTTCCCCCTGCTCGCGGCATCCCTCCGTTGCGCCATTGTTGTTCCCCACCTCGACTGGCTGCTCGGCCCATGCAAGCTCCTGCACGAAGCGCTGCGTCTCCGCTTGAGTGAAAGCGCCGAGCACGAGCGCGGTCAGCGGCATGCTCGTCCGCTTGAGGGCCAGCACCCAGGTGGACTGCACGCCGGTGAAGCTCTCGGCTCCCCTGCGCGCGCTCAGCAGCAGCAGGACTGCTGCGCCCTCGTCGGCCAGGCTCCGTGCCAGGTAGAGCAGCAGGTCGAGCGTCGCTGTATCCGCCCACTGCATGTCATCGAGGAAGAAAACCAGGGGACGCCGCGCGGCCCAGGTCTGGACGAGACGGGCTATGGCCTCGAACAGGCGATTGTGCCCGAGCTCTTCATCGGTCGCGGGAACGGGCAGTTCGGGATGGCGGTCGCGCAGTTCGGGCAGCAAGCGGGAGAGTTCGGCCAGCCAGACATCGCTCAGGAGATCACCAGGGGCAGGTTCTTGCTCCAGGTTCAGGCGCAGAACATCGATGAGGGGCTGATACGGGAGCTGTCTCTCGGTGTTCAGGGCTCGCCCCACCAGCACTTCGGCTCCCTGCGCCTGGGTCCAGCCGAGAAATTCGCTGGCCAGGCGCGTCTTGCCGATCCCGGTTTCCCCCTGGAGCACCACCAGCTGGGGCTGTCCCCCTTGGGCGTGCAGGTAGCACTCGATCAAGGTGCCGAACTCGGCGGCTCTTCCCAGGAACGGGCTGTCCAGCAGGTTCGCCGGCGGCTGTCCTGGTGAAGTGCGCGATGGCTGGAGCCCACGAACCTGGGGCGACCGGAGAGGGGCGGTGTGGCGAATATGTGTGGCCAGCGCCACGGTCTCGGGTTCCGGCTCGACTTGCAACTGCTCGGCCAGCACGGCTCGGCCGTTGGCGTAGGCCCGTAAGGCTCCTGCGCGATCTCCTTGAGAGAAGCGCAGCCGCATCAGCCGCCGGTAGCCCTCTTCCGTGAGTGGATCGAAACTCAGCCAGCGGGTCACAGTCTCGATGGCACGCTCCGCATCCCCCGCCCGTTCGTAGAGCATCGACAAAGCATCAAAGAGCTGGTGGAGCCGCAGGTGCCAGGACTCTCGCTCCTGGCGCGTCCAATCGTCGAAAAACTGCGAGTCGCGCAGCGTGAAGCCTGCCAGAAACGGGCCGCGGGCCAGGCCCGTCGCCTGCTCGAGCTGCGCCAACAGCGCTTCACGCCCCTCGCCGGCCAGCGGTTCAACCCCGCGCCCCACCTGCTTGCTGGCCGCTTCGACGAGCCGGAGGTCCAGGAGGAGCGAGCTGCCCTGCTCGACTCCAAGCATATCCCGCTTGATCAGCAGGTGAGCCGGCTCGCCTGGTCCGTGACTGCCCTCAAGGAGCCTGCGCAGCTCGAGCAGGGTTGCCCGTAAGGCGGCCCGCCCGTGCTCGGCGTCCAGCTCCGGCCAGAACGCTTCGGACAGGGTTTTGCGCGGGTGCAACCCACCTTCCACAGCCAGGTAGACGAGCAGGGCCAACGCCTTGCGCGTCGAAAAGGTGAGCGTGTGCTCACCGTGCTTCACTACTGGTGTACCAAGCAGCGACAAGTGTAACTGGCTCATCATCTACTCCTCTTGTCCGCGAGGACGAGAAACGACAGAAAAGCTTCTGCCACATTCCACACCCTCCCTCGCGCATGCGTCCTGATCACGGCTTAGCTTTGCAGGCGACCCTGCTGGTACAGCCAGCGCACAAACGCCAGCCGCTTGTATTCAGGAGCGGCCTCCTGATAGGCACCTCCCTGATAGAGCGCTTTGATGATGAAGAGGCGAGCGATCTGCTCGTCCGAAAAACCCACCTGCTCGAGATTCCGAATCTCTGTCATGGTTGGTATCTGCTCTTGTAATTCCATAGGTGTCCTCCCGTTTCTCTGAGCCATCTGGTGCAGGCGCACAACTTGCAACGCTGGCATCAAGTTCAAGTATTTGTAACTCGCAATTCATCGCTTCACTTCCTCACCTCAAGAGTATAGAAGCATGCGCGGGGATAGTCAGCGTACATCAGGTGACATGTCATTACAACTCGCTTCACTTCATCACTTCATGAGTATAGAAGCATGCGCGGGGATAGTCAGCCGCCAGAGGGTGGCATGTTGCCTCCCTTTTGCTTCACTTCTGAGGGACATAAACCAGCGGACAGGAGCAACTTGCATGTCGTCGGCTAACACATGTGTTATCATAAGGGGAGAGAACGTAGAGGTGGGATGGGTTCGCCTGGCAGTGCCCCATCCCACCCTGGACAGGCGTTGACCCGCTTGGAGGGGGCACCCGCTCGTCTGAGTATACAGAAGTGAGTGCGGGAAGTCACCGTCCAGCAGATGACGTCGCACTACACATCACGACACAATGTGTCGTTGCGCCGGGGTCACGCGAGATGAGGAGATCGCTCGTGAAGAGATACTCTTACCATGAGCGGGACTATGCCTTCGGCCAGCTGATGCTGAGCCTGCGCATGCGGATCAGCCTGACACAGGCCGGCCTGGCTGAGCGGCTGCATGTCCACCGGCGCGCCGTCGCCGGCTGGGAGGCCGGCAGTAGTTATCCAAAAGCCGACCACCTCAAAGAGCTCATTACCCTGGCAGTGCAGCAGCAGGCCTTTGCCGCCGGGCGTGAGGAGGAGGAGATCCGCGCGCTGTGGAAGGCTGCGCATCAGAAGGTGCTGCTGGATGAAGCCTGGCTGTGTGACCTGCTGGCTCCTCCTGAGCCCATTCAGCTGTTCCCACAGGCCCAGCCGCTCGTGGCCCCCGCCCCAGAGGCGCCTGCCGCCTTCCCGCACGTGGATTGGGTGGGAGCCCTCGACGTGAGCCACTTCGCCGGTCGCGAAGTGGAAGTGGCCGAGCTCTCCCAATGGATCGTGCAAGAGCGCTGCCGCATGGTGACGCTGCTGGGCATGGGCGGCATCGGCAAGAGTACGCTGGCCTCCTACCTGGGGAGCCTCCTGGCGCCCCAGTTCGCGGCCGTGCTCTGGCTGGCGCTCGGTCCGTGACGCGCCTATGTGCGAGGAGCTGGTTGCCGACTGCATCACCTTCTTCTCCGAGACGCCGCCCACAGAGTTCCCCACCTCGCTGGAGCAGCGTATCAATCAGCTCGTGGCGCGCTTGCAGGCGAGCCGCTGCCTGCTGGTGCTCGACAACCTGGAGACGCTCCTGGCCAGCGGTGACCGCGAGGGCGGCTACCTGCCGGGCTATGAGGGCTACGGGCGACTCATCGGGCGCCTGGCCGAGTCGGCCCACCAGAGCTGCGTCCTGCTCACATCCCGCGAGAAGCCCAGGGAGATCGAACCGCTGGAAGGGGCGCGCGGGCCAGTGCGCTCGCTGCGCCTGATGGGCATGGACGAACAGACCGCCCGTGCCCTGCTCGCCGATAAGGGACTCGGCGGCACACCTGTTGCCTGGCAGCGCCTCGTGGAGGGCTACGCGGGCAATCCCCTGGCTCTCAAGATCGTGGCGCAGGCGGTCTTCGACCTCTTCGGTGGAGATCTCGACCGCTTTTTGCAGGAAGGGGAACTGGCCTTCAACGGCGTGCGGCCGATGCTGCGCCAGCAGGTGGGGCGCCTGGCGCCCCTGGAATACCTGCTGCTCACCTGGCTGGCCGTGCTGCGCGAGTGGACGGAGCTTCCCGCTCTGCTACAGGTCCTGCATCCCAGGGCGCTGCGCGCGCGGGTCTTGGAGGCGCTGGAGGCGCTCTCGCGGCGCTCGCTGTTGGAACGAGGGCAGCAGGCCAGCTTCAGCCTGCAATCGGTGGTGATGGAGTACCTCACCGATGTGCTGGGCGAACGCCTGGCCGAGGAGATCGTGCTGGGCGAGCCCCGGCAACTGCGCCAGGTGGCACTTGCGCAGGCGCAGGCCAAAGACTATGTGCGGCAGACCCAGGTACGCCTGCTGGTGCATCCTCTCTTAGAGCGGCTGCGCACCGAACTGGGAGCCGACGCGCTCGTCGAGGAACACCTGCTGCGCCTGCTTGCGCAGTTCCGGAGGGAGGACACGGCCACCCAGGGCTATGGTCCGGCCAACGTGATCAGCCTGCTCACCGCCCTGCGCGGCCACCTGCGCGGCCTGGATCTGTCGAGGCTCTCCATTCGAGGGGCCTACCTGCAAGGCGTCGAGCTGCAAGATGCCACGCTCTCCGGGGCACGGCTCGAGGAGAGTGTCTGGACCGAGGCCTTTGATGCCATCTGGGCGGTCGCCATCAGCAAGAGCGGGCAGTACTGGGCCGCCGCCGGTCGGCGTGGGGAAGTGCGGCTGTGGCGCGAGGCCGGCCAGACCTTGCACCTGGTCTGGCAGGCGCATACGGACATCGTGACGTCTCTCGCCTTCAGCCCGGACGAACGCCTGCTCGCCAGCGGAAGCACTGATGGCAGCGTCAAGCTGTGGGACGTCGAGAGTGGAGCCGCGCTCTGGTCGAGTGGGTATACCAGCACCACTGTCTGTCTGGCCTTTGCCCCCGATGGAGGTCTACTGGCAAGTGGAGGACTTGATGCGACCGTGCGGCTCTGGGATGCGAAGCTGGGCACCCTCCTCGAGGCGTTGCCGCATGCCGGCCCGGTCTCCGCGCTGGCCTGGAGTCCGGATGGGCACCTGCTCGCCACTGGCGACGATGCGGGCACGATCCGGCCCGAGCCGCCCAGCGACCTGCGTCGAGAGCCTCGTAGGGCATAGCAGCTGGGTGTGGGGACTGGCCTTTGCGCCCGACGAAAGCCTCCTGGCTAGCGCGAGCTGGGATGGCAGCGTCAAGCTGTGGGAGCTGGGAGAGGCAGGCAGCCTTCGCCTGCGCCAGACGCTGGTGGGGCATACGCAGCAGGTGCAACCCGTGGCCTGGAGTCCAGATGGAGGCACGCTGGCCAGTGGCAGCTGGGACCACACCATCCGGCTGTGGGATGCCCAGCAGGGCAGCGCTCGGGTGGTGCTGCAGGGCCATCGCGCCGCGGTGAACGGCCTGGCCTTCACGCCCGACAGCCGCAGCCTGCTCAGTGGGAGTCAGGATGGCACGCTGCGGCTGTGGGAAGTGGAGCGGGGGCAGTGCGTGCGCGTCCTCGAGGGCTACGATGCCTGCCTCTACGACCTGGACTGGAGTCCCGATGGCACCCACCTCGCCAGTGCCGGCGCCGATAGTCTCGTGAGCATCTGGCAGGTGGAAAGCCTCGGAGGAGGGGCGCCACGAGGCGTGTTGCGTGGACATGGCTGGAGCGTGTACGGGGTCGCATGGCGTCCCGAGGGAGGCGTGCTGGCCAGTTCCGGCTGGGATAATGCCATCATGCTCTGGGACTCAGCCACCGGCATCTGTCTCAAGGTCATCGGCGACCGCGACCACCCCGATACCATCTTCTGGGGCCTGGCCTGGAGTCCCGACGGCAAGCTGCTGGCCAGCGCCACCTCAAGCCGTGGCGTGCTGGTGTGGGAGGTGAGAGCAGACTCAGGACGGTGGATTGGGCGGGAGCTGCCCCTCTTTATCCGTCGCCTGGCCTTCAGCCCCGATGGCACCCGCCTGGTCGGCGGGGGAGATGATGGCTATGTGTATGTGTGGGACGCCTCTGATGGCGCGCTGCTCCACCGAATGCAGGGGCATCAGGGGGCCGTCAACAGCGTAGCCTTCAGTCCCGAGGGCTCCCGGCTGGCCAGTGCAGGCGGCTCGGAGCTGCTGGTGTGGGATGTGCAGCGTGGAGCGGGTGTTCGAACTCTGGGGCCGCAACCCGGCGAAGCCTCTGCCGTGACCTGGGAACCGAGCGGAGAGCGGCTGCTCAGTGGCGGCAGCGATGGCAGACTGTGCTGGTGGGACCTGCGCAGCGGAGCGGGTGTGCGGATGCAAGAGGCCCACCAGGGGACGGTGCAGGCCCTCAAGGTGAGTCCCGAGGGGAGGAGGCTGGCCAGTTGCGGCAATGACGGAACGATCAAGCTCTGGGATCTACAGAGTGGGAAACCACTGCAGACGCTGCGGCGGGATCGGCCCTATGAGCGGCTCAACATCACGGGCATCCGGGGTCTCACCGAGGCACAAAAGGCGTCCCTGCGCGCCCTGGGAGCGTTCGAGGACACGAGCGTCGGCCGCTAAAGGCGCGCTCTTCTCGGGGACCGGGGGATGACGATGGTGAGCCTGCCGCCGGAACGTCTCATGGGGCAAGGTAGATCCACCAGATCGGCAGGTGTCCGAACAGCGAAAGCCCGGGCAGCACCGCGAGGACCGCCGCACGGGCTATATCGAGGCCGATCATCAAGCCCTTGCCGTTCCCGTGATCCACTCAGGCCTCGATGAAGAGCCCAAAGAGCGGGTAGGGCACCCAGGTGGCCGCCGAGGCCAGGCCCAGGTCCAGCGCCGAGCCGCTGAGCTTGAAAACCAGCAGCGGCAGCGCGAAGTTGGTCAGCGCGCTGCCGATCAGCGAGATGGTCTGCCCGGTCCAGTAGATCCAGAAGTCACCCGCTCTTCTCGCGGGAACGGCCAGTCTATTTTGTACAATCATACGAACCTCCGATTTTGGATACCCCGGACTTCAGTCCTGGGGAGG